>Ga0137358_10002138_pt1 | contig 11105 bp, 8 predicted proteins | sample Mad1_20_16metaG_FD_105551 | JGI IMG/M metagenome (GOLD analysis project Ga0137358, IMG submission 105551) | Vadose zone soil microbial communities from Angelo Coast Range Reserve, California, USA - Mad1_20_16 metaG | ecosystem: Environmental > Terrestrial > Soil > Vadose zone | place: USA... | reverse complement strand
TTTCCGGACGGCGCGGGTCGGCAACGATGCTGCGATTGCCAAGCGCGCGCGGACCCCATTCGGCGCGGCCCTGAAACGAGCCGAGGATTTTTCCATCCGCGATGATCGCGGCGGCGCGGCGGGAAAGGTCCTCTTCGCTCAACTCGGCGATGGAATAGCCCCTTTGTGCCAGCCCGTTCGCCTCGATCGCGCGGCGAATTTCTTCCCGCGTATATGCGGGTCCCCAGTAAGCGTGATCCATCACGAAGGAGCGCGGCTTGCCGAGTTTCTGATGCCAGACGTAGTATGCGGCGCCGACTGCCAAGCCCCCGTCTCCCGCGGCCGGATGAACATAGACCTGTTCGAAAGGTGTCGCGTCAAAGATTTTCCCGTTCGCCACGCAATTGAAAGCCACACCGCCTGCCAGACAAACGGCCTTGAGCCCCGTCCTCTCGGCAAGTTTTTTCAACATGCCGAGATAAACTTCTTCGAGGCGCGCCTGCAGCGAACAAGCGAGATTGCGGTGTCGCTCCTCCAGCGCTTCTTCGGGGGGGCGAACCGGCCCGAGGCGCTTCGCCATTTCATCCGAAAACATTTTGCCGAGCGTCGGCGTCTTATCGGCTTCGGCCCAGGACATTTCCGGGCCCGTGCGGTGATGCGAGAAGTAATCGAGCCCCAGGCGGAAGCCGTTCCCGTTGGAGCGGCTCTCAAATCGCACGATGTCGCGAAAAACGCCGAGCTGTTCCGGTTGGCCGTAAGCGGCGAGCCCCATGACTTTGTACTCGTCGCCAAATTTCAGGAAGCCGAGATACTGCGTCACCGCGCTGTAAAACAGTCCAAGCGAATGTGGGAAAGCTACCGACCCGTCGATCCTCATGCGGTTGCCCTCGCCGGCGCCCCACATCGTGCTGGCGAAATCGCCGAGTCCGTCGGCGGAAAGCAACGCGGCGCGTTCGAACGGCGAAACGAAGAAACTGCTCGCAAGATGCGCCTGATGGTGCTCGATGCGGTGAAACTTTGCGGCAAGTTTTTTGGGATCGGCATCAAAGGCGGACGCCAGCGCCTCCGGAATACCCGTGAATTTCGCGAGAACCTTGACACGTTCCCGCGCGAAAGACGGCATGCGCAGCGCGTAAAAAAGTTTTGTCCCCAGCCTCGCGTACGGGTCTCGCGGCACGGCAACGTGATCGATGTCCGCGAGCGTGAGGCCCGCTTCCTTCAGGCAATAACGAATCGCCTGCGCGGGAAACCCCGCCGCGTACTTCACGCGGTTGAAGCGCTCTTCCTCGACGGCAGCGATGAGCCTGCCGTCGCAGACGATCGCCGCCGAAGCGTTCCCGTGGTACGCATTGATCCCAAGTATATTCATCTCGCGATTTGTCAGTGTACCTTACCGGAAGTTTATGCGGCGAGGTGCCGGTGGCACCACTCGTTCAGGACGTACAAGGACCAGGGGCGCGACCAGGTGGTTTTCCCGGCAAGAAAGTCCGTCCAGACCGAGCGAACGCCCCCCGGGCGAAGATAGGCCGCCAGCGGCGGCGCAGGGTCCGCGAAGCTTGCCTCCATCCGCGCGCGCAGCGGACCGCGCAGCCACGCTTCCCACGGCAGGGTAAACGTTCGTTTTCGCTGCGCGAGAATTTCCTGCGGCAGCAAATCGCCGAGCGCTTCCACCAACAGAGCCTTTTGTGCGCCGAGGCGGCGGCGCGCCGCATCCGGCAGCGACCCTACAAATTCAACCAGGGGCGTGTCGAGGAGCGGTACGCGAACTTCCAGCGAACGCGCCATGCTCACGGCATCGGTGTCGCGCAGCAGTGTGCTCGCCATGTAAGTGCGCATTTCAAGCCAGGAAACTCCGGCAACCGGTTCCAGCTTGCGCGCTTCGTCAGCCGTCCGTTCGAGCCAGCCGAGCCAGGTTGGCTCGAGCGTGACGCCGTCGGCGTTCACCGTGCTCGGGCGAAACCGCGGCTCGATGATTCGTTCGAGCTGTCCCGGCGGGAAGAGCGTCCGCGCGAAAAAATAGGGATGCGGCAAAGCGTCCGGGTAAGCCCACGCGGCTGCGGCCTTGCGCGCGGCGTCCGGTGAACCTTGCCGCGCCGCCAGACCGGCAACGAGCGGAGCAGTCATTCGCCGCGCCGCGGCAGGCACATACCGTGCACATCCGATCAGTCTCGAAAGGCGCGGCGTATCCGCAAAAGTTTGATAGCCGGCGAAAAGTTCATCTCCCCCCAGCCCCGACAAGGCCACTTTCAGCCCAACTTCTCTCGCGGCCCAGGAAACAAAATAAGTATTGATTCCGTCCATGGTGGGCTGGTCAAGGGCGGCAAGGGCTTCATCCAGCCGCGCAAGGACCGACTCTCCGCTCAAAGGCACTTCTGTGTGCTTCGTTTTGAATCGATTCGCCGCCAGCCGCGCGAGATCCGCTTCATCGAACGCCGTGCCCGGAAACGTCAGAGTGAAGCTCTGGATTCCGCCCCGTGCCTGAGCGGCAAGCGCCGCGATCGCGCCGGAGTCCAGCCCGCTCGAAAGAAACAAGCCCACGGGCACGTCGGCGTTGAGATGCGCGCGCACGGCATCTTCGAGAAGCGGCCGCAACTTTTTGCCCGCCGAAGGAAGATCGCGCGGTTTGCGCGGTTCACGTGCCGCGGGCGAAACCAAAGGGTCCCACCAGGGCCGCGCGCGCGGCGTGCGCCGCCGCTCCGGGACGTGCAGCAGCATTTGATGTCCCGGAGGAAGGGAAAACACTCCTTCCAAAAGCGTCACCGGCTCCGAGACGCTGCCAAAAAGAAGATAGGCGGTGACTGCGTCCTGCGACAGCCGTTTAGGCACCGCGCCAGAGGCGAGGAGCGCTCGAACCTCCGAAGCGAACGCAAAACCTTCCGGCGTCTGCGTGTAATAAAGCGGCTTGATGCCCAGCGGGTCGCGCGCCAGGAAGAGAATCGGTGCGGTGGCATAGCGCTCGCGAAGATCAAGCAAGGCGAAAGCAAACATGCCGCGCAGCTCGGTCAGGAAGTCTTCGCCCCACTCTTCCCATGCATGAACCAGAATCTCCGTGTCCGATTGCGTGGCGAAGCGGTGACCGCAGAGCAGCAGACGCTCGCGCAGGTCGCGATAGTTGTACAGCTCGCCGTTGAAGATGACCGCGACGTCCTTGGTTTCGTTCCAGGTGGGCTGGTGACCGCCGGCCAGATCGATGATGCTCAGCCGGCGCATCCCCAGTGCAAGTCCCGGCGCCCGCGCATCGCCGGCAAGAAAGCCTTCTTCATCCGGACCGCGATGCTCCATCGCCGCGGTCATCGCGCGCACGCGAGACTCGGCGTCAGCGTTGCGCGAAGCAAAGGCGACGCCGCATATGCCGCACACGCTACTCTTTGATCTCCGGTGAGGAGAGGAAGGCTGAGCCGGCACGGATCGAGTTCTCCCGTAAACGGAAGCGCGGGATTCTCAGACGGCTGTCCCCATACCAGGCAAGCAGGACCCGCAACGACAAAAAGAAAATTGTCGCTCCCGCGGAGAGCACCAGATAGAAGAAAGATTCGCGTTCCAGGAGCAGGCTCCAGTCCACCGATTCATCCCATCCAGGGTAAATGCCGTCCAACAAGCGCCGCAGATGCAACTCTTCGAGAGGCAGACGCGCCAGCCGTACATGTGCGAACTGGTCGTAAGTGTATTCACGCGGATAGCTTGGGATGGCCCTGACGGCCTCGGAAAACACCGCAGGATCCCGCAGCTCACTGCGCGTCAAATAATGGCCCCGCGCATCCTGCATGATGACCCGGTAGGTTGGATCGACGACGATCCAGCGTTCGTCGATCAGAGCCTCGGCAACCACATGTTTCGTCCTGCGATCGGGAGACAACAGGAGCAGGCGGCGCACTCGCAGATCGGAGCTTCGCGCAAGATTCAGGAAGGCATTCGTCGCTGTACCGCAGACGTTTAACAGTTGGCGGTAGGTGAGCGTCATCTCCGGATCGCGCCCCGCAAGTGCTTCCGGATTCGTCGTGTCAGCTCGCGATGGCTCGGCGCGCATCCAGTTCAAAATGGCTTCGACCTTTTGTTCTGCGGGCAAGGCGTTGGGCACAATTGCGTCCGAGAAGCCGTCGAGATACCTGCGCACGGAATATTCCCGCACACAAGAGTAAAGCATTGCCACGAACGCTGTGGCAAGCAGCAAATTGCAGCTCCACCAGACGAAGCGAAAGGTCCGATGCCCGCGCGTTTGCAAGAATTACTCCATCCGCTTAGATTCTGTCTTCAGCGTCTGTTGTGAGGCAAGCGAAGCGTATAACGCTTCCATGTCGCGAACGGGTTCATCCCACCCCAGACGTGCTGTGACTACGGCGCATCCCGCCGCGAGCCGCGAGCGTAGTTCCGCTTCGCTCAGGATCCGTTCAAGCGCTCTCGCTAGCGCCGCAGTGTCGTGGCGAACCACCAAGCCAGCCTCATCCGCAAGAAGTGGCGCAATCCCGCATTGCTCCGTCACGATCACCGGAGTCCCCGCGGCCACCGCTTCCGCCGCCGTATTCCCGAAGTTTTCATTCTGGGAGGGAAGAACGAAAACATCCGCATCTCTGTAGGCCGCCCACTTGGTTTCGCCAAAAATCGGTCCCACGAATTGAACCTTTGACCGAACGCCCAGTTGCGTTGCCATTTGGTCCAGTTCCGCCTCGACCCCGCCTTCGTCAGGCCCCGCAAAAACGAGCTGCAATGGCATTCCCGCCAAGCGCTTAGAAAGTTCCCCGAATGCCCGCAGTAGAAGAGCTGGACTCTTCTTCACAGATAGACGTCCCAGGAAGAGGACAAGTTTCACATCGTTTGAAATACGTTGCGCTTTCCGGAACGTGCCCCGTTCCGGCCACAATGCAGGCACTTCCACGCCGTTCCGCCGCAGCACCACGCGCGTGCGGGGAACACCACCGGCGACGAGTTCTTCGGCTTCCTGACTCGAGGTGGCGATGACCGCGCTTGCCCCCTCGAGTAACCGCTTTCCCCAGACTGCATGATACAACCCTTTCAACCAGAGATTTCGCACAATGGGCACGAACATTCCGATGGGTTCGAGCACGTACGGAAGGCCCCGCTTGCGGCTGGCCGCAGCCACCGCCGGACCCAGCAGATCGTAAAGCCCGAAAATGTGCACCATATCGAAATTCTGAAGCCGCGCCCGGCAGTAACGCTTCACCGCAGGATTCCAGCTAACTCTTCGGTATCGTAACCAAGTGGGTATATAAATGGATTGCACGCCATTTTCTTCCCGGCGCCAGCCGAAGGGAGATCGCTCTGCCGTGATTTTCTCCTCCGGCGCTTGCAGGCGCTTTTCCAGACCCCAATCGGCCGTGACAACCGTTACCGGGTGGCCTCGCCGCGCCAGGCCCTCGGAAAGCGCGCGCACCTTCACCGGGGGGCCGCCGAATTCGAAAAAGGGAGCGTACGTTTCCGTGACGTTCAGGATTCGCATTGGTCGCGCAGGATTTTTTTCAGTGATTTGGCGAAGACATTAAAGCGGAACTCGTGCTCCGCGCGCTGCTGCCCGCGCGCGCCCATCTCCTTCGCATGGACGGGGTCGGCCAGCAGCGCCTCGATCGAAGTCGCCAGCTGGATCGGATCGCCGTGCGGCACCAGATATCCGGAGACGGTATCCTGAATCACTTCGGGCGCGCCGCCGTGCAGTCCCCCGATCACCGGCTTGCCGCACGCCATCGCTTCCAGGTATACCATGCCGAAACCTTCGCCGTGGCTGGGCAGAGCGAAAATTTCGCACGCGGAGTAGCAAGCGGCAAGTTCCGAGTAGTTCAATCCGCTTAAAAAATGCACGTGGCGGTTTACTCCGCTTTGCTCCGCCAGTTCCTCAAGCCACGCGCGGTCGTCGCCCGCGCCCGCCAGCACCAGCTGCAGCTCTGGCCTTTGCGTCAGCAGCCTCGGCAGCGCCGTAATCAGAGTATCCATGCCCTTGTATCGCTCCGCTGCCAGCCAGCGCCCCACCGTCAGGATCACACGCCCCGAAGGAAAATCCGCCGGTAACGCGGGATGCGACCCGGGGCTGATTAGCGCTTCGAATTGCGGATCGAGCGCCCAGGGCAGCACGCGAATCCGTTCGCGCGCGACTCCTTGCTCCGACGCCACGTGATCGGCGGTATCCCGGCTTGGTGCCAGAACCAGGTTCGCGTGAAGGAGCGCGCGCCGCCGCAAGCCCCCCAGCGGCTCCCAGACGTCAATCCCATGCGTGCAGATAATGCTTTTCATCCGTGGCGCCGCAACCCGCATCGCCTGCACCACGGGTCCCAGATTCGGGTGCGCGGCCAGAACGAGTTTAGCTTTGCGCCACGCTGCTCGCAGTGCCGTCACGGTGAATCGCCCCTTGGCGTGGTCGCACCCCGTGAACACAAATTCCCGCTCTCCCACCGTCATCCGGTGCAGCTCCGGCGAATCGTTCAAGCTGAGCAGACGGCAATCCATGCCGCGGCTGGCGGCGAATTCCGTGAGCACGGCCGCCAGGTGGCGGCCGGCTCGCTGCACCCCGCCGGGTGCGTCCAGTTCTGGAAAGAGGCCAATGAGCACGGGCAAAGTCTGCCAAGTACTGAGAGTGATGGCAAGCCTGGATGTATCGCAGCGTCAGGAACGCCCTTCTCGACCGTTGAACTTTCAGCGGGCAAGATCGCGGGCTCGCCGAGGCGCTTGCGCTCTATTTAGAGTTTCAAAACCTGCGCGGCTGAGAGGGCTTGTGGTCTGGCGGCGCAGGGGCGGCGCTGGAAGTGTCCTTTTCGGCCTGAAAGGCCTCTTTCTTTAGCTGTAGGTCTCCATCAACATACGCGGTGAATTCGGCTCCTTGCGTGAACACCACGTCTTTGCCGGAAGCCAAGGGAAGAATCGCTCCAGCCGAATTGTTTGATCCTGAGCTCTCATGAAAGGAGCGGACCGCGGCCTTTTCGTCGTCCTTAAGATGCACAAAGTTGATACTGAAAGCCAGCTTTCCGCTGTGGCCCAGCCGCTTCTTGGGTTCTGCCTCCGTCACTAAGCCGGTGGCCGCGGCGCCTCTCGGAATCACCGAAAGGCCATCCACGATAACCTCTTCCGCGACGTGCAGATCCACTACGTCGCCAACGTGGGCGGTCGCGGAAGAAATGGTCTTGCCAAGTTTCAAGTGAATCGGCGTGCCATTGTGCAGGATGAAGTCAGTTGGGGGGAGGGAGGGAGTGCTCGGACCGACTTCGGTGGGCGCGGCGGGTGCGTCATACAAAATGCGCTCTCTCGTGGGCTGCACCGCCCGTGGCTGCGGTGCCTTGCTGCCCGGCTTGTCCTTCAGCAGGAGGAGGCTCTCCAGCGGGACATAACCTATCTCGCCCTTGGCGGTGCGGACGCCGAAGTATAGGTCGTACCGGCCGGTGATCTGTACCAGCTCTCCACACTGGAGCGTCGTGCGCACATCCAGCGTAATCATGGAACTGTATAGATAGACGTAGCCACCGGAGCGCGGGCATTCCACCTGGCCCACGCTCTGCGCTTGGGCGATGGCCGGCAACACCAGGCAAAAGAATGCGGCTACGTACTTGGCGCTCGATATCATGCTGCACCTGCCGGTCCGAAGGGTAGAAGATGCCACGCTTCTATCTCAGCGTAAGACGGTTCTTGCTGGCAAGAAATGGAACTCCCGCGCTGTGCATAAAGAGATACGGTGGGGAAACAACCTGACGGTCCGTGCCCGCCACGGATGCGCGTTCATATTTTGTGTTGCGATGGCGCTCTGCGGGACGATCATGAATTATCGTCGACTAGCAGCGGGACTAGATCCGTGAGGCGGTCGAGATAAATGTCCGCGGGGTGGGCGGCGCGGTCGTGCGTGCCGAAGCCATAATTTACGGCGGCAGCGAGAGTGCCGGCGTTGCGCGCGGTCTGCACGTCAACTTCGGAATCGCCGATCAGGATGGCTTCGGCGGGGGCGGCTCCGAATTCGCGAAGAATCTTTTGCGCGCCGAGCGGATCGGGTTTTTTTGTTTCAAAGCTGTTGCCGCCGTAGACGGCGCGGAAATATTTCGCCAGGCCGAGTTCATCCAGAATGCGCACGCTGATTCGCACCGGTTTGTTGGTGAGGATGGCCATGGGAAACGCGGCAAGTTGCTGGAGCGCCTCGGGAACTCCCGGGTACGGGCACGTCGAATCCATTTTGTGGTCTTCGTAATACGCGAGAAAAAATTTCAGAGCGCGCTCGCGTTCTTGTTCCGTTGCTGCCCGGCCCAAAGCGCGGCCAACAAGTTGCGGGGCGCCGTGGCCGATGTAGTCGGAGATGGTGTCTTCGTGCAGTTGCTCGCGGCCCAATTCGTGCAGCATGGCGTTGACGGAGCGAATCAGGTCGCGCTGAGAATCGATGAGCGTGCCGTCCAGATCGAAGATTAACGCGCGCACGGAAGAAAAAGTCGGAACGGTCATGAATCAACCATTGTAATATGGCCGCGCTTTTTCGACAGTCATCCGTCGCACGTCCCATTTTCACCGAAAATTCACCTCGTACATTTTTCGGAATTCCGGCTTGTTCGCGTAAAATAAAGGATTCAGCAGACGGCACAAAACGATTCCGGAGATTCCATGGCCCAGGTTTATCCCTTTCGCGCTTTTCGCTACGACCCGGCGCGCGCGCCGTTCGACCGCGTCCTTACGCAGCCTTACGACAAGATTTCTCCGGCGATGCAGGGAAAATATTATGCGGCGGACCCGCACAACTTGATCGTCGTGGAGAAGGGCCGCGCGTATCCCGGCGACACGCCTCAGAACAATGTTTATACTCGCGCGGCCGCCGCGATCGAGGATTGGATTCGCCGTAACGTGGTGGTGCAGGATCCCGCGCCGTCTTTCTATGCCTACACGCAGGAATACACGGTGCCGGGGACGGAAGAACGCCGCGCGCGCCGCGGATTTATCGGTGCGGGCAAGCTCGAGGAGTATTCGGCGGGAGTCGTTTTCCGGCACGAGCACACGCTTTCGGGGCCGAAGGCGGACCGGCTGGAACTTCTGCGGCATACAAAAACACACACGGGGCAGCTTTTCATGCTGTATTCGGACGCGCAGCGGCGCATCGATGCGATTCTGGCGGATGCCGAAGCGGCGGCGCCCGCCGCGGAAATGCGCGACGAGTACGGCGTGGTGCACCGGCTGTGGGTGATCGCAGATCCGCAGCGCGTGGCGGCGATCCAGAAAGCGATGGAAGACCAGAAACTGGTGATTGCGGACGGGCATCACCGTTACGAGACGGCGCTGAATTACCGGAACGAGTGCCGCACGCGCGCGGGAAAGATCGATCCGGACGCGCCGTACGAGCGCGCGATGATGACGTTCATCAACACGCGGAGTGAGGGGCTTACGATTCTGCCGACGCACCGCGTGGCGGCAAACGTCCACGATTTTTCCTGGAGCGGCGTGCGGCGGCATCTCGAGCCGTGGTTCGCGGCGGAGGAATTTCCGTTCTCGGGCAGCGGGGAGAGATCCGAGGTGAAGAAGAAATTTCTTGCGAAGCTCACGGGCGCGCGAGAGAAACGGGCGATGGGCGTTTATCCCGCTCCGGGGGCGCAGAAGCGGGCGTTCTACGTGCTGACGCTGCGCGAAGGCGTCAACCTGGCGCAGCTCCTGCCGAATGTTTCGCCGCTGCAGCGCGAACTGGATGTGGTGCTGCTGCACGAAGGAATCCTGGAGCCGGCGCTGGGAATCACGCCGCAAGCGGTGACGGCGGAAGCGAACCTGACGTATGAACGAGAAGCTGCGGCGGCGCTCGATGCCGTGGACAGCGGGCGCGCGCAAATTTCGTTTTTGCTGAATCCCTGCGACGTCGAGCAGGTGATGAGAATCGCGACTGCCGGCGAAGTGATGCCGCAGAAGTCGACCGACTTCTTTCCCAAGCTGATGAGCGGGATCACGATGTATCGGGTGGAAGGCTGAGCAGGGAAGGAAGTAACGAGGTAAGGATGCAGGGAAGTAATGCAAAGAGAGATCGCTCTGTTGTCCGCTGCGGCGGATTCCCGCGGGATAGAGATGCGTCGTGGGATTTCTAGTTAACAATAACAGACCCCTCCCCACGCTGTTTTTGAAACGATATGATTTCAAAAGGGTTAGAGGGCAGGGGCAGCAAACGATATGATTCCATGGGGCTTAGGGGGCAAGGGGGCGAGGGGATTTCAACACAGAGTTCACGGAGAGCACAGAGGTCAGCCGGAGCGGGAGAAGGCCGGGTTGGAGCGCCAACTTCAAAGGAAAGGGTAGCACGATAGTTAATGACTTTCAAGGATAACTTGTTAGTGATTCGAATGGATGTGGCAGGGTTGACACAGGGGTTCAAGTTGGCCGAGGGAAAGGGTTTGCGGAGGGGTGGGATTCGAAAGAATTGTGGAAATCTATGGGAAAATCCAAGCCGCACTTTTCGCGCGGCGCGAAACATGGGCCACTCGAAACTCGCGCACTCGCGATCTAGCGGCGACCCGCCACCCTTGGTGCTGCGAAGGATGGAGCTCCCTCTAGACGGATCTCAAGACCACCAATTGCTTGTTCCGCGCAATACATACGCCGTCTCTTATCGCGTAGCACTCAACGAAGTGTGTCCCTTTGTACTTGGTAGACTCTGGATTGTTACGTGTCCGATGATCGATTATTTCTCCTCTCGGCTGTGGGGAAGAGTTGTCGTTTCTTACTTTCCACTTAAACAAATCAATTCGGTACGGCCCTTTGAAATCGCTTACAAAGTCGATTTTTCGTTCCACGTCGATTAGCGGTCGGTCAAGTCCCCTCACTAAAGTGTTCTGATAGGATACTTTACCACTGATGGCGATGAAAAAGCGAACATAATCAAGAGCGAAGAGCAGCCAAGATTGGCGGTGCCACGAAGATGAAGAGGGATGCCGCTAATCGAAAAATAGTAGCAATGGCTGCATCAAAAGCGCCATCTTTCGCGAAGCGCGAAAGGCGGGCCACGCTCCGCTTCGTCATCGACGTGGCTTCGCTAAAGCAATCCGCGAGGGCAGTCGAGGTTAACGAGCGGATGTGGACGCGATGGGATCGAAGCCGGGGAGGTTGACGACGACGGGTTTGGGACCGCTGCGGATGACGACCCAGGTGACGGTTTCGGCGGTGGGGTTAAGTTCCTGGTGGGG
>Ga0137358_10002135_pt1 | contig 11114 bp, 15 predicted proteins | sample Mad1_20_16metaG_FD_105551 | JGI IMG/M metagenome (GOLD analysis project Ga0137358, IMG submission 105551) | Vadose zone soil microbial communities from Angelo Coast Range Reserve, California, USA - Mad1_20_16 metaG | ecosystem: Environmental > Terrestrial > Soil > Vadose zone | place: USA... | reverse complement strand
CGTTGAAGGCGACGCCGGCAGCCAAGTTCGGCTGAGTTAGGTTTAAGCTTAGCGTGCCTGTGAATAAAAGTGGATACACGACCAGGCAGTAAACGGCGACAGGAAGAGTGATCGCCCACGACCATAACGACGGTGAACTCAGGGCGTTCAAACCCCAATTCCGTTGCCGAATCGTGACGATTACGATCAATCCGACAATGAGGCGCGCAATCCCCGCAGCATACTCCCTCGCAGCCGGATCAGTGAACCGCGACGCCGGAACACTCACCAACAGGACGGTGGCGGCTATGAACATAATCGTTATCGCAAGGCCGATCCAAATCTTACGCAGGACAGTATTCTTAGGGTTCACCATCATTGCTTGTATGGAGATGCTCGCGACAACGAATTTAGATTCAAATATTTTTGCGCCCAAAGGCGATACATCCAATTGCAGGGCGCCGCTTTCGGCGATCGATCTGAGCGATTTCAGCGGGACGTGTTCGAATCCAGATGGCGTGAGTGCATCGAACGAGAACAAGATCAACCACCGCTGGCGAGAGCGCAATTCACCACGAATAACCAATAACGCATAACAATTAGCTCACGCCAGGTGCCATCCAGCGGCGAACTCCGTGTCTCATTTTACGGATGCTGGCTGCGTCGCCCTCTTGGACCCAGATGGTTCAACTCGGAAGCTCCATTCGGCCTGCACGTCAACCCAATCATGCCCTTGCTCAGCGATGACGTTTTGGGGGATAGGCGGAAACTTCGCAACACGAATCATTCGGATAGCTGTCGCTTCCGCCCATGGATTCGATTTCGTCGAGACGACCTTGATGTCCGTCACCCGGCCTTGCCGATTGAGCCGGAATGTAAGTTTGACTGATCCTCGCTTCAGGCGCTCACGGTATTTTGCGAACTCCAGAAGGACAGTTTGGAATGCGATTACGTTGACTTGTGATTGATACAACCGCGTTGCCGAAGGCCGCGTCTCTGCTGCAATGCCACTTTGCGCGAAAACCTGCGCGCAGCATATCAACGCGATGATGACAAAAGGTTGTACACGCATGAGGTCTAAAGAGAGCAAAATCAGCCACCGCTGCCGAGGACGCAATCTGCCACGAATAACAGATAACTCATAACCGAGAATCTACTCATATACCAGGCCAGCGGTTCGCTCCATCGCTTGGTTAAGGCCACATCGTGTTCATGTCGAAATTCTCTCGTTAAAAGAATCCGCGGAGGAACGCCGCCGCTTTATCCGAGATGCCGACGATCTTGTTCGTTGCCTGACGATAGAATTTGAAATTGAGCTCGGTCTCGGGGCGACCGTCGTTCCAGTCGGAAAAAAGTTTGAGCTCGCTCCGCCCCAGGCGCCGCTTCGCGCGCGCGGTACGTCTGATGGTGATGCTCACGCGCGGCGTTTGCCGGGCAATCCCGCGTTTCTTTGCGATCGCATCGGCCGAGGTGACGACGCCGCTCGCGATGAGACCTGGCGGAGTTTCGTTGTAGCCCTCTGCCCCACTACCCGAAACTCCGGTCTCGCTCGCGAAAACGAAGATCGTATCGCCTTTGGCGATGTGCTTTCCGCCATACATCGTCTTTTGCGCGCTGAACGCGAACGTCTTCGCCAACCGATCGTTAACCTCGGCTTTGATCGCGAACATCATACTCCCTGGGCAAGCCGTAGCCTCGCGCGAAGGATGCTCATCTCACAAGATTAATTCCATCGCGGTCCAGGGGGCCAGGCCTAACGAGACGGAGCTGAGCCACCCAGCACTTTGAGAATTGGCGCGCGCATTGACGGGAAGCTTACAGCAAAGTGCTGGGTTAGATGTCTCACTTCGTCACAGGTAAATCCATGTTGTGCATGACTGCGACATCCCAATCGTCGCCCTGCTTGGTCGCGATGAGCATGAGCAACCCTTTGCGTAATCCCATGTCCCGGCCGTTTTGCACCGCTCCAGTCTGGGTCCAGGCAGCATCGACACACGCCACATCAGGCCGGAGAAACCGAATTCGCGTATCCAGCACCTTGAGCTCAGCGTGCTTAAACGACGGGACAGGACCCGACCCGTCGCCTTCCAGGAGTGGCCGGTGAAACTCTTCGATCGCTTTGCGTCCGTGCGCGGTCATTCCCCAGACGTTTGTGAAATCAGCATCTTCGTGGAAGACCATGGAAAAGGCATGGGCGTCGAGCTTGGCGAAAGCCTCGCTCATTGCTGCAATTAAGGCGCGAATGGGCTTCTCATCATTAGCCTGCACCGTGGAATCTGCTCCGCGGCTCAGCGGTGAGATTGCGAACACGACGAGCGCTATCGCGAAACGAAATTGGAGAGAATGTTTCATGGCGGTGTGGGATTCTACTGTGGATTGCAATCAAAACCTGGTGCGCTCACCATCTAACGAGACGGAGCTGCCTCGCCGCGGCGGGTAAACTGTGGCGAGCGTGGCAAACATCGAGAACAGTTTCATAAAATCAAATCTGGGCATCGCACCGAGCTCCGTGTCTGGTTTTACGGAGTTGGCTCCAGCGATTGGTTAGGCCTTTGATGCACCACGAGCTCGGATGATACGAATGGAACGCTCGCCGCCAATGACGCAACCGGCTAGCGCTCCTAATGGACCGCTGATGAAAATGCCGAAGAGTGGGCCTTGTGGCGACTTGGGGCCGATGCAAAGCGGCCCGACGAAACCAACGATGAAACAAATGCCACCGATGACAGCACCCCGAAAAACGATGCGCGAAAAGTCGGAGGCTTCGCGGCCACCAGAGCTGTATACCACTCCAGCGGCGATGATAATTCCGACAATCAAGCACGCTATGGTCGGTAAGAAATAGATGATTGGCATGAGGCCTAACGAGATAGAGATAAGCCACGGCTATCGTTGAAAAACAATACGGCGGGAGTGCGTGAGCGCGAAGACGCAAATCGCACTAGGGAAACCGGGAACCGAAACGAAGTCGAGGGTGTCGTGCCAAACACGCTGAACGCATTTCGAGGTGGGGACGCCTGCCGCGTGCTCTGGTTTACGCTGGTTGGCTTCATCGATTGGTTAGGTCTTTTGCGTCTCGTCCATCTGATGGTCGAGCGCGACACCGCAAAATGGGCAGAATCGAAACTTGCTCTGCATGGAGAAGCCGGCACCGGCCTGCGTAATGGACATTCCGATCTGGCCAGAGCAATGCGGACACCGGATGCCATAGAAGCGATACAAAGTGGCACCGAGGAACGCGGCGAACGTGATAACAGTAATGGGCCAGCGACGATTTTGCGTCTGCACGAGAAATATGCTCGCAAAGAAGATGGCGAAACTGAGGAGAGTGACCGCCTGCACTTTTCGGATTCGGCGATCGATTGCCTCGCGGAATGTCATAGACCTAACGAGAACAAGATGAGCGACGGCGGACGAGAGCGCGCGTCGCTCGGAGTGGAAGTGTGGAAGCCATCTTAAAAGTGGGGCGTACGACGGTCCGCCGTTCGCTCCATCGCATGGTTAGGTCTCTTCGGGTGGTTCATACTTGTGTCGGAATGTGCGATACACCTCCCGAGCGTATTCGAACTGCTCACGCTCTCGCTGCTGTGCGCGCTCCGCGTCGAAAAGGACGGGAGGAGGCGGCCATTGAATTGCCCATTAGCGGAACCAAATGTCAAATGTTTAGACGTCGACCCCGGGAAGTCCCCCCGGGGAAGTTCCCCGGGCAGCGAAAACTTTGTTCCTTTGGCAGGAGTAGCGCTTCTCTGCCTGGCGGTTGTTAGTCTTTGGTTACTGGTTAAGAATGCGTATTGAGAAGGCACCTGCGACGGACGCCCAACTAGCGATTGGGTCTGACTGCATATTTAAAATGAGCCCAGCGTAATGTTGTACGAAACTCGCCTTCGACGCCTTTTTGCGACCCTCTCAAAGTCACCTTACCGTCGTCTCCCTCCGGTTCTATCACAACAGCCGCATGTCCGCGTCTCCTGTTGCCTTCCAAATACCAATATTGCACAAGATCACCTCTTTTGAGATCGGAGAGACCAGAAGATAGGTCGATTTCAACCCCTTTGTTTGCCGCAGTCAGCGCATACACAACACCTTTTGTGGGGTGCTCGTCGCCACTCTGCCGTGGATCAGATCTGACTAGATTGTTCAAATAGTCCAGATCTCCTGCAGCCCCAGGAAGAACCTTATCGTTCATGTTTATGGCGTCCTTGATAGTATAGTTCTTGCCGGGCAATTTCTCGTTCACATCAATGCCAGACATTTCTACGACGTTTGCAACGTATTCAGTGCACGGGAGTCCAGAAGACGCAGACAATTGATCCGAAGCGATTGCCGCATTGATACGGCCGTCTGAGGTAATACGAGTATCGTCATCACGTCTGATCGAACGCGAGCTCTCGGCATTCCCGGTGGATTTTTCGCCAATGCCCGACGAAGCGCGACGTTTCCTGGCAGCGAGAGCCTGCCCTATCGCGGCTTGCCGCTGGCGAATGCCCTGAATTGTAGCTTGTGACTCGTCAAGAGCCTCCCTTGTAGCTTGTTGCGGGGCAGCCTGCTCCATTGCCGCATTCTGGCTTTGCGCCGGTTCCCGGTTTTGTTGCTGCTGCTCGTCCGGCTGATCACTCTTCACCGGTTGGTCTCCGGTCGCACCGATCCTTAATCTAAGGCAACGTTCATACAGGTGCTGACAATTGCTTATCCGCGCATCCCTCCATTTGCCGGAGAACGGCGGATTGTTAGCTATCTCTATGCATTGCTGGAGATCGGCTTCACAATCGGTATCTCCGTCCGCTCGAAGCGGAGCAGCAAACAGAAGTGCAGCTATGGTGATTATGATGAGTTTCGATGATGTATTCATGGGTTTGTTTTATTGCGTTAGTTTTCGCGGTGAAATGTTTAGGCCTAACGAGACACAAGATCAGCGACCGCGAGCCCTGTAAAGCGTGCCACGAACCCGAAGAGCAGATGGCAAACACGCATAACGTAGAACGCAGTGCGGCTCGCGGTTCGCTGCATCGCCTGGTTAGATGGCGGTTCACTACTTGTGATCATCAAAGGAGTGTTTGTTGAATGCGCCGAGGTCAAGTGAAATGCTCCGATCTGCTAGACGAAAGATGCAGCAATAGTTCTGTAGGCTGGCTACTCCGCTCTCATGACCGTGTAACCGAACGAGAAACTCAGACGAATCTGCCGACCATAGGATGCACTCTGCATAAATATGGTCGAACTCTCTCGTGCTGGGCTGCCGGAAGGACTGTTGAAAAGCCGCAAACGCTTTCTCACGTACGATGTCGGGTGGAATTATCTCCTTGTAGTGAACTCCGCTGACCCTCTCAAAGACAATGACTACTGCATCTGTGCTCGATCCGCCGTGGTTAATTGCAATCCGGCTCTCGTCCGGTGAAAACACAACGTCAGCGGAGCGGCGATGCTGGAAGAGCAGCGCCGCGTCATCCGAATGCTCGACAGACGCGAGCCAAATCTGCACAACATGGCCGCCGTCCTTCTCGGCCCGATAGTAGTCTTGGACGAGCATGTCGCCGTCCGGCGACTGCTCGGAATGTCGCAATGTGAAGCCGCTTGGCGGCTTCGCTAACACCGAAGCAACGGTTACGCAGAAGACCGCTGCTATGACGCGCCAAGTAGCCATCTAACGAGAACAAGATGAACGACGGCGGACGAGAGCGCGCGTCGATCGAAGTGGGAGTGCGGAGGTCATCTCAAAAGTGGAGCGTACGGCGGTCCGCTGTTCGCTCCATCGCATGGTTAGGCCCGTTCGGATCGTGAGCTTGACTTGGGAGTGGTGGCGGCATTGGTCTTGGCGTCCGCTTCGAATTCCATTCCGGATGGTATTCTTCGAGTCGTTTGATGTAGTCAGGCTTCTCTTCAACTGGCCATTGATGAATCTCAGCTGGCGGTGCGCCAGAACCAAAATGTTCGTCAATGTAACGGCCATGTCTGTACTCGCGAATACCAGCGGTCATGACCATCACTGATGCTACGGTAGCGACTCCGATGATGAGGTAGGAGATAAAGCGAAAGCCTCGTAGCAGAAAGACGAAAAAACACAGTATCAACGCAGAGCAGACCTCTAATCGCAGGATAGAAGCGATTGGTGACGATCTCCAGTCAACGAGGAATGGAACGCGATCTGGAAGCCAATACAAAGAATGAAGCCACGGCTGCATTCTGTCAGCAGCGATCTCCGAAGGTGTCACTGATATTCCTTGCAAGTTCGCGCCCCACATCCATAGAATGAAGCCGACCGCAGCGCAAAAACAATAGAGTATAACTGCAGCAAACGCCCAAGCGAGACGCATATGGCCTAACGAGACACAAGCTGAGCGACCGCCACGGAGAGCGAATGTCGCTTTAGCTGAAACTGTTTTAATCATGTGAAATGTAAACGCACGCCGGGTGGCGGTTCGCTCCAGCGCATGGTTAGGTCTTCTCGGTGGCGAACCCTGTGATGACCCTTTCTGGCCCTTTCTTTGGCATGTAAACTATATGTGCGACGAGCTGCGTGAAATGAATGATGACAGATGTCTCGTGGCCTGCGCCGCTAACGCCGCGGAACAGCAGCGTGTGGGGCTTTATGAATCGAACATCTCGGACGAGTATTCCGAACGCCTCGATGAGCACATCGTGGTCGGTAGGGGCTAGCTTCACAAGCGCCTCTACTTCCTTTCGGAGCGCCTTAAATGCTGCTTCGCCAGAAAGAAAGTGGCTCAGCGGCGTGATCCGTGGCATCGGCGGGATCGAAATACGCGGCACCTCAATGCGAAGATTTTCGATTGCGCGCTGAGCTTCTTCGGGCGTCATAGACCTAACGAGAACAAGATGAGCGACGGCGGACGAAACCGCGCATCGCTCGGAGTGGGAGTGTGGAAATCATCTCAAAAGTGGGGCGTACAGCGGTCCGCCGTTCGCTCCATCGCATGGTTAGATCGTTGGTGTGGCCTGTATGCCATGATAACGCCGCCGGCGACGTAGAAAAACACATGCGGCGATGCTGTACACCAACACGGCCAGAGGAAAACTGACGAAGAAAGCGGCAATGTTCAGAGGGGTGCCTTCATAAAATGGATGCGCGGTAGTGCCGATGTTATGGAGCGGAACCAGGCTTTGCATCAAAGTGTTTGGCCAAAACAAGATCTCGCTGACCAGCTCAGCTCCAGCCTTTGAGGCGAAATAGGAAAGCGCGGCGCTCACGGCCGTAAGGAGAATGCCGATCCCGAGTGCGGACAAAATTAAGAGGGGTCGCTTCACGATCTAACGAGACGGAGCTGAGCCACCGCTGGCGGGAGCGAGCTCTGCCGCGAATTTCAGTGTTGAAGTCATGTGAAAGCTAGACATCGGAACGGCCAGCGGTTAGTAACTGTCTTGAACTCAAGCATAATTTAAGTCGGGTTTGAGAGCACTGTTGAGCACGATCAGGAGTTTTCGCATTGTCGCAGTTAGAGCAACTTTGGCCGGCTTGCCGGCAGCACGCAAGCGCAGGTAAAAGCCGCGTAGGATCGGATTATGTCTAGCGGCAACCAGTGCGGCCATGTATAAGCCGTGACGTACTGAGCGCCGACCGCCATAGATGGCACGTTTGCCGCGCATCCTCCCGCTATCTCGATTAAACGGTGCTACTCCAACCAGCGCTGCGACTTCGCGCCGATTGAGTTGTCCCAACTCCGGCATTTGCGCCAGGAGCAATGCGGCCGTACGCGCGCCCACTCCGCTAATCGCCGTAAGCTTTTCTGCTTTGGTTGCGAGCTCTCGCGATGCTGCGATCTGCTCCTGAATGAGCAGATCGAGCTGTTCGACCTGCTTTTTAATCTGGGTGATCAGACGGCGGTTCATTTTGCGCACGCAAGCCTCGCTTACGCGTGCAGCTCGATTCTGCTCCATCACCAACAGATGCGTTAAATGCCGGCGCTGACTTTCCAGTTCGCGCAACTGTTCTTGCTCCAGCTGAGAGGCACTTATTATCCCTGGCTTCATCGCCTCTCCAAAAGCGCACAGTAGCTTCGCGTCAATGCGATCGGTCTTAGCCAAGATACCACTGGCACGCGCAAACTGTCGTACCCGGTTTGCTGGCACCAGGCTCACTTTGATCTGTGCAGCAACCAGGGCCCGAACCAATGCTCGTTCATAGCCACCGCTGGGCTCACAAATCACCTGCACTGGCCCTTCGATTTGTTTAAACCACTGGATCAATCTTCTATGCCCAACTGCATCGTTAGAGAAACGACGCTTCTCATTTGCAATCGCCGCGTCCAAGTACGCCTTGGCGATATCAACTCCCAGATAGACAAGCTCTTCGTTCATGTGGTAAATAACTCCTGCTTCTAAGATGCGAGCTGGCCAGGCCGGTCCTGCCCTTGGGGAATGGGCCGGCTTGGTCGCTCAAGTAACTGTTCGAGTTTACTTCACACGCCCAAGGGCAGGCACGGATCACACTAACCGACGCTCGTGATCCATCGATCAGAAGCAGCTCCAGCGAGGATCTCGCACCTGCCACCCTTTTGCACCAAATCAGGACCGCTTTAAAGAAGATAGAGGCTCCAGCGCTTGGTTAGACCTCATTGGGTGATCGTGTGAGAGGTTAAATGATAGACAAGGTGCCTGTCCAGGTGTGGCTTGCCTTGCTGCTCTGCTGTGCCGCTGACACGAAACCTCAAGGACTGCGCTGGTAAATCCCAACCGATGAACTCGGCTCCGACGTGGTAGTAGTCGGCTCGAGAGATGTGATCGTGTGCTCGGAGATACGCAAATGCGAGATCGTCCAATCGCTGCTCCATCCGCCACACGCGGCCAGTCTGCTCGACGTGATAGAGAAAGGCGATACCTGTGCCGGAGCCCGTCTTCTGGTCTCGGAATATCCACTGGTCGTCGGGCGAAATCTCGTAGATGGCTGGCCACGGATAACGATCTGGATCGCCAGCGAGCGGCGCGTCGCCTCGTGACGTGTCGCTAAAGTGGAGCGTCGCGTCCCAGTTGCCGGCATAGTGCTGGACAATGCGGTAGGTGTGACGTGGCGCTTCAGTGACTTCATCTTGCGCCGCACTGGCTGCGCAGGCGAATACGAGAGCCGCGACTACACGAAGCGTCATGGGTCTAACGAGAACAAGATGAGCGACGGCGGACGAGAGCGCGCGCCGCTCGGAGTTGGAATGTGGAAGTCATCTCAAAAGTGGAGCGTACGGCGGTCCGCCGTTCGCTCCATCGCATGGTTAGGTCTTTAGTATCACCGCGAAACATGTGACGGAGCCGATCAAAACGGCGATAACATAAAACGCAACTCCCGAGAACCTGTTCAAGCTGTGGGGGCGCGGCTCATGGCGCAGGAATTCGGGAACGTCCTTCTCAGGTGCAAGTAGCACCGCTAAGTCGTCACGATAGCGATAATATCCGATATGGCGCTGAACAATGAACCAGATGCCGTATGCGCCTGCCACGGTGACGAAGAATAAAAGGAGCCAGCACGGAAGAGCTGCTACAAGCACAGCGCGCTTATCTACGATAAATCCGTCAGCAGCCAGCAGGGCGGCGACCGCCCAGAACTGCTCTGTCGTGCACTTATCCATTCGCTGCTGTAGCAATGGAACGATAACGCTTTTCATGAGACCTAACGAGACAGAGCTGAGCCACCGCTGGCGAGAGCGAGCGTGGCAAAGTCTGGAAACTGTTTCACAAGATCAAATGTGGTCATCGCGACGGCCAGCGGTTGGCTCCAGCGACTGGTTAGATGATAGGCGTCGAGCGGCCTCCAACCTATCCATGTCGCTATAGAACGGCCACATGAAAGCGGCGACCAAGTCATCCCAGACGGCGCCATATCCATCGAGGACTGCAAACTTGAATCTTTGCTGCTTCCGGATGGCGAGAACTGATGCGCGAACGAAGATGATGGGAGTAGCGAGAAGCAGAATAACTGGAGTGCAAAGGATGACGAACAATCGGCGAAGAATGCCAAAGACAAGTCCACGCAAGAGCATTTGCCAGATGGCTGAGAGGAACTGGAACATCAGCGTGCAATCATCTAACGAGAACAAGATGAGCGGCGGCCACTGAGAGCGCGCGTGACCCGCAGGCAGAGCGTCCAAGCCACCGGAAATGGGAACGCGCGGCGAGTGGCCGTTCGCTCCATCGCATGGTTAGACCTAAAACTCGATGGTCCGAAGGATGGTATCATCAATATGACTGTTCGGTGTCTCTTTCTGAAAGTCGATTACGATCCGCCGCTGCACGAGCCCTTGGCTCTTCACGGCTTTCGCCCAGGCGATGATGTCCTCTTGCTTATCAGAGTCGAATACGTTTCGAATGACGACGTCAGGCTGACCGCGCTCGTCAGTCGTCCATGTGGCATTGATTGAGGGATCATGCGCTTTGATCGCGTCTACGATGACATGGCCTTCGTGCATCGAATGGGCTTCTTCGTTCTTCTTGTGTGCGATCCAAGCGGTGAGAGCGAAGTCGCCAGCAACGCCCAATACGATCATCGTGGCGACTATCGCGGCGAGCCATTTCATCGCGCGCTTCATTGGGTCTAACGAGAACAAGATGAGCGACCGCTACTGAGAGCGAGCGTCGGTCGAAGTAGAAATGATTTGGTCATCTGAAATGTGAACACGCGGCGGGTAGCGGTTCGCTCCATCGCTTGGTTAGATCGGACGATCATGGATACGTAGTCCGATATGTCGGCTCAACGAAATGCATAATGATGTGAGTAATGATCGCGACCACGATGGCAACGCCAAAAGTAGCTGCAATGCCAACCTTCAGCGATCGACGGCGAGTGAGTCCAGCGGCAATTGCACCGATCAGTAACGAGTAAGCCGCCATCCAAAGCCAGCCTTGCCGGTTTGTATGAAACGTAGTGTCGCCGCCGTACTGATCCGAGTCATAGAACGAAAGCGGTTCGACCAGAGGGCCGATCAAGAAATAAAGCGGAAAAAGGATGGCAGCTATGAAGTAGCTGATAATCGGGATCAGCGAGAGCAGCACGACGCGAGACCAGATGCTGTTGCGCATGGGAAGGATCTAACGAGAACAAGATGAGCGACGGCCACTGGGAGCGGGCGTCGCTCGAAGTGAAAAGGTTTTAGTCACGAAAGACATGAACGCGAAGCGGGTGGCCGTTCGCTCCAGCG
>Ga0137358_10002130_pt1 | contig 11122 bp, 11 predicted proteins | sample Mad1_20_16metaG_FD_105551 | JGI IMG/M metagenome (GOLD analysis project Ga0137358, IMG submission 105551) | Vadose zone soil microbial communities from Angelo Coast Range Reserve, California, USA - Mad1_20_16 metaG | ecosystem: Environmental > Terrestrial > Soil > Vadose zone | place: USA... | reverse complement strand
TCGAGGAAATTCCACTGTCGTTGAGCAGCGGCCTCGTGCTGCTGCTGGAGATCGAGAAAATATCCGTTATACTGAATTCGAACTAGGGCAGCCGAAGTAGGCGGAAGGCCTGAAAGTTGCACCAGGCTGACAGGCGTACTGCCCCCGAACGCGCTGATCACAACCGCCCCTGTCGACGCGTTTGAGCTGTAGCTCAGGCGGAAGTCGTTACTAAGGCGGCTTGAAAGAAGGCTGCTGGCGCCAGCAGTGTACGTCCGCGCAGTATTGTCTGATACAGCGAAATGCGTGGCAGTTAATCCGAATCGTGCCTTCGAGTTGGAGCCGGTATCAGCAAATCGGAAAAAGAGCCTCAGTTTATCACTGATGGCGTGGTCGAAACGGACGCTAGTGGAGTCTAGCGCACTTGGATTCGACCCAGATCCGACGAATTGACCAAACCCGTTTACAGCGTCCTCCAGCGACGTATTGGGCACAGCAAATGCGTTCAAGACGGGCTGGAGCGCGGCAGGTGCCGGATCCCTCCCAGACGGACAAGGACCCGTGCTTCGCATGCAAAGGTCGGGGACGAAGCTCGCCGCGGCTGGCTGTGGCGCTCTCAAGCGCAGTGCCTCATACGAGACAAAGAAGAACGTTTTGTCTTTTCCGGAATACAGTCGAGGAATTCTCACCGGCCCGCCCAGCGTGCCGCCGAAGTCATTCTGTCGAATGGGGGGTTGCGGCAATTGAAAGTAGCCGTTGAACCAATCGTTCGCATCAAAAAAATCATTCCGGAAGTAGTCGTAGGTTGTGCCGTGCCATTGATTGGTGCCCGATTTCGTCTGAAACGCAAATTGGCCGCCCGGATTGCGTCCGTATTCGGCCGAATAGGTTGAACTCTGCACGCGAAATTCCTGCAGATCATCGACCGAGACAAGAGCCTGGGTGGTTCCCAGAGCGGTCGCGGCAGGAACAGAACCGCTAGCGCCAGCGCCTGCAATCATGCCCTGAAAATCACTCGATACCCCAACGTTCGCGCTGATACCGTCCACTGTGTAGTAATTTGACTCCGTGCGTTGGCCGTTGACACTGAATTCGCCCCGCTGTCCCACGGCTGAGCTATTTTGAGGACTATTCGTCACAATTCCCGGCGTGAGCAAAATCAAACTCTGGAAGCTGCGGCCATTGAGCGGCATGTTTTTTATGTAGGTTTGATCCACTATCGTACTGACCGATGCATCGGTCGTATTGACCATTGGCCCGCCTGCCTCGACTGTGACCGTCTCCTTGAGGTCGCCGACTTGCATGTTGAAATTCATCGAGACGTTGTCGGCAACGTGAAGCGTGACTCCGGGCTTCACGATCACTTTGAAGCCGCGCTTGGAGACGGAGAACTCATAATTGCCCGGCTCGAGGCTTGCAAAGTGGTAAAGCCCTTCTGAATTCGTTTGGACTATCGTTTCGATTCCAGTGTCAATATTCTTCGCTGTAACTCTCGCTTCGACGATGGCCGCAGCATTCGGATCAAGCACGAGTCCGGTTACACTTGCCAACACGGTCTGCGCGCGAGTAGAGGCAGAGAGCGCGAGCGCGCATACGATCGAGCAGACGAAGAGACACGCCACCTTTTTCCTTTTCATGTATGGGACCACCTCGCCTTCGGGACACCGAAGTTCCCTGTTCCTTTCCTTCTAGGTGAGGTGAGCGCAGGTTTTATCAATCACGGAGCATCTGACTGTTCAAATCTTTCGCCCGAAACCATCTAAAAAATACTTTAGTCGAACGGTTACTCGTGTTGAATAAACTGAGCGATGACTTCTCTTCGCTGACGGAGATGAGTCTCAATCCGATCGTAAGCTCTACTTTAGGGGTGGTTCGCAGTTCCGGTAAGAAATGCGGAAAGTAGGAACTTCCCTTTCGGCTTTAGGTTTTCCTTGCGAGAGCTGTCGGTTACAAAAACGTAGTCGATACGAGACAGCACTTTGCTATCGTCCACTTTGAGAACCCAACGATTCTGAGTTGGATCATCCATGTAAAAGAGTCCGAGACTACGAGCGTCCTCTCGCCCTACTCCCTTTCGTCCCCAAGCTTGAAAAATTGTGCCGCGTTTCAACCCTTTTTGCTGGTCCAGGTCGAACGCGTAAAAAATGAGGGATTTCCCTTCCGTGTAGAAGATCCTCCCAAAGGGGCGCTCAAATTCACCCTGGCTGCTGACGTCGAATACATCGATAATGTGTAAACTCCGTGCACCCAGGATTTCGGTAATGTCGTGGTCCGTAGCGAGTAGCTTTTGCTGACGCTCCACGGATTTAACACGCACAAGCGATTCTTCGGATAGCTCCTCATTGCGTGCGGCCAGCTTTCCCATTTCGTCTTGTGATTTCCGAAGATCAGCCGTCACGCTTGAAACCTTTTCGGCAAGTCGTGATTTCTCCGCTTCGAGGTTGACGTTCGAAGCCTGCAAGACTTCAAGGGAGCTTTGTAATAACCTGATGCGGGCTTGCAGTTCTACATTCTCGCCCGTTTCACGTTGACGATCCGCTTCTAGGCTCAGCAGAGCCTGATGCGCAGCGTCATCGTCCGACCGTAGCTTCTGTAAGTCGTCTTCCGTTGTCGTGATGGGTACTTCCGCCGCGGGTCTTGAAGGGACTGCCTGAAGTCGAGCCAGTCGCGTGCGAAGTTCGTCTACTTCCCTCCTTAACCTGGCCGATGTCGCCGCTTCGTCTTTGGAATGTCTTCGAGACAACCATGACTGAGTCAGGTCTAGAGAGACTGCAAGCGATAGTGCCGCTGCGAGTGCCAAGGTCGCCCACGATGGCACCCGTTTGAGTGAAAAGCCCCATGCCATCTTCCGCTTCACGGCAGGAGGCTCGGGTTGGTCCTCGGTCAGTGGTAGGTTGATCGTCTGCCTCACACTCCCAAGTAGTGTCTCTCTTGCTCTTACCTGCTCTGAAGTCTCGTCTGCTGTAGGATCAAACGTGGACGCGGCCGTGTCGGTTATTGGTGTACGAGCATAGAGCTGAGAGGCAATCTGCCGAAAGTCCTCGTAGGTTCGCTGGCATAGGAGACACAACTGCAAGTGCTCAGCCAACAGTTCCTCTTCCTCGGGAGATGTGTGGTTGGTCGCCGACAGGGCGCAAAGGCGCTGAAAGTAATCGTGAGGGGACTTCACCTGTGTCACCGGCGCACCTTCTCTGTGTTCTTATATCCTTCAAATTCTATATAGCCGGCCAACAGATCATTTTTCATCAGCTGGCCGCGAAGGTTGGCCAGGCCTCTATAAAGATGATTGTAGGTATTGCCGATCGTTTCGTCTAGAAGAGTTGCGATTGCTTGCACTTCTAACCCGTCAAAGAAATGGAGCTCCATGGTTCGACGTTGTTTCTCATTTAGAGTCGCTACGACAATGTCCAAAGACCTTCCAAGATCCAGTGATCTTATCCAGCCTTCGGGCGTTACCTCGGGGTCCGGAACGAGCGAAGCTTCGTCCTCCGCACCGCCACTCTGCCACTCCCGTTTCTTGAGGAGTCGCGCTTTCTTCACACTCCGATGATAGGCGAGATAAGAAATCCATGTCTTCAAACTCCCTTTCGAAGCATCGAAACTTCTAGCACCTTGGTAAACATCCATGAAGGCTTCCTGAATAACATCTGCCACATCCTCTGGATTCCTTAGAATCTTTCTCGCGACACTTCGAACGGCAACGTAATAGCGGTCAAACAATTGCCCAAATGCATCTTCGCTTCCCTCCTGGACAAGCATGATCAAATCATTGTCGGAGGGACAGGCCGTTGTTTTTTGACAAGCAGATTCAGCTACCAGAGAAGAATTCTTTAAGGAGGCTTGTAGCCCGAAGGAGAGCGAGTCGGCGGAGCTCATAGAGCGCGCGGCTCCGTCGGTGAACTAAACGTAGCGTGGCTGCTACAGGAACTGTCGTTGGTCATGTTTACGACCAGAAACCAAACTGGCTGTACGTCGCTGAGACCCCAGCCCCCGGACAGTTGATGCCGTGGTCGTTTTTCTGACCACACAATGTACCCATGTTCGGACATTCTGCAAGCCTTTTATTTTATGGCAGTTATCGACCTATAAGATTTAGCTTCTAAGGTTACTCAGCGTGTCATATTGGCTGAATGTTCGTAAGAAACATTGACACTTCTCGCTGGAGCTATAAGGCGTGTGGACTTTTTCTGTTCGATCGTCCTTTCATCATGGTCATGATGCCAACCATGAAAACCTGGTCCGTGATCATTACTCACCTACCAACTTCAGTCGTCAAATGACAGAAAAGTGAAACCCGATTCGGCGAGCCCGTATCCGGAGAGGACTGAAGACATGCTAGATGCATCGGTTCTTCCCAATCCGGGTTGCAGAGAAGAACATTAACCGTGCAACTTCCGTCTAGCTCTTCACAGCACTTAATGACCAGGGAATCCCAAATCTCTGTGCGTCCATCGCGGACAATTGTTTGTCCCACGTTCACGACGAGTGATTCGCTTGCTACACGGAGTTGACCATGGTCTCCTGCGTCGCAGTTGACCTGGAACTTAAGCTGATCGTTAGGAGGCATGGTATCCCTTTCCTGATCGCTGGAGAGTTGTGGTGCTCGTCCGTTCTGTGCGGGCATCATCTTTCTGGTGTGCGAGGCCCATGCCGGCGAATCCCGTATTTCAGCAGATTCTGCGTAGACCCTGCGACTTTGAGTTGTTCGAAGCCCCATTCCAGGATCACCTCTCCGATATTGCCGAGCTTTCGCTTCTCGCGAGCAGCAAACTCTTCAAGCTCGGCTCGCAGAGCTTGTCGGACCCTGATACTGATCTGTGCCTTCCATTCACCCATTGCCCGTGTTCTTAGCTACGCTTCGGGGCATTCATGCGCAACAAAAGGAATGCCCGCCGACTATGGAGTAATTGGTACGTCTGCCCCTCGTTACTTTATTCCTGGTTCCGCGGTTTGTTTTTCCCACGCAGTTCGTTGTCTGTTAAGGCGCCATTGATCGGCGCGTTCTCGCGTGGCCATCGCTTCCGTGAAGTCGGCATTGAGCGCGGCACGAATTTCTTCGAGCTGGACTTCGTATGCTTTCATCTCCCGCCTTGGAAGGATCGAAAGAGACTGCATACGTTGAAGAATACGGATCAGCCGGTCCACACTTCGATTCCATAAATAAATTTCGGCGTAACGGTCTAATTTCAAGCTGGTGGGTTCCTTTCAGCGACGTCCCGGTCGGGATTCAGACCACCTTGCTCATCGAAAGAGCGCGCCGATTTGCAGTTCTATTCGACGGTAGTATGTCGGTGCAGACGCACTGGAAACGGAATGGTCGGAAGGCCGACCACTCGGTCGGAGATGTGACCAGCAATACACTAAGATAGCGTTAGTTGGTTGCGGAGGAGGTTCAGCGACCGGCTCAGGGAGGAGGCGAGCGGGAAATACAGGATGTGCTGGAAGTTGCTCCCAGAGTCGGAAATAGATAACTTCTCTTGCAGCCATCGTTGCACCTCATTCGTGCGACTGTGGTTAGGGGCGCGTCCGGTGATCAAGCACTGGCGCGTCCCGCTCTGTCAGTTGCTTTCTTACTTCCCACTCCTTCTGCCTTGGCCCTTGCGAAAATGGTGTTTTTTGTAGTTCCTAATCTTGGCGATGTCCTTTGAGGTCCAGCGCCAATGCTTACCACCGTTCATTCCGATCTCCTGCGAGGCAGAAACATTTCCGGCGGCCTGCCATCTTAGTAAGGTTACCCAGTGTATGCGGGCTTGCCTTGCCGCCTCTTTCGTCGAATACGTCTTCACTTATGTTATACCCCTATAGCGTATGTTGTGTCAAGCACAAAACCACAATGCAACTGTGGGCAGCGAAAGCCCCGTGTGCGCCGCCAAGAAGAGTATCTCAATTTCTCTAGGAACAGTATGCCTTGTGGGTGTCCTCTAAGCTGTTGGACCCGATCTGGAGTCGGCGTTGGCTGAGAGTTCATGTGAGCTAAGAACGTGTGATGAGGCGACGGAAGAACTTACGTAGCGGTTTCCCCAGTAGGTCATACCCAACCAAGAGAACACACAATGTCTTGAATGGCATCGGAGGACCGGAAGGCCTAGCAAAAATACAAAGTAAAACATAAGCGACCACGATAAGGAACACAATTGGACGTACTCTCCGAACGAAGGCGGCCAAAGCGGATGAGAGACCACCTAAATTCTCGACTATGAAATCGTAAGGCGTGCATCCCACGACCGTGGGTGCACCTCCTAGGTGATTGTCACGAATATCATGAATGCCGCTGTCAGGCACAATTGAAGGCTCATTAGGAGGGGTATCATTCCCATCCTCACTAGTAAACGCACCCTGCTGACCCGGTTCAGGGGGTGGTTGACACCGAAAATCCGCTGTCTTAGACCCCCGCCGTTGTCGGGATTGTGTGTTCCGATGCTTGTTCATCCGGATTCTCCAATCAGTTCATTAATCGGCCAGGATTGGTGTCTATGCCCAAATCCTGGCTGATTCCGCGGCTTCTTTGACTGTCGTTTCTCCATTGGATCTGATTGCTGGTCACCTTTACGACCAGCCAAGCAAACCTGTTAAACGTCGCTGAAACCCCAGCCCAGGATCACCTCACTGATATTGCCGAGGTTTCGCTTCCCGCGCCGAGCAAGCTTCTCAAGCTCAGCTCGCAGGGCTTGTCCGACCCGTATACTGATCGGTGCCTTCCATTCACCCATTGCCTATGCGCGCACCATGACACTCAGTTCGCGTTCGTCGGCTTTGGCTCGGGTTTGGTGACCAGCTCAGGAGTGGAGGAGTCGGAGACCAACGGCGGACCAAAAGTTGGACCCGGGGTGGGAAATTGATAACTTCACTTGCAGCCATCGTTGCACCTCAACGCGCAACTTAGGTCAGGGGCGCGTTGGTGTCAGTAGCAGCTGCGTGTCTCGCTTACATCAATTTGGTCGATTCTTTCACTTCTTGCGACAGCCTGCCTCGGCAATGCTCTGCCTTTGATTTTCTAACCTGAAACCTATGCGTTTCCTTCGGGCCAAGATTTGTGTGCTTGATCGAGTCCAGAGATTTGCCGATAATTTGGAAGGGAGGTCGAGATGCTAAAGAGCACTGTAGTCGACGAATTTCTTCGGCACATCGCCGAAACTCCGCACGACCTGTTTCTGAAGAAAGTAGAGCATTGGTCGGGCAACGGGTTACAACCGATCCCGTTGGAGCGTTACAACGTCGAATATCACGCCGATGCACGCAATGTTCTACGCGGCGTATCGAATGCGGATCCACAGATATTGGGACTTAGACGTATTTTGAGGTTTTGGGTCGAGGTGCGAAGAAAGACCTTGCATGTGTTTCTTGAGCGGCTAGAAGTACTCTCGTATTAGCGCGAGATGTGTGGATGAATGCCCGTCTGTGTCGGCTGGACGGGGATGGCGTAGAGGGGATCCAACGGCGAGATATGGGCACCGAAAGTATTTTCAACTGGGATTATTTGGCGCAGTCGGTTCCAGGATTTGGCGAACTGGAATACTTGCGTAGCGTCTTGGGAGAGGAGTTCCCCTTTCGAGCAGCCCGCGTACAACCTCCATCCAGTAATCCGATCTTGGTCTCCCTGCTGTTTCCACTCACGGGGGCTGTCGGAGGTCTCAAGGACTGGAGTATTGGTCTGCGAGCGCTCTCCGGTACTTCCGGGCTGAATGAAGTATTAGCCGATCTGGACCGTGCCCACCCAACCAAACCATCGCATGCTTTCTATTTGATTGAGGTCGCGGGGAAGCTCCGCCGTCAGGGATTTACAGTCTCATTCGAGCCCTCCCCTCCAGACCCCCTTACACTGAAACGGCCAGACGCGCTTCTTAAATGTCCTGGCACCAGTGAAAAATTCTATTTCGAAGCGTCTGTACAAGGATTATCCGCGATTCAGTCCGAGGGGTTCTATCTGTTAGGCCTTCTCCTCCCGGCCAACGCTTTCCCAGATGTGCGTTGTGCCGGACGATGGGTCGGAAGCCCGACGCATGCTCAACTGGATAATATCGAACGCAGGATCGAGGTTGGCGTCGAAGCTGCTAAGATAAACAGAACTTTCGTCGAAATATCCGAAATAGGAATTCTCGAGATGGCTGCTTGCCACCGAGACGAGTTGCCCAAGCTCGATGTTTGGCGTGCTAAAAGAGGTTTGTCGGGGAGCTGCTTCGCGCAAGGGCTACGTGACAACACTGATGAGATTTCGAGACTCAAGAACAAGATACAGACGAAACAAAAACAGGTCCCCGAAGGGTTCGCGAATGTTCTTCTAATTCAATCCAATTCGATTTTCAATCGCGCGCCCGTCAAAACGCTGATATCGGAGCTTCAGAAACCGATCAGACAGCGGGGCCACCTCGGAGCAGTGGTCATTCGCGGGGGCAATCTTGGTGATGCAAGCCCGTTTGGTTTTGAAAGCGGGGCTGCAAAGTTCGAGCGCCGAGTCAAAGAAGGCCGGTTCGATCACACTCTGATTATGTGGAACCCGCACGCGACGGTAAGACCATCTGCATCATTCCGAGCCGCCCTATTGCGAGCGTTCTTCGATGATTAATCGGAAACCGTCGGGAGTGCCAATCCGACTCGAAACGCGGGATAGAATCGCCGGAAGAGGTGTTCGGCATTTGGTTTACAAGAAGTTAGTCGAATAAGACACAGAATTCGGCGCTCCTCGGAGTAGTGGTTCCTCCACGTAAAATGTGAGACAATCCCGGGACGAGCCAAGTCTGAGACAGGCATCGGTGCTTGTCACGAGCTGGGAACCATGTCCCCCAAGGGATTTAGGCCGATTCAACTGTTCCATCCTCGAACACCCGTCACCGTGATTCTGGGTCAGCACAAGCTGGTGCAGAGCAATAAACCTCAACCGGCATACTTACTTGCAGAATGTCTTGAGCGAATTCCGGAATAGCGGTGACGAAGCGAAGCAAGGTGGCTTCAGTGGCCGGAGAGCAGCTTAAAACGCTGCGTGGACGGCTCGGCATGACCACGCGTCAGGTTGAGAGGTTGAGTCAACAGGTCGCCGACACGAAGAATAATCCTGAGTTTCATATTTCGCATGCGTGGCTCACGAACATCGAGACAGGCGAGTTCACCCCGAGCATTTACAAGCTTTACACGCTGAGCGCCATCTACCGCTACAAGTTCGCGGACCTACTAGGCCTCTACGGGCTCCGTCTGGACGAGATGACCAAAGATATCCTGTCCATTCGGTTGCCCACAACGCATCTGATCGGGAAGGCGGCCGACTTGGAGGGCGAAGGCCTCAACCTCCCGACTCACTTCGCACCAGAGTTCCAACTGGAAAAGACCAGCCTTCTTCCACGGCTGATCGAAAACTGGGGCAAGATCCCTGTTTCCATGGTCTCGCACCTGAATTTTGGAAAGGCCCTGTACGGTTATATCGGCCTGGAAGACCTCACGCTTTACCCGCTGCTCCGTCCAGGATCTTTTGTCGAGATTGACTCGCGCCAGAACAAAATCAAGCCTGTTGAGTGGCGGACCGAGTTCGAACGCCCAATCTACTTCGTCGAGCTTCGCGATGCCTATATTTGCAGTTGGTGCGAGTTGGATGGCAACCAATTGACCGTAATCCCGCACCCACAGTCAAAGCAGGAAGTTCGGCGATATCAGTACCGCACCGAAGCTGAGATTGTGGGCCGCGTGACTGCCGTTGCGATGCGCCTTGTAGGCCCTGAACCAGAGCTGTCCTAGCACGCCACGGCCTCCAACTTTGAAAATTCTGTGTGTTCCGCTCGGATTGGTCATAATTCGAACCACTGGAATGCTAGAAACCTAACGTCGGTACTGGTCCTCGCCAGGCTGACCTTTCGAGCAGGTTTCTTGAACAATATAAAGTCCTATCATCTAATTGTCTCGATCTGACATTAACCATCACTACTATAGTGAGGGAAATCCCTCAGATCGAAGGAGGATTTTGTCCATGAAAAGAATAGAGACAGTTATCATTTCTGCTACAGTCTCAATCTTGTTTAGTTTGAGCATTCTGTTTGCTTTAGGGAGCAAAATCTCTAACACCCTGTTCCCGTCGGCGCAGTCCGTACCCTACGGCCTGAGGGCCGATGGGGATCCGCCGCCTCCGTTTCCGCCGCTCCCAAAGCCGCCCGGGGCGATCCAGATGAACGAATCTGTCTTCGTTGCTGACGGGGACCCGCCGCCTCCGTTTCCGAGGCCTCCGCTCGGCTCACAATTAGGACAAGCCGAGTTGAGGTACCTTGCTGCGAGAGACGGTGAACTAAGCTCGGTCTAGTCCAAGACTCATTATCAGCTTGACTGATAAACCACTGGAGCGCATTCGCGTGCATTTACTCGCTCGACGTGTAGGTGCTATGATGCGCTCCAGTAAAGATGTACCTCACCGCATCTGCGTTGGCCCTGTGGACTCTTACTGTCATCCTTGAGGGATTGCTGTGTGTTGTTGTCGTTCAGCGCCGTTTGTGGCGGCGCCTGCCTCTGTTCTCGTCATACGTGTTCTTCAAGTTTTTTGTAACGACAGCACTGTGGTTAGTGTACAAACGTTTTGGGTACGACTCCAATCCCGCGCGTTATTTCTTCTGGTCCACGCAGTCACTTCTCCTTGTGTCTCGTGCGAGCGTTTGTGCTGAACTATGTTGGCTTGTGTTCAAGTCTCGCCCGGGCCTTTGGTCGTATGTGCAAAAAGTTCTGATCGCGATCAGCGCTGCGATTTTACTGTATGCGGCAATCGATGCCTACCGTCAAGTGTCCGCCTTTAGGGGCTTCGTCCTTACCAGTGAACGCAGCCTTGAGTTAAGCGTCGCTATTTTTTTGACGTCGTTTCTTATCATCGCCAATCGCTACCGAATCCCAATGGAACGTGCCCCCTTTCTCATTGCCGTCGGGGTGTGCCTGCACTCGGCTTTCCAGGTGTTGAACAACACTTTTTTCAAGACTTGGTTGGACCCTTATTTTTCATGGTGGAGAAATGCATACATGGTTTCATTTCAGGTGGCGCTGGTCATATGGCTCTTCGCATTGCGAAGGCCACTTCCTGAGACGAAACCAGCCCCCACCTTACTTCCTAAGGGTACCTATTACTCGTACGGGCGGTTGATCGACCAGCGCCTTAAGGAGTTGGATCGCGATATTCAGGAGG
>Ga0137358_10002127_pt1 | contig 11128 bp, 10 predicted proteins | sample Mad1_20_16metaG_FD_105551 | JGI IMG/M metagenome (GOLD analysis project Ga0137358, IMG submission 105551) | Vadose zone soil microbial communities from Angelo Coast Range Reserve, California, USA - Mad1_20_16 metaG | ecosystem: Environmental > Terrestrial > Soil > Vadose zone | place: USA... | reverse complement strand
GCGGTCCGACACTGCCCTACGCGCGCGCCATGCTCGCCGCGCGTACGATGCATGAATGGGCCCACCTCGTCGATGCGGCGGGCTGGGTGCCGCTCGTCGTCACCGAGGCGGACCACCGCGCCCGCGTCGACGCGTTTGCCGCGGCGGCGGACGCGGCCGTCGCCGCCGCGTCGACGTCGATCCGCGCGCTCACCGCCGCCGACGTCGCGGAGCTGACGGCGTCCGATGGCTCGGTCGGACGCGCGCTCGCGCGCATCGTCGTCGAGCGCATGCCCGACTACCGCGCCAACCTCGTGGCGCGGCGGGTGCTCAGTCCCGTCGAGCTAGAGACGTACGTGCGGCACAACGTGCGCGCGCTCCGTCACGAGTACCCGCCGGCGCGGTTGTGGCGCATGCTGGCGCGCTACCTCTCCGAGTACCAGTATCTCCGGTTCAGCGGCGTCGACGACGCGCGCACGTACTTTCTCCGCAGCACGTGGTTCGACCGGGATTATCTGGAGAGCGGCGCCCTCGACGCGACGCGCTTCGACGAGCTCGCCGCACGTGTCGCGGCGCTCTGCGACTGTTGGGAGATCGATCCGTCGCGCCTCATCGGCGGGCGACGATGATCGCGCGTCGTCAGCGGGCGATGATGAGAAAGCGCTTTTGCAGCGCGCGCAGCTGATCTTGCACCGACGAGAGCCGGCGCGATTCCATCAGCACCTGGAAGACCTCGCCCTCCGGCGCTTCTTTGCGCACCTCGGTGAGCTCGTGCACCGCGTTCAAGATCTCGTGGATGACGCGCGGGATCTCGCGCTGTGGAATCACGAGGTCGCCGCGTCCGAGCGTGCCGCTCCAGTTGGAGGCGTATGGCCGCAAGACGTGCAGGATCTTCTCGGTGACGCTCTTGTCGGCCGCCATGACGGTGCGACGATACCACAGGCGCGCAGGAGCGGGAAACACGTCCTCCGATCGCAGGACGATTCGCGCGTTCCGTTGCTGCGATCCGACGTGTGCGGTATGCGTCGGCGCGATGTCCACGATCGACAGCGTTCCCGCATCCATGGATCGCCTGCGAGCGGTCTTCAACCCAGCCGAGGCCGCGGGTGTCACGGCACGGATCCTCTTCGTCGTCTCCGGCGCCGAGACGCAGCACTGGACGGTCGAGATCGCCGACGGCCGTTGCGACGTGCGTGCGGGAGCACATCCGGAGCCGACGGTGACGCTGCGGATTCCCGAGGAGGTGTGGCTCGCCATGGCGCGTGGCGAGAAGAGCGGGCGGGACGCCTTCATGAACGGTGAGTACCAAGTCGAGGGCGATCTAATGTTCATGATGCGCTTCGGCAAGCTGTTCCCATTGAAATAGCCCCTCGCGCCGCCGCGCCGCGGTCGCCTGCCACCGAATTGGCGGCGGGCGCGGTCGATGCTATGACCGCGCAATGGCGACCGTCATCACCAGCGAGTGCATCAACTGCGGGGCGTGCGAGCCGGAGTGCCCGAATACCGCGATTTACCAGGGCGGCGTCGAATGGGAGCTCGACGGCCAGACCCATGCCGCGATTTCCAACGACATCTTCTACATCGTTCCCGAGAAGTGCACCGAGTGCGTCGGATTCTTCGATCACGAAGCATGCGCGGCGGTGTGTCCGGTAGATTGTTGCGTGCCGGATCCGAAGATCCCCGAGACCGAGGCGGTCCTTCTCGAGCGCGCGAAGATACTCCACCCGGAGACGACGTTCGGTGAGGATTTTCCGTCGCGGTTCCGCAAAGAGGGCGCGGCTGCGCCCGCGCCGGACGGCGCTCCTGCCGCGCCGGCGGCCAAATCTGCGCCGGCACCGGCGCCCGCGGCGCCGCCTGTCGCTGCCCCACCGACTGCCGGTTCAGCCGACGACGTGTTCGCCGACGCGCTGCCGGCGCTCGACGACTGGGAGATTCCCATTCTCTGTCGGGAATGCGCTGGCGAGTACACGGTCGCATTTCAGTATCTGCGCCCAGGGGTCGTGTTCTATTGCCCGCATTGCCAGGCGTCGTTCGTTCCCATGCGCACGACGTACCTCGAGATCGCGACGGCGCTGCAGCGCTTTCACGAGCGCTGGCAGCGGGCGTTCGCAACGTTCCAGGAGAACCGCCGCCGCGAGCTCGCCGCGTTCGAGGAACGTCAGCGTGCGGAGCTCGCCGATTTCGAGAGCCGCCTGCGGGAGTTCACGCGCGACGGGCAACGCGCCACCGGCACCGCGCGCCGCCGCTGGTTCGCCTGAGCGGCTCGGCAACCCGACATTTTCGTCGCCAGCCGTGCCGTAGCGCCTGGCGGGTCCGTCCGGCGCCCCGGCGGACCGTCAGCGGCGTGGTTTGATCGCAGCGCGGCGCCATGGCAACACGTTGACGGTCGATGCCGCTCCGCTTGGCGATAGTGCGCGCGCTGGTCGCGATCGCGGTCCTCGGCACGATTCCTTCGCCCGCGGCTGCGGCTCTCCAGCGAAGCTACATCCCGCTGCCGGAGGTCCTCACCGATCCGAACGAGGGCAACACCTACGGATTCCTTCCGGTCGTCCTCTTCCTCGACCAGCAGAAGATCATCAAGTACATCCTCGCGTCCGACGTCCGCTACAACCACATCACCGGCGTCTACACGAGCTTCCGGCTCTTCGGGTACCCGTCGATCGCGCGCAAGTGGAGCGTGGTCCTACGGAAGTCGCAGAACATCGACGAGGACTACGAGCTGCGCTACGAGGACAATGCGTTCTGGCAAGACCGGGTGCGCGTCTTCGGCGACCTCGAATACGAGAAGGATTCGAGCGCGCGTTTCTTCGGGTTCGGCAACGGCAGCTCGGAGCACGACGAGTCGAACTACACCGCGAATCACCTCGAAGCGGTCGTGTGGCTCGCGTATCGCTTGCAGCCGACGTTTTCTCTGACGTATCGCTCGCGTGCGCGTGTGTTCCGCGTCGACAAGGGTGGCGTCGACACTCTGCCGTTCATCGGTACGGAGCACCCGGGGACGCCGGGCCTCGGCGGGGCGACGATCATCGGCCAGGAGTTCGGGTTCCTGTACGACACTCGCGACGACACCAACATCCCGCGCCAGGGTGCGCTCGGCGTACTGACCGCGGAGATCGTTCCGCGCGCGCTCGGCAGCTCGCTGACGTTCACCAAGTACGGTGCCGAGGCGCGGAAGTTCATTCCCTTTCGCGAGCGCTTCGTGCTCGCGATGCGTGCCCGCGCCGACTACATCGACGGGCCCGACGACATCCCGTTCTTCGAGCAGAACTCGATCGGTGGGCACGAGTCGCTGCGCGGCTTCGGCAGCGGCCGATTCGTCGACAAGGACCGGTTCGTCGCCTCGGCGGAGCTCCGCACGCGCGTCTACCAACGCGAGATCTTCGGCGTCGACGCGCAGCTCGAGCTCGCGCCGTTCTTCGATTTCGGACAAGTCTTTCACTCGTGGCGCAGCTCGCCCTTCAACGACCTGCACGCGGTCGGCGGTCTCGGGTTCCGCGGCGTCGTGCCACCGCAGGTCGTCGGCTTCGTCGACATCGGTCTCGGTGCGCAGGGGGTGGCGGCGTTCACCGGTCTCGAGTACCCGTTCTGAGCGGCGCGTGACGGCGTCGTCCGCGTGCCGCCGCCGGCGACGCGAATTGGGGGGACGTTCGGCGCCAAACCTCCGGCGCCGCGTCCCGAGGCGCCTCAGGGTAGGCGGACGAGCGCGAGGTGGCGTTGCCCTTTCGGGTCGGTGCCGGCGCTGACCGCCAGGACCTCCGGCGGGTTCGCGGGTCGCCCTGGGAGCGATGGCGCGGTGTCCTCCCACACCAGCACGAAGTGCGGGCCGGGACCGTGTGCGACGCCGGGTTTCCAATGCCGGGTGCCCGGCGGCGCGTAGAAGGCCGCGCCGAAGTCGAACGTGCCCGGATAGAAGAAGAGCGGATGGCCGTCCACCCGTGCCTTCACGTCCGCGAGGAAGGGGCCGAGCGTCCGGCGCTTCGCGAGCTCCGGCTGGAAGACGGCGAAGACGAGGAGCCACAGCGCCGTCGCGAGCGTCGCGGTGGCGCCAAAGAGCGCGAGCCAGCGCTCACGGCGGAGCGCCACGGCGGCGGCGTAGACGGCGCCGAGGAGTGCCGCGAGCGCGACCGTGATCGCCAACGGGTGGGCGTCGATGATGCCGCTCACGAGCGGCAGGTTCGCGCGATCCTTCGGGTGCAGGACGGGCGCCAGCGACGCGAGGGGCGCGAACCCCAGGATCTCGGCGACGACGACCGCGAGCGGCAGGATGACGGCGGCGCTCGTCGCGGCGACGATCGCGCGCGTCAGCGGACTTCGCAGCCAGCGCGGCGGCGTGGTGAGCGCGCAGAGACGCGCCCACCACCACCCGGTCACGAGCGCGGCGGCGGGATAGAGCGCGAGGAGGTAGACGCTGCGCTTTGCCGAGGCCGCGGAGTAGAAGCCGAAGACGACGCCGATCCAGACCAGCAGGAAGCCGATCCGCGGGTCGCGACGGACGTCGCGGTCGCGCAGCGCCGCCACGAGCGCGACGAGAAAGAGCGGCGTCCACGGCAGGAAGCCCGCGGCGAAGGTCGGCAGGTAGTAGAAAAACCCGTGCTCATGGCCGCTTTTCAGCGCCGACGCGCCGAGAAAGCGGAACACGTTCTCCTTCAATACGTGCTTGCGGAAGAAGGCGTCGCCGCCGAGATGCCAGGCCGCGAGGTACCACCCGCCGGCGAGCGCGACGATGACGATCGCGCCGAGGAGCGGCCGGAGGCGCGGCACGAGCGCGAGCTTCCGATAGACGAGCAGCGCCACGCCGACGACGAGGCCGGGCAGCAGGAACCCCACCGGCCCCTTCGTCAGCGTCGCGCAGGCGAGGGTGGCGTAGGCGACCAGCGCCTCGCCGCGCGTCAGGCCACCGCGCACGACGCCGCGATGAAAGAGCAGCAACGGAATCGTCATCAGCGCGACGAGCGTGCCGTCGACGCGCGCGCTCGAGACGGCGCGCACCCACTCGAAGGTCGTCGCGAGGACGATCGCCCCGAAAAACGCCGCCGTCGCCGGCAGAACCGTCCGCGCGACGCACCACACGGCGACGACCGTCACGGCGCCGAGCACGACGGACGGGAGGCGGATTGCGAGCTCATTCGGGCCCCCCGTGAGTTTCGAGCTACCCGCGCCGAGCCAGTGGAAGAAAGGCGGTTTCGACGCGATCGTCCACCCGTGCTCCGACGTGCGCTTGGGAAGGACCCAGTCGCCCTCCTCGACCATGCGACGGACGACCAAGCCCTCGCGGGGCTCGCCTTTGGTGAAAAAGGGCGTGCTCACCGCCGGGGGCAGATAGAGCGCCAGCGCCAGGAGCGCGAGCGCGGCCGCCGCGGTCCAGCTCGGCAGCCTTACCTCGTGCCCGCGTCGGACCGCAGCCGGGCGCGATACCGAATCATGCTGGCGCCGGCCGCTCGTCGTTTCTTTCGAACTCTCGAGCATCGAAAAGATACGGCTTTCGCAGCCTGACAGGCATCCCGGAGCTGTCAATGGGTGGCATCGATTTTGGCAGCGGTTCCACACGCGCACCTGTTGATATTCGTCGCGAGGTTTTCTACCATACGCGCCCGTGGAGTGGGGGAGGACGTGGGGATGACCTTCCGACGCGCAGCTGAGCGTCGACCAGCGGCCGTTTTCGGTCGCTCCGCATTGCACTCGAAGACCGTCCGACCGTGGGCCGATCTGCGCCTGCGGATCGCCGAGCATTCGAGAGGAGGTGAGGACGCGCAGACGTGAGGGGCACACGAAGCACCTAGCTATACCCGACCCGACAACAACGTGGAGGAGTGGAGAACGAGGAGGAGTGGATGATGCGTAACGAAGGAATGACAATGAGAACGAGTGCGAAAATCGTATTGAGCGCAGCGCTGCTCGGTATCGGCACGCTCGCGCTCGGAGCCCGAGCGTACGCCGAAGGCGGTCTCACGCTCGAGGAGCGCGTGCAACGGCTGGAACGCCAGCGCGAGATGCCGCCGCCGGCGGTGGCGCCGGCGCCGGAGCTGTCCGGTCTACAAAGCCGCATCGATGCGCTCGAGGCGGCGCTGAAGAAGAATCCGCTGGGCCTCACGATCGGCGGCATGATCGTCGGCTCGTATCTGTACAATTTGAACGACCCGCAGCAGGGCAACAAAGGAACCAACATCGACCGGGTCTTTGACAAGGACCACAACACCTTTTCACTCGATCTCTTCCAGCTGCAGGTTTCGCGTGCGCCGGGTGAGAACGGCGTCGGCTTCGTCACCAAGATCAACTTCGGCAAGGTGGCCGAGCGGATGGCGGCAGACTGGGACGGCGACGGCACCATCGGCAACGTCGCCGAGGAGCAGAACTCGATCGAGCTCGAGGAAGCATACATCACCTACAACTTCCCCGGCCTCCCCGACCTGCAGCTGAAGGGCGGAAAGTTCGTGACCCTCCTCGGTGCCGAGGTGATCGAGTCGCCGCTCAACCCGAACATCAGCCGCTCGCTGGCGTTCGGCTTCGCGATTCCGTTCACCCACACCGGGCTGCTCACGAGCTACGCCTTCTCCCCGCAGTTCAAGGCGACCCTCGGCGTCGTGAACGGCTGGGACAACGTCATCGACTCGAATGACGGCAAGACCGTGACCGGCAGCCTCGCCTTCACGCCCATCGACCAGCTCAGCTTCGCGGTGAACGGCCTCTACGGCGCCGAGCAGCCGCACCGCGGTGACTCCAAGCGCGGCGTGGTCGATTTCGTCGCGACGATCAAGCCGGTCGACAATCTCGCGTTCATCCTCAACTACGACTACGGCAACGAGACCAAGCTCGGAGCCCCGGGCGCCGACGGCTTGTTCACGAAGGCCGACAACACCGCCGAGTGGAACGCGTTCTCCGGGATCGTCAGCTACGATCTCCCCGACGCGCTTGCGGTACCGATCGGCTTCGCACTCCGCGGCGAGTACTTCGACGACAGCAAGGGCACTCGTCTGCAGAGTGCCACCGGGTTCGGCCGCGACCAGAACACGTGGGAAGTCACCGGCACGTTCAAGGTCGTCCTCGCCGAGGGGCTCATGGCGCGTGCCGAGTATCGGTACGACAAGACGAAGGATCCCGCCTTCCTGCGCAACGTCGGCGGCGTGCAGAAAGACCAACAGACCGTGGCCGCCGAGTTGTCGTACGTGTTCTAGAGATCAACGAGACAGCGCCTGACGCGCTACCCGCGGTCGGGTGTGCATCATTCGAAGGGGCCTGCCGCCGTCGTGCGGCGGGCCCCTTCGTCATTGGGGGGCGCAGGTGCCGGTGCCGCGTCGCAATCCGCACCCGCGTCGCTACGTTCGAGCGAGTCCTCCGCCCGGGGAATCAGCTCGCCTTCGACTCTTCTGCCCAGCGGATGCGCCGATAGTCGAACTGCATGTCGCCGATGATGTTGAACTTGATGACCTCGAAGTACGGCGAGATGTCGAAGTCGCGCGGCGTGGTGAGTGTGATAGGCGGCATGTGGAAAAGGCCGTAGGGCGGGAGCGGTCGCCGGCGCACCCAGTCGACGAGTCCGCGCGGCGGCGTCTCCTCTTCGTCGTGCCGCGTCACCTGCGGCACGATCGGGTAGCGCACGCGCTCGAACGCGCGCGCGATGAGCGTCGAGCAGATCACCTGCGTCGGCAGCCCGCTGCCGAACTCGAGCGCATTCCGGCGGAGCGCGCGTGGCACGAGACTCACCGGCAAGAAGTACCGCATCAGGTCGACCAGATGGCGGATGTCGTAGCGATACCCGATGTGGCTGAAGACCTCGTCGAGCACGATGCGCAAATCGTCGCGCCGCAGGTTGTAGGGCCGGCAGACGCGGATGTTGAAGTCGATGTACTTCGAGAGCGGCGATGCGACGACGCCCTCCTCGACGGTCGCCTCGACCATCAAGTGCTGCGCCTCCTCGCCGAACTTCGCGAGCAGCGCGTCGCGGTCCGCGGGGTTGCGCTGCCACAGCTCGTCGCCGATGTACATCGCCGAGTGTGACCACGAGCTCTGCGTCAGATACTTGATCACCTCGCTCACGCGCTGATCGCCCTCGACGAGAATCACGTCGCCCTTCTTGATATGGCGGCGGAGGCTCGCGAGGTCGTTCGTGGTGCGGCGCTCGTAGCGGCCGAGCGGCTTGGTGAGGAGCGTGGTCGCGAGGTTGACGGCGTAGCGGCGGAGGCGAGCAGTCATGAGCCGGCTCTGGTGTCATCGGTATTCTACTGAGTGAGGGTGAGGGTGCAAAGCAAAAAACGCACGCCGCGCGACGACGCCGCGCGTCGCCGCCGTCGTTCCACGGTGCGCGTCGACCGCGTCCGGGTTGCGTCGTTTCAGCGCAGCCTCCTCGCGTGGTACGCTCGCCACGGGCGCGATCTCCCGTGGCGGCGCACGCGCGACCCCTACGCCATCCTCGTCTCCGAGATCATGCTGCAGCAGACGCAAGTGCGGCGGGTGCTCGAGTACTATCCGCGCTTCCTTGCGCGCTACCCGACGGTTGCCGACCTCGCCGTCGCCTCAACGCCCGCCGTGCGCGAGAGCTGGGATGGCCTCGGCTACTACCGGCGCGCGGCGAATCTGCGCCGGGCTGCGCAGCACGTTGCGGAGCGCCATGGCGGACGCTTCCCGGCCGACGTCGCCGCGCTCCGGCAGCTCCCGGGGGTCGGCCGCTACACTGCCGGCGCCGTCGCGTCGTTCGCCTTCGGTCAGGACGCGCCGATCCTCGACACCAATGCCGCACGCGTGCTGGCGCGGGTGTTCGGGCCGGGGCGCCGTCGCGGACGTACCGCGCGCCTCTGGACGCTCGCCGAGGCGACGCTGCCGGCCGGCCGCGCTTACGAGTTCAATCAGGCGATCATGGATCTCGGCGCGCTCGTCTGCCGCGCGCGTAAGCCGACGTGTCCCGTGTGTCCGGTGCGGCGTGCGTGCCGCGCCTTCGAACGCGCGGCGGCGCGTCAGAGATAGCCGTCGCGGTCGAGCGCCTCGGCGAGGAGGAGCGCGCCTTTCGCCGCTCCCATCTTGGTGTTGTGCGAGACGAGGACGAACCGCAGGCCGTGCGGCCAGAGGTCGTCCGGCCGCAGCCGTCCGACCGACGTCGTCATCCCGCCGTCGGCGTCGCGGTCGAGCCGCGGTTGCGGGCGGAAGGGGTCGTCGAGCACCGTGATGAACTGCCGCGGCGCCGACGGCAGGCCTTCGACGCCGCTCCGCCACTCGCGCATCGCCGCCGCCGCCTCGGCGGGAGAGCAGGCGCGCGCGAGCCCGACGGAGACCGCCTCGGTGTGGCCTTCGAGGACGGCGGCGCGAGTGCACGTCGCCGAGACGACGCACGACGCCGGCACGATGCCGCCCTCGCCGAGCGTGCCGAGGATCTTCTTCGTCTCGCGCGCGACCTTTTCCTCCTCGCCGGGGATGAACGGGACGACGTTGTCGACGATGTCGAGCGCGACGACCCCCGGCGACCGCCCGGCGCCGGAGATGCCTTGCATCGACGTCATCGCGACGCGCTCGACGCCGTAGCGCTCGTGCAGGGGCTTGAGGGCGATGGCGAGTCCCGTCGTCGTGCAGTTCGGGATCGGCACGACGAAGCCTTTCCAGCCGCGGCGCGCGCGTTGCGCGTGCAGCAAGGGCGCGTGATCGAGGTTCACGCCGGGAATGAGGAGCGGTACGTCGTCTTCGTAGCGATACGCCGACGCGGTGCTGACGACCGGCCGCCGCGCCGCCCACTTCGGCTCGAGCTCGCGCGCGACGTCGCTTTCGATCGCGGAGAAGACGAGGTCGACGCCGTCGGCGTCGAGCCGCGCCCCGTCGACGACGGGAAGATCGAGCGCGCGTGCGGGCGGCGCCTCGGCGCACCACCAGCGGAGCGCGCCGGTCTTGCCGTCGCGCAGTGCCTCGCCGTAGGACCGCCCGGCGGAGCGCTCCGACGCGGCGAGGACGGCGATCTCGAACCGCGGATGGTCCCGGAGCGCGTCGACGAACTGCTGGCCGGCAATGCCGGTCGCGCCGACGATCGCGACACGCAGCTTGGCCGGTGGATTCGCGCTCACGGTCTTCGCCTCACCGAGTGCTCGTACCATGCGCGTGCGACACTGTCACAGGCGGATTTCGCGTTCGCGCGACGCTATGCTGTAATCCCGCGGCCGCGATCGCGGCGGAGGTACGGATGAGCGACGGCGGCACTCCGATCCAGTGTGGGCTCTTCTTTCCTCAGGTCGCGACCGATTTCGGCGGCCTCGTCGAGCGCGCGCGTGCGTGCGAGGACGGCGGGTGGCACTCGCTCTGGCTCGCCGATCACATGTGGGCGCGGGGCCTTCCCGACGTCGATCATCTCGAGATTTGGACCGCGCTCGCGGCGCTTGCGGTGCGGACGACGCGCCTCCGACTCGGCACGCTCGTCCTCTGCAACTCGTACCGCAACCCCGCGCTTCTCGCGAAGATGGCGTCGAGCCTGGATCAGATCTCCGAAGGCCGGCTCGAGCTCGGCATCGGCGCCGGATGGATGGACGAGGAGTACCGCGGCTACGGCTACAACTTTCCGCCCGTCCGGGTGCGGATCGAGCAGCTCGAGGAGGGGCTCGAGGTGATCCGCCGCCTCTTCACCGAGCCGCGGGCGACGTTCCAGGGCAAGTACTACGCGCTCGACGACGCGCCGAACAACCCGAAACCGCGCCAGAAGCCGTGGCCGCCGATCACGATCGGCGGCAGCGGCGAGCGCAAGCTCCTGCGCCTCGTCGCCCGCTACGCCGACCGCTGGAACTGTCCGATGAACGCCGCCGCCGATCTCCCCCACAAGCTCGAAGTACTGCGCTCGCATTGCGCCGACGTCGGGCGCGATCCGGCGGAGATCACCGTCTCGGAGCAGACGATCGTCGTCCTCGGCAAGGACGACGCCGATTTCAAGCAACGCTGGGCCATGGCGAAGCAGATGCTCGGCGGCTTCGCCGACCTCGACGCGATAGCCGTCCGTGGCACGTCCGAGGAGGTCGTCGCGGGGTTACGCGCGAAAATCGACCATGGTGTGCGCCTCTTCACGATCATGTTCGGCGACTTCGCGCCGCTCGAGACGATCCACCTGTTCAGCGAGTGAGTGATCCCCGCATTGCGCTAGCCGTGTTACCCCTGGGGGGGGCGGCACTCTTCGGCTGGCCCCGTGGTG
>Ga0137358_10002124_pt1 | contig 11133 bp, 7 predicted proteins | sample Mad1_20_16metaG_FD_105551 | JGI IMG/M metagenome (GOLD analysis project Ga0137358, IMG submission 105551) | Vadose zone soil microbial communities from Angelo Coast Range Reserve, California, USA - Mad1_20_16 metaG | ecosystem: Environmental > Terrestrial > Soil > Vadose zone | place: USA... | reverse complement strand
TAGCTAGGCCGCCAACTGGATAAATCGGTAAGTTTGTTCCAAAGCTAATTGTTGGAAAGTTCCCGAAGCAGCGGTTGATAAACAAGTTTGAGGTTTTCGATTGATAGAATTCCTGGTCGGCAGACATCTGACCGATTCGGATCGAGAACAGATCATTGCAAAACTCTTGCTGAAACCAGAGCTCAAATAACCGAATGCTGCGAGAAATAGTACGGGTCGGGCACACATGTTTCGGTTGAGGTAATTTTGTCGCTGAGGCGCGGATCTCAAGATCCCAGCCAGCGTAAAGGCGGTTTCGGAATCAATTGCTGACCGGCTGGTCTGCAGTGTGGCCTGATCGAACCGACCGACTTCTGAACCCGATTCCCCATGGCAGAATCCTGTTCGTTCCGTTTGTCCCAAAGAGTAGAACGCAACCAGACACAAAAACAGTGATGAGCAGCGGTAGCGTATAGCGAGGTTGCGCATAGGCCAGAGCGCAAGTTGCCAGATCCGCGATCGTTCCAATTGCGAGAAAGCTAAGGGCAACGACAAAAAGCTGAAGAGAAAGCCTTTGGCGAATCAATCGCCTGATTCCTACGAAGATGAACAAGAAACACCAAAGAGCCAGTGGCATGTCTTGCCAATGATTGATGAATGGGTCGCGATCCACCGCAGCGAGCGTGGACCGGGCGTTTTCCAGCTGGAACATCGGTAGTCGAGGAAGATCACCCCAACGAGAGGGCATTTCGGCGAGAAAACCGGCGAACATAAACGTTGCAAATGGACCTGAGCGAGCTATTCGATAATCGCTGGTCGGTGCCCAGGTGCGGACAAACTCTTTCGCGATGATCCCGAACAGCTGCGGGGGCATGGTTTGATAGAGGCACTGAGTTGCCTGTGAAATAATTCGATCTCTTTCCGCCTGGAGTTCTTCACCGCTTGAACCTTGTTCCGCAAGGGCATGTTCGATCACTTTCTCGCCGCCAAGATGATACGAGCCAAACTTGAACTGTGCTTCGATGGCCAAACGCACGTTGGGTTCGCTGGTCATAGCTAACCCTCTGGCTAGTAAATCAGCGTTTTCGGCCGGAGAAAGCCAAGCGACGAGCGTCCCAAATCGGTCACTAAATGTTGCTCCATCGGTTGGGCGTTCGATAACCGAGAATTGTCTGCATAAAATAAAAACCAGAGCTTTCTCGATTCCGCCAATGCTTAGACTGATCAGCAGCGCTACGGTGGCGCTGCGCAGAAGCGGTTTTGGCTCGGTCCAACTCGGGCGCGCGAACCGCCAGCGCGAGTATAAGGCGAGGGTGATAATCGGCAGCCAAAGAAGCAGGACGCCGTTCACCTTTCGTGAGCCGACCGCTAGCAGCAGCGCGACCGAATAGATGATCCAGTCTCGCCAACCGGCACGTCGAAGCAGGATGCGAATCCCCGAGGAAAAGACAATGATCCAACTGACGGCGGTCATTGCTTCCGACCCCGCGGTATGCGCAAACGTATAGAAACTTGCCACTGAACTGAGTAGGACAGCGGCAATCCCGCGGGTGACATCAGACCAATCGACCGAAAATAGCAGATAGCGAAGAGCGAACCAGAGTCCAATGTGTTGAGAGAGAATGAGAGCCCAAACGGCGAGCAACGACGGATGTTGCTCAGCAAAGATTGGTGACGCAGATCCCTGGCTTAACGTGTCAGTCAACCAGAATGGGAGTCGAGCCAGGAAACAGTAGATCGGTGGGGAATGCAGTATGTTGAGCGACCCGGGTGCGGTGATCAGCTGCGTGACGACGTCGACATCCTTCCAAAATGGTTTGTAATGAATGAAGAGCCAGATGGAGGGGAAGACGATGATTACGGACGGATGCCTGCCAATCCATTCAATCGCCAGCCTAAGGATCTGGCGAAATCGTGAGTAAAACCGTAGAAGCTGCTGGTGCATTAGCGGTGGCCTTTGGACCCCATTGCAGTCAAGCTCCTTCCCTGTCACCCGAAGCGACGGACGGTCGACATCCGGGCTATCACTAATTGAACGACGTTTGCGAGCTTTTTTCGAGCGCGGGACCCAACGTCAATGCTTTTGGCCGCTCACCATCCAGATAGGTCAGCTCTCTTCTCCGGATTCGCCGTTTATCATGTTATTTGAGCGGACCAGAGAATCCCGGGCTTAATGGTTAGACAGCGGAGATCGAGTGATCGCCGTGATAAGAACCAATGAGAACCGCGCCTGGTCCGGCAACCGTCGGACCAGGCAGGAGGTTGGGGCATGCGATAGCCGAATAGTCGACAGCCAAAACCGGCGGAGTAACGGAGTATTGGACGATCGAGTGCGTTGTCGAAAACGATGACTTGGCCCGCAGGACGGGAACGGTGACGGGTATTCGCTAGTCACCAATCACCAGGTTGCTTCGAAGAACAGTCCACGCCTATTGACTGCTTGAGCCACTCGTCCCGGTCGGCGCGGAATTCAGCGGGATACCTTCGGGACCTACCTGCCAGGCTGAGTTTTCCGAGGAACCCGCTAGCCACATCGCGGCCAGAACTGAAATAATTATGAGGAGATGGCCGATTCGCTCTTTCATGGATGGGAAAGTATCCACACCGTTTGCATCATGAAATCGCGACTGGCAATCGGAAGATTTTATGCGCGAGACGATTAACGCCAAAAAGCTGCCTAAAGGATTGACTTCCGAATCGGAGCGGCTGAACATTTCGCGCGCTAACCGAGAAAACCGCTTCTGAAAATGGGTTCAGCTTGGGAGATGAACGCAAGGAGGCGGTCAGTCCTCGGTCCGGTTCCCTTGGCTTCATGGCAGATCAGTCTAAAGAATCTTCAGCTCCATCGGCATCCATTGACGAACCGGTTTTAGCCTTAGATCGAGTCAGCAAATCGTTCCCGGGCGTTCGCGCACTCACCGATGTCTCCTTTGATGTTCATGCCGGCGAGATTCATGCTTTGCTGGGAGAAAATGGAGCCGGTAAATCGACGCTAATAAAGATTATTTCTGGGGTTTATCCGCCCGACACCGGCGAAATAACAATCAGGGGTGAGCCGGTCCGTTTCCTCAGTCCGCGTGAAGCTCAATCTCGCGGTATTGCGACGATCTATCAGGAATTCAGCCTTTATCCAGAACTCACCGTCGCGGAAAACATTTTTGCCGGACACATGCCACGAACGCTAGGCGGCGTCGCTCTGGACTGGCGCCGTGCCGCCAAGGAGGCGGCGGCAGTGCTGGAGTCTCTGGATGCCGGCGATCTCGATGTCAATGCACGAGTCGGAACCCTTTCGGTCGGAAACCGCCAAAGGGTGGAGATAGCAAAGGCGCTTTCCCGGCATGCACGTATTCTAATCTTGGACGAACCAACCGCAGTTTTGACTCAGCACGATGCCGATCGATTATTTGCCATAATCCGGCGATTGGCTGCGCAAAAAGTCGCGATCATCTATATCAGCCATCGGCTGGTAGAAATCTTTGCGCTGGCCAATCGTGTGACTGTTCTACGAGACGGTAATTTGGTGGCGATAAAACCAGTCTCCGAAACCAAAGAATCGGAGCTGATTCGGCTAATGGTCGGCCGAGCCTTGGAAGAAGAACCCGTCTCGCATGCCGAGCGTTCGGTCAAGAGAGGGGATCTGCTGTTGCGTGCGCGCAATCTCGTTCGAAGACCGATGTTACGCGATGCCAGTCTTGAATTGTATGCTGGTGAAATTGTTGGATTGGCTGGACTGATCGGATCCGGGCGATCCGAACTGGCCCAGGCGATTTTCGGCGTGATGCCGCCGGAGTCGGGAACGGTAGAGGTGGATGGTCGCGAAGTGAAGATCAACCGTCCAGCAGACGCGATGGAGCTTGGCGTCGCATATGTGCCGGAGGATCGCCAGCGTCAAGGTTTGATCAGTGCGATGACAGTGGGCGAGAACATCGGGATGACCCGGCTCGGCGCCCTCAAAAAAGGGCCATTTATCGACTTTAATGCGGAGGAAGCACTGGCTCGGGAGTATATCGACAAATTGCGAATCAAGACGCCTCATGCGCGCCAAGTGGCGCGTAATCTTTCCGGCGGAAATCAGCAAAAGATCGTGCTCGGAAAATGGCTCGCCACCAATCCTCGGGTTCTCATCGTGGATGAGCCGACCCGGGGAATCGATGTAGGAGCACGGGCTGAGATTCATCGGTTGCTTGATGCTTTGGCTCGAGAACAAGGGTTGGCGATATTGGTTATTTCAAGTGATCTCCCTGAGATCATGCGGCTAAGCGACCGTATCCTGGTCATGCGCGAAGGCTTATTGGTAGCCGAATTCCCGCGTAAGGAGGCAACCCAGGAAGCGGTTATCACGGCGGCATTGGGCCGCCATACTGCCGAAGCCGCCAACCCGCAGACTCACGAGGCAGCGCACTGATAGGTTGTAACTATGTCGACGGCTCCTTCACCGATCCACTCTGCGAAGCTTAGTCCGGCAGATCGTAAGGCTTCCCCGCTCGGTAACTTAGTCAGGTTGTTGAATCAGCAGGAGACAGTGCTTTTTGTCGCGTTTTGCGTGGTCTTTGGCTGGGTGGGTTCGCTGAATCATGGATTCCTCGAGCTCGGAAACTTCAGGGACATGGTCTACAACTGCTCCTACATCGGGGTTGCAGCAATCGGTATGACGATGATCATCCTATGCGGCCATATCGACATTTCCATTGGAGCTGCACTTGGTGTTTGCGCGACGGTGGCGGGAAAGCTTGCGGTGGCTGGGCTGCCATTGGCAGTGGTTTTCTCGGTGACTATTCTAGCCGGTGGATTTATCGGTCTCGTCAATGGCCTATTAGTAGCCTACGGTCGGATACCCGCCATCGTTACTACATTGGGGATGGCGAGTATCCTAAAGGGGAGTCTGATCCTTTCTACCGGCGGGCGCTGGATTTATGGGTTGCCGCCCGGATTTGCTATCAGTCGCACTTCGATTCCGATTTGGATTCCTGTTTACGGAGCCGTTTACATTCCGGTGCCGATTTTCGTATTGATTTTACTGGGGATTGCTTTTGCGCTCTGGCTGAAGTATTCGGCGAAGGGCAGAGAACTCTACGCGGTCGGTGGAAATGCCGAAGCGGCTCGCTTATCCGGCATTTCTGAACGCCAGGTGACCATTCAGGTATTCGTAATGAATGGGCTTCTGGTTGGGTTAGCAGCGATTCTCTACGCGACCAACTTTACTGCGATCCAAAGTAATGTGGCGCCAGGATTTGAACTGACGGTAATCACGGCGACGGTCATTGGCGGTGTCAGTATTCTTGGCGGCACCGGCAATGTCGTTGGAGCATTGCTTGGAGCCCTCCTTCTCCAGACGATTGGGACCGCGTTGGTTTTTCTTCACATTCGTGCCGAATGGTTCTTAACCGTACAAGGAAGTCTGATCCTCGTCACCATTCTGCTTGATGTGTTCCGCCGCCGGCAGACGAGCGGTCCGGGCGCAGTGATATCGGGCGGGGGAAGCGGACAAGCGGCTTCACCAGGATTTTTTCGTTTGCGCTGGCTCAGTCTCCAGGAAGTGGTTCTCGGTGCGGTTTTGGTCCTCGCAGTGATTGCGCTCTCTTTTCTATCGGACCGATTTCTGACCCCGGCTAATCTGTTGAATCAAACCCGCTTTCTCACTGAAGTAGCGCTTCTAGCTGTGCCCATGACTTTCGTGATCATCATGGGCGGGATCGATCTTTCGGTCGGTTCAATCGTCGCATTCAGCGCCGTCCTGCTCGGTTTCTCATGGCTGGTCCTTGGTTTTCCGCTTTGGCTTGCCGTACTGGTTGGAATTGCCGGCGGAACTTTAGCCGGTTACCTGAACGGGCTCGTCATTGTTTATCTCGGCGTACCTCCATTGATCGTCACCTTGGCGACCCTCGCAATCTTTCGTGGTCTTGCTTACGGCATCAGCGAGTCGCGGTCATTTAACGGATTTCCCGATGCATTCGCGTTTTGGGGCAGCGGCGAAATTGCCGGTCTACCATTCCAGCTCTATCTCCTGGTCGTCGTTTTCGTGATCAGCAGTTTAATCCTTGGCGCCACGCCGATTGGCCGGCGAATTTACGCGATTGGGAATAATGAAGTCGCCGCTCGGTTTGCCGGGCTACGGGTAGGCCGGATAAAACTACTCACTTACACATTTAGCGGCTTTATGGCCGGAATAGCTGGATTCATCTTTACTTCGCGCGTTACCTCAACCCGCGCCGATGCCGCCACCGGTCTGGAGTTGGATGTAATTGCGGCGGTCGTTTTCGGCGGGACTAGCATTTTTGGCGGTCGCGGTACCATTCTCGGGACGGCGCTCGGTGTAGTGACAATTCAGCTCTTGAAGAATGGACTTCAGCTAGCTGGATTTCGCGGTGAAGCCACCGTCGTTCTGATTGGGACTGTGCTGATTCTCTCTATCCTGCTGAACCAATTTTTGGAGAAGTTTGTTCTGTCCGGACGTGGCCTCTTCAAGATAAAACGGAAACCTTAATCAATAATACAACGACGACCCCCTAGACTATGATATCAATTAACCCATTCCGCTTTTTCAAAGCGCTACTTTTGTTGCTGGTCGCCTCTGCCGCCAGCGCTTTCGCCGCCGATAGTGCCTATGATGGCGGACAACCCGCTAACCCCAAGGATCTCAAAGGGAAGAAGGTTGTCCTGGCTGATATTCCGAAACTCATCGGTATCGGCTACTTCAATGCCACCGCGAAAGGAATCGCCGAAGGGTGTGCTGATTTGACTAAAGCTGGCCTGCCGACCGAGGTCACTACGGATGCTCCCACCGAAGGAGACATCCAGAAGCAAATTGAATTCATTGACAACGCCATCTCGCGTGGTGTTGACGGTATCTTCTTTGCCGCCAACGATCCGGTCGCGATCTCGCCCGTTCTGCGCAAAGCGCTGAAGGCCGGAATTCACGTGATCGGCTACGATGCCGAGTCGCAGCCCGACGCGCGTGAATGGTTCGCCCAGATGTGTACGCCCGACGGAGTCGCCAAGGCGCTGATCGACGACATGGTGTCCCAAGTCGGTGAGCAAGCTGACATCGCAATCGTCACTAGCTCGATGACCGCGGCCGGCCAGAATGCCTGGATCGCGGAGATTAAAAAGTACATTCCGCAAGCGCATCCGAAGGTTAACATTGTGACGATCGTACCTGCAGAAGAGGATCAGCAGCTCGCTTTTAAGCGGACGGGCGAAATCCTGAAAGCCTACCCCAGTGTCAAAGGTGTCATTGGTCTCTCGAGCGTCGCGTTCCCCGGTGCAGCCGATGCAATAACCCAGGCCAATCTGATTGGTAAGATCGCGGTCGTGGGCTTGTCGACTCCGAATCAAATGAAGCCGTTTGTGAAGAACGGAGCCGTGAAAGACGTTATTCTCTGGAACCCAGTTGACCTTGGTTATCTGGCGGCTTACGCGATGCGCGCCTCGATCGACGGGACACTAAAACCGGGCGGGACTGAGCTTGAGGCGGGGAAACTTGGAAAGGTAAAGGTCATCAACGGGAGTCAGATCCTTCTTGGGCCGCCAAAGGTATTCAATAAAGAGAACATCGATCAGTTCGATTTCTGAGGCGCTGGCCATGACGACGGAGGGGAGCCGTTTGCGGCTCCCGGGAACGGTTTGCGCGGCACATCTGTGGCTCGATACCCCCGGGCGAATGTTGAATGGTGCCCGGGCGTCGCAAGCGACGCCCCTCCGAGCGGTGGGGCGTCGGGCTCCCGAAGCCGGAGCGTCAGGCTACGGTGGGTGAGCTTTCTATCGCTCAAAAGAAAAGGACTTCCCGCGTTTGACAAAGCGCTATTGAGAGTCATTTTCAGTAATAATGAGCTCTGCCGCCGTCCAGTCTGTACCGCCAAGCGCTTACCGAATCCGGCCAACTCTTCAAACTTTGCTTCTCATTGGCGCTCTCCTCGTTGCCGGCATTTTCGTATGGCAAGGGATCACGACCCACGGAGCTCCAGATCCCACATTGCCGCATACCAGCCGAGCGGTTGCTTCGCTCGATATCGGGGTGCTGGTTTTCCGCGAAGGCTTGGAATGTATTTTGGTACTCTCTGCAATCATGGCTAGCATGGTCGGTGCCAACGCCTACCAACGGAAACCGGTTGCCGTTGGTGTGGGTGTCGGGATTTCCGCCACTTTGGTGACCTGGTTCGTCGCGGTGGGCATTATCAAGGATCTCTCCCAAAACATTTCGGCTCTCGACCTCCAAGCTGGGACTGGTCTTTTGGCAGTCGTGGTTCTGGTGGTGATAATGAACTGGTTCTTCCATAAAGTCTATTGGGGCGGCTGGATCTGTTTCCATAATCGAAGAAAGAAGTCGCTCTTGAACGATGCTCAGGGTTCGCAAATCTCTAAAACCAGCCTGCTTTGGGGACTTGGCCTTCTGGGATTCACCTCGTTTTACCGAGAAGGATTCGAAGTAGTACTCTTCCTGCAGAGCTACCATCTTCGCATGGGAAATGGACCCATTCTCATCGGAGCGCTTATCGGTTCGCTCCTTTCGGGAATTGTTGCCGTCTTGACGTTTTTCGCGCATCGCCGGCTGCCCTATCGGAAGATGCTCGTACTTACCGGAACGATGCTTGGCTTTGTACTTCTTGTCATGGTAGGCGAGCAGGCTCAGGAAATGCAGTTGGCTCACTGGATTCCCACAACGAAGATCGAATGGCTCTCTAACTTTACCCCAGATTGGATGGGCCTCTGGTTTTCGTTCTATCCCACAGTTGAGACGTTAAGTGCCCAAGCGCTGGCAGCGGCGTTGGTAATCGGTTCTTACTTCATAGCTCGCCGTCAGAAAGGCCCAGGTCCGGCAGTTGCTAGCGCGAGTCCGGCTTAAGAATAGTCAGCTCCTAGCGAAAATTCCGCGCTTTAAGCTCGGACCATAACGGCATTAGATCGTGATCCTGAAGAGCAATTTTCGCCCAGACTCGATTGCTGGAGACCGCGGCACGCACGGCCATTCGTGCTTCATCCAGACGTCCAAGCTGGCTGCAGTAGCAACCGATTTGGAACAGAATATGATCGTCGCCCGGAAAGTGCCGGCGCGCGGTTTCCAGTAGTTCGAGGCCCGCATGCACCGATACGAAATTCCGAGTGGCATCAGCCAGGTTCACCCAGCATTCTGCCTCTGCGGGATATAGCTCAATCATCTTTCGGCTGAGCGAAACCATTTCTGGCCATCGGTGCGAAAGTCGTAAGGCCGCACTCCAGAGGCTGAGAACGCTGAGTCGCTCGTGCCCAGCCAACGGTCCAAGCTCGATAACGGCCTCATCCAGCATTCCGAGTTCATAGAAGCCCATCGCAACCTCAACCAGTTTCTCGTTCTCGGGTGTCATATCAGGATATTCATAGATACGGTTCGGGTTTTCGATTGGATGTTCGGGAGCGGTTCCCCACCGATCTGCGAGCGTCCCACAAACGGAACGGCGATTCCATTTATGGGTGAGCAGAACTGCGGTCAAATAGCTGTCTGAGACTCATTTGTTCACGTAACTAATTGATGGAGTGCAATATATAACTCATAGCGAATGTATGGCACGCCGGCTGCACATAGCAGCTGTGAGTCATGAACGAACTGAAAACGGGTTTCCTGATGTTGGCGGTTTGCGTGGCACTCTGCGTGCAAGCAAACCCACGTTTCTGGGGAGGTCTTTGCCAGTTCGTCGGCCGGCTCCTTGGCGCCTCGCACTGAATCTAAATGAATGCTCTGATCCAGATTCTCTTTTCAAGTTCGATTCAACAATCGCCGAAAGCTGAGGAAGATCGGACCAGCACGCAGGTGAAGATGAAACCGATCGGAGCCCGCATGCCGACAATGCTTTTTCCAATGTCCTTGACGCTCGAAGGCAATCACGTCTGCGGGGGGCCAGTCTTTGAGTAGTCTCGGCGGCGGCTGGGCGACCACCGGTCGTTCAGCCGCCATTGCCGAGTGTTTTGTTCAGGCAATAAGCCGTGTTCTCGCGGCTAGAGACTATCTGGGCTCGCGAGCAAGGTCACCATTCGTTGAATCAGTCGGCCAGAGGCGCCACCATCCATAATTCGGTGATCGAACGTGATTGTGAGTTCCGCCATCGAGACCGGTTTAAATTGGCCGCTTGCCTCATCCCATACGGGGCGTTTCTCGCCTCGACCCAATCCGACAATCAACGTTTCGTTCGGCAACGGAATGGGAGTAGCCCAGGTGATTCCCTGCGGACCAAAATTCGTAACCGAAGCGATCGAACCCTCTCGGGCTTCCTCCGGCAAGCGTCGAGCCCGAGCAGCGCTCACCAGATCCTGATAGACCTTGCCGAGCTTGGAGATTGGTTGTTGGTCGAGATTCCGGATCACGGGAACAATGATGCCGTCCTCGACCTCCACCGCGATCCCGATATCAATCGATTTTGGCAATATTAGCTTATCACCGGCCAATCGGGCGGCATAAGTCGGGTGCTCGGAGATCGCGACGGCAAGCGCTTTGGCCACGTAAAGCGCCGGCCCGGGTGGGACTTCCATCTGCTTCCGATGGTTTAGAAGGGGATCCAATGGAAAGGCAACGCCCGCGGTCGCAAGCGGCCGAGCCCAGCTGCGGCGCATCGAATCTGAAACGGCCAAGCGCATAGCCGAGGCTTTCTCAATCGGACTGGATTCAAGCGTAGCCAGATAATTCTCCAAATCGCGAGCAGTCACTCTGCCACCCTTGCCAGTTCCCGCCAGTAATCCGATTTCTTGCTGGCTCCAACCAAGATCATCTATCCGGGCCTTGACTCGAGGAGATATGAATGGGCCGCCTTCTGATCGAATCGGAGCGGCAACTCCAAGCGTTGCATCACTCGATTGAATAGAAAACGGCTCCAGCTCATTTTGAACCGCATGTTCCGCAATCGGCCCGGCTCCGGCCGCATTGAGCCGCTCGGCATCTTCAACACTCGCCTCCACATATCCCAAGACCGTCCCAATCGGATACGCTTCGCTGACCGAGGCAGAAAAGCCTTCGATTTTCCCGGCACACGGAGTGGTAACGCCCATCACTGCCTTATTCGTTTCAACCTCGATAATTTCCTGATCCGTCTCAACTGTATCTCCGACTTCGACACAGAAACGTACGATCGTGGCTTCTGCGATCGATTCGCCAAGCTGCGGCATGATAATTGGAACTTTGGGCATAGG
>Ga0137358_10002120_pt1 | contig 11146 bp, 9 predicted proteins | sample Mad1_20_16metaG_FD_105551 | JGI IMG/M metagenome (GOLD analysis project Ga0137358, IMG submission 105551) | Vadose zone soil microbial communities from Angelo Coast Range Reserve, California, USA - Mad1_20_16 metaG | ecosystem: Environmental > Terrestrial > Soil > Vadose zone | place: USA... | reverse complement strand
TTTTGGTTGTGTTTTAGTTTTGGGTTGCTAGTTTTGCCAGCCTATGCGCAATCAAATTTGAATGGCGTTATCGACTTGCATGCCCATAGCGGTCCTGACGGTGTCCCTCGTGCCATCGATGCTGACGACCTGGCACGTCTTGCCAAGGAGCGTGGGATGCGTGGGCTGGTGTTGAAGAATCACTGGGAACCGACCGACACATTGGCGTACAGCTTCGGAAAGAGGTGCCGGGCCTGGAGATTTTTGGAGGAATCGCCCTCAATTTGTCCGTTGGTGGGATGAATCCGGAGGCGGTGAAACACATGATCCTGATGAAGGGCGGTTGGGGTAGGGTTGTCTGGTTCCCTACTTTCGACTCTGAAAGCTCAGTACGATCCGCCAAAGAAAATCGGCCCTCTGTCGGCGTCTCGAAGGACGGCCATTTACTCCCTGAAGTGCTGCAAGTGACCGATCTGATTGCACAGCATCCTGAGATAGTGTTGGAGACTGGCCATATATCGCCGGAAGAGGGACTGATGGTCGTTCGAGAGGCGAAGCAGCGTGGCGTAAAGCACGTTGTCGTCACGCATGAGATGAGAGCTCCCGTGTGGATGAAGATTCCTCAAATGCAAGAAGCCGCTCGCGATGGGGCGTACATCGAATTTGTCTGTAGCGCACTCACTGGAGCGAAGCCAGATAATACGATCGACGAATACGCAAAAGCCATTCGTGATATCGGTCCGAAATACTGCATCTTGGCCACAGATCTCGGCGGAGTGGCGGCTGGGCGTCCATCGCATCCCGACGGCATACTCATGTTTATGGAAGCGCTACGCATGGAAGGATTTTCTCAGACTGATGTCGATATGATGTCCAAGACCAATCCGGCGCTCATGCTCGGACTCCAGTAATAGATACCACCGTGAGGTTAAAAATATAGAACGCGATCCCGGGGTATCCTACGAATTAGTTCAGAACGTCTTTCAATTTTAGAGAATCGGCGCGATGTGATAAATCCTAAATTCATGGGCCGGTCGAGATTCCGCGCGATTCAGCCAGCAACCCAATCTTGCGCGATGCCATGGCGCTTTCAGTGGGGAAATTCGGCAAGCGGTGGCGCGGTAGCGCCTTTCGCAAGGGGTGTACGGGCGACGTTCATCACCATGGAGAGGAATGAGTAATATCCGTCGGCACTCACCATGTCAATAATCCCCTGTTCACCGAATTTAGCAAGCGCCCCGGCGTAAGTTGCGTCGCTGACGCTATGATTCCGGTGGAGTTCAACGCAGAAATCATAAACAGCCTCTTCGCTATCCGACATTCCCGTGGGCCGACGACCCTCGGCCACTGCTTTCACAATTTCTGGATTCAAACCACGCTTGAGTCCGCTTGTGTAGTGCGAATTCCACACGTATTGCTGCGTCCACTCTCGCGCCGCCATCAGAATTACGAGTTCTCTGAGTTCCTGCGGCAATACGGTCTTGAATTCAAGATAGTTATCCAAGGCGTTGGCGGCAACCATTACGTCTGGGCTGCGTAGTAACGGGACCATCGGACCATGAACATCAAAGTAGTCCGGGGCACACTTCGCTTGGTCCATTTTTGGATCGCGACAAGCTTCGGCCCTGGCTTTTTGATCGTTTCGAAACTCGTCCGTGGCTTTTTTCTGTGCTTCGGTCATTTTATCGGCCGGGATCTTCGGCATGCGATCTTGGGCGATCGCGGGAACTGAGAGACTGGCAACCAGACAAAACAAACAGGACCAGGACCGAGTCATGAAAACACTCCTTCGCTTGAACGTGAGCCCAAATTTCTCGCTACACTTTCACAGGCTCGGAACCTTATGCTACCCGCCTTATTCATGTCAAGCGAACATCAAGCCGAACACGGCGAATCGTTTACTTTTTCAGGATAGGAACGCGAAGACCGATGGCGCAGTGATGCGCAAGATCAAGCGGTAGCGACTCAATTTGAAAGGAACCGTGCCCTCTCCCTCCCGAAGAGCACGGGGGAAGAGACCTCTACAAATCCGTAACGCATAGGTGCGGTTGGTTTGTACAAGCCGCTCACTTTTGGAGCGGGCCGCTTTTCGCTGCATCCGCAATTCACACTGATGCACTACCGAACGAGCGCGTTCGTTGCATCGATCGAACTGGTTGTGTTAGGTTGCAGGCGCGAAAGCTATGATTTCTGCGAAAAATATAAGGAGCGAACGCATGAAGCGCAGTCTGCTGATCGGCGTGGTATTTGTCTTGTTACTCTTCGGTTGAATGGTCCGATATTTGCCCCCACTTGTATTTGCCCAGACTGCTTCAGCGCAGGCACCTCATGCAGGAGAAGGTGGATTACCTCAATTCCAAGTGGACCCCATCTTCCCGAAGCTTCCGTCAAAATGGAGAATGGGTTTTGGATCCGCTGTCGCCATCGACGATAAGGATCACGTGTGGATCCTTAGCCGCCCGCGTGGACTTGCGCATCCCCGGTCGACGGCGCCTGACCTTACGTCCACCCCCGCACCGCCTGTCATCGAGTTTGACAATGATGGCAATTTTATCCAGGGATGGGGAGGAGAAAGCGGACCAGGATATCGATGGCCATCGAACGAGCATAGCATCACGGTGGACTACAAGGGCTTCGTTTGGATTGTGGGAAACGCAGATGGCACAAAACACAACCCAGCAAATCTTCCTAACGACAACCAGATTCTCAAGTTCACAAAAGAAGGCAAATTTGTAATGGCAATTGGAAAGAGCGGCCAGACAGGCAGCAACGCTACTGAGGTTCTCAGGGGGGCAAGCGGCCACCGCGTCTACCCAAAGACGAAAGAACTTTTCGTTACTGACGGATATGGCAACAGCCGCGTGATGGTGTACGACGCAGATACAGGAAAGTTCAAGAGGATGTGGGGCGCCTACGGCAACAAGCCCCTCGATGCGGATGCGCGTCCACCCCACGTTGCGACTATGCCAAACGAATTGTGCCCCAGCATGTGCGGAACCTGGGAGGCTCTTCAGCAGTTTTCGGTTCCACACGATGTGAACATTTCTGACGACGGTCTAGTATACATCTCTGATCGCGGAAACAAGCGCGTCCAAGTGTTCACGACCGAGGGTAAATTCATCGCTGAACAGTTTATTGGCCTTGAAAGCAAGAACCCGCTTCAAGCCAGGTCGACAGCCTTCTCGCCAGATCAGCGTTTTCTTTACGTTGCTGGGACTCCGGTCACTTACATACTCAACCGCAAGACGCTCGAGGTCCTCGGCTCATTCGACGTGGGCTCGTCGCAAACACATCCTCCAGGCCATCAGATCGCCGCGGATCATAAAGGGAATGTCTACGAAGTTCAGGCTGAGTTGACTGGAGCGGACGGGAAGAGCGGCGGGACGGGTGCTTATAAGTTCATACTCAAGGGGTATTCCCCCCCTGACTCCATGTCCCTCGCCTTGCCAATCCACAAGAAGTTTTCCGAATAATTGAAAAGCCGATTATAGATAACTATAGTTAAAGATTGGGCCCCGGAACCTTAGCTAGCGCAACCAAACCTATCTCCTCTCCTCACCTACCCAACACCAACACTTTGAAAGTTCCGAGTAACATGGGTCGAGCCGGATGGGGTGTCTCCGGAGTAGCAGCTGGTGCAGGTCCGAACTCCGCTGTCGACAGATAGATCTTATGCGTCTTCGGGTCCAAGGCCATGGTATTTGCCTTGAACTGTGTTTCCACAGTTTCAACCACGCTGTACTTATCGGGTGAATCTTGGTGTACAACCGTAACCGAGCCATTGTTCGCATTGAAAATCAAACCGGTCGACGGTTCGTAAACTGTCGCGTCAACGTGAATGCCAATGGGAACAGTTGTCAAGATCTTGCCCGAATCCGGGTCCGCGACAGCCATCATAGGGCTACCCACGTGTTCATTATTACAGCCGATAAATAGTCGCCGATGCTTGCGGTCGATCGCCATGCTCGATGGTCCTTCGCAAGGATCAACCGGCCAGCGCCCCGTTACGGCCAGAGTCCGCGCATCCATGCGAATCAGAGTGCTTTTGTTTTCCAGGTTGGTCCAAACATTTCCCTGTGCGTCGCTAACCGGGAATTCCGGCCCCCCACCCAACTCAACAGTTTTAACCAATGTCCCATCCGAAGCATTGAATACGGTGACGCTGTCACCGCGTTTGTTAAATGCGAACACACGACCAGTGACCGACTCGTACAAAATGCCGTCAGGGTTTTCTCCCGCCGGGACTTCGCTAATGTGTTTTAAAGTTTTTAAGTCGAATATTGTGACTTTGTTTAAGCCGCCGCTGGAAACGAAGCCCCGCCCCAGCTTAGGTGCAATTGCGGTCCCATGGACGCGACCGAGATCGCTGACCTCGCCAACAGCTTTCTCTGAATCCAAATCGATCACATCCAATTTCGTATCATGCGAAACGTACAGACGACGGGCGCCCTCGTCGACAGCCATGTAGTCCCAATAGGTCCCATCCCCCGTGAGGGGAATGTTCTTCAAAAGACGGTAACCACCCATTAAGGTGGATGCGATCAAGATTGGTGGAAAAAGCAGAAGCAAGGCAAATCGAATTTTCATATGATGCCCCTTTTTACTGGCCCCAACCTAAATGCACACGCAACTGGATAGAGGAGGTTACGCTCATCATTTTCGACTGTCAAGCCGAACCCGACAGCCGAACTCGACCGCCGAACTCGGCACAAAATCGTCCGATCGGGCCCAGTGATTCGAACATTCGGATGTTGCGTTTGGGGTTTCATCGGCTCGGCGGCGACGACATTCCTGTAAACGTCAACTTCTGAAGTCCGCGAGTTGTTTGAGCCGTGTAGAGGTTGCCTTTCGAATCGGTCGCCATCAGGTGGCCACCCCCAAGCACTCCTTCGCCTTTGATCGTCTCCACAATCTGGAGACTCTTACGATCGAGCACCACGATTTCTGGTCCCCCACCGACATACAAGAATTTTTGTTGCGGATCGGGGGAGAATGCCAAATCCCGTGCAAACGGCGCATCGCCTTTAACAATCTGCGTAATATATTTGCCTTCCATTGTGAACACCTGAACACGCCTGTCTTCCCTGTCCGCCACATATACGAGACCGTCCCCAGAAACGCGAACAGAGTGGACAATGCTGAATTGCTGAGGACCTGGTCCATCTGGCGCTGAATTGAGACTCGGCGGTGGACACGTGAAGGAATCGGCTGGCTTATTTCCAAACGCCCCCCACATACGCTTAAACTTTCCCGTGTCCGCATCAAACACCGCCACGCGGTGGTTGCCGTAGCCGTCGGCGACGAACAATTCATTTGTTTTCGGATAAACAAACTCATCCGCGGGCTGTTGCAGATTGATCCTATCGGCATTCCCGTTACTCTTGCCGGCGTGTCCAATTTGCATTACGAACTTGCCGTCCTGCGTAAACTTCAACAATTGATCGTCAGCAATCGGACTGAGCCCGGGCAGGTTTCTTGCGGGGCAGTTGTTCCCTCCAATCCACACGAACCCCTTGGGGTCAATATAGATACCGTGTTCCCTCTGCGGCCATTCATAGCCGTTGCCAGATCCTCCCCATGCTTGGATAAAATTGCCCGCCGCATCAAACACGAGCACGGGAGGAGCAGCCATGCTCGCTTGATCAGCTGGAAGTGTCCTCGGACGATGCAGAACCCATATGCGATCCTGGGCGTCAATCCCGATGCTGGATGCATCCCCGAGCTTCCATTTCGCCGGTACTTTCGGCCAGTTGGGATCTACTTGAAACAGTGGAACGGCCTGCATTTGATCCTTCGGCGCCTGAGCCGCCTTTTGCGCAGAGACACGGTGCGGTTCTGCATGGCTGACCATGGCTGAGCACACGAGAACACAGCAAAACATTGCGTCTTTCATGATCGGCTTTCTCCTTGTTTGCCGCCGCTCCCTCTCCCTGGCAAGTGGTCCTAAAGAGAGACGCATGATGCAACCTTATCAAATCGCATTTACATACAATTGGCCGTGACGCACCGTGCCTGAATTAATTAAGTTCTGACGTCCCATTCGCATCTGACCTTCACTGTCGAAGAACTCGTACCGTCCTTCGCGGAGCTCAAAAATGGCAATGTCAGCCTCATTTCCAGGCTGCAGCGTGCCGAGCTCCATACCATAGTCGAATACATGTGCAGGCTTGATCGTCACCCGCTCTATCGCTGTGTCAAGATCCATGCCTAAGGCCAGGAACTTAGACACCATGGAAGGTAAATCAAAGCCAGACGCCCGAACAGATCCAACACTTAGGTCGGTGCCGATCGTATCCGGCAGAAAATTCTGCTCCAGGCACTTCTCCGTGATGTCGAAAGCGAGATGATGGACGCCTTGAGCGGAATCAAAAAGAATACCGCGCTGCCGGGCGTCCAATACTTCCGGCAGTAATTTTCCGTTCTTGTCGAGGATGCCGTTTGTGTGTCCATTGAAACAGTGAGTGAACACGTCGCCCTTGCGCAACATCTTAAGGATGGATGGTAACGGGGAATACGATTCGTCGATATGCGCCATAATCGGGACGTGCGAAGCTTGCGCCGCCTCTACCGCTCTTCGCAAGCATTCCAAATCCTTGGCGCTGCCGACATTTGATCTGGCCAGACGAATTTTAATTCCGACTACGGCCGGCTTGTTCGCTTCTACTGCCCTCGCGGTTTGTTGAGGATTTAGCCAATCCAGATTTTCCAAGGCGCCCGCAACCCCGACTACTACTCCCACGGCGCTGATGTCCACCAACGCATGGATTCGAGTAGCGGAAGGATTGATGACGAACTTCCGCAATCCAGCTATCGACGGATGTCCGGCTGAACCCGCATCGACAGCCGTGGTCACGCCTCTCCCCAGGCAATAGCGATCCATGTCCGTGCCGGTTCCTACTCCATCAAACGCATGCACGTGGACATCAATAAAGCCAGGAGTAACAATCTTGGCCTTGGCGGAAACAACTTGCCTGGCCCGATCGGCGGGGATATCTGCGGAAACTTCCAGAATTTTTCCATTCAGCACTGCCACGTCTCGCACGGCGTGCAATTTCTGCGAAGGATCAATGACCGTGCCTCCCTTAATGAGCAAGTCGCACTTTTGGCTTGTGCCTTGTTGCGCCGGAGGCGAAGGCATGCCCTCAGACAAAATGGTGTCCTCGGCAAGCATAGCGGCCCCTGCAGTCAAACAGGTCTTCGAGAATTCACGTCTCGTTAACATTGGTCTGGTCGTCCTCCTGTCGGTCAATTTCGATGGGGCGTGCGGACTCATACACTCCTCGGCCCGACAAGCTGGATCTTGTTTGTCAGGCCTGATGATACTGGCTTATTTTGACTCCGAATATGGTCTTGCCGGCGGCGCAGCCTGCACCATGACACACTGCCATTTGTCATCCCGCTTGAGAAAGATGCGAACGATTCTGAACTCTCCGCCGATGGATGTGCTCTTGTCCGCGACCGCGACCTTTGTGCGTTCCACCAAAATGGCAACGTTTCCGTAAACGCGTACTTGTCGATCCTCTCCGTGGAATTGATCTACGCGGCGATTTGGGGATCCCACTCTTTCCAAAAGCTGGGTCTTGTTGACAAGATCACCTTGAGCGGTTGCTGCTTCGAAATCGTCCGCGATCAGTAATCGTAAAAACTCGATGTTATGAGTCCGCTGCGCCTCGGCCCACTGGTTTGTAAGATCTATCACTTGTTCTGCATCAGTCGCGCCAGGTTTTCCGGCCACTTGCGCGTGTCCCAACGTGGGAAGTGCGAGTGCGGTCCAAAAAACTAACAGCAAAATATTTTTCATCATGAAGGCCCCCTGTTACCCTGAATTTCATTTACTGCAATCCCGCGTTTCCTGCGGACGGGAATATATACCCCGTCCTTCCTCCTTGCAATGTACTTTCCAATCGGTGGACGCATTCGCAGTACCATCGCCCCCAGCAATTTCTGGGTCTAACTTTAGAATTAGAGCGAATCTTGAAACGGAAATTCAAACGTCCTGTTTCGTTCTCTATCACGCCTCGTAAATTCCCTTCCTGACCCGCAGAGGAACCAATTTCTCACCCAACTCGCAAACACATCATCATGCGGACCGCTCCGCCAAAGCGATCGCGCCTTAGGCTCGACCTGGAATCCTACCAAGAAATGCACCGGAAGGTATTGGCTCGGGACGGGTGGCGCTGCGAAGTGTGCGGTTGCTCAACTGAGCTACAAGCCCACCCACGCGGCCGTCAGGGCGACGACGCAGAGGAAAACCTAATCACTCTCTGTTCCGGTTGCCACCAGTCTTGTCATGGGGTAACAACCAAATGTCCTCGAAACCATTCAGGGAGGAATCCTATGAAGTCCCATGGGCAACAGGTGGGGATTCGCTACGCACGTTCGAGGAGCTAGGTCAGCGCGCGGTCGCGATCTGACTCCGAATGCACTTTAATCGTAATTTTTTGCGTTCACCTGCAAAAAGGCAAGTTAAGGATTTTGCGTGGTTTAGGTGAGTTCGTTTTGGAAAATTGATCTGCCCGGTCTTTCGCTTCGTCCGCCCCAGTTCGTGGGCCGGTCAGCCGGAACTCCCGCCTCGGCTTGGCTCAACACCCCCACAATCTGCTTTCCACTGAACTGGCTAAAGGGAGCATCGAAAAGAGGCTTCGACCTTGCTCGGGGGCAGAACCGGCTGACCTTTGCGAATCCGCTGCAGACGCTCGACCTGGGTCATGGGGCGGTCGAAATCTCGGCCAAACTTACTGTAACCGTGATGTTTTGCGGTTCCCTCAAATATGCAAACTACAGATTCCGCGTAGGTTAGGGGAGTTCGTTTTGTAAAATTGGCCTTCCCGAACTCTCGCCTCGCCCGTCCTAGATGATGGACGCAAATCTACCCATTCAGTATGGCAAGGAGCAGGGTTGCGCGCCGCCTCTCAAGGCAAGGAAGTGTCTATATTCCTATATAGTTAATACTATTAAGAGGAAATAAAGAGCCATCACGATAGCGGCGCAGGTGACTGCGCGCCTAGGGCATCAGGGAATTTTAACGTCCACCTGGGGTGGTTGCGGTTGCCCCGCGCGCATCCGCTGCAGGCAATCGAGTTGCCTCAAGATGCTTTTGCCACTGTAGGAGCCGCCACTGGCTCCCGATCCGGCCTCGGGACATTACGATTTATTTCGCAATTAGCCGGTTCGTGGTGCCGTTCAATAGTCGGCAGCGGCACTCTTCCCTCAGTGCGATCGAAGATCTCTTTGATCGCTGCAACGTTGCCCTTAAAAGCCTCGCGGAAAAGTGCCTCCGCCAACAGACGTGCATAAGTTCGGCCACGCAGATCGTGTGGCACTTTTTTTGTTCATGAGCTTGATCAGCGCTTCAGTAAGCGGGCGCCCACCACCCGAACCCCTATTCGACGTTCGTGTCCGCTGGTCCTCGAACTGCGTTTGGCGCGATGCCATCTGACTGACTTCTTTCCTTCTTGTAGTCATTCGAGGCCCTGGTTGATTTCATCCGTTCATTGTTTTTTGCGACAAACAATCGCGACGCCGCAATCGTGAGCACATCAAACACCCGTAGAGACGTTGACATCGATTCGGGGAGCGACAGGCTGTCCGTGGCGCAGCCGCTGCATTCGTTCGAGCTGATTCAAAGTCCGATCGAAGAATCGCTCCCGACTTGTTTCATATCGCAGCAAACGATCGAGCTTCGCAGACTCGGGAAACCAAACTCCTGCAGCAGGTAAAGGGAGTTGGACCTTTGATCGCTTTCGCGTTGGTGCTAACGCTGGAGGACAAAGTGCGATTCGAGAAGAGTCGGGACGTGGGCTGCTATGTAGGCTTGCGGCCGAGGCGGGGCGATTCGGGCAAGAGTCAGCCGCAACTGAGAATCACCAAAGAATGAGATGCTTAACCGATTGCCAGAACCGGATGATCTCCGATGGGGCCTGCTCTGGTGGCAAATTCGTGGCAAATTCGTTGTGCCACGTGCATTAAGAGCGTACGATGCACAAGGGCTTAACCCCCAATGAGCTGTCGAGGATGGAGAAGCGGCACTGAATTGCGGACGAGGGAACTCAACACCATTTTCTCGCTGAGAAGGACACTGCAACTGGTGATGGCTGCAAACAGTGTTGTAGAATCCCCAACCATGACGACCAGGACAAACGACGATCCAAGCGATGCCGAAATGGTGTGCTTTTGAAATACTCTGTTGCCTGATTTCTTGTCGAACAAAAGTAATGAGTTAAGAGATGTATCGCGGTGCGCAGGAGCGGACTGTGGCGGAAACCGTAGCGGTTCAGTCCACGACTAGGGAACAGGAAGGGAACAGCAACCCCCGAAGACCCTGCAAAACCGTGATGCGAGACGCAAGAATAGAGATAGACGCTTCAACAACATAGAGTATCTGGAGTAATCGACAGGTCGGTGGTTCAAATCCACTCCTCCATGGATCGCGTTGTGTCCCCACCGCTCCCGTGCGTTGTTCTCGTCCAGCCTGAGTAGTTGTAGACCAACTGTGGAACAATTGAGGCTGGATTTCGGAGGGCCGGTGCTTTCGCTGCAGTGAGCGTCGTTAATGCTAGGTGCCCTTAAGTGCCCCCAATACCCCTTTCTTGGCAGTTTTGACTTGCAGAAGGAAAGCTAAGTGCTTTGAATCCAGCGGGGCCATGTAGGTTATGACGCGTTATGAGCCCGACGAGCCATCAGGGTGCTCCACCCCGCGAATGCATGATAGCGGAAGCGCTGGGCATAACTTCGACATTCCGTCCTCCTGTGGGTGCGGTCCTTTGGTTCCTCTTCCTGTGTGTAGGAACCAAATCACCTTACCCGCCCAGGGAGCCAGTAGAAATGAAACGCCGCAAGCTGCAGGATGGATGGGAGGAAATTTTCTTGGAGCCGTGGGCGTTGCACGAGGATATCGAGCGTGTGCGCGCCCTGGTCGAGCTGCCACCTCCGAGACAGGCGGCTTCTGGAAATTGAGTCGGCCTCCAGCGAAGGAAAATCTTTCTGAGCTACGGTTGGCCAATTCAAACGCAATCCGAAATTCGTAACTGACGCCAAAGCAACGACTTATCTATTCTTACCTGCGGCTGTTAACCGAAGGGTTGCTAGTTCGTATCTAGCCCGGGGAGCCATTCTTCCTCTTTGATTTCAGGTCCTTACGCTGAAATTGATAACAATCACCTTGGGT
>Ga0137358_10002119_pt1 | contig 11146 bp, 14 predicted proteins | sample Mad1_20_16metaG_FD_105551 | JGI IMG/M metagenome (GOLD analysis project Ga0137358, IMG submission 105551) | Vadose zone soil microbial communities from Angelo Coast Range Reserve, California, USA - Mad1_20_16 metaG | ecosystem: Environmental > Terrestrial > Soil > Vadose zone | place: USA... | reverse complement strand
TGCTGTCCCTGTTCCAAATGAAATACTAAGTCCTGAGGTGTTGTCTGTCCAGATTCTAAATAGTCTGTTCTTACCTAAGAATAGAACCCCGCTATCTCCACCTGGGCCTACAAGAGAAGCTGCAATGCTGATGTCTGTGTTGGGAATCCAGACTGAGGATAGAGTAGCCATTATTCTTCAGTCCATTCAACATACACTTGAGAAGCAGCAAGAGTACCACTGCACGTTAGAGTCATAAAATCTGCTGTTCCTCTAAGAGTCAAAGCCTTAGCAGTAGTCCCAAAGCTCCAACCTATATCTCCTTCATTTCCTGTTGAAGCAGCAAAAGTAGAGGAGGACAACCATTCTGAATCAGAAAGATAAGGACCACCAACCACCGTACCAGTGGTCCCACCCGTTGCGGTCCAATGTGTTACTACCGCGGTTGCTGCGGCATCTCCACTATCTGCTGCACCCGCAGTTAATGTAGCACTTGTACCTGCGGTAGCCGCCACACTTGTTCGTTGAAGTTTATAAGTAACTTGAGCGGCGGTGGCAGCAAATCCATCTATATGAATACGAGTGATACGAACAGTTTTAGTGGCACTTCCTTGAATCTGTAAAACAACTCCCGTACCTGCGGTAGCTGTTGCTCCTGTAGCAGCAGAATATGTGGGTCTACGTCCCTCTGTCTCTACCCATACACTACCCCTACTGTTACATTGAAGGGCAATAGATTGCGCTGTTGTGAGAGTTGGAGCCGTTGTATTACTTACAGCGAGAATTGCTAAACCTGAGACAGGAGAAGTAGATGCCCCTACTCCTGCACTCATTATATTACCGTTATGAGCAACAATTCCGACTTCTTGTACTCCTGCAAGTGATGTAACTACTGCGGTTCCTGCAACACTCGATAAATCAGTTTTAAGTGCCGCAGTAGCCGCAATTACAGTTGCAACCGTAGTACCATCTGTTACTTTAACAGGCCAAGCATTTGTAGATGTATTAGCAGTCCCCTGATTAGCCGTAACAGTACCAGAAACAGGTTGAGTAGCGGGAGCAACACTGTTTACATTCAGGTTATTATTAGCATCAAACGTGAACATTAGAATTTAGAGAGCAAAGAAATTGAGAAGACTAGGGTTACAGCACCATTATAGGCAGCAATATTAGCTAAATTAATCTGGTCATACAGTCCAGTATCCACAATATAGCCTTCATCCCCTAAAAAGAAAGGACTACTAGCCGTCGGAGTTGGAGCGGGTGTGGGACCTGTTGCTGCTGAATTTCCTAAAGTAAAACTAAGAGCACACCTATTTGCTCCATTAGTATTAACTTTTGCGGAGATATGTATAAGTCGGTATTTGCCTACTGTAATAACTCCACTGCTAGTCCCTGTAAGAAGAGTTCCTTGAGTAGCAGGGTGTCCAATACTATCAGTGTAATCCAATTGTGTGTATGAAGTTAAAGTAGCCATTAGAATTTTGACATCACAGATATAGAGTAAACAATGGTCGTACCATTACCATTTTTTGTGGAATCATTAGATACACGAATCTGATCGTACACATCCCCTAAATCAATAGTAAGACCCTCATCTCCCATAAAAAAGGGATCAGTAGTAGCCGGAGCAGGAGCAACTGTACCTGTAGAAAGCCCAAGTGTATAAGTAACTGCACACCTATTAGCTTGAGCAGAAGTATTCATAGCAGAGATATGCAGAATGCGTCGTTTACCGAAGGTTAAGGCAGCACTACTTCCTAGACCTGGACTTCCTGCTGTCAATAAAGCGGTAGAATTGGTAACAGATACGGTATTAGCGTAATCAGGCACCAGGAATGCTGTCATCGTAGACATAGACTTAATTTACCTTCGGTACGCCAATTTGCTTGCCGCCCACATATACTTCAGGATGTTTAAAGAAATCTTGCATCTTACCTGACTTCTTAGCTTCAATTAGTTCATTAATAGTGAACTCAAGCATCTCCATTTGCTCTTTACGCTTGTCTGGAGGAGTATTAGCTATCAAGCCCATAAACATTGTGAAGAGACATCGCTTACACTTAAAGTTCGGAGGAGTCTTCCCCCCATAGGCGTAAAAGTGTTCCCCACAAGTGAGAGTAACTTTCGTTGGATCAAGAGCCTCAGATAGGAGCTGTTCTTGATCTTTCTTACTCATTAATGCTCGACCTAATTGATTGTTGTCTTTCACTTGCCCTCTTTAGAATTTAATCGGGAATCTTGAGCGGTTGATTCCGCAGGTGGGAGGGTTGCACCTGATCCCCGAAACTCGTGCATCATCTTCTGAATCTTCAAAGCATTCTTCTCATATACCCTACTAGCCAGTTGAACTTCAAACCGCTTAAGCCCGAAGCCAACCATTAAAGCCAAAGGTATAGGAAGATTAAAATAACAGACGATGTAAGTCCAGCCCACGCATGGCCCTAAAACTCCAATTACAGATGCTAGATCAGGACCAAGCCGGGTGGATAATACTTTAATTAACTTATTTAACTCAAAATTAACCCCAAAAGCCTTCATCCGCTTCTGCGTGAGCCAAGCATCATAGGCTCCGAGAAGGAAGTTTGCGGTAGCTAAGACTTGAAGGATCACTGTAGAATCCACCATGTGAAGCAAGTGATTCCAGCATTAGATGGAAGAGAGAATGTGAAACTAGTTCCCGCTACCCGAGCTGTTTGAATCGCAAAGGGCTGAGCGGGGACAGCGCAGGTTGGAGCGCCAGGGATACCTGCATTATCCTGAGTAGGAACTATAAATACTCGGCTATTCGCCAGCATCCGTGTAGTATTGATAGTATAGGTAGTGGTTGTAGCGGGAACTGCAACTGTTCCATTATCTTGTGCTATACAAGCAAGGGGAGAAACTGCTGAAGTTAAGAGACACGGGCCCGTTAAAGCTGGGCCACCTTGCCATAATCCAGCACTCGTTTTAGTGATGAGTGCACCAGTTCCACTAGCTGTTGTAGGAGTAATTGGAGTACAATCGCTGCACCATACTTTTGATAGAACTCCAGCATTGGGGAGATTTGCAAAGACTATATTGTAATCAATAAGTGAATCTAGTGTACTTCCAGCAAGACTATAGGTAGCGCCGTTATTTCCCCCGTTATGAACTAAGTATAGAGCATTTAGGTTATTTATATCCGAGCGAAGAATACACTTAGCAGGAGTAACATCTATACAAGTATTATTAATAATACTAGGGCTGGCTGAAGTCAAATTTGAAGTGTTATCATAAAAAATCCCTACGTCAAAAGAAACTGAAGCATTTGCAGTTAAGTTATTTCCATCTATTAAGTGCCCTAGAAAGTGCCCACCGGAACTGGTATCTAGCCAAATACCATAGTTATTTCCAGTAGGAGCAGATGCCGTCATCTTAGTAGTGTTTCTTGAGATGATAGCCCCTATGCTATCCCCCTTCAAATGAATACAAGAAGCCCCCTGCCCTGAACCCGCATTCCCGCCTACTTTATTCTCGATAAATGTTACAGGACCCTGGTTAGTCCCTAATAGTACTGTATCAGTAACCCCACTAGAGCTAAAGGTATTCAAACTGGCTATAAGAGTAGCTGTTTGAGCACTCAAGGCGGGAAAACCAGGTCCTCCAAAGACCGAGTTTCCTTTCAATCTAAGAAGAGGATTTCCAGTAGTTGCATTTATACCTATGCGTGAACTTGCGCCATTCTGGTTAATAATATTATCAGTAATCTTTACTTCCGCAGCAGTATTTATCACCACACCATCTGTTGCGGCTAAATTGGTAATCACGTTTTTATCAAGCCACGTATTACCAGAATTAGTGATGTTAAAAACAGGTCCGGTTGATCCAGTAGTGTTTAGAACAGTGTTGTTAAAAATTCTGTGCTGTCCTCCTGCACCCGCAAGAACTATTGCACTCACTCCATACCTAGTGAAAATGTTGCCTGAGATAAGCGTATCTTGAGCAGTGGTATTACGCAGAGAAGACCCTAAATGGTTATCAAAAGTGTTATTTACGATGGAAATATTCGCTGGTGCTCCTCCACCCGCAGAGATTGTAATTCCATTAGTAGCAATACCCGATCCAGATATAATCATGTTCTGAACACTAGTATAAACAGAACTCAGAACAAATTGATCTGTTACCGCTAAGATGTTAAAAACCTTAGATTGCCCCCCATTAACATCACCAGGTACTTCAGGATTACCTATCCAATGTGCTCCTGACGCAGATAGAGTAATGGTTGCATCCGCTCGGATTTGGAGCCCACCGGAATACACGATAATAGCTTTATTTACGTTAACAGCGGTAGAAATAGTACCAGGATTGGCTGCGTTAAAATTCGCAAGTGTAATAACAGAATGAGCAGGAGCGGCAGCTATACAGTTGTTAATTGTAGCGCCAAAATTAGCTCCAGCAAATGAGGGCTGCGTACAGTCAAGAGCATTTATCAACAAACCATTTAAGTTTGCGATTGTTAATGCTCCACCACCTGTTACAAGATTCCAAGTTGTACCTACACAGTCAAAGAATGCCCCTGTAGTAGTATTAGTGAAGTTTTGCCCTGGAAGACACTGACCTGCGCCCCCTGGAGGATTCGTGGTTCCATTTAATCCAGCTAGTGCCCCAAATGGGGTAATGATCCCATTAACAATACCTTTGTATTGTTTAGAGGAAAAATCGTACCACATCCCACCCTCAGACACACCTTGGGGGGAAGCAGGCCCAGGATTAAAGGGCATGAACTGAGCAACTAGAGGATATACGTTTTCGCCGTTAAATAATGCCACTTAAAAGTTACCCTTGTTTCTTAAGTTCTTCAATTTGTTTATTCAAATCCGCAATCTGCTTCTGTGAGTCTTCAATGACTTTATCTTTGATAGTGTGCTGTTGAAGAGAGAAGTTTAACATATTCTCAAGAATTTGCTGGTGATTCATGCTTAAGCCCCTCCTGGGCTAGTTCTTCGTAATTAGGTAAACCTTGGTATCCAGGTTCAAGCTTACGTTTAGCTGCCGCTAGGAGACGACGACCCCACTTAGACACATCTTCTTCGCAGAGCCATGCGTCGCACATCCCGCAGTATCCACAGAGCTTCTTCGTTACATCATAGTCAAGTAGTCTACAAACATCACAGATGCGGATTTGACTTGAGTTAATCATTAGAATATTTGGCCCTGTTACGCACAAGGCTCGAAGCGTTTTAAATCTTTACCCAATCTGAGCTAGTTCAAACTGCACGTTACAGCCTGCAAGACCTGTTAAGGTCCCACCTAGTTGAATTGCAATCTGATCGCCGGGATTAAGAATCAACGGTGAACCTGCCGCAGCAGAGTTCAAAGAACCGTTAACTCGGGTATTCGCAGTTCCACTGAGAGACATAGGAGCACTTAGCAAGTTTCGCACAGTGGTTCCATTATCCGCAGTAGAGGGAGCGATACCATCAGCAGTGATCTTTACAAGGTTCGCTGTACCTGAAGTAGAGGTAACAGTGAAATTAGCGTGTGCTCCTACAAACTGAGAAGAAAAGGGTCCTTGATAGACCCAAAAATTGGCTGGAGTAGTAGACGCACTTAGGAGAGGAACATCAATAATTTCTCGCGTTCCAGGTTTGAAATAGTTAACAACGGGAGTTCCAGCGCCATACCCACTAAGTTCCTTAACCTGAGTTGTCGGACCCAGTGCCGGATTCTCATCTCTAAAGAGTGACATTAGTTTTCATTCTCCTTTAGGTGAGATTACTGGTTAGGATAGAGCATTACAAGTAGGGAAATAGTTGCACCGTTAGCTGGAGCAGTAGCAGTGCCATTAGGGAGCTGGAAAGTAATAAGACAACCAGTTTGTGTAATGGTATTTGCAATAACGATAAGAGTAGCTGCTGCTGTATCAGTTGCACCCGTTGCTCCCACCACTGCACGGGTCACATACGGGCCAGCAACTTGAGCGCCTGTTGCGATATTGAACGCAACGGTAGCCGCTGGGTTAGTTTCTGCCACTGATCCAGAGTTAGTAACCTGAATCGTAGAGGTAGTAAGAGCATTAATCGTAAAAGTACCGTTGTTACCCGCGTTCGTAAAGCCCGCAAAGGTTATAGACTGTCCTTTAGCGAGCTGACCGTACGCACCGACACCGGAATAAACTGCTTGGTTAGCCACGCCACCAATAGTAGCTGGAGCGGTAACTGAAAGAACTGGAAGCAACTGAACCGTCTGAAACGGCTTCTGAACACCGTCAATCCAGTTAAGGGTAGCAGTCGTAGTAGCGCCGTCTCCTGTAAAGGTAGCAAGACCTACCAACTGCCGAGTCTGAGAACCAGACAAACCACCCTGACTTTGAAGCTGACCCTGCGCAAGAGCAGGACCATACCACGTTACGTTTTGTGCTGTAATAGCCATTTTTTATTTTCCTTTTTCCTTATTTTGCCTGTACTGCGTGTATAATTAAAGACCCACATTGCGTACAAGCTAAGCAAATGAGGTCAGTTTTCGTACTCTCGTTTCCTATGAATTCTTCGAGAGCATAGAATCTGTGATATTCACATCTATCTGAAAGCTCAGTCCAGCGATACTCTATCTCATCCATGATACTTTGCCTCCTCTTCTATCTCAGGACGTAACAAAGCTTTTAACGCAAGACCTTTAGTAGGATGTTGATAAACCCCAACTACTCCACCCGGTTTCACCAACGTCTGATTGTGATCCCCAGTGATAATGTGATTCAATTCGTGTATGATACTGGAGTGAACCACAGCTAGTATGGGTTTCTCAGAATGTGCCGCTTCAACAAGTATCTTTTTAATGGGGGGCTGAGTCCGGGCTCTGAACTCATTAATAGATTCCCCTGCTGGAACACGCTCATTTGGATTCTTTTCAAAGTAATCCATTACGTGTTCATGGTCGGTTTTCTTCTCCCCAGCTAGATAACCAACATTTAGAGACCTAAAACCTTCAACAGGTTGAACTTTTAACCCTTTAGGAATGGCAACTGCCTCTGCTGTGTCTCTTGTACGAGTAAGGGGAGAGGAGTAAACTGCGCTTAGTTCCTTATTCGAGAACCACTTCCCCAAGTTCTTGGCGTCTTCCTTACCTTGCTCATCAAGAGGGAAGTCTTTTGCGCCCCTAAAAGTTCCATTTGCGTTGCCAACTGTGGTCCCGTGCCTAGCGAAGTAGGCTATGGGCGTCTTTTTAATATCCATTAGAACAGCTCTAGAACAGCTTCTTTAACTGGAAAAGCATACTGAAACTTTTCAACTGTGTTATCTTGAAGGTCATTTAAGAAATCAATAACCCGATCTGCTGGGATAGCAATGTTAAACGAACCTTCGGAAAAGGTTCCTACGGCTACACCAATCAAAGCCCGTTCCCTCTCGCTGAACACCCCACTGCCACTCGAACCATGCGCGATAGTAAGATTCATGGGCATTGAATGCAACCACTGAGGAAAAGAAATGAACTCTTCTGGATAGTGAGGAAACACAGAACCCAAGTACTCTCCATGAAACTTCAATTTACCTGTTCCAAGAGGATAGGAGATATTAAAGATAGCTTCCCCTTGTTTCAACCTTCGCTCATCTTTGATCTTGACTTCAGGGATACTTGCGCCATTCCTAAGTTCTAAGAGGGCAAGATCATCTGAAAGTGAGAGAGCCAGAGGTCGTGCTGCGTAATACGGTCCACCTTCATTGTCCCCGAAGGTAACCATTAAATTCTTATTGATCTCATTCGTGTCGGGGTTAGCTACACAGTGCCGAGCAGTGAGAAAAATCCCATTCCCGTCCTGAGTCTTACCAATCTCGGTTCCAGAGCAATGAAACCTACTAGCAACAAAAATCGCACCGCTTGCTCGATTGACTTCCTTCTCAAAGGACCTAAAACTATGACTACCTAACATTAACGCAATAGCTGACAAAGAGGTGAGAACCAACGCAAGCAATGCCTTTTTCATGTTACTGCCTTCTCCCTCTGTTACTGCTGTGTTAAAGTTGAGTCATTTAAGTGTACGAAACAGTCTTAGCTCTTTGTGCTGCGCTTACTTTATCATTTCCAAACCATTCAGTGAAAGGATCCATTGCTCGGCGCTTTGCACCTTTTAATCTAAGGGTCATTGCATACTGCATAGCGTTAATAAGGTGGTCATTTCTCTTACGAGGCTTCTCTTTTGAGAGACCCTTCTGCTCACCCTTGCTGAAAGTGTCCCAGGTATAATGAGTTATTTCATGTTCAAAGTTCGGTAGACCTTCAAAGCAGAAGAATTTAGGGTGCCTAGAACCTGGAGTGACTGTCGCATTGATGTACTCTCTTGAAACATTGAGGCCAAAATCTCTTCCGACATCCGGCAATCGGACTGGTATACCAGCCTCTCTATAAAGCTGGGCTCCGTTTTTGTGGTTCTCAGCATTCCGTTGTCCACCCCATGTTGGGTCAAGTAACCAGTAATCAACTGGCTCCCCTGCTACCAACATCATCAAAGACTTAGCGTGCTCTATTACCGTTCGTTCACGCTCGTAATATTCTCGAAAAGCAAAATAATCGCCTTCAGGATTGACAGCAAGCCATACACCAGCAGTGACACCAGTGGCAGCAGGGTCAATAGAAACAATACGACTCCAGTACCGAGGGATAGCAAAGGGTTTAACAATATGACTGGCGTTCTTCCATAAGGGGTAAACCAGTCCAGAACGTCTAACAAACTTCCCATATAACCTAGCACCCTCTTCAGGATCACCTGCCCACTTAGCTAAAGCTTCATCTTTGTCCTTTTGGGCTATGAAAGGACTATTGAGCATCGAGAGCTGACTAAAATCTACGTTCTTGTTCCCGGCAAGCCAATCTTCATAGAGGTCAAATACCCACGGGTCACGAACGCCCGAGTTAATATCAACAAGCGGGGTTTGGGTAAGGAGGATTTTACCGGAACAGTCGATTGTTCTTTGGTAGCACTCATCATAGACTTCCTTCTCACACTCTTCATCAATCCAAATCAGGTCAACGGAAGCGCCTTGGAACTTCTCCCTACCAGCCTCAGCAGACTTTCCTGTAAGAATTGTTCCGTTTTTGAAGAATATCTGAAAATCGCCGTCTCTAATATTGCTGATAACGGCGGGATCGTCAGGGAGGAATGCAGGATGAGACTTTCCAAATCGGAGCTTTTCGTGCCAAATGACATCCCTGAGAGTGGGAAAGTCAACCCCAACAACCCATACATTGACTGGACCCTCTGGTATTGGCAGATCGCGCACCCATTCCCAAGCTGGCTCTCCCTCGAAGTACTTCTTTCCGAGACACCAAGCCACGCAGATAAACGCGCCAAGAATCGTTTTACCACTTCTATTACCCCCCAATAGTCCTAATACTTTAATGTGTTCAGTAAACTTCTTTAACGCTTCAGCTTGCTCAGACCACGGTTTAAAGTACTTAATGTAGTTCTTCTTGATCCGGCGCTCTTGAATGAGCTTAATAGCCTCTAGTTGCTCCGAAGGTTGAAGCCTCTCTAGTTCTTCTAGGGCTGCATCTACCTTAGTTTGGTCGGGCCGTTTTGCCACTTATTTCACCCTCTACCTTAAGCCGAATCTTATCTAGATCAGACTGAGACAAATCTCCAAATATACTCACCGTGGTTGACTCGGGTCCCACGAATCCAGCAACTTTAGCAGCTTTGAGAATAGCTTCCGCAGCCTTGTCATATTCTTTCTGATCCTCTAGCTGCTGACTCAGGGATATTAGCTTCCCAATGATAGTGTCTTTCTTAAAATCAGGGTCATTAGCTAGCTGATTACTGTACCGGTGCCTAGCTGCCCAAAGTAACTTATTGAAACTCTTCCTACGAACTACCTTCTCTAGCTCCTCAGAGGTTATATCCAAGCCCATCTCAGACACAGCAGCTACCAGACTGTACCCATTACGAGCCATAAGCTCAGCGGCTTCAAGGTTCCAGGCTTCCTCTTTGTTCAATCGGGCCATAGTTAAAAGAAATTCTGAATAGTGTATAGAACTATAGAAGCTATACCAAGTCCAATCATTCCAAGAAAGAGTACTCCATTGAGTAGTCGTTCAGTAGGTCCTGGGATGCGTCTGTACTGCCTGCTGTACCTTCTCATTAAACCCTCCAGTTTAGAGAGAACTATGGCTTTTTACGTCTAAGGAGCCTGCGCTGCGCTGAAGCATAAGCGGGAAGCGCGAGTAGCACGACAGCAACGAAGTCGTTGCTTTGTGGGACGACAAAGTTGCGATCCAAACAGGTGAAAAGTAACAAATTAACTCCTTTAGAATGAGTAAACACAAAGTATTTTTAACTTAAATAAGTCCTTTATTATCAACTAGTTGCTGTAAGTCCTTTATCTACACCACATTTAAACCCGTAAGTCCTTTAGAATAGTTTAAAGAGAGAAAGAAAGTAACCAAAGAAAGAGAGAAAGGCTACGCCAGTATGTACTAGCCTAGTTCTAGTTGCCGGGGCTCCCGCCTGACGGCTCCGCCCGGCTCGCGGTCTACGACGTAAGCAAACCATTTGCTAGGTAATAGGGTAGAGGTAGGACCATGGGGTGGAATTAATACAAAGGTGAGGGCCGATTTTGCCCGAACCACCTCTAATGCTAGTTAACTCCTATCTAATGAACAGCTTAGCTATTGCTATTCCTAAACCCAATAGAATCAATACTCTATAAAATCACAAAAGGGTCCCACCTAAAAAGTGCTGGTGGCCTTTGTAATCAGTTATTTAGCCAGAATGACCTAAAGGAGCCTCGCCGGAGTCGCCTCGAATAAAAATGTACACTGTAAATCCCGTAAGTCATTGATCTTAAACGAGTATAAATGCCCTAAAATGAGTCAGAAACAGCTAAAATTTTATAGGATAAATCCTGATTTCTCAATAACTTGCCAGGGGTACACCATCTATAACTGCGACCCAAGGATTCCTCTAAGCCGGTATTCTCGGCTAGTTCACTTCTTACCCAGCAGAGTTCCTCGTCGCCGTAGGCGGGCGCGAATTTTTCTGGAAAGTGACCGAAACGGCAACCGGGAGCAAGTCAGCACATCGCAGCACAGTGCCAACTGAGCGCCACAGGTTAGCAGCATACGGTCAGGGAGTAATACATGGCACCTTCTAAAGTAGAACTACTCAGTCAGTTGACGCAAGTGGAACTAATTGCTCGGCTTATGCAAGCCGAGG
>Ga0137358_10002118_pt1 | contig 11148 bp, 13 predicted proteins | sample Mad1_20_16metaG_FD_105551 | JGI IMG/M metagenome (GOLD analysis project Ga0137358, IMG submission 105551) | Vadose zone soil microbial communities from Angelo Coast Range Reserve, California, USA - Mad1_20_16 metaG | ecosystem: Environmental > Terrestrial > Soil > Vadose zone | place: USA... | reverse complement strand
TAGGGATGCGGAAACAGGTCGCGGAGCCCAAGCCAGATTTTACGATTATTCGCATTCTTCGCCAGGGACGCCGCGTCGTCCGCGCGCCAGTGACGAATCGTGCAGCGTTCGAGCTTGAGCGGCATTTTCACGACGCCCCTCCAAATTTGATTCCGGCTTTCTGCACTTCGCGATATGGCAAGAGCCAGATCAACGATTCGTCATGAAGATCGACCACTTGAATCCGGTTGCCCCAGGGATCGCGGAAATCGCAGCGGAACGGCGGCTCGAGTTTTAATTTGTATTTGCCGGTGATTTTCTTGCGCACCTCCGCGAGCTGCTGTTCGTCGCGCACCATGATCCCGAAATGGCGCATGTTCGCGGGTTGCACTTTTTCCACCTCAAAAATGGCGAGGAATTGGTGCTCGCCAAGCTTGAAAAAAGCGTCGCCCTCGCCCCTATCCAGTTTCTCGAGATTGAAAACGTCCTGATAAAACGCGACCGCTTTTTTGATGTCGTCTACTTCTATCGCGACGTGATTGCATCCATAAACTTGCACGCTCATGAGCTAATTTACCTCGCCTCGCGAAATTTTGTAGGGCGTTTCTGCGACACGCCACGGGGTGGATAAGAATCAAAAGAAAAGTTCGCAATCGCGAGGACGCGCTTGCCAGGCACACGAGACGCGCGCGCTAACCCAAGGCGCGAGATGCGACGTAGCCCTAGTATTTCAACAGTCTCCTAGGCAATTTTCCGGGGACGTTTTCCCTCTGAATCCTCGCGAAATTCGATCGGATGGGATTTAAAGGCTGTGTCTTGGCGTCCCCTCCAGCCGGATACGTGCCACATAGTCGGTGAATTTCAGGCCGGTTGTTTTCCTGCAAACCTTACAGAAATGAAATAGACTGGCGCCGGCCGCCTTAGCACTTATGCGCGTGCTCCCAAGCAGCAAGCGTCAGGGTGTTAACAAAACGGTTTCGGGCTGTTGGACAGAGGGGGATTCGATCGCTTTTTTGCTCCCAGAAAATTTGCGACCAAGAACGTAAAAGACCGGCGTGAGAAAGATGCCGAAAAACGTTACTCCTAGCATGCCCGCGAATACGGCCGTCCCGAGCGCCTGGCGCATCTCGGCGCCCGCTCCGCCACTGAGCATGAGCGGCACCACGCCCGCGATAAACGCAAATGAGGTCATCAAGATCGGGCGCAGGCGCAGCTTGCTCGCTTCGATCACGGCGGAAATAGCGTCCTTGCCGGTGTCCTGGATTTGCCTGGCGAATTCGACAATGAGGATGGCGTTTTTGCATGCGAGTCCCACGAGCACAACAAACCCAATCTTCGTGAAGATATTGTTATCCATGCCCCGCAATAGCACGCCGGCCAGCGCCGAAAGAATGCACATGGGGACAATAAGAATTATGGCAAAAGGCAGCGCCCAGCTTTCATATTGCGCGGCCAGCGTAAGGAACACGAACAAGACGCAGAGTGGAAAAATGAATAGCGCGACGTTTCCCGCCAGAATCTCTTGATAGGTCAAATCGGTCCACTCGAAACTCATATTTTGTGGAAGGATCTTTTGGCAGAGATCCTGCATGATCCCGATGGCCTGCCCGGTGCTGATCCCTGGTTTGGTGTCGCCGGATATACCCGCCGCTGTGTAAAGATTGTACCGGTTGATCGTGCCGGGGCCAAGACGCTCCTCGACGGAAGCCAGTGTGCCCAGGGGAACCATGTCACCCCGGCCGTTGCGTGTTTTGAGCTTGAGGATGTCGGCAGGGGTGACGCGGAACTTGCTCTCCGCCTGGGCGGTCACCTGAAATGATCGGCCGAGATATGTGAAGTCGTTCACGTAGGCCGAGCCGAGATAGATTTGAAGAGTGTCAAAAATATTGGTGAGCGGCACGTCCATGCTTTTCGCCTTTGTGCGGTCCACGTCCACATACATCTGCGGCTGGTCGGCGCGGAAGCTGGAATAAAGACCCACCAGACCAGGTTGCTGCTCGCCCGCGGCAGCGAGCTCGCGGGCCACGCTTTCGAGTCGCGTGTAATTTCCGCCGCCGCGGTCCTGCACCATCAACCGGAAGCCGCCGACAGAGCCTATTCCATCGACCGGCGGCGGGCCAAAAGGCAACACAAGAGCCTCTGGAATCTGATTCAACCGCGTGCGCAGGTCGCCAAGGATTTCATCCGATGATTTGCGATGTCCGAAATCGTCGAGAATCACAAAGACAGTACCGCCGTTGGATTGTCTGCCAGTGAGCACGGAGTAGCCGTTGATGATGAGGTTGTGTTTAACGCCCGGCGTCTCCTTCAGAATAGCGAGCGCCTTTTCAGTCACGGCCTCGGTGCGTTCCAGCGAGGCGGCATTCGGCAATTCGCAGTTTACGATCAGATAACCCTTGTCTTGTGCGGGAACGAAACCCGATGGGGTGATTTTGAAGCCGACGCCCGTCAACGCGAGCAAGCCGAGATAGAGGAGGAGACAGATCGCCAGCTTGCGGACCAAGCTTCCGATCGCCCTGCTATAACGTTCTGTTGCCGCGCCAAACATAGTGTTAAAGCCGCGGAAGAACCAACCAAGCGTTGCGTCGAGAAGTTTCGTCAGAGCATCCTTTGGCGCGCCGTGACCGCGCAGGAGAAGCGCACCCAGCGCGGGACTTAGCGTAAGCGAATTGAGCGCGGAGATCGCCGTCGAAACGGCAATGGTTAGAGCGAACTGGCGGAAAAATTGCCCGGTGATACCGCTAATGAACGCCACCGGAATGAACACTGCCCCGAGCACAAGCGCCACGGCGATGACGGCGCCGCCCACCTCACTCATCGTCTGCCGCGCGGCATCACGCGGCGACAGCCCGACGCTCAGCTTACGCTCGATAGCCTCGACGACCACGATGGCGTCGTCCACCACGATGCCAATGGCCAGCACAAGCCCGAAGAGCGAGATTGTATTGAGAGAAAACCCAAACATCGCCATCGCGGCAAACGTGCCGACGAGCGAGACAACGACGGCGACGAGCGGGATGATTGTCGCGCGCCAACTTTGCAGAAAAAGAAGCACCACCAGACCCACCAGCAAAACCGCTTCGATAAGCGTGCGCACCACGCCTTTGATCGATTCCTGCACGAAGACCGTCGTATCATAGGCAATCTTGTAATCCACACCCGGCGGGAAGTCTTTCTTCAACTCCTCCATTCCCTTGCGAATAGCCGTTGCTGTCGCGACCGCGTTGCTCCCGGGGAGCTGGAAAATGGACAGGGCAGCGGAGGGGCTGCCGTCAAGCGTGCTCGAGAGCGCATAACTCCTGGCGCCGATTTCGACTCCACCAATATCGCGCAGTCTTACAATCTCACCACTTGCCCCTCGTTTAACAACAATCCTGGCGAACTCCGCGGGATCGATCAGCCGGCCCTGCGTATTAACGATATATTGAAATTCCGTTCCCTTAGGAGTGGGCGGCTGGCCGACAATACCGCCAGCGACCTGCTTATTTTGCTCCTGAATCGACTGCACGACGTCCGTGGCGGTAAGCCCCAGTGAGGCGAGCTTGTTCGGATCCAGCCACACGCGCATCGAATATTCGTAGCCGAAGAGATCGACGTTCCCGACGCCGTTGATCCGGGCAAGCCGATCTTTCACCTGTAGCAGGGCGTAATTCCCGAGATAAAGTTCGTCGCGGCTTTTGTCCGGCGAGATGAGGTTCACCATCATGATCATCGACGGCGATTGTTTATTGACCTGGACCCCTGTGCGACGCACCTCTTCGGGCAGTATCGGCAGCGCCAGGTTTACGCGGTTTTGCACAAGCACCTGAGCGGTGTCCAGGTCCGTCCCGAGCGCGAATGTGATGGTGAGACCATAGGAGCCGTCGCTCGAAGATTGCGACGACATGTAGAGCATTTTCTCGACGCCGTTGACCTGCTGTTCGATTGGCGCGCCGATTGTCTCCGCCACAGTCTGCGCAGTTGCTCCGGGATAACTGGCTGAGACATTTACCGTGGGCGGCACAATGTCCGGATATTGCGACACCGGAAGCGTCATCAGGGCGACCCCGCCAGCAACCGTGATGACGATAGAGAGGACTGACGCGAAGATCGGCCGGTCAATGAAAAAGCGGCTGATGTTCACCGGCGCTATTTCGTTTTCGCCACCTGCGGCTCAGCCGGAAGCGGTTTGGGATCGACCTTCCCGCCGGGACGCACTTTCAACAAACCGTCCACGACCACTTTTTCGCCGGCGGCCACGCCCTTGCTGATCACTTGCATCCTGCCGTTGACGGTGCCAAGCTCCACGGGACGGAAAACAGCTGTGTTGTCCTTGTCGATAACCACAACAAATTTCTGCCCCTGATCGCTGCCCACCGAACGCTCTGGCACGAGTACGGCATGGTAGGCATCGCCAGCGGGAATGCGCACCCGAACGAATAATCCCGGCCCCAGTAGGCCCTTCTCAAAATCGAACACGCCGCGAATGCGAATCGTGCCTGTGTCGGGATCCACCCGATTGTCCAGAAAATCGATGTAACCGGTGTGGGGAAAGTCTGTCTCGTCCTGCAACGAAAGCTGGATCGGCAGCTTCACCTTGTCCTCATCACCCGGGAGAACTTTTTTGGAGGCATAGTAGCGAACGTAGCGCAGGAGAGAACGCTCATTCACGTCCGCATAGGCATAGACAGGATTCATCGAGACGATGGTCGTCAGCGGCTTTTCAGTCTGCGAGGAAACCAGATTGCCCACGGTGATGTTGGCGAGACTCGCGTGGCCGTCGATCGGCGAAGTGATCGTACAAAACTCCAGATTAAGTCTGGCAGCTTCCACCGCCGCGCGAGCCGTCAAAAATGCGCCCTGAGCTTTCAGGAAGGATGCGCCGGTTTTGTCGAAGTCTCCTGCAGATATCGCTCCCTTGTCGCGAAGCTGCTTGGACCGATCATAGTCCGCAGTCGCCAGCTTCAAGGAAGAATCGGCCTCATCATATTGGCCCTGGGCCCGATCGAGTTCCGCCTGATAAGGCCGCGGATCGATGGCGAACAACACTTGTCCTTTTTTGACCATATCTCCGTCTTCAAACTTCACCTCTGTGAGATATCCGCTGACTTTCGGGCGAACTTCCACGGTGCCAAGCGGTGCAAGACGGCCTGTGTACTCGTCCCAATCCTTCACCTCGCGTCGTTCGGCTGCGGTCACCGTCACAACCGGCGGCGGCAATTCGACCGACTTTTGTTGTCCGCAGCCGATCAGCAGGCCTGCCGCCAAAATTCCCCGCCATGAAGCGGTCAATTTAAAAGGCTCTCGCTGAAAAAAGATGGCTTCCCGACGGCCGACATGGATCAGTCCCATGCGACCATCAGCTTACAGTCGAGAAGAAACGTCAATCATTTTCCGCGAAATACTGAGCGCGCATAGACGTAGCGCCATTATAGTCTTTTGGTCCTGGGACACCATGCCGGTCTCCCTGACTGTAGGGGCGAGTGTTACATTTAGGACGCGACAGTTATTTCATTCCCGCCCGGTATGCCGAGCGGGTTGCCTTTTGTGCCCGACCATTTCGCCCCGGAATGTGCGTTGATCAACGCGAGTGAGGCGCTTTTCCATCGAGCATGTGAGCAATGGGATATGCGGAATTTCGCAGAGATGTTCGGCGATGAACCAGATCGGCTTTTCCGTCGTCATCCAGTTTTGACGATCAAATCGAGCGAGATTCACCGGGCGCGAATATCGCCGCAGGGTGCGCTCGCCGCGCAGATTGAAGTAGATGTTGAAGTAACTCATGGCCAGTTCCCGCAGACTGCGATAAACCGGCTCCCGATAGCGGCACCCGGTGAAATTCGATTTCGCCACCGCGCCCCAGTGTCCGCGCAGCTTGAAAACGGCGATCACATGATCGGTGTCCTGCTCTGCTTCCAAATCGAAAATGAGCGGTGGAAATCCGAGGACGCGGAGCGCTGCCGCAGCGAAAATCCCGCCCTCGAGACAAGATGCAGTTCGATCGCGCAAAACCTTCTGCGGCGATCGCGCCGTGAAGCTAAGATTGTAGGGTAAATCGTCGAGAGACCGCTGGACGCCAGCCGGCGTCTTGAGCGCGCGCAACCTGCGCAACTCCGAACGCGTGAATCCAAAAGTGTCACTGCCTAGCACAAGGGAAGCTCCAACATCCAAGCTCCAAGCTCCAGAGAAACCTCAAGTCTCAATGTTCAAATTAATTCCCGCGCATTTACCGATTTGACGCCTGGAGCTTCTCTGGAACTTGGAGCTTGGGATTTGAATTTTTCGCTCTTATTTTTGAGCGGGAGCGCGCTGGAAGGCTCCTTCGCCGTACGCGTTGAGATTTTCCACGAGCACGCTTGTCGCCGTGCCGTCGGGGCCGATGGTAAAGGTGATGCCGCTCGTGCCGACAGCGTTTTCGCCCGCCGTCTCATAAGTAAACGTATCGCGATCGTAGTGCTTCATGGCGAATGTCATTTTCTTCGGACCTAGTACAATTGCGAGTCCATCTGCCTTCTCGATGATGGAGATGTCGCCAAAGAAATCATTGGAAAGATTGCCTAAGAAGCACCAAACTCCAACATCCAGAGAAGCCGCAAATAGTCGCGCGGCGTTTGGGATTTGGTGATTGAAATTTCTTTGGAGCTTGGGATTTGGGATTTTTGTGCGGACTTACAGCCCCACCGGATGCCTTGCTTCGAAGCCGCGTGGCGGACGATCGGTGGTTTGCCAGCGCGGCGCCCAGTGTCCGGTATAATTGTCGTATGGCGTGGTATCGAGTCGCAGCCCGGCGATAACGGCAAAAGTATGGCCGTCACGCGCGTAAATGGTGATCCATTTGCCACGGCCACGCTTGCCGTACCTGCGAAATTCAGCCGAGCTCATCGGTGAATCGATCATACCCGCTGCGCCCAGCACATACGAGACAGTGCCGGAACAATCGTAGCCGCCATCGTCAAACGATTGGTGACCGCCACCGTACCGGTACGGCTTCGAGCAAAGTTGATTTGCCGCCCAGATTGCTCGCTTCACTGGCACAGGCGCTTTCTTGGGCGCAGCCGCCTGCCCCGCGGAGTAAATACGCGCCTTTTTGCCTCGAACAACCGGCCCAGAGACGGGAAAAACGTCGGCGATTGTTGATGGAACAATCAGCGAAAAAACAGCCGCTCCGAGCAGAATTTTACGGTCAACCGGATAGATAAGTTCCTCCGGGGCTGTCTCCTATACCCAGAAGCAAGCAGATGAAAAGAAAAAAAATTGCGGCACCGATGAATTGCAACGGTGTCGTGTCGATGTGCGCCATTTCGTGTTAAGATTACGAAATGCTCCGCATTTTGGCGCTGCCGGTCACGCTTCTCGCAACGGCCATGGTGGCGCTGGCCGCCGAGGATCCATTACCGGTGGACGAACCCGATTCATTCGATATTGAGCCGCCATTGCTAAAACAAAATCTCTCGGATGAGCCCTTGCCCGGTGAAGCAGGGCAGAACGCCGATGTTTCGCGTCTGGAAAAACAATTGGAGCGCGTGAAAAGAAACGCGGCGGGCGCGGAGCGACTTTGCAAAATGGGCGTGCTTTCAAAGACCGAAGTGGAGCAACGATTGTTAAAAGTCGTTCGTTACGAATGCGATCTCGCGAATGCGCGACTCGTCCGCGCGAAAGAAGAAGTTGCCGCGCAAGAAGCGAAAGTTTCAGCCGGTGAAAGGGCCAGAGATAAACTGGACGCCGCGAAATCCGCGCTGGCGCAATTAACTGAAGCCGCCCAAGCCGCCGCGGCCAAACGCGAGCGTGCCGAGCTCGAGACCGCAGAAGCAAACTTACGCCGACAGGAAAAACTCCTTAAACTTGGCAGCGCCCACAAATCTGACGTCGATCGTGCTCAACAAAAGCTCGCCGAGCTTAAAGCACAGAAAAATTAAGAGCAGCCGCCAACTGCACCATGTCGTTCTGACAGAAGGCAGCGAAGAAAACAAAGATCCTGATCTCCCACAGGATGCTTCGATTTCCGCCACGAAGAGGGACTTTGATCAGGCATAATCTCTTCGTGCGCTTTGTGTGCTTGGTGGTTCAAAATTACTCGCAATGGCGCGATTTAAGTTGGCGTCCGGTACAGATGTCCTACAATTCCTGCGATGAAGATCTCGTCCGAGACCAAAAAAGCCCTTAGCGTAATCTTCCTCTACATGGCGCTGCTTTCCTTCCTGATCGGCATGGCTGCGCGGCTCAAAGAGGGTTTTCAATCCCGGGCGGAAATCTCTACCGCGGGATTCACCACCGCGGCGATCCTGGCCGGGCTGGGCCTGATCGCGTTTCTGTTTTCCCTGCGGAAACAACAGAGCTGACAAGACGATGTAGCGGCGGCTGTCTCCAGCCGCAAAAGGAATCTTCGTTCTGCGCTCGCCGTGGTGAGCGGACCTACACCAAAATAGCGGCGGCGACCCTTCCGGATCGCCGCCGTCCTCCCCATCGCCCCTAAACAACCGAAGTTATTCCTGAACCGCGTCGTGAAGCTCTTTGTGCGCGTTCATCATGTCTTGATGCGCCTTCTGAATGTCATCGAGCTTCTTCTGCTGCTCAGCCGTGAGCAGCGGACGAATCTGCGACGTGGTGCTGTCCATGACCGTTTTCATCTTTTGCATCGCCTCCTGATGAATTGCCCTGATTTGGGGTTTTGCCTGATCGATGATCGGCTGGACCTTGGTTTGCTGATCGGGCGTCAGATTCAGCTTTTTGACTAATCCTTCAAGCCCAAATCCGTGCCCGTGCCATCGGTCACCAGGGCCGTGCCCTGGCTCGGCCTGCGCCACGACGAAGCCGCCAAGCGCGATCGCGCTCACGGCCGCAAGTGTTAATAGATTTCGTTTCATAGTTTTTAGTTTGTTTGTTTTGCTGCGCGCTTTTTTGCGCTTCTGTAGCTAATGACCGGAGAAGCATTTCGCTGGTTACATTTTTGTGTTATCGATCATTGTTCCTTATGTCATTCCGAGCGAAGTCGAGGAATCTCTCGCTTTAAGATTTGGGACATGGGCCGCGACTACAATTTTTGGATCTACATCGTCACCAACAAGAACCACTCTGTTCTCCATATCGGGGTGACGAATAGCCTCTCGCGGCGAACTTGGGAGCATCGCGAGGGAGTTACGAGCGGATTTGCCGCAGATTACCAGTGCAAAAAACTGATTTATTACGAGTGGTACCGAGATATTCGCGACGCAATTGCGCGAGAGAGCCAATTGAAGAAATGGTCCCGATCAAAAAAAGGTGCGTTGATTAGCCGCTTAAACCCAAGCTGGCGCGACTTGGGTGCCGACGTGTTACAAGACAGATAGCTTTAAGAGGTTTCTCGACTTCGCTCGAAATGACAAGCAGCAACGCCTGCCCATCTGCAAGCCACAAACTTGTAACCGCGCCCCGCCGTTGCCGGTCATTGGTAATGGTGTGGATGCGCTCTCGATTACATGGATGATTCTGACGCAAGCGCGCTGGTTGAAGCTGCGCTCCAGCATGACGATGAGGCGGCTCGCGCGCTGGTGCGGCAGCTTTATCCGCTGGTCGCAAAAGTGGTCCGCGCGCATCGTCCGCGCCGAACGGCCGAGGAGGACCTTTGCCAAATGATTTTTATCAAAGTTTTTCAAAAATTATCTCAATTTTCCGGCAAGGTGCCGCTGGAGCACTGGGTCTCGCGCATTGCGGTGAACACTTGTCTGAATCAAATCGAGTCGGAGAAAATAAGGCCCGAGCTTCGTCACGCCGATTTGAGCGAAGAGGAGCAGGCCGTGGTCGAAAATCTCACAACTTCCTCCAGCGAGCTCGCCCCGGACCAGCACTATGCCTCGCGCCAGCTGGTCGAGCATCTTCTTGCCGCACTAAAACCAGTTGAACGTCTGGCGATCGATTTGCTTTATTTGCAAGGACGTTCCGTAGAGGAAATCCGCAAAATCACCGGCTGGAGCACCGCGCTCGTTAAAGTGCGCGCCTTTCGAGCCCGGCAAAAAATGAAACAGCAGCTCGCTAAAATTTCGGCGAAGGAAAATCTATGAAAGATCGACAAATCGATCGGTTACTGCGATCGGCCGCGCGGGCGGGCGATGAAAACATCCCGGCGCCGATGCCGTTTGGATTCGATACGCGAGTCGTCGCGCTCTGGCGTGCGGGCGCGGGAAAGCCCAACGGCTTGACGTCTCTGCTTCGGCGCATTGCCCTGCTCTCGGCAACCGTCATCGTTGTATCGACGATTGCGGCGCTTCGCGAAGCCGGCCAAAGCCGGAAAGTCGGCGAGTCTTTCACAAATGAATTCGCCATCGCAGATTCGGCGATTCAGGATGAATTTTCACCATGAATCGCGCGTTGCAGTGGAAATTGATTATCGGCTTCCTTCTCGTCTTCATTGCGGGTGGAATGACGGGCGCGTTCTTTGGCGAAATGCACGCACGCCGCCTTTTTTTCGAATTTCATCATAACCCCGGAGTAATGAGCAGCAGAATGCGGGACAGGCTCCGTCGGGAATTGAATTTGACGCCCGAGCAGGTCGCCAAGATATCGCCCATTATCGATAAAACGGCTGCCCAGCTGGCAGACGTAAGAAGGGATACCGGTCGCCGTGTTCACGAGATCATCCTCGAAGCACACCGTGAGATGGCCGCTAATCTGACTGAGGATCAGCGCCTCAAATTGCAAGAGATCGAATCGCGGCAACGCCGTTGGCATCACCATCCGTGGCCAGGCAAACAGCCGCAGCCTTCCGCATCGCCCTGAGCAAGTCCCTCCTTCGAGCAGCTACCGGGTCGCTTCGATGACTTTATGGGATTCTTCTGGCGGCCGAGATGCCGATGATAAAAAAGATCAGGCAAATCACTAGGAACAGAAAGAAGAGAAATTTGGCGATTCCGGCCGCAGCAGCAGCTATGCCGGTAAATCCAAACAACGCCGCCACCAGTGCGATGATCAGAAAGATTACAGCCCAACGTAACATGTTTTCACCTCCTACCGAATGAATCGTGCCAGGCGCTTGCGCCGCGTGTTCATCGCGTTCAAGTCGACAACGCCTGACAAGGTTGTGATGTCCGCAAATTACTGAAGAGTCTTGGTGATTTCCCGAAGCAACCCGGGTCCACGATAAATGTAGCCCGTGTAAATCTGAACAAGTTGCGCGCCGGCCTCGAATTTTTCGCGGGCAGATTCCGCATCAACAAC
>Ga0137358_10002115_pt1 | contig 11162 bp, 10 predicted proteins | sample Mad1_20_16metaG_FD_105551 | JGI IMG/M metagenome (GOLD analysis project Ga0137358, IMG submission 105551) | Vadose zone soil microbial communities from Angelo Coast Range Reserve, California, USA - Mad1_20_16 metaG | ecosystem: Environmental > Terrestrial > Soil > Vadose zone | place: USA... | reverse complement strand
CAAAAACTTGAGGTAGATCCCCGAGTCACGCTCCTGGATGCTATCCGGGATCGTTTGGATTTGACCGGGACAAAGAAAGGCTGTGATCGCGGTGCTTGTGGCGCTTGCACGGTCCACATCAACGGAAGACGAGTGCTCTCTTGTTTGACACTCGCGCTAATGGCGCAAGGCGGAGAGATTACTACGATTGAAGGTTTAGCCAATAATGATCAGTTACATCCGGTACAGGCCGCGTTCATTGGTTGTGACGGTTTTCAATGCGGATATTGCACCCCTGGTCAAATCATGTCCGCGGTGGGCTGTATCAACGAAGGCCACATCAGATCGGATACTGAGATTCAAGAATTTATGTCAGGAAACCTGTGCCGGTGTGGTGCCTATCCAAACATCGTTGATGCGATCAGAACGGCAGCAGGGCAGATGAAAGCAGGAGGGTAACGATGCGAACTTTCACATACAAAGTTCCTTCCAGCATTCGGGAAGCTACGTCTGATTTCGGTCGGAATTCAGAATTTGCTGCTGGTGGAACGACGCTGATAGATCTGATGAAGCTCGAAGTAATGACACCGTCGCAACTGGTAGACATCAATCGGTTACCAATGCGCGGCATCGAGTTGGCATCGGATGGCCTACGGATCGGCGCACTGGAAAAAATGAGTGATGTAGCAGAACACCCGGAGGTAGCAGCCAACTATCCAGTCATTTCCCAAGCGTTGCTTAAAAGTGCCTCCCCCCAGCTTCGCAATATGGCCAGCATGGGAGGAAATCTTCTGCAACGGACCCGGTGTGGATATTTCCGAGATGTGAGTACACCCTGCAATAAGCGCCAACCGGGAAGCGGTTGTCCCGCGATTGACGGCTGGAACCGGGCGCACGCGCTTCTCGGCACGAGCTCAGCCTGTGTCGCTACTCATCCGAGCGACTTAGCTGTGGCATTGGTTGCCCTGGACGCTTCCATTCTCCTACAAAGCGAGAACAACAATCGACTCATGAAACTGGATGATTTTTATCAGGTTCCAGGTGAGACCCCAGACAAGGAGAATCAACTCAGACCGGGCGAGTTGATCACCGAGATTCGGGTTCCGCGACTACTATGGGCACGAAGGTCCGCCTACCTGAAGATCCGAGACCGTGAATCGTACGAGTTTGCGCTGGCTTCGGTTGCCGTGGCGCTCGACGTGGACGCAAACAATGTTCGAGATGCTCGAATCGCCGTTGGAGGGGTGGGCACAAAACCGTGGAATCTTCCGAAAGTGCGGGACGCACTAATCGGCAGGCCGTCGAACCAACAGACTTTCGAAGCTGCTGCGAAGCTCGCGGCCAACGGTGCCAAGCCATTAAGACACAATGCATTCAAAGTTGAGCTTGTTCAGAGAACCATTGTTCGAGCGCTGATGAACCTAGGAGGCTTAGCGTGAGCGCAGATGTTTTAGGTAAGCCCCACGATCGGATGGAGGGTCGGTCGAAAGTCACCGGAGGCCTGAGGTATTCGGGCGATCAGTCGATCGGAAATGTCGCTTATGGCTATCTCGTGACCAGCACTATCGCCGGAGGTGAGGTCCGGGCGATGGACGTTTCTGAGACGGAGAAGTCGTCCGGCGTGGTGGCAGTCTATACCCCGTTTCATTCGTTAAAGCTCTATGACGGTCTAACTCAAGAAGAAGGAGCTAACAGTGGCGAGATCGATCCCCCGCTCCAGGACAACAAAATTCGATACTATGGCCAGATTATTGCATTAGTGGTCGCCGATTCATTCGAGCAGGCCCGAGATGCAGCGGCTCGCGTAAAGGTGGATTACAAAGAGGAGCATCCTGTGGCCAGCTGGGAGGCAGGACTGACACATGCATTTCCTCCGGTAGCAGTAGACGGACAGAAACCCGCGGTAGCAATTCTCGCCAACGGGGTATCGTCGATCGACGAGGTTATTCAAGGAGCTGAAGTTGTGGTTGAGGCGAGTTATACAGAACCGATCTATCACCACAATCCGATGGAGCCGCATGCGACCACGGCGGTATGGGATGGCGATCGACTGACAACCTATGATACGACTCAATTTGTGCCCGGGCAGCAACGAAATGTTGCGGCGATTCTGGGCGTGAATGAAGATAACGTAAGGGTTATCTGTCCATTCATTGGCGGCGGGTTCGGTAGTAAGCAGGCCGTCTGGACGCATTCGCCTTTAACAGCGGCAGCAGCGCGCGCTCTCAACCGACCCCTAAAGACGATTCTTACTCGCGAACAAATGTTCACGCTGACCGGCCATCGTCCCGCCCTCATTCAGCGTATTTCTTTGGCCGCAAGCAGGAACGGTGTTCTCCAAGCGGTTAAACATGATGTGCATTCAACCGTAGGTTTTGCCGGAGTGTACGTCGAGGCCGCCGCCCAACGAACCTCTCGTTTCGTTTACAAGTCTCCGAATATCCAGGTGAGTCAGACATTGGTGCCACTCAACGTGGGAGCACCTACTTCTATGCGAGCACCGGGCGAAAGCCCAGGGATGTTTGCTCTCGAATGTGCCATGGATGAGCTCGCGGTGATGCTGGGAATGGATCCGATTGAGCTGCGAATGAAAAACTACGCAGAGGTTTATCCGGGAAAGAACGTTCCATATTCATCGAAAACTCTGGAGGAATCTTACCGGCTTGGAGCGGAAAGATTCGGCTGGTCGAGGCGAAACCCCAAACCTGGTTCAGTTAACGATGGTGACTGGCTGAGAGGAATGGGAATGGCAACTGCAGTTTATCCGGGTCACCGCAGCAGGTCGTCGGCCAAAGTCAGGCTTCAGGCAGATGGAACTGCGCAAGTATCCTTGGCGACGGAGGACCTCGGGACTGGGATGTGGACGGTGGTAGCCATCATTGGCGCGCAGAGTCTAGGCCTGCCGATAGAGAGAGTTCGTCCGGAAATAGGCGACTCAGCCCTTCCACCGGCCCCAGTTGCCGGCGGTTCGCAGTCCACCGCGAGCGTCGGTCCAGCCATTCAGAAAGCCGCCGAATCGGCAAAATGGAAGCTGATTCAGCTCGCAGTTCGGGACAAGAAGTCACCTTTCAGCGGAATGAAGGATGTTTCGTACGAAAACGGGCAGCTCGTCGGAGGAGGAAAGCGGGCAGACTTTGGTCCTGTTTTGAATGCCATTGGCCGTGGATCAGTAGAAGCGATAGAGACTGCTGCCTCTGGCGAGGAGCAAGAGAAATATGCTTTTTATTCTTTTGGAGCGCAGTTCTGCGAAGTCGCAGTCAATCAATGGACTTTCGAGATACGGGTCAAGCGAGTGACGACGGTCATGGACATCGGCACGGTGGTAAATCCTAAGACTGCACGGAGCCAGGTGATCGGTGGAATTGTGTTCGGCATTGGAATGGCTCTCTTGGAGGGTTCACACCTGGAAGAAACGACTGGACGCTATGCGAACGCCAATTTTGCTGACTACCTAGTAGCTACTAACGCCGACGTGCCGTACATCGATGTCCATTTTATCGGTAAGCCGGATACCATTTTCAATCCAGTTGGAGCTCGCGGGGCTGGCGAAATCGGTGTAACCGGGATTCCTGCAGCAATTGCTAACGCGGTTTATAACGCGACGGGGCAGCGGGTGCGCGATTTTCCGATCACGCTTGATAAACTTATCCTCCCGACCGCTGGCTTGGAAAGAGCTACGGCCGATGATGTCTGAGTTTGAATGAGCGAAGTTGCAAACCATGTCGGTTTCGCCGATCAGAGCCATCTTACACGTCATTTCAAAAGAGTCTTCGGCTTACCTCCTAAGAGGCTGCTGAATAGCAGAAGGCCAGAGATTATAGTCTGAGAGCTAGCGCTTCCATGTATCATTATGCCATGCACCAATCGTTGGACTTAAATCGTGGACCAGGTTCGAGCTTAATTTCGCATTATGAAATTCCTACCGGCAATCTGCCTTTCCGGGTGCTGCGACGCTTTTGCGAGTGATCGACGCCGAGGAGCGCATTTGGATCCGACTTCGTCCCAGGATAGTAAACCCACCCGCTCGGAAGCTCACCGGACTATGTCGGACAGACAAATCGCCGCTACCAATGCTCTACGGGCAAAGCCTTCGGGTAATGACGGCATCACCTTTTCGGGTAGGAATAAAGCACTCGTTTTGCCAATAGCAATGTATGGCCGACGGACATTATTCTGGTCTCATTAGTTACAATTCGGCGAAGGGTGGTCGCAGCTAGGGTGCCAGACCATCCGTACCGAATCGCACATTGGGGGGATGTCGGGTCGAAGGACTCAGGTAAAGGACATGACGACTGGGAGTATTAGTCGAAACCAAACCTATCCTTCGGCCCGCAACCCAACTAATGAAGACCTTCTGATTCTGCTTCGGGAGAAACATATGCTAGTGCGCCGTCTCATCGCTCGCGCCTTGAAAAACAGCCAACTGATCCGGCATCTGCCGGGCGACGTTACCATTATATGCGAGACGGTGCCCTAATAGCTCCGGTCGGACCCAACGGGCTTCCGCGAAGAAAAGGGACTAAACCCAGAACGTTCCGTGGTCCGTTGCATATTCAGTGTAACGAGTATGGTGATCCGAAGTACCTGAGTCAACTAGTCGAGAAAGTTCTGACTTGGCCTCAGATCGAGTCTCTTGACTCGGTCGTCAATCGTCGGAGGGCAATCTCGATCAGAGTAAAGCAAATCGCCGCGGTGGCAGATCCCTCGGCATTTATTACCGGCCGGGAATTTGCTCGTGTGTTGCTTAAAGCTCCGACTATATATTTGGCTCTTCCTTTCGAAGCCGCTCATTGGGCAGTGTTCCGTGGCTGGGCAGAGCCACACTACCTTCGGTCTTACGGCTTGATGCCGGTTAGCGTATTTGTGGTGTATACGCCAAGAGATAAAGAGGAACTCGAGGTTTGTTCCATTCTCTTCTCCGAGTCCTACCGTTTTGCTTGCCGCCTTGCTGATTCCGCATCGAGCGATCGGGGATTGTTGGGGTGGCATTGACCGTTGTTTCGGTGGACACGCCGACCCATCTCGTCCAATCCGTCAGGGTTCGCCCTACCAGGACAAAAAAGAGACATGACTCGTTCGAGTAGAAATAAAATACTCGTTTTTCCAATAGCAATACACGGCGTCTCAATCTTAGATTCGTTACTGTAGACGGATTACTTTCTATCTACTAGGTGTTAGGAGAATTTATGAGACTAAGGATGCTAGTTATTGCAGGCATCGGCTTTGGACTGACCGGCGCCGCCCTGGCCGCCAATTATAGTGACTTGGTAACACAGGGATATCGCTGGATCACTGTCGATGGACCATACGCCTGTCCGGCTAAGGAGGATGTCCAACGAATCACCAACCACCGCACCGACGCGCTGGAACTGCAAATGGTCGACGATCTTCGGGCTTACTATCTCATTCCTGGAACTCTCGTTCAGGTGATCAAGGAAGATCCTGCTACGGGTACGACGCAGGTTCGTTTGGGAGGGATTACCAAAGATTTATGGACCGCCACAAAATTTCTCAGCAAAAGTCCCATTCAGGATCCCTATGGAGTTATCGAAACTCCCGAAAACTCGGGTCTCATTTCGACCGGCACTACCGGAGTGGGCCAAATGCCGGATCAGTCGATGGCCATGCCGTCATCCAGCGTGAGCCCTACACCATCGGTTAGCCCCATGGTTCCTACCAAATCGAAAAAAGTCAGGCGAGAAGCGAGTCAACCCAAATGAGAACGAAGACGCTTTCAGACTATCCGCTTTTAATCGGTGAGGTCCTCCGCCGTTCAGAGTTACGCGGTCTCCGCAAAGTAAGGCGGAAGATTTTTTGGCGCGTAGGTCGATCAAGGGCCGAAAACACTGTTTAAACAGGGATTGGCGTTGGACTCCCCGTGCTGGGGCAGCGAAAGGCCGTTCGATTGGCTCTCCTGAAGTCGATTGGTCGGGGGCTGAGCACACGGTGGCCTCATTTCTACTAACTCCCGAGGTTCGCGCTTCGGGCTAAGCTGTACGGGCGTATTAACCACGCTACGTTGGTGTAGATCCACAGCCGCCGGTTGTTAACACCGAAAACCGCGACCAAACTGAGAACATGATATGAAGTGCGATCGAAAATTGCCCAATCGAGTCAACAAGAAACGCTCTTTGTAACAATAGAGCGATCATTTGATCGCTGATAACTTTATAGATCCAAGCGATCATGAAGAAGCGTTATTGTTCGATCTTAATTATACTCGGCGCCGCAATTGGCTACTTCCTCTCGACCTCTTTTGCGCGCAGTGAGGCGTTATCATACATGATCGCGGATGACCCGACTATCAAAGGGAAGGGAAAAGACGGCGAATGCATGGACTACGCTATAGCGGTTTCCACGAAACTAGCGGCTAACGGGATCCATGGCCACCTGATCTTCTACCGGTGGCACATTCGCAATACGCCAATTACCGGTAGCCATGTTCTTGTTATGTTTCGTTTACCGGACGATAGCGAATGGATCGTAGACAACGAAATCCCACATCCGCGAAGGGTCCCCACAGAGGCCAGCCCGATGCAGTTGGTTTTCCTCTTAGGCGGTGACCCATCTGCCCCGGTCGACGTAGAGCTTCAGGACGGTCTCAATCATCTCAGCTACTTTTGAGGGTCTACGATTGCAGGAGGTGCTATCAAAAAGCTCGATTGATCGCGGATAGTCAAAGGTAGCCCGTGAAAACGGAGAGACAGCCGCAGCTAATTTTATGAAAGTAGGAATCGTTGGTGTTGGTCGTGTCGGTGGTGAAGCCGCGTTAAACATGGCATTAAGGGATTCGTGTAGAGAGTTGGTCCTCGTTGATGCGGACGATCAATTAGCCGTGTCCCAAGCATTGGATATCAGCCAGACAAGCGCATTAGTGTCTGGGCCACGGGTCCGAGCGGGAGATTACCATGATCTCGTCGGGGCAGAGGTGGTGGTCTTGGCACCAGGCATCAACGAGAAGGCCGGCGGCGCCGATAAGCCGGGGGACAAAGCGGGACGTCTCCGGCTACTGGACACCAATGATCCGATTTTTCGTGACGTTGTTCCCAAGGTAATAGTTGCGGCACCCGATGCCGTACTGCTTGTGGCAACAAATCCGCTGGATCCTATAACCGAGCTGACCCAACGTCTGGCAATTGGTAAAGCTGTCCTTGGTACCGGTACGTTTCTTGATAGTCTTCGATTCAAGACGGCGTTAGCTGACTATTTGAATGTCGCGCCGGAATGCGTGTCGGCATTAGTTCTCGGAGAGCACGGACTAAGCTCAGTGCTTTTGTGGTCCAAAGTGACGATCGGCGGCGTGTCGCTCGAGTCGTACCTCGCCGGGAGAGGGCTTGCGGAGCGGGCCTTCCGAAAGTCCGTGGAGGAATATGTAAGGCAAGGCAATATCAATGTGATTAAAGGCAAAGGGGCGAGTGAGTTTGCCATCGGGACCGTCATTGCCAGAGTGGTCGAGATCATCCTGCGCGACGAGTGCATGGTGATTCCTGTTTCTGCTTACAGCAAGAAGTATGAAGTAACCCTTTCACTGCCGCGGCGAGTAGGGCGCAAGGGTGTGCTGAATGAGTTCGAGATTGAGGTAAATAAGGAAGAGCGGGAAGGAATAGGAAACAGCGTTGAAGCGCTAAAAGTCGCCATGAAACGGCTTGATCGCAGCCAGTAAGCACACTAGTTAAGAAGCGCTGAGCGCGTCAGTTGCGCTTTGATTCTGGCTTCGAAGCGTTATCACGAGCAGTGCAGGTCATGGGGCCCCCAGATTGACCCACGCACCCATGTAACCGATCGCGTGACCGGTACCAAGGGATCTGTTGCAAACCCCAGCAACAATTACACGAGGGATCATCAACGATATTCTCCGCGATTGATCTGACCGCGGTAGAAAACGTAGAGTAGCAAGATGAGCCTCTTTGCAGTGTCGTTAAATCGGCCGGAGATCAAGTTTACCGAGCTTCTCATTCCCTGGATTGTAGTGATCGCTTTGCTCGGCTTTCTGGCAGCGTGGTTCGTCGTCGCAATCATAGAGCGCACGGGCTGGTCGCGCTATATTTGGCATCTTCCGCTTTTCTTCCTCGCCCTGGTTGTTCTATTCACTTCCGTCATCGGAATGGTGTTCTTACCATGAAGGCACGGCTGCTTAATTATCTTATCACGCTAGTCGTTGTTGCGCTGGCCGGCTGGGCCGCTGTCGCTCTTTACCAGCAATATATCCAAAACCCCTGGACCCGGGATTGCCAAGTCCGCGCGAATATCGTTGGGATCGCCCCCCGCGTATCCGGTCCGATCATTCACGTTGCAGTCCATGATAACCAAGACGTAAAAAAGGGAGACCTGCTTTTTGAGATCGATCCAGCCAACTTTCAGGCCGAGGTCGATGTGGCGACCGGCCAGCTTCTGAATGACGAAGCAAACTTGAAACAGCACCAGCAAGATCTCGATCGACAAACCGACCTCTTCAAAAAACACGTGACTGCCCAGCAGGATTTTCAAAACGCACAAGACGCCTTTTCGGCCGCGCAGGCACAGCTGACCTCGGCGAAAGCAAATCTCGAACTAGCGAAATTAAACCTCGACTACACGAAAGTCTTTGCGCCGGTGGACGGCTACGTGACCAACATGAACACGAGCGAGGGCACCTATGTCACCGCTGGTAAGCAACTGATCGCCTTGGTCGACACGAGTTCGTTCTGGATTGCAGCGTATTTCAAAGAAACGCAGTTGCCGCATATTCAGGTTGGCCAGAAAGCCAACATGACCATCATGGGCTATGGTAACCAACCCTTCCAGGGTATTGTTCGGAGCGTTGGCTGGGGCATCTATGTTCAGGATGGATCCGGCAGCGATTCCACTGGATTGTTGCCTTCGATCAATCAAACCGTAGATTGGGTTCGCCTCCCGCAACGTTTCCCGGTCCGCATCCAGGTTTTGGGACGCAGTCCGGTGCCGTTACGAATCGGTCAAACCGTCTCCGTGGCGATGACGGCTGAATTCGAGCATGCGGAAGGAACGCCCCGAAACAGTACCGCACAGCCGTGACTATGGTTGCACGGACCGAAGCTGTTCCTCTCGCTCCGAGATGGCACTGGCCGCTCCAGAGTGTCTTTGCTGACCTGCGAGTACGATACGGAATAAAGCTTGGCCTGGCGGCCATGCTCGCATTGTCTTCCACCCAAATCTTGCGCCTCGAGCATTCCAATTGGGCCATCCTCACCGTGCTGGTGATGATGAGCTCGCATTATGTCGGTTCGATCGCGGTCAAAGCAATCATGCGGGCGCTGGGTACAATCGGCGGCGCCCTGCTTGGGGTCTGGTTAGTAGGCGACTATGCATCCACGCCAGCGATATTTTTAACCGTCCTCTTCTTTGTTATTGCCTTTGCCGGCTACAAATTTGGGCAATTCCCGGCCAGCCAGGTCCCCTATGCCTATTTCCTGGTCGGTGTCACCCTCATTGCGGTTGCAACCTACGGAGTCGCCGATCCCAGTCAGGTCTGGCAAATCGGCCTCAATCGAGCGCTGGAGATTTTAGTTGGGGCCGGAAGCGCGCTACTAGTAACGACCTTGCTGTGGCCCCGCTACGCGCGGGAAGAGTTTGCGGCGGCTGGGCGCGACGCTCTTAAGACGGTGAGGGAACTCTTCGCAATGCAGGTCTACGCCCGCCAAACGAACGCTCAGGCCAATGTGGTAGAAATTCATCAAGCTTTCGGTAACCAGTTAGCCGTTCTCAGAAATCTGCTGCAAGCTGGATCCCGGGAAAGCACCGTCTTTTCCGCTCGCCTCTCAAATTACAACGCTTTTTTAGTGGCTCTGACGAACCTGTTTCACGCCGCACTCGATTTAAGGAGACGTGAAGGAGAGAGTTCCGTTCTAGACCATCTGCAACACGAGCATGAGGTGCTGGAAACTGCGATTTCTGAAGAGTTTGGCATCCTGACTGCACCGCATCGTCCCGGCGAAAAATTGCGCTCAAGCGGCTTGAATGAGGCGTTTGCTGCTTTTGAGAAGAAGCTGAACGAGATCCGGGATCAGGGTGTCCTTGTAGCTGTGCCAACCGGAATTGCGATGAAGTTTGCCGGGCATTTCGCTGCTCTGCGCTCGCTTCGGGACAACCTGAACAATATCTGCAGCCTGATTGAGGGTCTACCACGCTTCGGCCAGCCACCGCCCGTGGCCAAACCCCACTGGGACTTTCTTCCGACGATCGACTGGTTCTGGGTGAGGGTTGGCGTAAAGGGCGGTTTGGCTGCAGTGATTTCAATCCTTCTTCTGAAGTGGATCAATCCTCCCGGGCCAGCTTCACTTCCGCTCATGGCCTGGACTCTCACTATATTAGGACGGCCATTCCTGCGCGCTGGCGGAACCGGCGATCTACGGGCTTTTCAGAATGCATTCCTCGCTGCTATCGGTCTTGCGTTATGCGCGGCCCTCCTTTTGCTGACTACCCCATTTCTCGCGAATTATGCGGTCATGAATCTGGCGTTGTTTCTCATTCTTTTTTTGTACGGTTTTCTCACCGCCCGGATTCCTGGCGTTAACTTTTGGATGCAGGTCGCGTTGATCGCTATGAGCGCCTTTGTCGGGCTCAATCCGCAAGAGCCAGTGCCATCGCAGACGGTCATCGACACTTTTCTTGGCATCATCATCGGAATGGGAGTTGCGACCGTCATCGGCCGACTGATCTGGCCGGCTCTGCCGCAAAGAATCCTGCGAGATAATCTGATCGCCGTTTTTGCACAGACCAAAGCGTTGCTTAGCGGAGATCCCCATCGAGAGAAAATTCAAACGCAACTGGTGATTCTACCGGTAGAGGCTCTACAAGTTACTCGTCAGATTCGAATACCCGGATGTGCCGAAGAAGAAAAAACCAGGGTCATCGCTTTGGTTCGTGCGCTGCAAGCGGCGGTAACTCGGATCACGGAGCTAGTTTCTCACCCAAAAATCCTGCCGAAAACCACAGAAGCCATCCTACGGCCCCAGTTTGAGCGGTTAGAAGTTGAGTTTAAGCAGATGCTGGATGCTTTTACTGAGCGCTTTCGCCAGGGTGATTGCCGGCGCGATCTTCCAACGGTCCGAGGAGCCTTGGCCGATTTGGATCAGGCGGTCGAACAGATCCGCGATAGTCGAATCTTAGCCGACGAGAAGTTAGAAGTGCCTTTGCAGATGCTGGACCTCGCGGATCATTATCAT
>Ga0137358_10002114_pt1 | contig 11164 bp, 9 predicted proteins | sample Mad1_20_16metaG_FD_105551 | JGI IMG/M metagenome (GOLD analysis project Ga0137358, IMG submission 105551) | Vadose zone soil microbial communities from Angelo Coast Range Reserve, California, USA - Mad1_20_16 metaG | ecosystem: Environmental > Terrestrial > Soil > Vadose zone | place: USA... | reverse complement strand
GTCGAAGGTGCTTCCCGCCGTAACGGGCAGGTCGGGGGTCAGTGAAATCTGTCCCAGGCGCCGGCCGGGAACCGCATCGGCTCCGGGATTGGCCGCGTGCGCCAGGATGGCCGCCTTGGCCCGCATCAGTGTCTGATAGCCGCGGTCGCTGGCCGCGTTGCGCACCTGCCATGGCGTCAACCTGGGCGCCAACACGATGGTCAGAATCACGATCAATGTGATGATGATCAACAGCGCGGCGGCACAGCGTTGCAGCGTTCTATGGAGTGCGGCCTTCGAGTAGCGCGGAGCTTTCATGCCATTCTCACGAAGCGTGCTCTGGGTCGATGGGTATGGTCAAGCCGACGCTGTAAAGACCGTCTGATTCCTAGCCGTTTCGTTCCAGGTCCCAGAGGATCGCGGTTACGTCTCTGCGCAGCCAGACGCCAAACCCCAGATAGCGGAAATTTCGCTTCAGCCGTCGACGGTACCAATCGCCGGGGCGAAGATGCACCGCGCGATCGGTTCGCGTCTTGTCGCAATTCTCGCGCCAGTCATCGCGGGTCAACGCCGATATGTACAACGCCCGCCGCGTCAGCCGCGCGAGGTTTGCCACTGCCCGAGCCGCGTCGCGATCATCCAGGTACTGCAGCACGTCGTAGCACACCACCAGATCGCAGGGCCTCTGCGGCGAGTAATCGGCCACCGAGCCCTTGGTCCATCCATAGCGGGCGCACAGGTAGTCGCTCGCCTCGAGGCCGACGTAACGGGCTCGCGGCAGCACCTCCTTGAATGGCGCACGCAGCAGACCGATGCCGCAACCAGCGTCCATGATGCTACGGACCGGAATGCCGGTCTGCGCCAGGACGGCCGCAATCAGCCGCGCACGCACCCTCATTTCGCCGGGCGTGACGACGCGCGTGGAGGCGCTCAGGTAGAACTTTTTGAAATAGGCGGGACCGAATACGGTAGCGGGCGGCATGAGTGAAGGGCTTTCCTGGTTGAGCCAACTTGGCGTGGCGGGGCATGCGATAATAATGCCGCTATGAAGGATCCGGTTTGCGGAATGAGCGTCAGCGAGAATTCACCGCATTCTCTCCAAGATGATGGCCAGGCGGTTTATTTCTGTGGTCCCGGCTGCAAGGCCAAATTCGCGGCAGACCCCGGGAGATACCGGGCCGCAACCTCGTCCGGTCCACCGGCCGGCGTCATGCCTCAGGCGCCGATCGCGGGCGCGGCATACACCTGTCCCATGCATCCCGAAGTGCGCCGGGATCATCCAGGAGCATGCCCCAAATGCGGCATGGCGTTGGAGCCGGAGATGCCGGCGCTCGATGAGGAGAATCCGGAACTCGAGGACTTGCGGCGGCGCTTTTTCTGGACTCTGCCGCTGACTGTCATCGTCGCAACCCTCGCGATGGCCGGTCACCGCACGCACTGGCGGCAGCCCGCGGCGGAGGGGTGGATTGAACTGGCCCTGTCGCTGCCGATCGTCCTGTGGGCGGGGTGGCCCTTTTTTGTGCGCGCTGCGCAGTCGGTAATTCATCGAAGTCCCAACATGTGGACTCTGATCGGGTCGGGTACGTCCGCTGCGTTCCTCTACAGCGTGGTGGCGACCATCGCGCCGGACGTGTTCCCGTCTTCCTTCGTGGTGATGGGTCGTGTACCCGTGTATTTTGAAGCTGCCGCCGTGATCATTTCGCTTACCTTGCTCGGTCAGATTTTGGAGCTTCGGGCGCGTTCGCGAACCTCCGCGGCCATCAAATCGCTGTTGGGCCTCGCACCGAAAACGGCCCGTCGGATCAATATCGATAAAACGGAAGAGGACGTACCGCTGACCCGGGTGCAGGTGGGCGACTCATTGCGCGTTCGGCCGGGCGAAAAGATCCCGGTCGACGGCATTGTGCTCGAGGGCAGCAGCGCGGTGGACGAGTCCATGCTGACCGGCGAACCGTTGCCGGCGATGAAACGCGTCGGCGACCCGCTCATCGGCGCCACCTTGAATACCACCGGTGCGCTGGTGATGCGCTCCGAACGGGTGGGCCCTGCTACGGTATTGGCGAGCATCGTGCTGATGGTGATGCAGGCCCAACGCTCGAAGGCGCCCATGCAACGCATGGCGGACCGATTTGCGGGCTATTTCGTCGTGACCGTGGCAGGCATCTCGCTGCTCACTTTCCTCGGTTGGGGATTTCTCGGGCCGAGTCCCAGTTGGGCGCACGGGCTCATCAACGCCGTTGCGGTGCTCATCATCGCCTGCCCGTGCGCACTCGGTCTTGCGACGCCCATGTCCATCATGGTCGCAACGGGTCAGGCGGCGACCCGTGGCGTGTTATTCCGGGATGCGGCGGCGATCGAGAACTTCCGCAAAGTCGACACGCTGATCGTCGATAAAACGGGAACGCTCACCGAAGGCAGGCCGCGGTTCGATCGCTGCGCGGCGACGTCCGGGAACACGGAAAGCGACGTCCTTCGAATGGCCGCGAGTCTCGATCAGGCCAGCGAACACCCGCTGGCCGCGGCCATCGTGGCTGCTGCCAGGGAGAGAGGCGTGATGCTGTCGAAGACCGGGCAATTCGAATCGATCGCCGGCCTCGGGGTTCGCGGCGTCGTCGACGGCAGGCTCTTGGCAATTGGAAATGCGGCTTTGATGACGCAGGCCGGCGTTCCTGTCGACAGCCTCCGGGCCGAAGCCGAAGCTCTACGCGCGCAAGGGGCCAGCGTCATGTATCTCGCAGCCGACGCGCGGCTCGCGGGTTTATTGGCCGTGTCGGACCCCATCAAGTCAGGCACGCCGGAGGCCTTGCGCGCACTCCGAGCCTCCGGATTGCGCGTCATCATGGCCACCGGCGATGGTCTCACTACGGCGAAGGCAGTGGCGGCGTCCCTCGGGATCGGTGAGGTCTACGGAGAAGTCAAACCAGCCGACAAACTCGCACTGGTGGCGCGGCTTCAGAATGAGGGGCGTATCGTGGCGATGGCGGGAGACGGCATCAACGACGCCCCGGCTCTCGCAAAGGCGGACGTCGGGGTGGCGATGGGCACCGGCACGGATGTCGCGATGAACAGCGCCCAGGTGACTCTCGTGAAAGGCGACCTGCGCGGCATTGCGCTGGCGAGAGTGATCTCCAATGCGACGATTGCCAACATGAAGCAGAACCTGGGCTTCGCGCTCATTTACAACGCGCTGGGCGTGCCGTTGGCGGCGGGTGTCCTCTACCCGTTTACCGGCTGGCTGCTCTCGCCGATGATCGCCGCTTTGGCGATGAGCTTGAGTTCCGTATCTGTCATTTCGAACGCGTTGCGGTTGCGCCAAGGCGGCGAACGCGCGGAGCGTGTTCGCCGCCCTTCTCATGCGAGCTGAACTCCTCTTTCGTTGAGGTGACTGAAGCGCCTTAGTGGTGACCGTGCCCGCGCTGACTCCCAACAGCTTTGATAAACGGCAGCCCGTTGGGCTGACCGAACCCCGTCACGTTGTCCCAGCCCGGTCCGACGGTTAACGATGTGTCGGCTCCAAAGGTGATCGCAAAGGCGGCGTGAAGATTGTGAAACGGAATAATCGCAGCCAGATAGTTCGGTTGGGTGACCGCCGGACTGTTCGCGCTAAAAATATCGCTTGAAGAGTAGAACTGCGATCCCGTGAGATCGTAGATCGTGCCTGACAGGTTGTACGGTGTCAGATCCGACGTGTCGACGACATCGGTAATCTGCCCCGGCTGCAGCCGGGCGATGGCCGGCGCCGCAAACCCGAGGGTCTCGCGATTGTACTGCTGGTCGACGGTTTGCCCGCGGACATGCCGTGCAAATCGAGTTTGGAGAAGTCACTCGACCGGGCAGAGCAGATGTTGGGAGAAGGTCGAAGCCGGCTCACTCGAAGTGCGCACGTCGGCAAATTTCGTGTCCCCGTGGCGGTGGCCCTCGAACTCGCGGGCCATCTTGCCGAAAACGAGCTCTCGGCGCGTGAGCTCGACGTCCTGCGCCTGGTAGCGATAGGAAGCTCAAACAAACGCGTGGGGCAGCTTCTCAAAGTGACGGAAGATACCGTCAAAGCTCACATGAAGGCCATTTTGGCCAAGCTCGGCGCGGGCGATCGCACCCATGCCGTCACGCTCGCCATGCGGCGCGGGATCATTGATCCTTAGAGCAGGGCGAGTACTAGGCGGAACCCTTCTTCTTGGCGCTAATGTGCGGCGGCGCACAGACGAAACCCAAAGCCGGGCTCCAAGGTGGGCGCCAACTCCGGGGCGGGCAGTGACAGGTCGCACCGATGGAGGACGCGGCCTTACAAGGATGGGGCAATGGAGACCGACACTTGGTGGTTCATCCGCACGATTGACGGGGCTTACGCCTATTTTGGCGCTCACGCGGAGGCCACCGAGCAGATGATGATTCACGGCCGGTTATGCGGCTACGCGCGACTAAACCCCGCTACCCCCACAGAGGCAGCACAGGCGTATGACAGCGTGCGCCGGGCGGTGCGGTTGCGTTCCTATGAGGCGCTGCGGCGCGGCGCCGGATTGCCGAGCACCGGCGAGTCTGGCCGGGCGTGGCACGTGATCGAGCGCGCGGGTTTTGCGGTCCAAGCGGTGTTCGCGACGGCCCTGGAGACCGATACTCGGTGCGCAACGTCGTCGGATAACGATATCGGACCACCGCTGACGTGGCGCGTCGCGCAACCCGCTGAAGAAGGCCGCTTTCTCGCTCATCTGCAAGCGAAACTTGGCGAGCATGCGGTGCGGGTACTGACCAGTCCGGCGGCGCGGCCGCCGCGTCACCTCGAACTTGCGTCAAGGCGCCCCGCGCGCGACGCGCTTGGCGCTTGGTTTCCCCTGACAACACGCGGCCCCGATTGAGGCCGGGCGGTTCGCCGCGATGGCGCTATCGCTGAATGACCCGAACTGCGCGTAGCCGCGCAAGATCGCACCCATGCCGTCACGCTCGCCATGCGGCGCGGGATCATTGATCCTTAGAGCAGGGCAATGTGAGTAGCGGTTCGCGCTTCAATTTGCCTTATACACGCGGATCTCGGCGCTTTGCTCCCATTGCCCTTGCGCAGCAGCGAAAAGCTGTGTGCGAGTTCGTCGATCAATTCATCGACATGTGTGACGATTTCATCTCGGCCGCGCGCGTAGTCGGCCAAAACTGCGGGCAGATTGTCCCATCTGAAGTGCCGTGCTCTGCCGCCCACGGTCTTCGCGACGTCTTGATCGAAGGAAACGACCAGCGACGCATCGTCCACGTCCGAAGATGTGAACAACCGCGGCACGAACTCAGAAACGTCAAATCCGTCGGTTTGCAGCCCTTGTCGAACCGGACCGGGCACGAGGGGCTCGGGTGCGGTTCCCCGCGCAACCGCCCGATACGCCAGACCCCGCTCCTGAGCTCTCCGGTTGAAATAGGCCGTCGCAATGAGGCTTTTTACTGAACCGTGCTCGCATACGAACACGACACGGGTCGATTCGCTGGAACCACTGACCTCAGCACCCTGAGCGGGCGCCTGCGCGCCGAACAACAGCGTGAGACTGCATAGTGCGATCCGTACTGACATCGAGCGCATGGGAGGCTCCGGAGCTTGGGACCGCCCTCGGTCAGGACCCGCGTTTCACGTTCGCCAAATCAAGTGCCGCACGCAGTCCGCGGCCAAGCTTTGTCGCATCATCATTGGCCCAGAAGTGCATGAAAAATAGATGCGGGGAATCATCGATCATGTGACTGTGCAAGGCGGTCACCTCGATGCCGTTCTCACGCAGCGCCTTCAACACCGGGTTGACCTCTTTGCCGAGCAAGACGAAGTCCCCAGTGATGGCGGCCTTGCCGCCGCCGGTCGGTTGGAAGTTGATGGCAATTGCCGTACCCATCGACGGCGGGACGGCCATGCCGTCCTCGGAAATGGATTCGGCACGGGGAATGCTGAATTGATACACCCCACCGTTGACGCTGCCTTTGGATTCAAGCGCGGTATCGAGCGCGGCGGTGTCCAAATCCAAAGTCGCAGGTGGCTGCGCGGCGGCCGGCGGGGTTAAGGGTGTTTGACTCAAGGCTAATCCCGCATGCAGCGTTTGGGCGAGTTTGACTGGGTCGCCCTGACCGCCGACATGCATGTAAAAGACCGCAGGAGATGTGCGCAGCAAGTGATTATGGACGGCCGTGATCTGGACCCCGTCGTCGATTAGCCGTTTCATCACGGGGCTAATCTCATTCTCCGTCAACACCAGATCGCCCATGAACATGGCGCCGCTCCCCATGGGGAGGAAGCCGATCCATGACCCTAGTGCGAGTGCTGGCTTGATCGCAACCCCGTCCACGGTAATTTTGAGGTCAGTTCGCGGCAGTCCGTATTTATGAACTCCGCCTGGCTGGCTGGTACCGGGCTTGCCCAGGGCCTGATCTACCTTGCTCCAATCGATATCGGCGGCGCCCGCCGGGGCGCTGAGTGCAATTGCCGTGATGCCTGCAATGAGCGTCGCAATACGATGCATGGAAATTCTCCTAAAATGTCAGAGCCTATGAAGCCAATGAGTAACCGGCGGGCGGCCAGGCGTGGGTTTCGTTCTGCAGCCTCGCGCACCAGGCGTACAGAGCGTCGTACATGACGAGTCCGTGGCGCAACATCTCGTGGTCGTTCGTCAACGTGGCGGAAAGACCCAGCGAAATGGCATACAGGCCCGCGCACTGCGGAGCCAAGTCGAGCCGCGACGTATCTGCGCCGCGGACGATGAGGGCGAGCTTGGACAATGCAGGATCCTCGAGCCGGTACTTGTCGATGAATGCATCGAAACTGCACAGCTCGCCGACATGCGTCAGCTCAACGCCTGGAATATCGTACGGAATGGCCGGAATCTGCTCCGCCATCGCGAGCACTCGGTCGGCCGGTACATAGTGAAACTGCGCTTGGGCGTCGATAAACCGCAGAATGAGCCACGGACAGGCGATACGGTCGATCTTGGGGCGTTCGCGCGTGATCCAGTTCATTTGGGATCTCCTGATCGTCAGGGACCCTAATACTGTGCCTTTGTCATAATGATTACAAGTATGTAGATTCCACTACATGAACTCAATGGCTCGGTGCGGGACGGGACTGGTTCGCGATGGGGTCTGCGAGAGCGGCATCAGGGATTGCGCAGAGGCGCGCCCACGCTGCGCATCAAGCCGTATTGCTCCTGATTCAGCTGCGTCACGATACCAACGTAATCCGTGCGTGCCTTGAGCAACTCCTGCTGCGCCTGGATGTCTTCCAACACGACGCCGACGCCCAATTCCTTGCGATGCCGCGTCAGGCGCAGTGTTTCCTGGGCGGAACTCAAGTTGAGGCGCGCAACACGCAGCTGTTCAAACAGCGATTGAACCTGGGTGTATCCGTCCACCACCTCGCGTCGGATCTGGTCCCGTAGTTTCTCGTCGGACAGCTGAGCTGCGGTCAATTTTGCGCCGCTCGCCCGGATGCGCCCCCAATCGAACAGGCCACCGGGGCCGATCTTCCAGCTCAAGCCCACCGCGTAGTCCTGCCGCGGGCCGCCCCCGTTGGCCGTTACGCCGTTGACCCTTACGTCCCCCCCGCCATTGAACTCGCCGGCGAACGCCTGCCCGCCGATCGTGGGAATCAACGGTCCATAGATCGCGCCACGGCGCGACTGCTCGGCTGCGCTGATCTGAGCGGTACTGCGCGCAAGTTCCGGACGGTTTTCCAGCGCCGTGCGGATCAGTTCCTTCGGTGACGTGCTGAGATCCGCCAGCGCGAGCGGCGCCGGCTCCCGCTCGGCCGGGATGAGGTCGAGCAAAGGTTCAAGATGCAGCGTTTGTAGAAGCCGTGTCGCAGAGAGCCGTTGCTGTTGCCTGGCGCGGGTCAGATCGAGCTGCAGACGCTGGCTCTGCGTCTGCACGCGGATGGCATCGCCTTTGAAGGCGATACCGATGCGCACGGCCTCATTGAGCTGCACTTCGTAACTCTGAGAGATGCTCAACGCATCCCCCACGACACCCACCAGAGCCTGGGCTCTCACAAGATCGAAATATTGCTGAGCGGCGGCAAGCGCGGAGTCTCGCTCCTGCGCCATTGCGCCAGCGTCGCCTGCCGCGAGCAGCTGATGGGCCTGCAGGGCCGTGAATATTGCATCCCCCACAGGAATTTGCGCCGTCAGATAAGCGCCGGCCGTATCGCTGTGCTTCGAGACGTCGAGCAAGGGGCCTTCGACTCTTTGATCCCTGCCCGTGTGCCGTAGGTAACTCGCGGAGGGCACGAAAGAGGGTAGGAAACGTTCCACCGCGCTCGCGTAGTTGGCGTGGGCCTCATCCACCGCGTTGCGCGCCAGTTGCACGTCGAGATTCTGCGCGCCGGCGAGCCGCAACACCGTGGCCAGATCGATCTGGTACGTCGAATCCGCGGCCGCGGGCTGCGGAGACTCCTGTGCGCTCGCTGCACCCATCAACGACGCATTCAGAAGCAAACAGAGGATTAGCGCTTTCCATGCGGAAAGCGACGCATTCGTGCCATTCATGGCGCCGCCGCCGCCTGTATCGCCTGGCCGTTGTTCAGTTTGAGCTTGCCGGCACCAACGATGACATCATCAGTGGCCCCCAGTCCGTCCAGCACTTCGACGTTCTTACCGTCATTGAAGCCGATTTTGATCGGACGCTTCGCCGCCTTATTGCCGTCAACCGTGTAGGCGAATGCATTTGCCTTCTCCATCACCAGCGACTCCACCGGCATAAGAAGCGCGCTTTCCTTGTGTTCGATGCCCATCCTGGCCGAGACCAGCATGCCCGGACGCAACGCGAGCTGCGGGTTGTCCAACATGACCTCGGTCAACATGGTCCTGCTCGCGGCGTCCAACGCGTACGCGAAACGCGAGACCTTCCCGTCGAAATGCATCCCCGGCAAATTCTCCGTGGTCACCAGCACCGGTTGGCCCAGGGCGACGCGGCTTGCCTCGACCTCCGGCACCGCGATCTGCAGCCGCACTTTGCTGAAATCCATCAGCGCCAGGATCGCGGAGCTGGCCTGAATCAATGCGCCGGGATCGACAGCACGTCGCGTAATGATGCCGCTGAAGGGGGCCGTGATAGTCGCGTAGCCCAGGAGCGTTTCGCTCTGGTCGAGGCTCGCGCGCGCAATCTCAAATCGCCCGCGCGCCTGGTCGACCATCGCCGGAACGACCAGATCCGGCGCCTTCTCCAGCGATTCCTGCAGGCGGCTGTAATCCGCCTGCGCCGCCTTCAGTTCCGCTTCCTGCTTCGCCCTGGAGGCAACGAGCTCCGGAATTTCGATGCGTGCCAGCACGGCACCCGCTGCGACTTTGTCGCCTTTGTCCACGGCGACGCTCTTGAGGTAACCCGATACTTTGGCGTATAGCGTCGCCTCCTGGAACGCGATGACCTGCGCCGGCAAGCTGATTGAGCGCGTGATCGGGGCGGCGGACAGATGAATGGTGCGCACTTGCACCGGCGGATCCTGAGCAGTTGGTGGAACTGCAACCTGGCGGTGATCACAGGCGCTCAGGAGCGCTAGCGTCACAATCACGATCGGATAGGGGGCGGACTGAGGCTTCATCGTATTCACCACTGCAACCTGGGGGTTTCGCATCGTCGAGCCTTCACAGGCGGGCGGGCCACACGCGGTTCATGCGCCTACTTCTTGCGTGTCGTCCGGTAGCAAGGAAACCGTTTGCCTCGTGCCGCGGCTCAATAGCGCGAATATGGCGGGCAGCACCAGCAACGTCGCTACGGTGGCCAAGGCCAGTCCGCCGACGACCGCTCTACCCAGCGGTGCCGACTGCTCGCCGGATTGACCCAGCCCCAATGCCATCGGCAACATGCCGGCGATCATCGCGAGGCTCGTCATCAGGATCGGCCGTAGACGGCTGCGGCCGCCCTCCACCGCAGCGGCAGGCGCGTCGCTACGCGCCCGCTCGCGCTCGGCAAACGTCACCAGCAGGATCGCGTTGGACACCGCGACACCCATGGCCATGATCGCACCCATGAACGACTGAATGTTGAGCGTGGTACCCGTAAACCAGAGCGCCAGCACGACGCCCGCAAGGGCCGCGGGGAGCACGGACATGACTGCGAGCGAAAGCCGCAGCGACTGAAAGTTCGCCGCCAGCATCAGGAAGATCGCGAGAATCGCGACGCCGAGGCCCGTTTGCAGGCCGCGCAACATCTGATTCAAGGGCTCAACCTGTCCCCGCAGGGCAACGCCGACCTTCGCGGGAGGTTTCCCCAGCTTGGAGATCGCCTCGTTGACAGCTGCCGCTGCACTGCCGATATCGGCGTTGAAGAGGTTCGCTGTCACACTCACCGTGCGCTGGCCGTTGTAGCGCGCGTATTCTCCGGTAGCGCTTCCCTCGCTCACACTGCCGACATTGCGCAACAACTGACTCTGGCCGCCGCGGGTGGTCACGGTGATGTTTCGAACCTCCTCCGTCGAATTCATCAGGGCCTGGGGAATTTGCACCTGCATTTGATAGGACACGCCGGTGTTGGCATCCGCCCAGTAGTTTGGAACCACGTAACGGCTGGAGGAAGTCTCTGTCACCAGCGAACGCGAGACGTCCGCCATGCTCACGCCGATCAAGCCGGCTCGCTCCCGATCGACGTTAACGTCCACCGTCGGGTAGTCGAGGGTTTGTCCGAATTGCACATCCCGCAGCTGCGGCAATCGCGCCAGCGCCCATCTGACCTTTTCGGCGAACGTGCGGTCGTCGGCGAGATTCGGACCGGTCACGGCCACCTCGATCGGTGTCGAGGAGCCCATGCTCATGACCCGGCTGACGATGTCGCCGGGTTCGAAGGAGAAACCGACATCCGGTAATTCGGCGGCAAAACGTGCACGCAGGCGTTCCTTGAAGGGCTCCATGCGCAGCTTGCTGGCTGGCTTGAATTGCAGCTGCAGGATCGCCTCATGGGATCCGCTGGTCCACAGATAGATGAGGTTGATGGGATAGTTGGGCGGGTGCACGCCCACCAGCCCCAGGGTCACGTCGACCTTATCCGCCCCGCCCGCGGCATCCTTGATCAGGTCCAACACCTTGAGTGCAATTTTTTCCGTCGTCTCCACGCGCGTGCCCGCAGGTGCGCGCAGGCGAAGCTGCAATTGACCGGCATCGACCTGCGGGAAGATCTCATTCCCTAGCCGTGGCCCGAGCAGCACCACGATGAGAATCGTCAGCGCGAAATAAACGGTGGCGGC
>Ga0137358_10002105_pt1 | contig 11192 bp, 6 predicted proteins | sample Mad1_20_16metaG_FD_105551 | JGI IMG/M metagenome (GOLD analysis project Ga0137358, IMG submission 105551) | Vadose zone soil microbial communities from Angelo Coast Range Reserve, California, USA - Mad1_20_16 metaG | ecosystem: Environmental > Terrestrial > Soil > Vadose zone | place: USA... | reverse complement strand
TGCATACGAGGTCAGTTGAGTCGCGCAGCCGGTCAACAGCATTAGGATCGAACAAGCGATTACGGTTCTCACAACAATCTCCCTGGCCCGTGGCCGTGATTTATTTGAGTCGCGGAGGAGTTTGTCGTGCGCAGAGCGTTATTGTCCGCGTACTGGAACACACTACTCCCTGCGACTGGTGCAGACTCCGTCACGGCCACACTTGCGGCATAAAATCATCGCTTAGAAATCCTCGGATGCGTTTGTCATATCGCGCTATGGTTGCCGAATTCGTTTACAGGGACTCGCGAATAAACACCAAAGCTTGAAGCTCCGACCGTGTTGCGGGTCGAGGCCACGTTTGCCGGCGCGGAGCTGTTTGCATTAAAGTATTGCCGTCGCCGAGAAGCCACATATGATCCGACATGGCGCTGATGTATCCAGAGCAGAGCATCTGTCGGCGCGAGTCCGCCGCCGTGCAGTCTTCGTAAAGCGCCTGAACCGATGTAGCCGAGTCCTTGGCTTGAAGCGCCGAAAGATTGGGCGCGCCGCGATCCCTCCCCCCCTCCCGGCGTCCACACCGACTCGTCGTTCGCGAGGGAGTGACCACAATCCAACCTATAAAGCTTTTCGGCGACACCGGCGTTGATGGGATCTGGTAGTTTGGAGCGTGCGTTCGAAAGGGCGCCGCATCAAACCGTTGAGCGTGCTGGTGGGCAGTGCCCGCGTCGCAGCATCGGACTATGAAGGTTCAAATTGAGGCTCCCACATCGAACGCGATTAGATTGTCGGCTGCGGCGTCTCCGTCGAGCGGAGCTTCCAGATTGCCAGGATCGCCAAAAGCGCTCGCATCGGCATCACCCGCGATGCAGATCGGCTGTTGCGCTTTTACGAATCCGGTAATGCACACGTGAGTGGCGCCAAGAAACTGCGCCAATAGGCGCAAACCGAGGATGGTCACCGATCATGAAAAACAACTTTGATGCAATCGTCATCGGGACTGGGCAATCAGGACCATTCCTGGCGGTGGGGATGGCGGCTTCCGACCAACGGGTCGCCATGATCGAGCGCGGCCGCTTCGGGGGAACGTGTGTCAATACCGGCTGTATCCCGACCAAGACGCTAGTAGCGTCCGCGTATGCTGCGCACATGAGCCGCCGCGCGGGCGAATTCGGTATCCAATTGGCGGGGCCAATATCTACGGATATGAAGCGAGTGAAAGCTCGCAAGGATGAAATTACCGGGAAATCAAGAACGGCATTGGAATCTTTGCTCAAGAGCACGCCGAATTGTACGGTGTACCAGGGGCAGGCGAGCTTCGAATCGCCGCACGAGGTGCGGGTGGGCGAGGAGCTACTGACGGCCCCGCAAATTTTCATCAACGTAGGAGCACGCGCGGCGATACCGTCCATGCCCGGAGTGGCGGACACCCCTTATCTGACCAATTCCACGTTGCTGGACCTCGATATTCTACCGCGACATCTCGTCATCGTCGGCGGTGGTTACGTGGGACTGGAGTTTGGACAGATTTTCAGGCGCTTTGGCAGCGAGGTGACCATCATCGACAGGGCGTCGCGCCTGATCGCCCATGAAGATGAGGACGTCTCAAAGGAAGTGCAGGCGATTCTGGAGCGCGAGGGCATTCAGGTGCGGCTCAACGCGACGTGCATCGAGCTGATGCATCACGGCGAAGAGGTCGGAGCGCGCGTGGATTGCGCTGAAGGCGCGCCGGAGGTGAGCGGGTCGCACTTGTTGCTGGCAATGGGCCGGACGCCGGACACCGGTGACCTCGGACTGGAAAAGGCGGGGGTCAAGCGCGATGCCCACGGATACATCATAGTGGACAATCAACTGCGTACCAATGTTGCTGGCATCTGGGCACTCGGCGATTGCAACGGACGGGGAGGATTCACGCACACCTCTTACAACGACTTCAAGATCGTCGCGGCCAACCTGTTGGACCACGAGACGCACAGCGTCGCCGACCGCATCAGGGCTTACAATCTTTATATCGATCCACCGCTCGGGCGATGCGGAATGACGGAACGTGATGCGCTTGCCTCCGGACGGCGTGTGCTGATCGGGCGGCGTCCCATGACACAGGTTGGCCGGGCAGTCGAGAAGGGCGAGACCCAGGGATTCATGAAAGTGCTTGTGGATGCAGACTCCAAAGAGTTCCTGGGAGCCGCCATTCTCGGGACCGGTGGCGATGAGGCGATTCATTGCGTGCTGGATATGATGTACGCGCGGGCGTCGTACGCCGTGATGCAATGGGCGATGCACATCCATCCGACGGTCTCTGAGCTGATTCCCACCATGCTTGACCAATTACGGCCTCTTGAGGCGTGATCGGGCAGCATGCATGCGGTCGGAGTTGTGTATCTATTTCGAATTGGAACACCAAATCTACCGAGAGGACTCTGTGCTTGAGTATCCGCAGTCGGCCGAGTGTATCCGCGGCCGGCGCAATATTCAGGCGTCTCGCTTCGCACAGCCGAGCATGAAGCGCTTCACCGTGCGGCGCATCCTCGGCGCTGCCGACCTCTGGGTCACTGAATTCGTCCTGACTTACGACGGGCGACCGTCTTACACGGTGAGCATCATGGAGTTCAAAGATGGGAAGGTGGCCCGCGAGACCCAATACTTCCGCGATGCGTTTGAGCCGGGGCCTTCACGCGCTCAATGGGTCGAGCTGATGCAATGACGGCCAGGACCCGAGGGACGAGCGCGGTTAGGTTATCTATGATTCTGGGGTGACGTTAGTGGAGACGTGGCAGGCGTTGGAGTGATTAGCTCCGTAGGGTCTCAAGAAGTGCCCGTAAGTGATTGTTTAACTAGCTCCCCTGGACGGATTGTTCGCGGCTGCGCCGCGAATCCTCCGCTGCGCTCCGGACCGCCGCCGCGAAACGCGTCGGCGTCCAACTTGGCCTGTGGCCAAGTTGTCGAACCGGGCTTGTTTTATGTCGGCGGTTCGAATTGATGCCGTCAAGCGAGCCATACGCGGCTGCGTTATTCAAATTTTTGGAAAATTGGCTCCCCGGGACGGATTATTCGGCCTTCGGCCTCACCCTTCGGGTCGCCCTGGCGGGCGATCGCCGCCGCTGCGCGGCGGCGTCGAACCGGCTTGTCTATGTCGGCGGTTCGAATTAGCGCCAACCAGTCGGGGGAAGCAGTCGGCCTAATTGGAATTTTTTTTGAAAATTGGCTCCCCGGGACGGATTCGAACCGCCGACCAACGGATTAACAGTCCGTCGCTCTACCACTGAGCTACCGGGGAATTCGGAGGAGGCGCGGATTGTCGGGAAGCGGCACCGCGAAGTCAAGGAATCACGAGTGTCCGGCGATGGCATGAGGCACATGCGGGGCCCTCCAATCGCGCGACTTCGGACGGTTCGGCCGCTTGACGCGAAGCCCCGGCGATTTGCACGGGGCGACTGCTTGACGCGAAGCCCCCCGGGGATTCGCGGGGGCGACCGCCTCGACCCGGAGCGTCAGGCGCGCTTCGCTACCGCCACACTCAGCAGCCGCCGGATGCGGTTGAGTGCGTCCTCCAGGGTCTGCATGCTGCAGGCGAAGGAGATGCGCATGTGCCCCGGGGCTCCAAATCCCGACCCGGGGACCACGGCGACGCCGGCTTCCACCAAGAGGTGCTCGGCAAAGTCATTGTCGTCCTTGATTCCGAGTGCGCGCATGGCGGCGCTGACGTCGGCAAAGGCGTAGAAGGTACCGGCTCCGGGCAGGCAGGACATGCCGGGAATGGCGTTCAATCCGGCGACCACGTAGTCATGCCGCTGCTTGAACGCCTTGTTCATCTCGGCGACGCAGGTCTGCTCGCCGTTCAGAGCAACGGTGGAGGCACGTTGCGAAATGCTGGAGGCATTCGACGTGGACTGGCCTTGGACGGTCGCCATCGCCGCCACGATTGCCTTGGGTCCCCCGCAGTAGCCGATGCGCCAGCCGGTCATGGCATAGGCCTTCGAGACGCCGTTGATGGTGATGGTACGATCGTAGAGCTGCGGGTTGGCCTGAACGAAGCTCGTGAACGGTTCCGGCGCCCAGTAAATGTGCTCGTACATTTCGTCCGAGGCGATGACTATCTGCGGGTGCTTGTCGAGAACCGCCCCGAGCGCCTGCAGTTCGGCCTTGGTGTAGGCGGCGCCGGTCGGATTGCTCGGGCTGTTGAGAAACATGAGCTTGCTGCGGGGTGTGATCGCAGCGGCCAGCTGCGCCGGGGTGATCTTGTAGCCCTGCTCGGGACCGGCGTAAACGCTGACGGGCACGCCGTCGGCCAGCAGCGCCATGTCGGGGTAGGACACCCAGTAGGGGGCGGGAATCACGCATTCGTCGCCCGGATCCAAGAGTGCGGCGCAGACGTTGAAGCAGGTCTGCTTGGCGCCCGAGGATACGAGGATTTGGTTGCGCTCGTAGGTCAGGCCGTTGTCGCGCTTGAACTTGGCGATGATGGCGTCCTTGAGCTCCATCGTGCCGTCCACGGCTGTGTAGCGCGTGAGTCCCTTGCGAATGGCCTCGACGCCCGCATCTGCGATGTGGACGGGCGTGTCGAAATCCGGCTCGCCGGCCCCCAAGCCGATGATGTCCTTGCCTTCCGCCTTGAGTTTGGCGGCCCGGGCGGTGACGGCCAGGGTCGGGGAGGGCTTAACCTTCTGAACGCGCTTGGAAAGTGACACGGTCAAGGGGGAGTTTCCTGTATTGAAAAGGGCAAGGGAGTGTACGAAATATGGCCATCGGGCGCCAGAAGACACTCAGGCTGTGCCAGATGAGACATATCCACGGAAACATATCCGCTCGAAACACGCGACTCCCAGGCGAAACGGGAGAAGCGCGCACGTGCGAATCCGGGTCGGTGCGCCAGGGCGGGACTCAACGTGAGACAATCCAACCATGAGTTTTGAGCTGTATTCGGATTACCGCCCGGCGGGCGACCAGCCGCAAGCGATTGAAAAGTTGGTGGATGGGCTCACCAGCGGCCTCGCTCATCAGACCTTGCTGGGAGTGACCGGCTCGGGCAAGACCTTCACCATCGCCAACGTCATCCAACAGGTGCAGCGGCCGACGCTCGTGCTCGCGCACAACAAGACCTTGGCGGCGCAGCTGTACGGCGAGTTCAAGGTGTTCTTTCCGAAGAACTCGGTGGAGTACTTCGTCTCGTACTACGACTACTACCAACCCGAGGCCTATGTGCCGGCGTCGGACACCTTCATCGAGAAGGATGCTTCGATCAACGAGCACATCGAGCAGATGCGCCTGTCGGCGACCAAGGCGCTGCTGGAGAGGCCCGACTCCATTATCGTGGCGACGGTGTCGGCGATCTATGGCTTGGGCGATCCGCAGGCCTATCTCAGCATGGTCTTGCACATGTCGCGCGGCGACCGGTTGGACCAGCGTAAATTGCTGCGGCGCCTGGCCGACATGCAGTACACCAGGAATGAAATCGACCTGCAGCAGGGCACTTATCGCGTGCGCGGCGATGTCATCGACATCTTTCCCGCGGAATCGGAGCGCGAAGCGGTGCGGGTCGAACTGTTCGACGACCAGATCGACGCGCTGAGTTTCTTCGATCCTCTCACGGGAGAGGTGCTGCGCAAGGTGCCGCGTCTCACCGTGTATCCATCGTCGCACTACGTGACGCCGAAGGAGCGGGTTCAACTGGCCGTCAATGAGATCCGCGACGAGCTGCGCGTGCGGCTCCATGAACTGCACGATGCCGGCAAGCTGGTGGAAGCGCAGCGCCTGCAGCAGCGCACCTTGTTCGACCTCGAAATGATGAACGAGGTGGGGTATTGCGCGGGCATCGAGAATTACTCGCGCTATCTGTCGGGCCGCATCGCCGGCGAGCCGCCACCGTGCCTGTTCGACTACCTGCCGAAGGACGCCTTGCTGGTGATCGATGAGAGTCATCAGACCATCCCTCAGCTGGGCGCGATGTACAAGGGCGATCGATCGCGCAAGGAAACCCTGGTGGAGTACGGCTTCCGCCTGCCGTCGGCGCTCGACAATCGGCCGCTGCGATTCGAGGAATTCGAGCAAATGGCGCCGCAGGCAATCTATGTCTCGGCGACTCCGTCGGCCTATGAGAAGCGGGTATCCGCACAAGTCATCGAGCAGGTGGTGCGGCCCACGGGTTTGACCGACCCGGCGGTCGAGATCAGGCCGGTGCGCGCCCAGGTGGACGACCTGCTGTCGGAGATTCGAATGCGCGCGCAGGCCAATGAGCGCGTGCTGGTCACCACGCTCACCAAGCGAATGGCGGAGGATCTCACCGAGTACTTGAGCGAGCATGGAGTCAAGGTCAGATACCTCCACTCGGATATCGAAACCGTCGAGCGCTCGGAAATCATCCGCGACCTGCGCCTGGGAAAATTCGACGTGATCGTCGGCATCAATTTGCTGCGCGAAGGGCTCGACATGCCGGAGGTGTCCCTGGTCGCCATCTTGGATGCGGACAAGGAAGGCTTTTTGCGGTCGGAAGGATCCTTGATCCAGACCATCGGCCGGGCTGCGCGCAATGTTCAGGGCAAGGCGATTCTGTATGCGGACGTCAGGACGGGCTCGATCGAGCGCGCCGTGGCGGAAACCGACCGGCGCCGCAGCAAGCAGATCGAGTTCAACGCGGCGCACGGCATCACGCCGCGTACCATCGTCAAGGCGGTCGCGGACGTGATGGAAGGCGCGCGCTCAGTGCAAGAGCGGGAGCGCTTGGGCTCGGACGACGATGCGTTGGCGCAGGCGCCCGAGCAGGCGTTGAAGCGCATCAGGAAACTCGAGGCGGACATGATGAAACTGGCGCGCAATCTCGAGTTCGAGCAGGCCGCGCGGTTGCGCGATCAGATACAGAAGCTGCGGCATGCGGCTTTCGGCGTACCCGACACCCGGGCGGGCTAGCGGAGGGATCGATCCATGGCAAAGGAACACAGTCATCCCCCGGAGACGGATCTCGACAAGACCGATGAATTGCCGATTCTCAAGGACGTCATGTTCGATGTCGATGTCGAGGACGATGCGGTGCCGCTCGACCGCACCGCGGTGCTGCAGGGCCCGTCGTTGCGCAGCGCCGGCATGCCGGACTTTGCCCGGCCCTCCGGCGTCGATCTGCCTTCGCTGGCGGAGAGCATGCGCTCGGTGGAGGAGCGGATCTCCCGTCAAGACGCGGAATACGAGGCGCTGACCCGCGCCTACGAGCGTTCGCGGGAGGCCGATTCGGCCTCCGTGGCGCGCGCCAATGCGCTGGCGGTGGATCTTGCGGCGGCCCGGGCGGCCCTCGAGTCGGAGCAAGGGCGGTCGCGTGAATTGGAGCGCGCAATCGCCGACAAGGCCGGCGGCGCCGAGGCCGCCCGCTCGCGGGCCGAGGAGGCGCTGCGCGAGTCGGAGCGCTACCAGAGCGAATCGCGCACGCTCCGAGATTCGCTTGCGGCCCGAGATGCCACCATAGCGCAGGTGCTGCATTCTCTCGGCGAGCGAGACGCGCAATTGTCGGCGCTGCAGGCGGAGCACGCGAGGGTTGTGCCTGCGCTCGAAGCCACCTCCAAATCCACGTCCCAGATGGAGGCGGAATTACAGGCATCGCGCGCGCAGACGGCCGCGATCAGGGCGGACCTGCAGACCGCGATACAGACCGTGGCGGCACTCAACGTGCAGGTCAAGCGCCGCGAATCCGAGGTGAACGAAGCGCGATCCGAGCTCGGCGCCGCCAGGACTCAGGCGAGTTCCTATCTCGAGTTGCTGCGGACCCGCGAATGGCGCCTAGGCTTTGATCAGAACTTGTTCCGCGAGATGGATGCAGAGGTGGGCGCGGCGCACGCCGGACACGGCGCCCTCGAGTCGGAGCGCGACCGCCTGCAGGGTCTCGTGGCGAGCTTGGAAGCGCAGCTGGCCGCGCAATCGGCGGCGGCGGAGACGGAACGGGACCGTTTGCCGGCGGAACTGGGGACGCGCGATCGGGCGCTCGCGGAGGCGCGCGGGCGGGGCGGCAGCGACGCACGCAGGGTCGCGGAATTGCTGGAGGCCGCGGAGCTGCGGCAGGCCGAGCATACGACGCAAATGACGCAGTTGCGCGGCGAGCAGCGGGCGCAAATGGCGCAGTCGAACGCCGACCTGGCGGGGCAAATCGCGCAATTGAAATCCGAGGCGGAGACACGCGATTCGGAATTGACCGTTCTCATGGCGCACCTGCAGGATGCGCGGCGGCCCATCCAGTCGATCGAGGCCGATATCAAGCGCTTGAACGAGGAGGTCACGGCCAAGACCGCCGCCTGCGCGGCGCTCGACGAGGAAAACGGCAACCTACGGGCGACGCTGGAGCGAACCCGCGGTGCGCTCGAGGAGCGCGAATTCCTCATCCGCCGGCTGGAACGCAGTGAAAGCAACAATGCGAATGTGCTCGGACGAATTCAGACCAGCATCGAGAGGCTGGGATCGGTTCCGGTGGGGCCGGGCGCGACCACGGTGCCGCCGGCGGATTGGTCGGCCGAACTGATCAGGATCGACGGTGAGCGGCCCGTCGCGCATGTGCTGTCTCGGCGGACGCGCATCGGCCGGGCGACCGGCTGCGAGCTGCAGATCGATTCCGGCTCCGTGAGCCGCCACCATGCGCTCATCCTGGTGGGGCCCCGGGAGTCCGTCATCGAAGATCTCAACAGCACCAACGGGGTGCTCGTGAACGGCCGTAAAGTCACGCGCCAGGCGCTCTGCGACGGCGACGCCATCACGATCGGCGAGACCCAATTCCGCTACCTGGCGAGGCCGCAGCACCGGTCTGCGGAGCAGCAGCCTGGGGCGCCGAGCCCTGCGACGTGATTTTTCGCTCAGGGTGCGGTATCTTTCGCGCCCTTCGAGCGCGCTTAGCTCAGCGGTAGAGCATCACCTTGACATGGTGGGGGTCAGTGGTTCGATCCCACTAGCGCGCACCATCCCGACGGCGGGGCGTCGGAGTTGAAGGACGGCGCCCGGCGGCATTCGCGGCACCCGTCGGGATTCCCTTTGGTAAGATGCATCTATGCCCGTTATTACTCTTCCTGACGGAAGTCAGAGACGATTTGATCGCGCGATCTCCGTAGCGGAGGTCGCCGCGAGCATCGGCCCTGGACTGGCCAAGGCGGCGCTCGCCGGCAAGATCGACGGGCAGCTGGTCGACACCTCCGCGCTCATCGATCACGACGCCGCCTTGCAGGTAGTGACCGACAAGGACCCCGACGGCCTCGAGATCATCCGGCATTCGACCGCGCACCTCCTGGCGAATGCGGTGCAGGAATTGTTTCCCGACGCCCAGGTCACCATCGGCCCGGTCATCGAGGACGGCTTCTACTACGATTTTGCCTACAAGCGGCCGTTTTCCACCGAGGATCTCGCGGCGATCGAGAAGCGCATGGCCGAGATTTCCGCCAAGGACCTGCCGGTGCACCGGCGCGTGCTGCCGCGCGATGAAGCGGTGGCCCACTTCAAGAACATCGGCGAGCACTACAAGGCCGAGATCATCGGCGCCATTCCGGCGGGCGAGTCGATCAGCCTGTACGGGCAGGGCGATTGGGAGGACCTGTGCCGCGGACCGCATGTCCCGAGCACGGGCAAGCTCAGGGCGTTCAAGCTCATGAAGGTGGCGGGTGCCTATTGGCGCGGCGACTCGCGCAACGAGATGCTGCAGCGGATTTACGGCACGGCCTGGACCAACGAGAAGCAGCTCAAGGAATACCTGACGCGGCTGGAAGAGGCCGAGAAGCGCGACCACCGCCGCATCGGCAAGGAACTCGACCTATTCCACTTGCAGGAGGAGGCGCCGGGGGCGGTGTTCTGGCATCCCAAGGGCTGGGCGCTGTTCCAGCAGCTCATTGCCTACATGCGCGAGCGCCAGTCGGCGGCGGGGTTCCTGGAGGTCAACACGCCAGAGGTCATGGACCGTGAGCTCTGGGTGAAGTCCGGGCACGTCGAGAGCTTCGGCGAGAACATGTACATGACCCACACGCCGGATGACCGCACGTATGCGATCAAGCCGATGAATTGCCCGGGTCATATCCAGGTATTCAAGCAGGGGCTGCGCAGCTATCGAGAGCTGCCGCTGCGCCTCGCCGAGTTCGGCAAGGTCCATCGGTACGAGCCCTCGGGCGCGTTGCACGGGCTCATGCGGGTGCGCGCGTTCACGCAGGACGACGCGCATATCTTTTGCACTCCGGACCAGATCACCTCGGAGTCGGTCAAGGTCACCGAGCTCATCTTGAGCATTTACCGCGATTTCGGCTTCGACGATGTGCGCATCAAGTTCTCGGATCGGCCGGCGAAGCGGGTGGGCTCGGACGAGATCTGGGACAATGCCGAGGCGGCGCTGCGCCAGGCGGCGGCGGCCGCCGGCATCGAAACCACGCTGAACCCTGGAGAAGGGGCGTTCTACGGACCTAAGCTGGAGTTCGTGCTGAGAGATGCCATTGGGCGCGATTGGCAGTGCGGCACCCTGCAGGTGGACTTCAATCTCCCGGTGCGCCTCGGCGCGGCCTACATCGGCGAGGACAGCCAGAAGCACACCCCGGTCATGCTGCACCGGGCGATGTTCGGGTCGCTGGAGCGATTTATCGGGATTTTGATCGAACACCATGCCGGCAAACTGCCAGCCTGGCTGGCTCCGGTACAGGCCGTGGTGATGGGAATTACCGAGAGACAGGAGGAATATTGCCTCGAAGTTGCGGAAAACCTGAGAAATCAGGGGCTTCGGGTAGAAACGGACTTGAGGAATGAGAAGGTAGGCTTTAAAATCCGCGAGCACACAATTAAACGCGTCCCTTTCCTCTTGGTCGCCGGCGACCGGGAAGTGGAGGGGCGCACCCTGGCCGTACGCACGCGCGGTGGCAAAGACTTGGGTAGTTTGGGGCTTGCCGAGCTCACTGCCCTGCTTTGCGACGAAGTCGCGAGCCGCGGCCGTCTTGTTTTGGAGGATCGCGTATCGCAACGTCGAAGCGCGTAAGGCGCAATGAGGAGATCTCCGCACCGTCGGTGCGGGTGATCGCAGCGGATGGAAGCCAAGCAGGGGTCATGACACGCGCAGAGGCGCTGCAGATGGCCAGCTCGCAAACACTGGACCTCGTCGAGGTCTCGCCGATGGCGGAGCCCCCGGTGGTTCGTGTGATGGATTTCGGCAAGTTCTTGTTCGAACAAAACAAGAAGGCGCACGCGGCGAAGCGCAAGCAGAAGCAGATTCAGGTCAAAGAAGT
>Ga0137358_10002100_pt1 | contig 11204 bp, 15 predicted proteins | sample Mad1_20_16metaG_FD_105551 | JGI IMG/M metagenome (GOLD analysis project Ga0137358, IMG submission 105551) | Vadose zone soil microbial communities from Angelo Coast Range Reserve, California, USA - Mad1_20_16 metaG | ecosystem: Environmental > Terrestrial > Soil > Vadose zone | place: USA... | reverse complement strand
TATTTCCATTACTCCGACACCTGGCAGCTCGTGGTAAACACTGCCACTACGATTGTCACGTTCTTGATGGTTTTCCTGATTCAAAATACGCAAAACCGCGATGCACGAGCCATTCATCTCAAACTCGACGAAGTGATCCGGGCGATGCAACAAGCGCGGAATGAAATGATAAACATCGAAAAGCTGTCCGATGAGGAGCTTGAGGCAATGTCCAAGACGTTTGAGGCCATCAGTCTCGAATGCGCAACCAGGAAGAAGCGCAGCAACTGACCTCTCAGGGTACCTGTTTCAGTTCCTGCTCCAGCCGCTTGTTGTCGGCGTTCAGCGCGGCCATTGCCTGGTCGGGTTGTCCATGGATTCCCCTTCGTTTTGATTCTGGCAGGAGGGGTGTCCCAGGTCGGCAGGAACAAAGGTCCGCCACTGACACAGTGTTTCAGGGAATGGGCGTACGATTCGGGTATGAGCAGAATAAATTCAGCAATTCCCTTGATCGAACCGAGGGCGCGAACGCTTTTGTTAGAGGAGTCCCTGAAGAAGAAGAGGAGGAACAAAGGGAGGACGACGGAGAAGGCGAATTGGACGAGGCCGAAGGAGAAGGTTAATTCGGAATGACCATTGTCTGGGGTATGTAGAGGAGTTTTCAAGGGTGGAACGATCTTCAATGTCGCGCAGTGCCGACTTCTCGGGTGGGTACAATCAGGCGTCGAACTTCAGCTCATCAAGTGCTCTGAGAAGTTCTTGGGAGAGCTTCCGGAACTCCTCGCTATCCATTTCTCTTGCCACTTCTTGGGCGATCTGCCGCCATTCTCTGCGAGGTCGTCGCTTGGAAATCAAACAGGCCATAGTGGAGGCAATCAAAGCGGTGCGAACCTTGAAGCGAGAACGGTTAGGGTAAGAGATCGAACATGTACCAACCGTAGCGTCGAGTGCAAGATGCGCGCGGGCGAAGCGTGGGTTCGGATTTGATGGTGATGTCCCGCGGCAATTGCAGATATGCAGACGAGAGGGACTTCGCCAGATGGAAAATATCTGGCTTTGGGGTCGTTTCAACGGCGGCAACGTTTGGCTATACAAACACTTTTGATACTCCGCGCGAGAAGGCGGGGTGTCGGCACGGACCATCCCCAGGACTGTGGGCTGGGCGAACCCCCGGGTTTGAAGATCACCAAGTATGTTCTGACTGGTTATGAAAATTCTCCACTCTACATGATTGCTCAAGCGCCTACCAGGAACCGGTTTTGACGCGTTCTGATCGATTCTGACCCTAGAAAGGGGAAAGACTCCCCGAGTGTCACGGGCAGTTTTGGGGCTGCCCATCTCGCGGTATTTCCGGACTTTATCTCGCCTTTGTACGAGCCGGAAGGGTCGTCTTAACGGACGCCTTCAAATGGGCATTGCCGGGCCGCATAGTCGGCTTCGAAACCGGCACCCGCAGCCGTACCGACGGTGCCGCCGTGCCTAGGCCAGCGTCTTGTTCCGAAAGGGCCAGCAGTTTCTTCATGATCTCGGCCTTTTCCCACTTTTCCGCCCGCTTTGGCTTGCGCGCGCGAAGTTTTAGCGCGAGGGCGAGCGCCCCGATCGCCAGCCCGGCCAATGCAATCACAGTCCGGATGGATGAGATGTCAATCATGTGCCGTCATCCTTGTAGAGGAATCGAATCAGCGTGGCCAGATAGGCATTTTGCACTGCCAGACGCCTTGGAATACAGGTTACCGAGGTCGTTGGCCTCAATCCGTGCGGGTACAACGCAGATGTGCGTGCGTTCCGTTACCGACCGCTGGCGGGAGTCCGCCAAGTAACGCCACCGTCCCGGTCGCTGTTTGTCTTTCGGCGTGGTCCAGGGCCATCAGGCCCCAAAGCCAATCTGTTCCGATGCGCTTTCACGCGGCCTCCCCGGCGGCCGCATGATAAGCCTCGGAGGAGGGCTTGCTCCCGTGCTCAGTTTTTGCTTGACTCGGTGTGCATCCGTGGCTTAATATGGCGTTATACGACATGTCGTAATACGTCATATGGAGTCGTTGCCTGTCACCGAGCCTGTCCTGCTCATCCTCCTCAGCCTGATCGAGCAGCCTCGCCACGGCTACGCGATCCTGCAGGACGTACAGGAAATGAGTGAAGGCCGCGTGACGCTGAGTACCGGTACGCTCTACGGCGCGTTGCGCCGCCTGCTCGATGATGGCTGGATCGAACGGTTTGAAGAGGAAAGAAATAGTTCCCGCGGCCGGCAGGCCTACCGCCTCACCCCCGGTGGCCGCCGCCACTTGCAGCAGAAAGTCAGCCGATTGAAGCAACTCACGCGAGTGGTTAGTGTGCGCGTGGTGCGGAAGGAGACCTAGTCCGTGTTCTCCGTCTACCGCTCACTCCTGTATCTGTATCCTCCCGCCCACCGGCACGAGTATGGCGAGGAGATGCTGGCCGCATTCCGTGAAGTGCAAAGCGAAGCTGCAAAGCAGGGCATGGCGGCGCGAAACCTGTTCTGGCTTCGGGAAGTGCAGGGTCTGCTGGCGGGTGCTCTGCGGGAGCATCTCCGAACCATTACCGGTTCCCACTGTCCGCCGCCAATTGTTTCGAGGAGGCTTTCCATGCGTTCCGAATTCCGTTTCCCGAAGGCGACCGCCACACTGATGACTATCATTTTGGCAGCCGTTGTGATGGCCATCGAAAAGGCAACGGCCATCCAGAATTCGATTCTCCCTTCCAGCCCACCCGTTGGTCCAATCCAACCGGCGCATTTCACATTTTTACCGACATTGCTATTGATTCTGTCGTTGGCTTGTTTGGTGGGCATTCTGGGATGGGTCATTCTTTTCGGTCTGCACCGTTCAGGAGCGCAACGGCTGGCGGACTTTGATCCCTCCCGCGAGCGGACATCCGGCGGCTTGCGCGTCTGAACAGGCAATCGTGCGCGCATTGTCTCGCGAGCGGTCGCGTGAAGTCACGCGAATCTGCAAAGCGACTACCTGCCTTTTGTCGCAATGAGAAAGACAAGGGCCGTAGCTACGTTGGTCAAATTTAGAGCAGACAGCTTCAGTCCCTTTGCCTCCAGCAGGTCTGGGTGCGGTCCTGCCAGACCGTAAGACCCCCCGTATCCAGCGTCCCACAGCGCAAATACCGTCCACAATGGCAACCATAAAATCGGGACGTGGTGGATTGCTCTTCCTACGAAGGAGTCACTGGACGTAGCGGATAGCAACAGCAATAACGGTTCCAAGCACAGCAGAACCATCGCAGTCAGAAATACAACCCGCCCTAAACGACTGACTTTCGCTCTGTTGTAAATGGTCTTAGCGGGAGGCTCTCCGATCTTACTTTCGATCACACTCAGGAGGTGTCGAGCCTGCACATCCCCCGGTTCGGCCTTCGCCCTCAGCGCTGTTATAATTTGTGCCGAGTGTGGTGTCAGCTGCGTATAGGAAGGTGGCTCATAGGGTTTGCGGGGATGGTACGTTTAGACGAACTGCAACGGACATTACTTACTCATGTCTCACTCCTGCATGATCGACTAAGTTTGCGAGTAGGTGGAAAGTTAGTGCCGTATAAATGGTACCTGCAAAGATGTTACAAAGTCCGGACGCTGTGTAGCCATGTTGCATTCTTGACATAGCGGGTCAAAGTCTGAAATCTGGACGGAACGAGCTCTAGAAATTTTCGTCTACCTGCTTCCTTCCATTGCTGCCATCACATCAGGCGACCATCAGTCTCTTTCGTTACTGATGCTCTCAACGCACACCCCTGTCATGACGAAGAAGCTGCGTGTTTTCTGAGTCTTGCGAAGCCTTCGACAAACCACTGGCGTCGTTCATTTTTTCGATCTAAACTATGGTTCGGTCGCATCTAAGGATGTGAACAGGCTCTATCCGCCCGAGGCGGAGGGGCACTGGAGGGCATCGTGAGTTTCACGCCGATTGGCGAACCTCGCCAGAAAATTACGGTCGCTTCCCTTCGCGAACAAAAGCTCCACCACCAGCCCATCACTTGTCTAACTGCCTACGACTACGCCAGCGCCCGCCTCGTCGACGAAGCGGGCATCGACATGGTGCTGGTTGGGGATTCGCTGGCCATGACCATGCTGGGCCACGAGAACACTCTCTCCGTCACGATTGACGAAATGCTGCACCACGCGCGCGCTGTCCGTCGCGCCGTGAAACATGCGCTGCTGGTGGTCGACATGCCTTACGGATCCTATCACGTCAGCGCGGACGACGCCGTCCGCAACGCCGCTCGCTACGTGAAGGAAGCGGGCGCGGAGGCGGTAAAAATTGAAGGGGGCGAGAAGCGCGCCGACCTCATTCGCCACATCATCGACGCGGAAATTCCCGTCGCCGGACATATCGGACTGACTCCGCAATCCGTCCATGTGATGGGTGGCTATAAAGTACAGGGGAAAGACCTGACCGCAATCGAACATCTGATGCGCGATGCGGTGGCGCTCGATCGAGCCGGCGTAGCTTGTATTTATCTGGAGGGCATTCCGCGCGAAGTCGCGGCCATGATCACGGCGGAAGTCGAGACGCCCACCATCGGCATCGGCGCCGGCCCTGAGTGTGATGGCCAGGTACTGGTCTTCCACGACATCCTAAACCTGACCTTCCAGCGGCCGGCGAAGTTCGTACGCCGATACGGGGACGCGGCAGCGTCGATCACGCAAGCGGTCCAGTCGTTCCGGGCCGACGTGTTCTCTCGCCAGGATCCGTCCGACGCAGAGTCCTACCACCTGCCGAAAGAGACCCAGGCTGCGCTGGAGACGGTGCTGGATCGCAAGCGCTCAATGCGGCGGTGAGAAGCATTTGCACCGCGGAGGCACAAAGCCTCGCACTTTGAAGGTTGAAGGTCGCCTTTCCGAGCTTGCCACAAGAATCGTGGGCGGAATATCAATCCGTGTTTTATCTGTGTCTCCGTGTCTCTGTGGTGAACTCCCATGAAAATCTGCACGACCATCGATCAGGCCCGCGACGCCTGCCGGGCAGCCCGGCGAGCAGGCGCGCGCATCGGACTCATCCCCACCATGGGCGCTCTCCACGGCGGCCATCTCTCCCTGGTGCGAGCGGCCAAAGGGCAAAGCAACTTCGTGGCGGTCTCGATCTTCGTGAACCCTCTCCAATTCGGCCCTACCGAAGACTTCAGCACATACCCGCGAACCTTCGAGCGCGACCGTGACCTTCTTAAGCACGAAGGCGTCGATCTGATCTTCGCTCCTTCCGTTGCTGAAATGTATCCCAAGGACGCAGTCACCTATGTCAACGTAGAAGGTTTAAGCGAGCGCCTGGACGGAAAATCACGCCCCGGACATTTCCGCGGAGTCACAACCGTGGTCGCGAAGCTGTTTCACATCATTGAGCCCGATGCGGCCTTTTTCGGCCAGAAGGACGCTGCCCAGATCGCGATCATTCGACGCACCGTGCGCGACCTGAACATGCCGGTGGAAATCGTCGCGTGCCCGATCGTGCGGGAACCCGACGGTCTGGCGATGAGCTCACGCAACGCCTATCTCGATGCTGATCAGCGCCAGCAGGCACTGGCGTTGCACCGAGCGCTGTCGGAAGTGCAGCAGCGGTTCGATCAAGGCGAACGTTGCGTGGCGCGCCTGATCGAACCCGGCAAGCAAGTCCTGCAGCGGGAAGCAGCGCTCCGGCTGGATTATCTCGAGGTCGTGAATCCCGACACTCTGGAACCCGTGGAGAGTGTCGCACAGCGTGCGCTGGTCGCGGTGGCTGCATACGTTGGCCCCACCCGTCTCATCGACAATGTGGTCCTGAAAGCTCAATAGTCCGTGACCGGTGGCGGTAGGGGGACGGACATCTACTACCCGCGGGCCGTCATCCGTCCCGACACAAATCGGTTTCCTGCGAGCAGGAAGCGCAGCGGCAAGTCTGCGGCCTTGGTGATTCCGATGCGCGGAGTCTTCTGGATTTCGCCTGTCCGAAAGCCATCTTCGGCGATCCACAGATCCGATCGTGGCGAAGTAAGATCCTTTCCGTTGTCGCGCTCGCCGGTGATGCTCAATGCTTCCGCCAACCGTCCCGGGCCGCTGGTCAGCTTGCGAAGGTCCTTCGCTTCCTCCAACGACAACTCTCGCGCCTGCGCCATTTCTTCGATGCCCGCCAGCGGCTCCAGCGCCCGAAACAACACTCCCCCTGCCTCGCCATCCGGCAAACACGAGACATTGAAGCAATAGTGATTTCCGTAGATGAAGTAGACATACGAAAGCCCTGGAGGTCCCCACAGCACGGCATTCCGCGCCGTGCGCCCCACAAAAGAGTGGGCTGCTGGATCGTCCTGCCCGAGATAGGCTTCGACCTCGACAATGCGGCCCGTGAGCACCTTTCGCCCGTTGCGTCGCACCAGCAACTTTCCCAGCAAATCAAAAGACACCAGCCGCGGATCGCGATTGTAGAAGCTCCTGGGCAGCGGCGGCAGCTTGCGCCGGGGCATTGTGCTCATCCGATTGGGTTTGATCATGATTTTTCGGCGAAGCGTGGTTTCAGCAAAACTATTTTGTCGGTTCATGCCGGTTTCGTCGAGTCCCGGATTGAAAGAGTTCGCGCGAATCTTTTGCGGCAATACTATCCACTTTGCAGGCTGCTTCTGGCCTGTAAAATAGAACGCACAAACACCCTGTTACTTCCATTTTTCGGATCCACTCAAGGAGAAAAGCAATGCTCGGGAGAATCCTGAAGATCACCACTGCCGTGTTCCCGCTCACCCTGGCAAGTCTCGCCCAAACCATCCCTGCCGGTACGCCTATCACTGTTCGCGTCGGACAGGAGATCAGCTCCGGAACTGCGAAAGTGGGCGATCGCTTCGATGCAACTCTGGCACGTAACCTCATGGTCGGTGGCAAGACTCTCGCCAAGGCAGGCTCCCCCGCTCGTGGCAAAGTCACGGCCGTCAAGTCCAGCGGACGGCTGCATGCACCCGGCCAGCTTTCGATTCGTTTGACTTCTGTACAGGTAGGAGGAAGGACCGTTCCGCTTTCCACCGGAAGCTACCACATCGAAGGCAAAAGCCACACCAAGAGCAATGCCACCAAGATTGGCGGTGGTGCGGCCCTGGGCGCTTTGATCGGCGGCATCGCGGGGGGTGGAAAGGGCGCTGCCATCGGGGCGGGGGCGGGCGGCGCGGCGGGCACTGGGGTCGCGGCCGCAACTGGGAAGGAAGAGGCAGTGATCCCCGCGGAGAAAACACTCACCTTCACCACGAAAACGGCAGCCGCAGTGAAGTAAACCTCACAAACGGGAAGGGCACGAGTTACTCGCTCCACCTTGTCGTTGAGCCCGTCAGTGCTTTAGCGCCTGAGGTTCGCTGTCCCTGCTTTTTGACTTTCTCCGCCGGCCTCACCGTTCGATCCGGTCTCATGCCGCCTGCTTCAAGTACTCCAGCACTTCCTCCGCGTGCCCCTCCGGCTTCACCTTATGAAACACGTGCGTGATCTTCCCGTCCGGCCCGATGATGAACGTAGTCCGCACCACGCCCATCACCTTCTTCCCATACATGTTCTTTTCCTGAATCACGCCGAAGGCGTTGCAAAGTTTCTTGTCTGCATCCGCCAGCAGGGTGAAGGGCAGATGGAATTTCTCTTGAAACTTCTTCTGCGCCTTGGGGGTGTCGGGCGAGGCGCCGAGCACCACAATCCCCGCCTTCTGCAGTTTCCGGTCTGCATCGCGGAACGAGCAGGCCTCCTTGGTGCAGCCCGGAGTGTCGGCGCGCGGGTAAAAATACAGCACCACGGTTTTCCCCTTGAAGTCCTTCAGGGAAACCTCTTTCCCGTTCTCATCCTCTAAAATGATGTCGGGGGCTTTATCATTGATATCGAGCATGGCTTCGTCTCCCATCCGCCCTTCGTTATACCGCAGCGCCTGTTGGGCCGTCATCTGCGGGCTACTGGCCGTGATTTTCGCGCAGATCGCGACCGCGCAACTCGCCCGCAAAGGCAAGGAGAGAGGCCCGCGGGCGCTCGGTTTGGTAGAACTTACGCCCGATGGTAAGGCCCGTCTCATCCCCATCGCCATCATGGTCGACGGGAAGTTCTACGACGCGAGCGCCTACAAGGCCTCGCCCGTTCCCCTCGCACTCTGGAACGAGACAGTATACGAGGCGGAGAGCAACGGGGTCTCGCAAGGCTTGTTCACTGTGGGTGGAGCGGTCCGGGCAGGGACCAGTTGGTTCGGGGATGGCAAGTGGCAACCCGCGGGGTCGGTCCCTGCCAAACGCCGAGACACCAGCACCAAGCCAGTTCCGGATCCGGATGAAGGCCCGCCCAAGTTGCGCAGGCCAGAAGCCGCGAAATCCGACCCGCCAGCCGCGACGCCACCGGCAACCGCGCCTGCCCCACCACCGGATACCAAAGCTCCGCCTCCTTCGGATACGAGTTCAGTGCCGCCCGCGCCCAGCGCAAAGCCCGACGCTCCCGAGGATGTTCCCAGCGCAAGCTCGCCCACTGCCAATGACACTGACCCCAATCGCCCCGTCCTGCATCGCGGCAAGACGGAAACGCTAGGTTCGACGCAGCCGGCCGCAAAGGCCGTCTCCAAGAGTGCGGCGACAACGCCTGCCGCGAAGCCGGACAAGAAAACCGCCGACAAAAAAGCCACCCAGCTGATTCCCGCGATCTCGGATGCGGGCGGTCCCGATGCTCGTCCCTACGCCTACGACATCAAGCCGGACGAGGATCAGAAGTTCCGCAAGAAGATGCTCGCCATCGCCGCCGAAGCGCTACAGGCGCGCGCGAAGCAGGTTGCGCCCGAGTCCGCCCCTCCCAGGCCCGCCGTGCATCCCTCGACCTCGACCCACAAGGCGCCGAAAGCTCCCCAGCCCAATTTCGACGACATCCAGTTCCGCGCCTTCGACCTCTGGAGCACCAACGAGCCAGTTTTTATACTGAGCGCGAAAGCTCAAATGCCGAAGACCGCCGCGAAGAATGTCGAGGCGGCCATCGACCTCACCTACTACGTCACTCTGGTTGCAAAAGCGGACATCTACGGTGACCTTCGCAAGCTGAAAACCAGCGTCACTGACGATCGCCACCTCGACGAGACTCCACGTCTCGAGTTGATCGATGCCGTCGACGCCGACGGCGATGGCCGTGGCGAATTCCTCTTCCGCGAAGTCTCCAACGCCGGCAGCACCTGGGCTGTCTATCGCGCTGGTGCTGATCAACTGTTTCCGCTCTTTCAGGGCACTCCGTCAGGCCAGTAGAGCCTCTCCAACCGTGTCATCCTGAGCGAAGTGCAGCCATAGCCATTGAAGAAGGTGTGCAACTCGGATTTCTTCCGACGCGTTCGGGGAGACTCTGTACTGCGATCTGACCGGCAGGAAAGACGGCAAATTCATCAAATACAACTGAAGCAGGACCTCTGCGACGTTGCCGGACTACAACCCACGCCCAGAATTGCAATGGTCACGAAGCAATTCTGGGAAGGTCGCAAGAAACAGCCTTTCTTAGCGCCTTTCGCGGTTAAAGGCTTTTCAACCAACGCCCCGAACGGCTACTTGCTCAGCACGATCTCGCCGTTTTCGACTCTAATCCCGCTCACCGACTCCGGCAGCTTCAGCCGTTCGCGCTGTTCCATGAGCCGCTTCTGCAATTGGTCGTTGACCAGTGAAACAGGAATCTCGAGATCGCCGACTTTGATTTTGGTTGGTTCCAAGGTCGCGTAACCATCCTTCGAACTGAGATGCCCTTCGAGCGTGACCCACATATCCTTTCCTGCGACGCGCGTCAGGAACTGGCCTTTGGCAACATCCCCCTCGAAATTGACGCGGTAGTCCTTGATATCGGGTTCGCCCGCGCCGAGATCACCAGTTACGTCTCGTCTTAAGTCTCGTCCGTTGCCGGACGAACCTGTTGAGCTACCCGAGGCCCCCGATAAGGCGCCCGCAGCCTGAGCGATGGCCGCATTGACCTCCTGCGCGTTCAACCGCACTTCCGTGCTTTGTCCTGGAGACTTTGGCTGTTCCAGTTGTTCGATCTTTTTCTGATAGGACTGCGCGTTGGCGGCCATGACTGCGGGCGGCAACGGCGGAGCCACGGGCTGCGGTTTTCCGAGCACAAGCACCAACGCCGCGACCGACACCGTGAGAGTGGCGATGCTGATGACGCGATCCAGCCTGACCTTCATAGCGGAATGCCCCGTGTCCTCTAGAAACACTGCGAAGAACCATGGTATCGGCTCGGAAGGCTTTGTTTGAGATGACTGAAGGTGTTGTCCGGTGGCTAGCCCTGCGCGCTTCGTTCCTGCACCTGCTCGGCCGTCAGTCCATACAGAGGTGGCGTTGGCACGCCCAACATAGCCAGATACAGGTAGATCTGCCCCCGATGATGGATCTCATGCTCCACCATCGAACGTAGCCACTTCCACACAGTGATCGACGCGCCGTCCGGCGTCACGCATTTGCCCCGGAGCTGTTCGGGAGTAAGCCGGGAAAAGATCTCGAGCGATTCAGCATGCAGCTTGTCACAAAATGCGAACCCTGATCGCAGCCATCGGCCAACTCCTTGCCGCAGCATCCCTCGTAACGACTCGGCCGCCCAGCAACGGTCTCCGCAAACATGTAACGTTCGATGGTCGCGATGTGCCGGAGAGGATCACCCATGGCAAATTTCCCTTCTTGATAGCTCCATTCCACCTTGTCCGGCGGAATACAGCGCGCCACCCGCGTTGTGCGTTGGTGCACCTTCTCGCGGTACTCGAGGAAGACATTCAGGTCCTGGATTTGCATGGTCTGCAATAGGGCGTGAGCCCTGTCATTTGGTCTACCCCTCAAGCTTCTTCGTCAGCAACTCGTTCACGACTTGTGGGTTCGCTTGCCCCTTGGATGCCTTCATCACCTGCCCGACAAAAAATCCGATCATCGTCTTCTTGCCCGCCCGATACTGCTCGATCTGCTTGGGATTGGCCGCCATGATTTCATCGATGATTTTCTCGAGCGCCGAAGTGTCGCTGGACTGCACTGGTCGCCCTTCTTCGTCGTACACCGCGGGAAAATCCTTTCCCCGCTCAAAGCTCAGGTCGTACAGGTCTTTGAGCATCTTGCCCGAGATCGCCCCCGACTCCACCAGGTCGGCCGACATCGCCACACCCCGCATCGATACAGGCGACTGCCCGATCTCGAGATTCTTCGCCTTCAGCCGTCCCATTAACTCGCCCTGCACCAGGTTCGCCACGCGTTTGGGATTCTTCGCAGCTTTGGCGGCAGCCTCGAAC
>Ga0137358_10002098_pt1 | contig 11207 bp, 14 predicted proteins | sample Mad1_20_16metaG_FD_105551 | JGI IMG/M metagenome (GOLD analysis project Ga0137358, IMG submission 105551) | Vadose zone soil microbial communities from Angelo Coast Range Reserve, California, USA - Mad1_20_16 metaG | ecosystem: Environmental > Terrestrial > Soil > Vadose zone | place: USA... | reverse complement strand
GGTCCATCACCCGCGCCAGCACTGGCTCCCGCGCCCGTTCCAGTGTCAGTTCCGGCCACCGTTCCTGCTCCTAGGGAGATGCAACAGCGTGGACCTGGGACAGCTTTCGTTAGCGATCGTTGGTTGGAACGAGATACGGGTGTGAGGTACGCATATGGGAACTCTGTGCAGCCGTTCTACGATACGGTGCGTCAGCAGCAACCGCCGCCACCACCACAGCAGCAGCAGCAGCAGCAGCAACTACAGTACCAGCCGCAACAACGACAATGGCAACAACGTTGGCAGCAACAAGAGGAGCGGCCACTACCGCCGGATCTACCTACCGACGTTGGCCCCATTCCAACAACTCTTATGCCCTCACATCGTCATGATCCTGCTGTATTCAATATCCCTTTTGCAACGACTGTGGCAAACCCATCACGGCCCAGTGTTGATGGTGACGGTGGACGAGGAGGAGGAGCCGATGGAACTTGGGGATCGCGCACTGGCACGACTCGGAGAGAGCGCAGGCAGACGCAACAGGTGCCTTTACCGCCTGCGCCTGGTATTTCACGCAAAATTCCTGATATGCTTGGGCGTAATGTTGAGAGTTCGGAGGACATCAATGCGAGCGTTGACGAGGATCGTCGTAATCGACCGCGGGTCTTGAAGGTGAGGCGATTGCTATTGCTGTTGGGTTTGTGCGTGGCTGACTGGGAGCGTGCGTGGGTATGGCAGGTCGTCAACGGGTGACATTCACGTTCGTGAACCGCCGCGCGGCTGTGTACTTTTTCTCACTCCCCCTGACGTGTGCACGTTTCTGTTACTATACCGCGTGCTGGGCATGCGTTTGCCGTTATTAATGAGGCTTGATGACTTGACGTTGCTGTGTGTTGTACAGTACTGTAACAATAGTGTGTAGTCATCGCATGTACAAATCGACTGTATAATGACCTTCGTATTTTCATGCTCATATACCTGGTCTTATAGCCATACAGTGAGTTTTTGCAGCACTTGGTTGTACTTTTGACATGGATGCGGTTCCCTTATGGATGACAAATCCTTGGCTATACCAGAAATCTAGCTAGTATACGGGATCCTAACAACTGATGTAGTCCAGCTCACAACATGATGCCATCAAATAGGGTCAAATGCTTATGATGGCGGGCACCTCAATTGAGAGCCCTTGGCATTCAGGGTAAAGGATGTCCCAGTCATCTTGGCAGTTGCACATAAATGGGCTGAAGCTCTGGTGTGTGTCGGCCCGATGGGCTTCTTTTGTGTCAGGTTCCGAAAATGGAAGGCCACTGGCAGTCAAGCCTGGCACGTGGCCACTGTAGATCTGCCGCCGAGATTTGTGCCAAGCAAATCGTATAAATAAATTATGCTGATGGTCTGACTGACCGTCCCGAGCTCATCCACTCCAACTCCCTCTCCTTTCATTCCCGCCCTCATGCACCTCTACGGCCACACCCTCGCCTTTCTCCTGCCCTCGCTCGCCCTATATGTTCCTGACTCTGTCACTGCCATATCTCACGCCGATCTCGCCGAACGGAACCCGTCTTCCCAGGACTTGTCTAATAGGGTAGATGACTCCTTTCCCCCCTTGCTATACGAACGCGATGGCGACGAGCACAGACATGGACATGCGGCACCTCTAGTTGAGCTCAATGAGACAGAGATTCGTCTGTACCATGCCCCGACCCCACCTTCCTATTGGTCAATCGATATTGACGATCCCGATTCCGGGAACGCAAGACATCCTAGTCTCATGGTCTTACACTCCTTGTTCATGATGTTGGCTTTCTTTGGCGCCCTTCCAGCTGGTTCGTCGTGGTACGCCATATCGTCGCTTCTGTTCTGATTCCTCACGACAGGGATCGCCCTTCGTTCCGTTAATCATGCTTGGCACGGCTTTTCCATGATATTGTTTTGGACGTTCATCATTTTGGGTTGTGGGGCAAGTGGGATATACCGGAAACTTACGCCTAATATGTCAGTTGCACGGTCCTTTCCTGCTTAAGACTCATCATCCCGTTTTAATAGGTACGAGGGGCAGATGCATTGTTCTTATGGATACCTCGTGCTTGCTTTGGCATTCACTCTTTCGGCGATTGATCTTTTCGTTGGGGCTGGCCGCGTGCTCTCGTACGTCAGGTCCATCGAGCGAGATGGGGGTTTCTCCTTTCGATCGTTCTGGAATCGCGTAATCCTTAATCAGGGTGCAGACCACGTGTCTGATATCAATAGCGCCGAATACAGTTTGGTCACGGAAGCGGAAGAGTTGGAGGAGATTCCCAAGACCTGCGCCTACCGTGACCATCGTTTTATTGCTGCCACGGACGATGCGATTATGCATGATGATGAAACTCAACAGTGGGTAGACAAAGTTCTTCTCGACACGGAAGCCTTGCCGGAGTCACCAGGGTCTGACCACACATTTGTCGGCCACCGCCATCGCTTCTCAAGAGACTCCCAGCACTCCGACGACACTCTACAAGATCAAGATCGCGTTGTCAAGGATATCCCCCTATCGCATCGTGTCGGACCACTGGTGCTTGGAACTTTAGAGCGTTTTCTGGTTTTCGCAGGCTTCTCACAATTGATGCATGGCATTGTGATCTACACCGGCGGTTGCCGTGGAAATTATTTAAATGGGTGCCTGGCCCACATAATCAGTGTGCTCATTCCGATTTTCAAAGCGCTCCTGACTCATCCCGTCCTTATCGTCCAGAGGGTGGCATTTTCTGGTGCTATGGTCTTGTCACTTTTGCTCGTTTCCTCGGATTTTTTTCTGATTTGGGTTGGGCATGGAACCGCGCACCGTCTGGCCGCCATGTCTCCGCAGAATTTGTCGAGTCTTTCGTGATTTTCCTATACGGCATAACGAACACATGGATGGAGCGCTTCGGCGCGCACCCCGGCGACTCTTACACCACTAAGGAGATCCAGCACATAAGCATTGCTGTCATGTTTTGGTTCGCGGGTTTGGTTGGGATGGGTCTCGAATCTCGTCGTTTGCGACGTTGGCTCACGGCGATATCCACCACATCCTTGAAAGCCTCGAGGGGAAACAGTGGTGCTGTCACGGAGCCTGCCAGTTACCGCGGCAGCTTTAATCCGTTCCCCGCATTGGTTATTGGCGTAACCGGAGTGGCGATGAGCGCTCACCTCCAGACCTATCTTTTCCAGGTGAGCACTACTCATTCTCATAGTCGATGCATATGTCAACACCAAGGAAAGGTTCAGATACACGCCCTCTGGGGTTATTGCCTCTCCGGATTCGCCGTCTTGCGTTGCTTGACCTATTTCCTTGTCTGGCTCAGCCCTCCGCGCTCCATCCTACCCTCCCGTCCACCGTCGGAAGCCCTGGCCAGTCTCTTCCTTGCATGCGGAGGTCTGATATTTATCATGAGCGATGAAGAAATCACATTTGCTGCCATGCGTAGAGGTTACGATGGTATTCCAATTTATTGTTTTTTCTTCTAGATGCCTCGGTGGCTAACGATGCGCCTGACAGACGTAATGATGTTACTTAATGTTGCTGTCGCTGTTACGTGCTTTGCATTCTGCTGGACCGTGCTTGTCGTCGGCTTCAATGGCTGGCTAAAGTCCAGGACCCACAATGCTGTATCCTTCCATCCGTCCGCATAAACTAGTGTAGTTTTTAATTTTAATTTTTACGTCTTACTACATTCGGGAGTTGGTTTGTTTTCTCATTGCTAAAGCCAAATTTGTTTGTTCATTTTGTACCACCACACTCCCCTCCCTTATCATTTTAACCAACTCTGTTTGCGACTTTCCACGTTCTTAATGCTATAGAATTTGTTGTAATATGATGTGCACTTGTACTATTTTTCATGCGAAAGCGAATCTACGCTGGGTTCTTCATCTGCCCGAAATTGTAACCAAATGTAGTCCCCTAGAGCACCCATCCATATCCAGAAGCCTACGAAGCCACATGCGACAAACCCTCTTCCACAGCTTGCACGATCATCGAAATCCGTCCTGTATATGACGCGCGCAAGTTGTGTGGCAGCAAGGCCAGTTCCGATGAAAAACGGTGCGCCTTGTGCATTGAGATAACCCGCAAGCGCGATGCAACCCATCGAGGATGCGGAGAAGGCAGTGAGGATGGAGCGCGTATGCTCGCCGAATAATAGCGCCGTCGAATGAATGCCCACGCGCACGTCGTCTGTTTTATCTTGATGCGCGTATATGCTGTCGTATACGAGCGTCCAGAATACACCACCCGCATATAACGCACCCGCGACGGGCCAGTGGACGGCGCCAGACACGGCTGACCAGCCTAGGAGTGCACCCCAGTTGAACGCAAGACCTAAAATAGGTTTGTGCGGAAGCGCAGTTTATTGGGGGGGAAAGGAGATGGGGGAGGAGAGTGGATAGTTAGCGTTATTGGTTTGCGGGAGACGGGGCAGGGACAGGGACAGGGTACTGTAACTAAGGATGAGGGGGTACACGCACCGAGGATCGCTTGGGGCCAGTAGGTGATACGTTTCATGAGTGGGTAAGTTATCACCAGGGACAGCGAGGAGGCGCCCAAGAAGATGCTGCGATATGGCGAGGCGTGTGCGCGTGAGTATCCCTCAGTCCATTTTTGTGTCGGCCGAGGCGAGCACGGAGCCGGGAGGAACTATTATATAGGATAGGATACACACCTGTACCAGTTAAGTTGCGTGAGCACAGCGAGCCCCGCGGTCAATTGTGGCGCGAGGAACGCGATGGCCTGACGCGGCGTGATGTCCCCCCGCGCAAGTGGACGCGTCTTTGTGCGCTCTTTTTGCGCGGTCGATGTGGGCCAGTAGTAAAAAAAAAACGAAAAGAGGTGGGAAAGGCGCGTAAGAAAAGTATTGAGAGCGTAACGCACCGACTGCGTTGTCCAGATTCCGGTCCCACAGGTCGTTGATGGTGCACCCTGCCCCACGCATGATCAACGCGCCGGTTCCAAAGAGCAGGATGTACTTCAGAGGGACGGGTGCGGGTGCGTTGAGTGCGTATGAGGCCATTGTGATTGACCAGGCTAATAACAACAACTCGGATAGTTGGTTACATTGGACCCCCCCCCACATGACCAGAAGTAGCCGCGGAAAGACGCACTGCAGGGATAGAATAATAAAAAGGTTCCGATGGGCTTGTCAACGCGAGTGAGGTAAAGATATGGTTGGAATTTAGAGGGGAGCCGGTCTACCCATGTCGTCGGACTCGGAGTTGTCGAGGTTTTGGTTATATGCGTTGACGACCATGTATTGTAGTAAAATGCCAGAGCTTTTGGGACGTAGATGCGATGGGCCTGCACTGAATTGACTTTAGGCCTCAAGGAGACTTGTAGTGGAGAAATAGAGCGGTGGCATGCCCAAAGCGCCATCAACGCGATAGCTGTGAGTGTGCAACTGACGATGATGCGAAAGTGCCGTTATTCACAAACAATCTTATCTTATCGTGGTACCCCAAGAGATGAACTAGCTATGCACGGCACACAGATAAAAACAGGTGGGAACTACATTACACAAACGACATCCACAGACCCACAGAGTATCAGACGTGATTCTCACCAGTCTTTCGCAATCTTAAGCTGCCATTTCCAATCTAGACCATCGCGTGTTATTCTGATGGGGTGCTCTGGCAACCGACAAGATCGACTCACCGAGCCACACTTTCCCATCAAGGTCAACAACCTTGCTGACGACCGTGTATACTCCCCTGGCGACCAGGCCCGAAGGAAACTCATCACTTATAACTTCCGTGCTACGTGGATTCGGGTCTGCACTGTATGAACCGAGCATCGCTTCCACCTTTTCTGCATCGCAAGTGAGGACTTGGTTCAAGTGATCACCGTCCTGATTAATATACCTTTCAAAAGGGAGCGCTTGATCACTTGAATGTAACGGGCACCCTGGTCCTATTGTCAGTCCTTCTGTGATAGCGTATTTGAATCAGAGCATACAGTGACGATAGAATGATTAATTTTATATGAGATAGTAGCCCTATTCGAGCACTACGGTCACCTCCGGCGCGTGAGGATTAGCAATCATACTTACTGATACGGTGCTCCTTCCTTCACTTGAATGGGGTTTTTCTCATAATACGTCCGCGATTCCTCGGTGCTAAGATCAAGCTTAATCGTCCTGTCCTTAGGAAGTGTAGGAGAGGTCAACTCCAAGCTCAAGACGGTAAGCTAGGTGAAGAATGAATGAAAGCAAAGAGCGAGTCAATGATACAAAGGACTACCTTGGGCCCGTTATTATCACCAGAAACTGAACCGAGCCCGAGGCTAGCTTTCCAACGCGCCAAACTTTCATCACCTGCGTCTAACTTCTGATATTCATCCACACTTTTGCCCGCAGCGGGCTTGTAACCTGCGCAGATAATCAGAATAGAGTGACAACAGCGAGAAGAGGGCCCCAACCTGGGGTATTGATGGCTGCGAAGTCTTCAGTATCTTCTTGTTTGTCAGCCATTGTATATGCCCTGGGATGTTAATATACTGCCTAATAATTGATTGTATGGTCAGGAAAGAAAGTTGGGAGCACGAAGCTGTGTCCTTCGTCTGGGATGAAAACCGCAATCGATGTTCCCACGACTACTTGCGGCATGCCCCGGCCAATATTCAATAAGAAAGTTCAAATCAAATTCGAGTCATCAAATTCGAGTCAATCAATGTGATCTTATAACAAAATACTTGTCAATCGTCCAACCATCCATCTCCGTATTTAGTATTCAATATTCGACGTCCAATCTTTGGTCTTAGCAGCCGAGTCGTTATATGCGTTAGGACATGAAGTCCCCCCTTGGACGATGCATTCCCTCTGGGACAATATCAACGCGTGATTTTCGCGTCATGAATGGCATGCGCTACTCACCTCCTTTGAAGCGACATTTGTCCCTGAAGGAAAATTGGCACTTGACACCGTATGGACAAACATGGCCCCAGCAGCAACTCATTGCATGCGGACACTCGCGATCTAAGCGTCGTCGACATGATCAATGGCTTCATTCAACGAAAAGACAGCCACAGACTATTGTTCAAAAACCAGCACGGGGACTGCTTTGCACTGTTGGAAAGCTCGACGAGTTGTTCCTCCGTCAAGTCATATTCATGAGAGTACCGGCAACGACCCTGATTTATGGTCCGTGAGCGTGATTTCCTAGCATTCCATATTGTTTCCTTACCTCCTTAGAGCAAAACTGCATGAGGTAGTACTCATTGCACGGAGGTGGACTTTCTGAAATTAGACCTTAAAAGAGGAAATGTGACGTTTGAGATCAAAACTCACGCTTGTACAGAGGCTGTGGCAGTCCTTCAGCGTCACTCGTACGCGTAGGGCATCAACACTTACAAGAGTCGGATCGATGACACTCGGCCTGCGCTGCAGGCTGTAAGTCTTTGGAGAAGGCGTGCGACCGGCCATTTCATCGCCCTCCGCCACTGGAAATGGAGAAGGGTCAAAGAATGGAGTAGCCGGTGCAGGAATGTTCTTTATAAATAGCCCCGCTAACATTAGAAAGGGAATGCGGGCGAATGTGCCGTTAGATAGACCGGTGTAGCTTCGCAGGATGACTAGTTTATCCTTGGCATTGCACGCCTCGAGGGTGGGCATGATGGACAAGTACTCAGACCCATTCCCACCTGACAGACCGACCGTGACGATGATCAATTGAAATCAGAATCAACCACAAGGAAGTTGTACGAACCGCTGAAGAAGACGCGGGCGGTCTGAGGAAGACCGGAAAACAGTTGCAACTGTTCTGGACGAGGGACGTTAAAAGGAGTTTCAGCTTGACTTGTAGGTTACTCACCTTCTATCTTCTTATCGGCGTCCCTCTTGCTATTTATTTCAACTATATTCAAATAAGGTGTTTCATTCAAGCCGACAAAAAACTTGTCCAATTGCTCGGCAGTACAGATACTAGACAGGTCATGTCGGAGCCGGGTCTTCGCAATGTATATGGCAATGGAAAGCTTGATGGTTGAATCTTGAAGAGAACTGTCATCGGCAAGGTAATCCGCAATGTTACGAGTAATCTCTTCTCCAGCCTTTCTCCCGCCTGCTTCACCTTCAGTAATGTAACTTGGAGAAAAGAAGCAGCGAGTTCCGTCAATCATGCAAAGTGCAAGGTCCTTTTGTGAGGTTTGTCCTGTCGGTTTGTTCTCGCGACTCGCAGCAGAGTGGGCCTGCTTCCAAACAGTTACTTCCACTTCCAATTCTTTCACTTTCTTGACAAGCTGAGCATTCTCATCGGACGTCGCCCTAGCGAGGTCTGTCGAGAGTTGAATAGACTATAACCTTGAGGTCTTCGAGGCACTTACCCTGAACCCTAGACAGAAGTTCCTGCCTGAGAGAATTTACTTTAGTGGGTTACCAATCTACTTCTATGGTGTAGAAGTCTCACCATTGTTGTTGCTTAGTTGCGTTAACAGCGGATTCCATTTGAGAGACCAGCTTAAAGTGATAAAAAGACGGAGTGGAAGACGATGTAACCTTACGCGGGGAAGTGAAAGTCAATAGGTAAAATGACCCTAAGAGACTGGTCTTATATGTGTTGCAGCAATAGAGCTGCGGACGGGGGCGTGGCGAGGCGAGGCGTAAGGACAGGGCAATGACTCAAGTACTCAAGTTCTGTGAAGGAAACCAGCAGGCGCTCCCAAACCCAAATACACGGGCGCCCCGTGTCCCAGTACGAATTGAGCATAGATGACCGGTCGATTGACATCTTGAGATACAGTATCAGTCCGAGGAATAGCCCTATATGGGCTACATGTTGACGCCAGCCAGTTCCAGCCGAGGATGAGGAAGGCGCCGTCCTATTGGATGGATATCCATGACCCATGTCAAACAGCATGATACCGCAAGTAGCCGTGGGAACATCGATTGCGGTTTTCACCCCAGACGAAGGAGACAGCTTCGTGCTCCCAACTTTCATACAACCAATTATTGGGCAGTATATCGACGACCCAGGGAATATATGATGGCCGACAAACACGAAGATGCTGAAGACTTAAAATGGCTTGCCCTGGCCAATATTCAATCAAGAAGTTCAATTCAAATTCGAGTCAATCAATCATCCGATCGTTTGATCTTATAACAGAATACTTGTCAATCATCCAATCATCCATCTCCGTATTTAGTATTCGACATCCAATCTTTGATCTTAGCAGCCGAATCGTTATGTGCGTTATTAGTAGGACATGATGTCCCCCTTTGGACGATGCATTCCATCTGGGACAATATCAACGCCCGTGATTTTCGCGTCATGAATGACATTAATGACATGTCACTCACCTCCTTTGAAGCGACATATGTCCTTAGAGAAATATCCGCACTTTACACCATATGGACAAACATGGCCCCAGCAGCAACCCCTTGCATGCGGACACTCACGATCTACGCGTCGTCGACATGAGCAATGGCTTCATTCAATGAAAAGACAGCCACAAACTATTGTTCAAAAACCAGCACGGGGACTGCTTTGCACTGTTGGCGAGCTCGACGAGTTGTTCCTCCGTCAAGTCATATCCATGAGAGTACCGGCAGCGACCCTGATTTACGGCCCGTGAGCGTGATTTCCTATTCCATGTAGTTTTCTTACCTCCTTAGAGCAAAACTGCATGAGGTAGTACTCATTGCACGGAGGTGGGCTTTCTGAAATTAGACCTTAAAAGAGGAAATGTGACGTTTGAGATCGAAACTCACGCTTGTACAGGGGCTGTGGCAGTCCTTCAGCGTCACTCGTACGTATACGGAATCAACACTTACAAGAGTTGGGTCGATGACACTCGGCCTGTGCTGCAGGCTGTAAGTATTTGGAGTATTTGGAGAAGGAGTGCGGTCATTCGTTTCATCGCCCTCTGCCACAGGAAATGGAGAAGGGTCAAAGAATGGAGTAGCCGGTGCAGAAATGTTCTTTATAAATAGTCCCGCTAACATTAGAGAGGGAATGCGGGCGAACGTGTCGTCAGATAGACGGGCGCAGCTTCGCAAGATGACAAGTTTGTCTTTTGCATTGCACGCCTCGAGGGTGGGCATGGTGGATAAGTACTCGGACCAATCCCCACCTGACCAGGCCGAAGACGATCAATTGAAATCAGAATCAACCACAAGGAAGTTGTACGAACCGCTGAAGAAGACGCGGGCGGTCTGAGGGAGACCAGAGAACAGTTGCAACTGTTCTGGATTAGAGACGTTAAAAGGAGTTTCAGCTTGACTTGTAGGTTGCTCACCTTCTATCTTCTTATCGGCGTCCTTCTTGCTATTTACCTCAACTATATTCAAATAAGGTGTTTCATTCAAGCCGACAAAAAACTTGTCCAATTGCTCGGCAGCACAAGTGCTAGACAGGTCGGGTCGGAGCTGATCCTTTGCAACGTATATGGCGATGGAAAGCTTGACGGTTGAATCTTGAAGAGAATTGTCATCAGCAAGGTAATCCGCAATGCTACGAGTAATCTCTTGTCCAGCCTTTCTCCCGCCTACTTCGCCTTCGGTAATGTAACTTGGAGAAAAGAAGCAGCGAGTTCCGTCAATCATGCAAAGTGCGAGGCTCTTTTGTCCTGTCAGTTTGTTCTCGAGGCTCGCAGCAGAGTGGGCCCGCTTCCAAACAGTTACTTCCACTTCCAATTCTTCCACTTTCTTGACAAGCTGAGCATTCTCATCGGACGTCGCCCTAGCGAGGTCTATCGAAAGTTGAATAGACCATAACCTTGAGGTCTTCGAGGCACTTACCCTGAACTCTAGACAGAAGTTCATGCCTGAGAGATTTTACTTTAGTAGGCAACTAATCTACAAAGACACCTTCTGTGGTGTAGAAGTCTCACCATTGTTGTTGCCTAGTTGCGTTAACAGCGGATTCCATTTGAGAGACTGGCTTAAAGAGATAAAAAGACGGCGTGGAGGACGATATAACCTTGCGTGGGGAAGTGAAGGTCAACAGGTAAAATGGCCCTAAGAGACTGGTCTTATATGTGTTTGCAACGATAGAGCTGCGGACAGGGGCGTGACGACGCGAGGCGAAGCATAAGGACAGGGCAGTGACTGGAGCCAGCAGACGCTCGCGAACCAAATACACAGGCGTCCGGTGTCCCAATAATTGAGCATAGCTGACCAAGGTAAGATATTGGTCTGAGGATACCCCTGGGTGTCATTTCACCAGAGGCTGCGGTGTGAATAAGGGGATCACAAGGCATTGCAAACATTCGCTGCACCACCGTG
>Ga0137358_10002093_pt1 | contig 11218 bp, 10 predicted proteins | sample Mad1_20_16metaG_FD_105551 | JGI IMG/M metagenome (GOLD analysis project Ga0137358, IMG submission 105551) | Vadose zone soil microbial communities from Angelo Coast Range Reserve, California, USA - Mad1_20_16 metaG | ecosystem: Environmental > Terrestrial > Soil > Vadose zone | place: USA... | reverse complement strand
GTGGCGCGAATGCGGCCTGACCTTGATGCGGCCGGTTTGGTCAAGCCGTTGACCATGCTGTTGTTCGGAATGATCAATTGGATGTTTACCTGGTTTAAGTCCGGTAGGCGGGTTACTCATGCGGCCATGGCACCCATCGTGGCGGATCTGTTTTTCGGTGGATTGGGGGCTGTAGTGGAGACCGCTCCCCTTGCGCTCGAATCTGAAGGAGACAAGGATGGCAGTGGCCGGTGTGGCATGGATCGTTGATGGTATTCGGACCCCTATAGGCCGGAGGTCGTAACGAAAGCGCTGGAAAGAAAGGGAAATCATGAGTACGGATACTTCCACTACCCTTCGCAGCTTTTCGGCGGGGCGCTGGGTCGGCCGTGAACGAGCGCAGACGCTGAGCAGTGCAGTAACGGGTGCGCCCATTTTCTTTACACACGGCGAGTCGATCGATTTTGACGAAATGCTCGATTTTGGCCGAAGAACCGGCGTACCCGGACTTCTGGGACTCGATTTCCAGCAGCGCGCGACCATGCTGAGGGCACTTGCGAAATTCCTTCAGGAACGAAAGGATGCGTTGTACTCCCTCTCTTATTTGACAGGAGCGACCCGCTCGGACAGCTGGGTCGATATTGAGGGGGGAATCGGGACCCTGATGGCGTATGCCAGCATCGGCAGCAACGACTTACCATCGGGCAATGTCGTGCACGAGGGGCCCGCCTTCCCGCTTGGAAAGAAGGGGGGATTTGCCGGCACGCATATCCTGGTTCCGCGCGGCGGGGTTGCCGTTCATATCAACGCGTTCAATTTTCCAGTCTGGGGCTTGCTGGAGAAGTTTGCTCCGGCGTTTCTGGCAGGCATGCCTTGTATCGCGAAGCCGGCAACAGCCACTAGCTTTCTGACCGAAGCGCTGGTAAGGCAAATCGACGATTCCGGCATTTTGCCCGCGGGTAGCCTGCAACTGGTGATCGGTAGTACCGGAGATCTCCTGGATCGGCTGCTATGCCAGGACGTCGTCACTTTTACCGGATCAGCCGACACGGCGGCCAAGTTGCGGGTCAATCGAAATCTGATTGCGAACGCGGTCCCCTTTAACGCTGAAGCAGACTCGCTGAATTGCGCCATTCTCGCGCCGGATGTGGGTCCAGACGATGAGGAGTTCGAGTTGTTCGTACGCGAGGTCGCCCGGGAGATGATATCCAAGGCGGGCCAGAAGTGCACGGCGATTCGCCGGGCAATCGTTCCGCGCCGCCATGTGGAAACGGTTGCAGAAAGCTTGCGGGCCCGCCTGAAGAGCACTGTGGTCGGCGACCCAGCGGACAAGTCGGTGCAAATGGGGCCGCTAGCCTCAAAGGCGCAGCAGGCGGACGTCGCAGAGCGCGTCGCTCTGCTGCGCAAGGTCACCGATCTGGTATTCGGTGCCGAAGACGGCTTCCAACTTCATGGAGAGGGCTTGAAAGGCGGCGCATTCTTCGCACCGACCCTGCTGCTTTGTCGCGACGGCTTCAAGGCCGACGCAGTGCATGACGTCGAGGCCTTCGGTCCTGTCAGTACCCTGATTGGCTACGACGCGGTCGAGGAGGCGCTGGCACTGGCAGCACGTGGACGCGGCAGTCTCGTCGCGACGCTAGTTACCGGGGACCCGGCGCTGGCGGCCAGCGTTGTTCCTGCGGTTGCCGTCCTGCACGGTCGCATACTCGTCTTGGATCGGGAAGCCGCGGTCGATTCGACTGGACACGGATCGCCGCTTCCCCAGCTCAAGCACGGCGGCCCCGGACGGGCTGGCGGCGGCGAGGAGCTTGCTGGAAAACGCGCCGTGAACCATTACCTGCAGCGCGCGGCGGTTCAAGGATCACCAACGATGCTGGCAGCCGTGACTCGCGAGCACGTGCGCGGCGCTGCCGTGAGAGAGTCGGACATACATCCCTTCCGTCGCTACTTTGAGGACCTACAGATCGGTGATTCGCTGTTGACGCACCGCAGAACCGTTACCGAGGCTGATATCGTGAATTTTGGCGGTGTGTCGGGCGATTATTTCTACATGCACTTCGACGATATCGCGGCTCGGGAATCGGCGTTTGGTCAACGTATCGCTCACGGGTATTTTGTTGTCTCCGCCGCAGCTGGACTTTTCGTCTCGCCAGGCCCGGGGCCCGTGCTGGCAAATTATGGTCTGGACACCCTGCGTTTCGTGAAACCGGTAGCCATAGGTGACACCATTCGAGCACGCCTGACAGCCAAGCGCAAGATTGACCGAAACAAAAAGGATGAAAAGGGGGTGGGGCAGGGCGTCGTTGTGTGGGATGTCGAAGTTACCAATCAGCGAGATGAATTGGTGGCGAGCTATGACATTCTCACGCTCGTAGTCAAGCGGGCCTGATATGAAAGTTCGTTGAAGTCAATGGCACGAGACTGAAGCGCGAGACGTTTCATGTGAGGCCTCCGAATCGGTGATAGAACCACGGCGACAACTCCGCCAATGCACCGCCGGATGACATCACTGTTTGAGAAAGGAAGTCCTCGGCATCTCGATAGATCGCTTGATAGATTTGATGACAAAGTTGGCGCGCTGCGAGACCTGGCCAATCGTCCGACAGTAAGGCACCTGGAATCTGCGGGTCGTGCAGCGTCACGCGACGAAACCAATGAATAAGTAGGGTTCTCACCACGAAAGACTCGGAAGGTGCAAGTCGAGGGAGGCTTTGCATATCGGCGAACATTCCGAATCGTTGCGTGAAGGCGCGATAGCCGTTTGCGAGGCTATCGAGATTCCAGGATTGATCGACGAGTTTCCGCAGCGGCAATGTCGCCAATACGTCGAGTGGTCGTGCAGACAGAATGAAGACGCGATTGGACATATCCAGCCCGTCGAGGAGTTCGCGCAATGACCCCAGTTCAGGCGAAGGATGGCCAAATACATTTGGCGCGAGCTTGCCAAATCCCTCCCACTCCAACTCGCGCTCCAGACGATTTCGTTCGGGTGCGGGATCCTGCTTAGGAGGCACATATAGCAGGGTCCACGACCCGTCCCACTCCCGTTGCTGCTCGGAATACACGCGCTTGTACGCGCGCTGGAACCGCACCGCTCCCTGCTTTGTGAGCGAATAAACACTATGACGGCCTTGGCGCCGGGAGACGAACCAGCCCTCCCCCATTAGACGAAATACGCACGTGCGAACCAGGCGTTCATTGACGCCGAACCAACTCAAGACGCTGATCAGGTCGCTCAATCGGATCGCCCCGCCGCGCGGTTCGATTGCGTCCCCGAATAGGGTGATGACCAGAGACTTCGACTTTGGGGGCGACGCTTCCCAGGTTCTTCGAAACCAGTCGGATATGGATGGCATGAGTCACGTGCACTGAGTTGAAGCTACATGATACATGATGCAAACATAGCTGTATCGGATAATTGTGAACAAGAGGTCGGTTGACTTTCAATTTACCTCACGCTTAAGCGGTTATTGGGGGTCCGCCGATGCCCGCATCGGATGCTGAAGCGATACGGAATGTGAGAATGAGTAAGTAGTTTTGTATTGTATTGTTGGGGCAAGGCTGATATCGTCGGCAACGAGATAAGCCATGCCTTTCCTTCTTGATCAAGGTTGGCTCGGGCGGCATCTCGCGAAAACTACAAGGAGGAGCCATGAAGATCAAGCAGTCCGACGGCGTCGGATACGGCGTAGCGGAAAAGTTTCCTTTGTCGTCGTGTGTCCCATTCGTCGCGTCAGTACTCTTCGCGTCCGGTGCGAACGCAGGCCAAGGCGATTGCTCAAACCTCACCGCGCTCCAGATTCCCGACACGACGATTACGTCGGCCGAGTATGTGGCAGCGGCCAACGGTCTGCCGGGTTACTGCGATCTTCTCGCAACGGTCGCACCCCAGACCGACGTCGAGGTGCGTCTTCCGGATGATTGGAGCGGTCGTTACTTGCATTTCGGCGGCGGCGGTTTTGATGGTCGGATCCCCAACCTCAACTCTGCCGCCATGTCGTCCGGGAACCCGCTATCGAACCACTTCGTTGTGGTCGGATCGAACGGCGGTCATCGAGCAATCAGCTATCCCGGCGCCAGCTTTTCCACCGACAAAACGCTGACGCTCGACTATGCGAGCGGAGCCCTGCAGGAGGCGGACTTGGTGGGCAATGCGGCAGTTCTCGCTTATTACCGACAGCCGCCGAAATACAGATATTTTGACGGCTGTTCCAACGGAGGCAAGAACGCCTCAGTTGTGATGGCGGTGCTCGGTGACAACTATGATGGTGTGGTTGCTGGCGACGGCGTCTACGGCCATTCGAACGAAAACACCGGCGGCAGCGACATGTCAGGTATGACAGCGGCTTGGGCGCGTGCGCAGCAACAGGTGCCTTTGAGCGCGGCAAAGGGTGCGTTGGTCTACCGCGCCGAGCTGGCGGCTTGCGACGCGCTCGATGGCATTGCGGACGGCATCGTTTCTAATCCCGAAGCATGTCATTTCAATCCCGAGGTCTTACTGTGTGCCGGCAGCTCCAACGACAGCTGTCTTACCGCGGCAGAGATCCAGGCCGTCAATGCGATACGGAGCGATCTGAAGGATGCAACAGGACGTGTTATCGGCGCACCCTACGGTCTGGGCGATCCGTCGCAAGCGGCGCCATTTACCGGCGCGCTTTCCTCGGGCTTTCTGGCAATGGCATTTCGTACGACGACCTACGATCCGACGACGTTCGACGTCGATCGTGATTTCACGACCGTGATGCAAGTCCTTGATGGCGTCTACGGAATGAGCGGAAGTATCGAAGGTATTGGTAATTACCTGAAACAAGGCAAGAAGCTGATCGTCTATCACGGTTGGGACGATATGCTCGTACAGCCCTATGTGAGCACGCGGCTATACGCGGCGCTGAAGAAGCGAGGCGGTCCAGACCTGGCGAACGCGCGTCTTTACATGTTTCCGGGAATGGGGCATTGCGGGGGCGGTGTTGGTGCCTCCACCGCCGACTTGCTGAGCGGCATGGTCAATTGGGTCGAGCACGGTATTGCACCGGACGACTCGCTTGTGGCCGCGAAGCTGAATAGCGCCGGCGGTGTCCTTTTAACCAGGCCACTCTGCGAGTATCCGAAGACTCCAAGGTATGCAGGGGGCGTGCCAAGCGACGCGCGAAACTTCAGTTGCGTGGCACCGCGCGATAGCGAGTGAACGCCACCGTCGGATCGCGCCAGCCGGCCGATCGCCTGCTCGGCGTTTCCACCGTTTCCTGCTGAATTGCGCTATTGACGACCGTTAGACGAAATCACTCGCGGGGGCCACCATGAAAACGAACCCGTTCGTCCTTCTGTCGCTTACCCTTGCCGCCGGCGTCGCGTGCGCAGCGGACAATGTGCAAATTTACGTTCTCTCCAACCGCGCCGACCTGATCTCCGGCGGAGAAGCACTGGTGGAGGTAACCATTCCCGCAGGAGCCGACCCCGCGGCGATGCGCGTGGCGGTCGGCCAGCGCGACGTTACTTCCGCCTTTGCAGTGCGCGCCGACGGGCGCTATCTCGGCCTGATCGAGGGGCTCGCGCTGGGCGAGAACGTCGTCACCGCGCAGCTCCCTGGCGGCGGCGCCTCGCACATCAGCATTGCCAACCATCCCAGCGGCGGGCCGGTGTTCAGCGGCCCGCAGGTTCAGCCCTGGTCGTGCAATCCTGGAGCGACCGATACGCTCTGTACTCGGGCGCCGAGTTACCAGTACTTTTATGTTCCGGCGGGCGTTGACCCGCAGGCGACGCCGGGACTCATCGGTGGGCCTGGCGGCCAGGATACGTATTTTGTGCCTTACAACCCGGCCAGTCCTCCACCCGCTGCGTTGATTGCGCAGACCACGACCGATCAGGGGCAAACAGTTACGTTCATCGTTCGAGTGGAGACCGGTTCGGTGGACCGGGGGCAGTACCAGATCGCGGTCCTGTATGACCCGTCCAAGCCCTGGGACTTTGGAAATCCACAAGTCGGCTGGAACCGAAAACTGTTTCTCGTCGGAGGTGCCGGATGCGGTATCTCGTACCAGGAAGGAGCGGCGCCTGGCGTGCTGTACGGTAAGGTACTGGGACGTGGCTTTGCGACGATGTCCACCGACTTGGAGGCCACCGGCAACAACTGCAACATGGTCGTGCAGGCTGAGTCGCTGATGATGGCCAAAGAGCACTTTATAGAAGTGTATGGTCCAGTCCGCTACACGTTTTCCATCGGCGGATCCGGCGCAGCGGTCGTGCAGCATTGGACCGCTAATGCTTATCCGGGCATCTATGACGGGCTGGTCGTCGAAGCCAGCTTTCCAGATGCCTGGACCTTGATGGGGAACACGGAGGATTGCATCTCCCTCGTCAACTACTGGACGGATCCAGCGCGTTGGGCTCCGGGGGTAGTCTGGAGCCCGGTCGATCAAAGCTTCGTGGAAGACGGCGATGCGCCGTCCAGTTGCGTGGCATGGGTCGCGGGTTTCAAGGGGTTGTTCACGCCCGCGGACGAGACGGGTCAGGTACCGGCAAGCGAAGTCTACGATCCGCAAACGAATCCAAATGGGGTCCGTGGGACGTTATGGGACTACAGCGTTGCTCAGCTTGGACGCCGGCCGCCGGGGGCGTGGGGTCCGATCGAAAAGACTATTGGGCACGGCTTCGCGAATCGCCCGCTTGACACCGTCGGGATCCAGTACGGGCTGAAGGCGTTGATGAATGGGCTGATTACGCCCGCGCAGTTCGTTGATCTCAACGCCAAAGTGGGTGGGCACGACATCGACTACAACGCCCAACCCGACCGTACCCTGGCGGATCCCGCCGCATTGACTGTGGTGTATCGATCGGGGTATCTCAACCAGGTTAATAACCTGCACGTCCCCATCATCGACATTCGCGGCACCAGCAACGTCGAGCTCCACGACACTTATCATAGCTGGTCGATGCGTGCGCGCCTCGACCGCGCCAACGGCAACCACGACAACCAGATCATCTGGGATTCGTTTACCGCCTCCGGATTTGTGATCGATCCGGCTCTTGAAGCACAGGCGTTCGATCTAATGGATCGGTGGCTGTCGGCGATCGAGGCGGACACGAGCGCCCGGACACTCGCCGAGAAGGTTGTTTATGGCAAGCCGCCCGATGCGGTGGATCGGTGCACCGTACCGGGCACGGGTGTCGCGGGTCCCTGCGTCATTCCTCAGAGCGGGTCGCCGCGTCTGGGCGCGGGCGAGCCACTCACCGACGACACCGCGAAATGTCAGCTCAAGGCGATGAACCGTACCGACTACTTCCCGAATCTTTTCACCGATGCGCAGTGGAGCCAGCTCCAGCAGACGTTTCCGACTGGGGTGTGCGACTACGCCCAGGCTGGCGTAAACCAGCAGGCGACGGTGCCATGGACGACCTATGAAAACGGGCCGGGAGGGCAACCGCTGGGCGATGCGCCTCAGTCCGTACCGTTCTGACCGTACCGAGACGGCCGCCCGATCATCAGGTCATCTACCCCGGCAACTCGCTCTGCCGGGTGATGATTTTCGAAACTAGCCCGTACTCGATCGCCTCCTCGGCCGACATCCATCGATCGCGGTCGATATCCGCGAGCACCGACGCTAACGAGCGCCCCGTTTCCCGCGCAATCACGCCCGCGATGCGCTGGCGCGCACGTACCAGCTCGCGCGCCTGGATTTCGATATCCGAGGCCTGGCCGCCGGCGCCGCCGCTGGGCTGATGGATCAGGAATCGGGTGTTCGGCAGGCAAAACCTGCGCTCCTGCGGGACGGCAAGATAGAGGTGCGTCGCGGCGCTTCCGACCCAGCCCGTGCCGATCATATTCACCGGTGCGCGGATAAAGCGCACGATGTCGTGGATCACGTCGCCGGATTCGACGTGCCCACCGGGCGACGAAACGAGAAGATTGATCGGGGCGTCCGATGCCGACGAGAGCGCGATGAGTCGCCCGACCGTAGCGCCGGCCAGCGTATCCGTGATCTGCCCGAAAACCAGGACCGTTCGGGCCCGGAACGTCTTTTCCTCCAGGAATGCGCCGACCGACCCGGCATCTGCCGCTCTCTCTTCATCCATGAACCTGATCCTCTTCAGATGAGTAATGGCGCAGCTCGCTGGCGTCGACGCCGACATGCGAATATAACGGACAGACCTCGCGGTTTCGGTGTCGGCGGTTGCTCATTCGCATCACCCGGGCAACATGCGCTGGAACACGCTGTCCTTGTCCACCAGCAGGTGCTTCAGCGCCGCGGCAACGTGAATCACAATCAGCACTGCGAACACAAGAGCGGCCAGCCGATGTACCGCCGCAAAGTTTCCCCGCAGCGCCGCATCCTCCCATCCCCATTGCGGGAGCGGGATGCCGAAGAGCTTCGGGCCGTATTTGCTGAAGGAGGACGTGAGATAGCCGGCGAGCGTCACGAGCACCATGAAGACGTAGAACAGGCGATGGCTGAGGACGGCCGCCGTTCTTTCCCACCTCGGCATGGTCGTGGGCAGCGCCGGCGCCGCATGCATGATGCGCCAGACGATCAGCGTCACGATTACGAACGCCGTAGTGATGCCGAGCGACTTGTGCAGGTTGAAGAAGAAGGCGCGTTCGGGGGTGTTTTTCGCCGTGCCGACCATGTACCAGCCGGTCGCCAGCAAGGCAATGATCAGCAGCGCCGCGATCCAGTGAAGGACCACGGCCATGCGCCCGTAGCGGGCGGACGGCTTCATGCCGACAGTCTCCGTGGTCATCACTGCCCCGTTACTCTGGCGATCATTGGATTGTTTTTTTGATGTTTTCAGAAAATCGCGGCCTTGGCTACGAATCAAGGGCTCGTGGGTTCGATTTCTGCTGGGCGCACCAAGAATCAAGCACTTACGCACCTTTTGGGGTGGCGTTGTGCTATTCACGGCCGCTTGTGCTATGTAGCGCGATCGCCGTCGAACGGCGGGAGGAAGGCAGGTGAAATCGAAACTGTCGCGGAACCTCGCAGATTCAGATCGTCGATGCTCGCCCCACAGACGGCGGGCGTTGTTCTCCTTGCTTGGAACCGCGGTGACGGCATTGAGGGCTGGGCCGTCCGCTGGCCAGAGCACCAAGCCCGGTCACGACGGCGCAGCGCTGATGTGCGTCGCCACACCCGAGCAGACCGAGGGCCCGTACTTTGTCGACGAACATCTGAATCGATCGGACATTCGATCCGATCCGGTCGATGGCTCGGTCCGGCCCGGCTTGCCTCTGAGACTTCAAATCCGTGTGGGCCGGATCGATTCGACCGGATGCCGACCGCTGGTCGGGGCCACCGTCGACATCTGGCACTGCGATGCGCAGGGGGTGTATTCCGATGTCAGCGAGCGTCCCTTCAGGACGCTGGGGTCCCGATTCCTGCGCGGCTACCAGGTGACGGACGCGAGCGGGTCCGTGCGCTTTGTGACGATCTATCCCGGCTGGTATCCGGGGCGAACGGTGCATATCCATTGCAAGATCCGCACGGGAACGGATGCGGCGCGAGCCCTGCAATGGACTTCACAACTCTACTTCGACGACGCAATCACGGATCAGGCGCATCGGCATATCGCCTACCCCCAACGGGAAAGACCCAGGACGAGAAATGGCGGGGACGGCATCTTTCAGGATGACGGCCGCAGCCTGATGCTGACGCTGTCTGGCGCCACCGAGGGCTACGATGCACGCTTTGAGGTTGGACTCAAGTCGCATTCCTGACAGCCCGCTGCAAAACGGCTCCGCGAGCGACCGCGTTGATCGGAGCGGACGGCATCCACCTCACGCACCGGATTGGGTGCTCCTGCGCACGGCTGCGACGAAGATCCAGACAAGGAACAGCGGGATCAAGAGTGGCAGCAGAAACGGAAAGGCGAACCAGACCGCCAGCAGACCTGCAAGCACCAACACACCGAGGACAATCAGTCCTACTCCGGCGAACACGAAAACAAGCAGGATCGCCACGCTGAAGAGCGCTACGATCGCCACCAGCACGCCCCAGCCTTCGGTGGCGAGCTTTGCTGGCCCAACGAGCCTCTGCCCGTTTACGATGATGGCAATATCGCTCGACTGAAGCAGTACCACGGCGAGCAGCGCAAGAACCAGAATCACCAGCACAATCGCGATCTTCTTCATCGTGCCTGTTTCTCCTCGTGGGGGGAGTCACGTTTCATGCTTGATTCGATGAAACGCCACATTCTAATCGCCCATCCCACGCTCCAGCATACGACGATGCGGCTCGCTGACCTGCGTGCGCAACCACAGCGCGAAGCGTGCGACGTCGCGGCGCGAGCTGCGCTCCAGCCACGCCTGCATGCCCATCTCGGTGAAAGCCAATTGCCCCGTCCCTGGCACTGTGCGGAGACCATCGCCGCCCACAATTGCCCGGATGCGCTCGGCCTGGCGGCCGCGTCCCTCGATGCCCAGCGCATCCAATACGTCGGTGGCCACGATTAACAGCCGGTCGTCCTCGTCGACCAGCACTCGAATCTGGAAGTTCCCGAATGCGTAGTAGCGTCCCTGCCAGGCTGCGAGCGGAGCTTCGCGCATCTTCTGCAACACGAGCCTTCCGCCTTGCCACAGGGGCCACATCACGTAAAGAGCGATCAGCGGCGCTTTCATTAGCCAGGGGATTGCATCCGTGGACTCGCGAATCGGCGCGACAACCCAAGCCCACACGAGGGCCACCGTGAACCCGGCCCAAATCATCCAGACCGACCGCCGAGTGCGCCTGTCAGGATCGTCATCGAGGCGCAACCCTGTCCTCCCCAGCAAGGCTTACCGGCGCTGTACTTGGCGACTATCAGCCTCGATTGAAGCATTGGCGGCGGGCTCGCCTCCAAAGCTCGCGCCCACAACGGAGACAGTCTTCGCGCCGGCCGCACGAAGATAACGGACCGCAGCCAACACCTCGTACTCGACTGCGGCGTCCGCCGGACTCGGGTTGAGGTCCGTGCGAGCGGCCGCGCACGTGGGCGTCAGTCCAAATTCCCCACGACAACGTCGAGGTCGTTGGTTCGAATGCTGCCGGGCGCGCCATTAACTCAAGGGCATGTGAGGTGAACACGATGCTGCGACCAGGGTCGGGCCGAGCATTGTGGAACCGACCTTTCCGAGGAGCCGCCTACACTGGATTGAGACCTCGGCCTTTCCCGAGAGTCAGTCCGATCAGCACCGGCATCGCCAGCAGCACCATCGGGAACTGAATCACCAAACCCGCGACGATCGCAAGCGCCAAAGGCTGCTGAATGG
>Ga0137358_10002087_pt1 | contig 11224 bp, 11 predicted proteins | sample Mad1_20_16metaG_FD_105551 | JGI IMG/M metagenome (GOLD analysis project Ga0137358, IMG submission 105551) | Vadose zone soil microbial communities from Angelo Coast Range Reserve, California, USA - Mad1_20_16 metaG | ecosystem: Environmental > Terrestrial > Soil > Vadose zone | place: USA... | reverse complement strand
TTAGGTTATATGGCCGCATGGCTGTTATTACGGGTGCTGCTAGTGGCATCGGTCGAGCGATTGCCCAAAAGTTCGCGGCAAACGGCGCTTTAGTGTGCCTCTTGGACATTGATCGGACACCAGCAGAAACGGTTGCGGGGGAGATTACCAGGGCTGGCGGAACAGCCTCGGCATATGAATGCGATGTGAGCGATAGGGTTTCAACTGAATCCAAATTCGACACAATCTTGCGGCAGCGTCGGGTTCACATCCTTATAAATAATGCCGGGGTCTCGCACATTGGCACGGTCGAAAACACGACCGAGCACGACTTCGGCCGCGTTTTTCGCGTTAACGTCAAAGGTTATTTCAACGGTATCAGTGCTGTAATCGGAAGGATGAAGTCTGCAGGAGGGGAGTCATTCTAAACAGGGCTTCTGTGGCCGGATCTGCCGGACTGGCTGAGCGCTTCGCGTACTCGACCAGCAAAGGCGTGGCGATTGCGATGACCTATTCCGTCGCGCGTGACTATATCGGCCACAACATTCGCTGTAACTGCATTTCCCCGGCCCGGGTGCATACGACCTTCGTCGATGATTATTTGAAGAAGAACGATCACGGCCGCGAGCAGGAAATGTTCGAGAAACTGGCGAAGACGCAGCCGATCGGCAGAATGGGGGAACCGGACGAGGTAGCCTCGCTTGCCCTCTTCTTGTGTTCTGACGCGGCGTCGTTCATTACCGGAGTGGATTACCCTCTGGATGGCGGTTTCATGAATTCGCACGGCTGACTGCGAGAGAACAGTGGACCTGCAACTTGAAAATAAGGTCGTGCTCGTCACCGGCGGAGCCAAGGGCATTGGCGCCGCAATCGTGCGAGCCGGCGCCGCGGAGGCTGCGATTCCCGTCATTTTGGACCGTGACGCCGAAGCCAGCAAAAACCTTCACGCCGAGGTAAGCACAAGCCACGTGGTCATTGCGGATCTGTCGTCCTCTGCAGATTGCCAAAGTGCGATCGATTCGACAGTTGAGAAGTTTGGCCGGCTTGATGCTCTAGTGAACAACGCGGGGATAAACAGCAAAGTCGGTCTGGAGCATGGAACTCCAGAACAGTACGCAGACTCACTAAGTCGCAATCTGCTGCATTACTACAACATGGCGCATTTCGCGCTTCCCTATCTGAAGAAAACGCGCGGTTGCATCGTGAACATCAGTTCAAAAACCGCTATCACCGGTCAAGGTGGTACGTCAGGATATGCGTCATCCAAAGGAGCAATATTGGCTTTGACCCGCGAATGGGCGGCGGAGCTGCTGGGCTACGGCATTCGCGTGAACACGGTTATTCCCGCAGAGGTGATGACTCCACTCTACCGGCAGTGGCTCGACACATTCCCTGACCCCAAACGGAAGCTTGAGTCCGTCCTGGCCAAGATCCCTCTGGAAAAAAGAATGACCTCTCCCGACCAGATCGCGGCAATGGCAGTCTTCCTGCTTTCTGCGCGTTCCGCGCATATAACCGGCCAGCATGTGTTCGTGGATGGCGGCTACGTACACCTTGATCGAGCTTTGACTTAAGAGATGACGACCTCAGCACCCATCACCGAGCGCCGATATATCGCCCCACTGATTCTCGTCACAACTTTATTCTTTCTCTGGGCGCTGGGAGTCAACCTCAATGACGTTCTCATCCCGCATTTGAAGAAGGTTTTCGATCTGAACGACTTTAGATCGGCACTCATCCAGGTGGCATTCTTCGGCGGTTATTGCCTTTCCGCGTTGCCTGCAGGACGGCTGCTCGAAACGATCGGCTACAAGAATGGAATCGTTGTTGGTTTGGTTACATGTGCGACAGGCGCATTGCTGTTTATTCCCGCGGCCTCAATTCAGGTGTATGGATTATTTCTTTTTGCTTCATTCGTTATGGCGTGCGGCCAAGGGGTCCTCGAGGTCGCTGCTAACCCTTACGTAACACTCCTGGGGCCACCGGAGAGCTCAGAGCGCCGATTAAATCTGGCACAGTCGTTCAATGCTGTGGGCGCAGTAGTGACGCCATTCATAGGCGCGGCTTTTATTCTCTCGGCTCTCGAGTATTCGCGTGAGAAGTTGACCAACATGACGCCCGAACAGATAGGTACGTATCGCACGGCCGTGGTCAGCACCGTGAGAACGCCTTACCTCGTGATCGTAGGACTTTTTCTCGCCTATGCTGTAGTGATATTTTGTTCAACATTGCCAGAGGTCGGTGCAGCCGATGGAACCGTCAAGCGGGAGTCAACCGGGGAAGAGCTGCGCGATATCTGGCGTTATAGCCATCTTGTAAAAGGAGTTATTGCACAGTTCTTTTACGTGGGAGCTCAAGTCGGGGTGGGCAGTTTCGTCATTCGCCTGGCGCAGCATAGCATTCCTGGAATGCTCCAGAAGGATGCTTCGTTTTATTTGAAGTTGCACTTGATCGGATTCATGACCGGGAGGTTCTCCGGTTCCTACATCATGAAGCGCGTGCCTGCCGCCAGGCTGCTTTCATTGTTTGCAGTTTCGACTCTGATTTGCCTCCTCGTGGTTCTTCTCGGCACCGGCGTGGCGCCCCTGTGGGCGGTCGTCCTAATCGGTTTTTTTCATTCGATCATGTTTCCGACCATCTTTGCCCTGAGCGTCAAGCAGCTTGGGCGATACACAAAGCTGGGGTCGTCTTTGTTGGTGGCGTCGATCATAGGCGGAGCAATTTTCCCGGCGATCATGGGATTCATGTCTGACCATACCAACATTCGTGTCGCGTTTGTGGTTCCACTGATTTGTCAGGCCTATGTGCTCTACTTCGCGGTGCGTGGCTATCGGCCTGTCCTGGTTCCGGAAGCCCGAGCTGCTGAACCGAGTACCGTGAAATGAGCCGCCGATTCTGCTTCGCCCTCGACCTGAAAGACGATCCCGCTCCCGCTCCGATTGCCGAGTACAGGAAAAATCACGAGAAAATCTGGCCCGAGGTGACGCAGGGCCTAAAGGACTCTGGTATCGAAAATCTGGAGATTTAGCTGCTCGGCACGCGCATGTTCATGATCATGGAAGTAAACCGAGAACTCTTCGTTTGAAAAAGAGAACCGAGGCTGACGAGACAAATCCGAAGATGCAAGCTTGGGAGCAGCTCATGTGGAGATTCCAGCAAGCGTTGTCGGAAGCAAAGCCAGGCGAAAAATGGATACGCATGGAACGTATTGTTGAACTAGAACCTTAGCTGGCGAGGCCCACTAAGCTCGCGTCGCGGGAGTAAAACATTATGAGACGAACTGATTCAGGCCACAAAGGCGAACCGAAGATCGCGCCGTTGGACAGTCTGAGATGTAAGGCGGGAACGACGTCGAACAATCCGCCAAATCGCGAGTCAGCGTCGGCATTTAAGGGACGACGTTCCTTCATCAGCGGCATGGCAACCTTGGGGGCAGGGTTAGCGTGTTCTGCCATCTTGCCGGCAAGCGCCGTCTCACAGCCCATGACGGACGCTCCCTCGAAAACAAAATCTGTAACAGGCGAGTGCGGTGGCGGCTTGGTTATTGCTTCTGACACCGCGACGGTTGCAGAAACGACCGCTGGAAAAATCCGGGGCTTCAGGCGGAACGGCGTGTACATTTTCAAAGGCGTACCCTATGGCGCCTCAACCGCTGGTGCCAGACGCTTCATGCCGCCAGTCAAGCCTGAACCGTGGACGGGAATTCGCAACGCGCTGCAGTATGGTCGCATTTGTCCATACCAGGACTCCGCGCATTTTGATACTGACGGCGGGAACCTGGCGAACCACGACGAAGATGCATTTGTCCTGCATCGCGGTGCGTTCCTGACCGTGCCCGGAGAGGACTGTTTGCGTGTCAACCTTTGGACGCCGGAGATACATTCTTCACGCAAACGCCCGGTTATGGTCTACATGCATGGTGGAGGGTTTACCGCTGGCAGCGGGCACGATCTGCTTTCCTACGATGGCGAAAGTCTCGCCCGTAATCATGATGCTATCGTAGTGACGCACAATCATCGTCTGAACGTGTACGGCTATCTCAACCTCGGACACCTGGCGGGAGAAACATATGCAAGTGCCGCCAATGTTGGGATGCTTGATATTGTCGCGGTCTTAGAGTGGGTGCGCGATAACATCGCGACTTTCGGCGGCGATCCCGGCAACGTAACTATTTTTGGTCAGTCTGGCGGGGGAGGCAAAGTCCTCGCACTTATGGCTATGCCGGCGGCCAAAGGCTTGTTCCATCGTGCGATTGTGCAGAGCGGCCCTTTTCTGAAAGCTCTCTCTCCTGACTACTCAGGACAATTGGCTAGGTTGGTGGTAGAAGAGCTCGGCCTCTCCAAATCACAAGTAAACGAACTGCAGAACATTCCGGTTGACCGTCTGTCTGGGGCCGCCGCGGAAGCCATGAAGAAGATGCCCGAGCACAAATCTTCTCTCCGTGCAGTGTACGGTGAAGACAACTGGGGGCCGACGGTAGACGGCATTACTCTTCCTAGCCATCCGTTCGATCCGGGAGCTCCACAAATATCAGCGGACGTTCCCTTGCTCACCGGCACAAATCTCCATGAGGCTATAAGCGGGCTTGACCGCACCGATGCGAACGCCATGCGGATCGAAGAGGTTCACCGATTGGTGGGTGAGGAATTCGGCGATCGCGCCAAGGAGATCATCGATGCTTACAGACGAGATTATCCTGAAGCGACGCCTTTCGACCTGTACGCCACAATTGCAGCGGCTCCTTTTCGCCGTCCGGCTGTTGAACAGGCGACCAGGAAGGCCGCATTGGGCACCGCACCTGCGTACTCTTACGTTTATTGTTGGCGCACGCCGGTGCTGGATGGCCGTCCTGGTTCGTTTCACGCCGCAGAAATAGCATTCACTTTCGACAACGCTGACATTTGCGATCATTACAGCGGGGGCACCACAGAGGCGTTGCTCCTATCGAAGCAAATCAGTACTGCCTGGGTAAATTTTGCCCGAACCGGAAATCCTAATCACAATGGTCTGCCACATTGGCCCGCATACACTTCCGAGCAGCGTGCAACGATGTACTTTGACACGCCCTGCGCGGTGCGAAACGACCCCGAACGAGAAGGATTGAGACTGATGGCAAAGTCTTGAGTAAACAATCGCGATAACCGCGCATCCGGCGAAGCTGGTGGCAACGAAATGTTGGCGCGAATCAGATCGTAACTGTCTGAGGAAGGAAGAGGAATCGTCCGAAAATAACCGTACATCCTGCCGCCAAATTGAGGCCAGAAATGCACCGAAACCTAAGCCCTCTCCAATTAATTCAAGCTGCCCTTCGAGTCTGGCTAATTGGTTTCTGTGGTTTGGGCTTCAGCGCAGAAGTTGGCACAACCTGCAAAGGGCCTCCCGAACTGGAAAAAGCGATATCGACGCGGCCGTCAGCCAGCGCCTACGATGCGTTGGGCGCGTATTTCGGACAACGGAAACAGTTCGCATGCGCGCTCTCTGCATTTGAATCGGCGCTTCGCCTAGAACCGAACTCGTGGGAAACACACTATAACCTCGGGCTGGCTCTGCTTGAACATGGGAAATCCGAGCGTGCGGCTAACGAGCTTCGTGCAGCTGCAAGGTTGAGACCGCACATGGCGCAGACGCACACAGCTTTGGGAAGCGCGCTCAGCAAGTCAGGTCAGACCGACAATGCGATCCGTGAATTCAAGCTGGCTCTGCATTTGGACCCAACATTTATCCCCGCTGCGGATGGACTGGCGCAAGCTCTTATCGCGCAGAAGAAGTACGGCGCTGCCATCGACTATCTGAAGACTTTGCCGCCGTCTGAAGTACTCCAGATGGATTTGGCAATTACGTATTCAAGGAACGGAAATGTGGACCAGGCTATCCACATTTTGTCGGAGCTCATCAAGCAAAATCCGTCATCGGCACAGGCGCACGCGAATCTGGCAACAGTTTACGTCCAGCAGAGCCGGTACCGCGAAGCGGCTGTGGAATTCCAGAAAGCGTTGAGTCTCGATCCAACCGATGAGATTGCCCTCATTTCCTATGGGAGAACTCTGACGGTCCTTGGGGAGTTCCGCTCAGCATCGCCGGTAATAGGAAACTACGTTCGTCGGAAGCCTCGGAATGTCGAGGCACTGTACCTCATGGGGGTGGTACATAGCGGACTTGGAAATTATGTCGATGCCGAAAAAATGCTGCGACGGGCGCTCGCGCTGGACCCCAACGACTACGACGTCCGGTATAACCTTGGATTCGTACTGGCGAAATTGGGAAAACCGGAGGAAGCGCGTGAGCAGTTTGACAGGGCTTTGCAGTTAAATCCCGGCTCAAGCGAGGCACGTTTCCAACGGGCAGCGGTCCTCAGGGCACTTGGCCAGAAAGAGGAGGCTCGCGAGGAACTGAATATTGTCGAACAGAAGAAACAGGAGAGTTTCAGACAGGACATTGCCGGGACGAAGACAAACCAGGCCAATGGTTACTTCCAAGCGGGTGAAATTCAACGCGCTGTGAAGCTATACCAGGAGGCCATTGCGGAAGACCCGAACAATGCGCATACCTATTTCAACCTGGCATTGGCCCTGGACAAACTGGGTGACAAAAAGGGTGAACGCGACGCACTGGAAAAAGCAGTTGCGGTAGATGCCCAGTTTGCGGCCGCCCATAATCAATTGGGACTCCTCAGTCTTGCGACAGGTCAGGATGCAGACGCCGAGAAACATCTGAGGATCGCTATTTCAATAAATCCGCAGTATGCCGAAGCCCAGAACAATCTGGGCGTTGTTTGTGGCCGACAAGGAAAAATCAAAGAGGCGGAGCAGTTCTTCCGGCAGGCGGTCGAGAACGACTCCCACTATGCACAAGCATTTTTGAATCTCGGCCTGATGCTGGCGAGCCAGTCGCGCTTCGCGGACGCGCAGAAGGCGGTGCAAAGTGCGATCCAACTCGAACCCAATAACATCCAGGCACTTACGGCAAGAGGTATGGTTCTGGCCAGGATGAATCGAGGACCAGAGGCCGTAGCTGACTTTCGCAAGGTCATTGAGCTCGACAGCAGCTCGGCTGAAGCGCATCTGAATCTCGGAATTGCATTGGCGGATCAGTTCGATCTCGAACACGCTCTGGGGGAATTTTCAGAAGCCGTACGCCTGGATCCGGCTGCTACCGTGCCACGCTACAACCGGGGAAGAGCGCTTCTCGATCTCGGCCGCAATGATGAGGCGAAGCTGGAACTCGAAGCTGTTACGCGCATGGACCCCGACTTTGGCGATTGTTGGTATTTGTTGGGTTTGATCGAGAAGCAAGCGGGAAACACGGACCAGTCAATCCAGACGCTGAAGACGGCTGTGCAACTGAAGCCGAACAATGCGGACGCGCTGTATTTGTTGGGGCAAGGCTTGCTGCGCCGCGGGGACCATGCCGGCGCCATCGCGAAATGGCGCAAAGCAATTGAGGTCCAGCCCGACTATTCTGAGGCGCTCTATAACCTCTCCCGGGTGTTGGCCAAATCTGATCCTGAGGAAGCTAAACGCCTTCAGAACCAATTTGAGAAGTTGCAGGCCCAGGAACACATCACTGATCGCGCCCAAACCCTGGGTAATTTCGCACTGGCTTCCGCCGACGCGCACAACTGGCCGCAAGCCATTGCCCAATTGAAGGAGGGCATCAAGGTTTGTGGAGACTGTGGCGCTTTACCACTATTAAAGAAGGATATCGGTCTGATTTACTGCCGTTCCGGTGATCTGAAGGCCGGACGCGCCGAACTGCTAGAAGCTCAAAAACTCAACGCCCAGGACCCCGAGATCGAGCAGGCGCTGCGTTTCCTGGAAAACGCGAACCGGCGTAAGTGAGCCGACAGTGAACGTCGCCGGAGGTCTCGATTGTCATTGGCAAACGCATATTTTGGGTAAAGCGATGAATAACATGCTTCTTGTTGGGCTGATCTGCACAGCATTGTCGGCCCCGGTGCCGCAAACGTCGACGGCCACGAGTCCATCCGCTTCTGCACCAGCTGCGCCAGCACAGACAACTGTCGATTCTGGTCCGATATCCGCGAGTACGCCGGTCACGGATGACTGGAACGGGTACACTCGGCACACATTCCAGTTTGAGGGACGTACCTGTTACATCGTCGACCCTAAGTGGAATGCGACGGGCAACCCCTGGCTGTGGCGTGCGCGGTTCTGGGGCCACCGGCCGGAGGTGGATCTCGCGTTACTCGCACAGGGATACCACCTCGTGTACATGGATGTTGCAGAGATGTTGGGTAACCAGGAAGCGGTCGGCCACTGGAATGACTTCTACAAATTACTTACGACTACGTATCACCTGAACCGCAAGGCCGAGATGGAGGGGATGAGTCGCGGCGGCATGTACGTGTATGCGTGGGCGGAGCAGAATCCTGACAAGGTAGCGGCGATTTACGCGGACGCGCCGCTGTGTGACGTCAAGAGCTTACTGGCCCTGCACGATGGGCAACCTGAGCCAGCACGGTGGAAAATGGCAGTGGATGCATTCGGCTTTCACGACGTGAACGAAGCGCTCGCTTACCGCGGCAGTCCTATCGATAACCTCGCCCCCCTGGCAAAAGCTGGCGTGCCGCTGTTGCATGTGGTGGGTGATGCGGATACGGTCGTCCCCGTGGACGAGAACACGCGGATTATGGAGCAGCGCTACAAGGCATTGGGCGGTAGCATGCAGGTCATCGTGAAACCTGGAGTTGGTCATGTGCATGGGCTGGATGATCCGATGCCGATCATTGAATTTCTAGTCGCACATCGGCCCAGGGTCTAGTGGAGTCAAACGCCATACCGCTCTACCTTGTTCTTCGCGTCAGCGGCGACGGTGGCAGCCGACCAGAGGGTTTGAGAGCTTTCGTCTGATTTGACAGTCGACGATTCTTTCTTTCAGGGGGAAATGCCCAATGCGTGATGTTTATTCCCGCAGCTGTAGCGAAATCGGTCTCGTTCTGCTCTCTTGGTTTCTGGTCCTCCCGCGTCTTCAGGCGCTGGCGCAATTGCACTATGACGACCCTCGAATCCCTGAATCGGCACCCGCTGCCGCAGTGGTATGCCGATGCGAAGCTTGGGATATTGATTCATTTACTCCGTCCCTGGCTGGGCGCCGCTAGTCCATCCCGAGCATGACTTACTTCCCCGGATTACATCCGCCATAACCCCTGTGCAGAATGGTACTTGAACAGCATGCGACTCGACGGATCGCCGACTCAGGCATACCACCGCGAACATTAGGGCGCGACCTACGACTATTACCCAAACTATGTTCACCTGGCAGAGCGAGCTTACAGCTCTCATTCTTATTACAGTTTCTGTCAGCAATGGCTGGATGGTGCGGAGTTGGCACAAAGGACCAGGGCGAAGATCAAGGCTCTCATGTATCGCCTGTTTGAGAAGGCGATGTTCTGGGAACTGCGAAACCTTGGCTGCAATCCAATGGCGTTGGTCGAGATTCCAGGGGCAAGCCGACGTCAGAGGAAACCGATTATCGTGACGGTGGACCAGTATTTCGCAGTATTCGAACAACTGCCCGAACCGTACGGGACCATGGTGGTTGTGTCCCAGTGCCTCGGGTTGCGGGTCAGCGAGATACTTGCTCTTCAGTGGAAAGATGTCCACTTCGACCAATCCACCATGCAGGTAAAACGCGCGCGCTACAAGAAGCACGACTCTGCGCCGATTATGCTGCAGGCTCACGGCGATCCTAGCGAGCCCATCAGTTTCCGGAACATCTGGCTTAGGAAACTCAATTGTTCTGCAACACCAGCTCGAAGTGATTCTGCTTCACCAAAAGAACTGCTCCTGCGCTAAGAGGCGCCAAGGAGCAGCCTGTCCACGCGGCGGCTCACGTCCCGCAAATACACCTCGTCGCCACCCTCGAGCTCGGTAACGGCACTACCGGTGTAACCTATATCCGCAAAAGCTTGACGAACCGCCGACCAGTCCACGTCCCCGTCACCCAGATTGACCCATTCGTACCCATCTTCCTTGCGCTTGAAGTCCTTGAGGTGAACTTTGACGATGCTTTTCCCTAGAGTGTGAATCCAGTCCTGCGGATAGCCATAAAGCACCACGTTTCCAACATCGAACCAGGCTTTGATCCAGGGACTTTTAGATTCGTCAATGTATTTCACCATTTCGAGCGGGCTCAGGAGGAACTTGTTCCACACTTCCTCAATCGCGATCACAACTTTCAATTCCTCCGCGAGGGGAATCAGCTTACGAATCTGCTTTTGGGAACGTGTCCAGGCATCATGGTATGAAGTCTGTGGATTCACCACTGCCGGAACCAGCAACACTGCGTCCGAGCCCCAGAGCTTGGCATTGCGCAGAGATATGCGCATTCCCGCCAGGCTCTTCTCCACTACCGCGGGATCATTGGACGACAGCGGATACTTCCAGTGGTCCATGTTCATGACGGAGTCAATGCGGATGTTCGCGCCGTCCGCCGCTTTCTTGATTTCCTCGGCCTTGCGTTCGTCGGGTTCCGTGGGCACCTGCACAACTTCAAAACCGACGTCCCGCGCCATTTTGAAGCGATCCGCGTACCTCAGCTTTTCAGGCAGCATATCAAGCAGCACACCCTTTTTGATCGGAAGGGGTGAGGCGTAGGGTGCGGACGGACTGGGCGAGGCTGCCATCGCCGCGCGGAAGGATCCTTCGCCGCACACTGCTGTGCAGGCGGCTGTGACTGCGGATTTAACAAAATCGCGGCGTGATCGATCGGCCATCTGCAAACCTCACACAAAACTTCGCTTCCGGGCGCAAGATTGACAATGAACTAGGTGAGTTTCTCCAAATTGATCTTCGGGTCCCACTCTTCCTTCGACTTCATGATTTCGTCCCAGGTAACCTCGTGTCCCTTGTATGCAGCAGTGCGAGCCACCATGCAGGAAATCGCTGACTCGCTGCCCTTGGCGGCCTGGCTATGGAAATTACCACTGGTTATGCTTTCGATGAAAGCCTTCTTCTTTGCCGGATCGGCCGAGTCGAGGTTGGAGCTAAACTTTCCCGTAACCGAGAACGCCTGAGGCTCAGACTGATCTTTCTCTGGCGCGCTAGCTTGCCAGGGTTCATCGCCCCAAATACCGAGTGGACCGACGTATGGAGATTGGGAAGTCCCTTTGGTACCAAAGAAGCGCTCGGTGACGTCCCACCAGCCTTTGGCAAATTGTGCGGAGCTGAAAGTGACGTCGACGCCGTCGGGATAGTGGAAGAGCACGTTGTAATTTCCAAATGCG
>Ga0137358_10002086_pt1 | contig 11226 bp, 8 predicted proteins | sample Mad1_20_16metaG_FD_105551 | JGI IMG/M metagenome (GOLD analysis project Ga0137358, IMG submission 105551) | Vadose zone soil microbial communities from Angelo Coast Range Reserve, California, USA - Mad1_20_16 metaG | ecosystem: Environmental > Terrestrial > Soil > Vadose zone | place: USA... | reverse complement strand
GCTCCGCTACGCCTGCGCTGCTCGCTTCCCTCGCGCCTCGTCTCGCTCGCAACTTGACCCAGTCCCGTTCACAGCAAAATGACCCAATACCCGGCGTGCGACGGCGGTTGCGCGCGGCGACCGCGCCCGGTACGAACGGCGCACCGTCGGCGAAGAAGGAGGGTGCGATGCGTACGATCGGCTTGATTGCGGTTACGATGCTGCTCGTCGGCGTCGCCGGATGCATGGAAACGCGGACCCCGCCGCACGACCAGGCGATTCGCGGAGACTCGAACGCCGCGACGGCGGTGGACACGTCGCCTCCAGCACCGGCCGCATTCCCGCCGCACGAGCCGCGGCCGCTCCTCAATCGCTGAGCCGCCGTGGCGCGACCGGTACTGGCCGAGTTGCGAGCGAGACGAGCAACGAAGTATCGCGACGCAAATCGCCCCATTACCAGTGGCCGCTTGCCGAGGGGACAGACGCCGTCGATAATGACGCGAGCGTGGCGGATCGTTCGTGACGCGAGCACGGGTCAATACGCATGGCGCACTACTGGATCGGCACCTCCGGATACAACTACCAAGAGTGGAAGGGATCGTTTTATCCGGAGCAGATCGCCGAGAAGCAGATGCTGCCGTTTTACGCGCAGCGGTTCACGACGGTCGAGATCAACTACACGTTCTACCGCATGCCGACCGTACGTATCCTCGCGAACTGGGGACGCGAGACGCCTGAAGGCTTCCGCTTCGCGCTGAAGGCGCCGCGCCGGATCACCCACGATCAGCGGCTGCGCAGCATCGAGGACACGCTCGCGTCCTTTTGCGAGATCGCCGAGACGCTCGGTGCCAAGCTCGGCCCGCTCCTCTTTCAACTGCCGCCGTTCCTGAAAAAGGACGTCGAGCTGCTCGAGGTCTTCCTACACGACCTGCCGACGGGCTTGATGGCGACGATGGAGTTCCGCCACCCGTCGTGGCACGCCGACGACACCTACGAGGTGCTGCGCCGTTTCGGCGTCGCGCTCTGCATCGCCGACACCGACGAGCGCACGACGCCCTTCGAGGTGACGGCGCCGTTCGGCTACTTCCGCCTGCGGCGCAGCGATTACGATGAAGCGACGCTGCGCGGCTGGGCGGAGCGCATCGCCGGCGCCGGCTGGGAGCAGGTGTTCGTCTACTTCAAACACGAGGAGCGCGGCACCGGACCACGATTCGCCGCCGAGTTCACGGCGCTGGTCGGCGCCGAAGGAGCGCCCGCATGAACGATGGCCACGACGCCGCCAACGCGCAACGTCACGGGCAGCAACATCAGCATCAGATGACGATCCACGCCGACCCGGTGACGAGCCTCGGCGTCTACGCGAATCTGATGATGGTCAGCCACCGCAAGGAAGAGTTCGTTCTCGATTTTCTCTTCGTTCCACCGCAGCAGACCGCCCCGGAGCAGACCGTCGCGACTCTGCGGTCGCGGATCGTCACGACCCCGGAGCACGCGAAGCGGATCGTGCGCGCGTTGCAAGAGAACATTCAGCGCTACGAGGCCGCGTTCGGCGTCACCGCCGAGGCGACCGACCTGCCGCGCAACGTGCACTAGCCTTGATGTGACAGAACCTTCGCGAGGGAAAACGCGCCAGAGTGCCTCAGCCGCGGACGAGCGCAGCCCGCCGCAAGCGGAGCATACCATGATGGTATGTGAGCATTGCGGCGGGAGAGCACGGCCGCGGATGGCGTGCTCTGGTGCGAGCGCCAGCGGTTTTCGCCGCGAAGGTTCTGTCACATCAAGGCGAGTGTCCCGTCCCGGGACACTCGCCCACTAAAGGTCGCTTCGGGCCTGTCGCCGTGCGAACGGCCGCCTCTCAACTCACGCTCGTGCTCCTGCTCGGCCTCGCGCTCGCGTGGGGCGTGCGCTCCGTCCGCGGCACGCGCAACGCCGCGACGGACGCCACTACTCCTCCCCCGGCGAGACTCGACACGGTGGGCTCCGGCGCGCCGCGAGCGGCGCTCGACGAGCCGCCGCCCGCGCCGAATCCGGCCGCGACGCACGCTGAAGAGCCGAGTGACGAGCTGTCGGACCCTCAGCTTTCCGACGAGCCGCCGTCCCCCGCCGAGGCGAAGAACCGCACCGCGGTCGAGCTCGCGGCACGCGGTGAGACCGCCCAGGCGATCGCGCTCTTGCGCGAGGCGCACACGCTCGAGCCCGGCAATGCGCTCTACGGCAAGAATCTGCAAGCGGCGCTCATCAACGCGGGATTCGTGGAGATCGCCGCCGCGCACTTCGATCAGGCGGTCGCGCGTTTCGTCGAGGCGCGCCGGCTCGGAGACCGTCCCGAGATCGGCCGCGGCCTCGGCTACGCCTACTATCGCCTCGGCAACATCGACCTCGCCCGCACGACCCTCGAGCAAGCGCTCGCGAGCGGCGGCGACGACGTCGAGACCTACCTCACGCTCGGCCGCATCTACCTCGAGCGCCACGATCAGGAGCGCGCGCTCGCGATGCTCGATCGCGCGGTCGCGGCCGGCGCCGATCGTCCCGGTCTCGCCGCGACGGTGGAACGGCTGCGGCGCGACGCCGAGGCCGAGCGCAATTTCCAGTCGCTCGCGAGCTCGCACTTCGTCCTCAAGTTCGAGGGGCGCGAGAACATCGCCGCCGGACGCATCGTCCTGAACGAGCTCGAGGACGCGTATCGCCGCGTCGGCGCCCGCTTCGCCTACTATCCGCTCGAGCGCCTGGAGGTGATCCTCTACCCCGACCAGGAGTTCAACGAGATCACCAACTCGCCGCATTGGAGCGGCGCTGTGTACGACGGTCGCATCAAGCTCCCGGTCGGCGGTCTGGCGCGCGGCAACGAGCGCGTCGCCCGCACGCTGCGCCACGAGTACGCGCATGCGGCGATCGTCACGCTCAGCCGCGGCAAGGTGCCGGTTTGGTTGAACGAAGGTCTCGCGCAAGTCGCCGAGGAGACCGACGAGCCGGGCCGCGCCGGCCGGCTGCGCCTCGCGCTCGGCCAAGATGGCCTCGTCCCGCTCTCGGCCCTCGAGGGCGGGTTCACGCGGCTCGGCCGCGACGACGCGAGCCTCGCCTACGCCGAGGCGTATTTCGCCGCCGATTATCTCTTGCGCAAGAAAGGCGCCTACAACGTGCGCCGGCTGCTCGAGACGATGGCCACGGCGCCATCCATCGACGATGCATTCCGCCAGGCGCTGTCGTTGCCGTACGCGGACTTCGAGCGCGACTTCCTGCGCGACGTCGCACGCCACCTCGGCTGACGCGCCGCTTCCACGCGATGACGCAGCCGCTGCGTCAGGCGTCTCGACACGAGCGTGGAACTAGTGACAGAAAAACCGCCACGCGCGCGGTACCGAGGGCACTGGGAAGGCCCTTCCTTGCGGTAGAGCGGCCCTACTACACGTCCGCGAAGGGATGTTACGTCAACCAAAGAGCCCGTTCGGAGTTCCTCCGATCGAGGTCGCGGATGGAATATTCAATGTGTCTCTCCAAGGCGTTGAATGGCCTCCGCGGCGTCGCATTCTTTGACGTACTTCGGTGCCCCGACATTCAACTGTTGATATATCCGGAACGCCTCGCGTTGTCGGCCGGCGCGCTCGGCGTCCTCGGCCTGCTGCAACCGGGCTCGACAGGCGTCGCGCACCGCATCCGTTCCGCGCAGAAAATCCAAGGTCCAGAGATAGGCGTTGAGCGCGCGGCCATTGTCTGAATCCATCTGCGACGCACGCTCATACAGCGGCAAGGCGCGGTCCAACTGTCTCATGGTATAGAAGTGATTGCCCAGATTGTAGTAGGCCGTGAGAGAGTTCGGGTTGCGCTCGATCGCATGGGTCCAGAACGATTCGACGCTCTTCCAGTGCGAGGCCTCGCGGTAGCTGAGCGCACTGCAAGCAGCCAGGAGCGTCACCGCAGCAATGGTTTGCGCACGGCGCGCAGCGCCGCCGTGCGTCGTCCATCGCGCCGTGGTCTGGGCCATTGCGACCCCGCCGCCGATGCACGCGAGATAGAGATAATGATCCGCGACGTATGAGTATTTCTGATAGTTGAAACTGACGAGCCCGAGGATCGGCAGAACGGCGAGAAACGACTGCGCGAGCCCCCACCATGTCAGTCCGTCGATGCGCCGGCGACTGCGGAACAGCACGATCGCGGCGGCCACCGATGCTAGGAGCGCGCCCCACCAGACCAGCGCTGCGGGAGATGCGGCGAAGGGCGCAACCTCCCAATGCGGATATATCGGCGCCAGCCGCAACGGCGCCGCGAAGGTGGCGACGTAGGACCACAGTGCACGGGCGGCGATGAACAACCGCAGCTCGATGGGCGTCGACGGCAGCACCGCGCCAAGGGTGTGGGCGAACTCGACCCGCGCCGTCAATTGCGCCGCCGCCAGCGCCAGCACGAGCATCGGCAGAAGGCGGCTCGTCAGGCCGACTCCGCCGAGGCGAGGCAGGCTGCCTCGGCGTTGCAAGACGACGTCCGCAGCGGCGAGCGCGAACGGAAACGTCAGCGTCTGCGTCTTGCTCAACAGCGCGGCGACGAACGCCGCCACGCACGCGGCGTACGCGATCCAGCGCCGCGCCCCGCCGGACCGCCGATGCCACAGATACATTAGAAACGCGACGAGATAGAAGAATCCCGACAGCAGGTTCTTGCGCTCCGTGATCCACGCGACGCTGGATACTTGCGCCGGATGCAGCGCGAAAACGGCAGCCGCCGCCGCCGCGACGCCGATCGAAGCCCCCAGCGTGCGTAGCAGCCACAGCACCAACACCACGTTGAGAACGTGCAACACGAGATTCGTGGTGTGGTAGCCGCGCGGATCGAGACCCCAGGCATGGTGCTCCAACCAAAAGGAGGTGAAGACGAGCGGGTAGTACTGGTCGAGCGACATGGCGAAGAGGTTGGATACGTCGCCGGCCAAATGTCGGCGCAAAGCTTCGGAGGCTCGTAGCGCGGGATTGAAGGGGTTCCAGATGCTACGCAAGCCGGCAACGTCCTTGAGCAAGCAATCCGGTCTTTCGACCGGCTCGCCATTACGGCCCCAGTCGAATCCCAGGTACTCGGGGTCGTCCCAGGAGATGAACTGCGCTTCGAGAACCGGACGAAACGTCATCACCGTCACCAGAATCAGCCCGCTGGTAACGAGAGCCCGTGCCCAGTGTGGCGTGGGAACGGCACTTCGCGAGAACACCGCGTCTGAGGTGCCGAGGTGCGTCACATCGGCCTCATCGGGGTGCTACAGAAGACTGAACTGGTAAGTGCCCCACGCATTGGCCGCGACGCTGAACAGGATCAGGGTGCCGGACAAAAGGGTAAGCCGGCCATTCATACCAGCAACCACCAGCAGCATGGCCAGCGGCAGCAAGTCCAGCAGGTAGCGGTTGCCGAACGTGACCCAGCCGGTGGCGAAGTAGCAGAGCAACGTGGCGATGCACACGCCGCCGCCGACCCACACTCCAACGATCAGCCAGTTGCGTCGCCGGTAAGACCGCAGCGCATACAATAGGGCGGGCGTGACCAGGAACATGCTGTTCCCGTCCTTGTCGAAGGTCCATGCGCCGCTCTGGGAATCCCGATCCAAGCTGGCATTGGCGAAGTAGTAGTACGCATTGCGCGCCACGTAATGCAGGCTGAACGCGCCATGCTCCCGGAAGTCAGTCTTGAAGCGCGCGTTACCACCAGTCTCCACCGCACTGCGAAACCCGGTCTCGAAGGCATTGCCGAACCTCGCGTAGTCGAATGCCAGCATGAGAAGAGCGGCCGCAAGGACCGGTGCGCCAAACGCCACACCCAGCCGGACGATACGCGCCCATGATGCTGCGGCGGACCGCCTCGCCATGCCAACTATCGCAAACGGGAAGAAGAGGCCCACGAACAGCTCCGAATTGCGCGCCAGAAACGACGCGCCAAACGCTACTCCACCAACCGCCGCCCACCACCATGCGCCGTCACTTCGCAGTACTGCCCAGATCGCCAGCGTGAGAAAAAACGCTGCCACGACCTGCGAGAAGAACCATACCTGCCCCGAGACCGCGAGGTAGAAATGGACCGTGCCCAGCCCGAACAGGAGTGCAATCGCAGCGGCGGCAGCAGCGGTCGTAGACAGGAGGCCGAGGCGGCTGGCTTCGCGCACCATGAGGTACGTCAGCAGGACCGTCAGCGTCCCGATGACTGCGCTGGCGAGCCGGTCACTCGCCTCGACTCCGGCAGCGGCAACGTAGGGTAGCAACAGCGCGGCAGGGGCCGGGCCCCAGTACCCGTAGTATCTGCCGTCGACGATCGACCAGTCGTGGAGGACGGGGGGCTTCAGCGTAGCGCATAGGCGACGCCACTCATCGTCGGTCAAGCGTGCACCCGGTTGCGGGTGTCCTGCCTCGGAACGGGTACGCTGCGTCGCACAGTACGCGGTGACGAGCTGGTCGATCGCTGCTTGGCGCGCGTGCAATTGCCCGTGCAGCCAGGCGTCAGCGATGAGCACGTGATGCGGGAACATCGACTGGCGGAAGCGGAAAGACCCGTCACTGGCGACTGCGAGGTAGACGAGCCCGACGAGCGAGGCAACGGCGACGCCTGGCCAAACCGGTATCGTCTCACCACAGACGGCCGCACCGATACGGTAGCCCCTCACGTTCATGGTCGCAGCGCCATCGCCGCGTCCTCCTAGGTGCGATTGTCCCACTCGATCAGTGCCCGTCACTGAAACCGCGCGCCGAAGACCGCGCCGGTCACGCTACAGCTGGCAAGCGAGCCCGATCCTCTGACCCTGACAATAGATGTGGTGCCGGATACGCGTGAGGTGGACGACTATCGACCCGACATCGACCAACGCGCTCACACTGCCACGTCGCGACCTTTCGGCCGCAGCCCCTTCTGCAGCACCTTCTTCCGCATGCGGACGCTCGCCGGCGTCACCTCGACGAGCTCGTCCTCGCCAATCCACTCCAGCGCGGCATCGAGGCCCATCTCGCGCGGCGGCGTCAGGATCGTCGCCTCGTCGTGGCCGCTCGCGCGCATATTGGTGAGCTTCTTTTCCTTGGTGAGATTCACGTCGAGGTCGTTGTCGCGTGAGTACTCGCCGACGATCATGCCTTCGTAGACCGGCGTACCGGCCTTGACGAAGATCGTGCCGCGCTCCTGGAGGTGGAAGATCGCGTACGGCGTCGCGACGCCCTCGCGATCGGCGACCATGGCGCCGTTCGTACGGCCGCGGATCGGGCCGAGCCAGGGCGCGTAGCCCTTGAAGAGGACGTTCATGACGCCGGTGCCACGCGTGGCGGTGAGAAAATACGAGCGGAAGCCGATGAGACCACGCGACGGGACAGTGAACTCGAGACGTACGCGTCCCGAGTCCTCGTGCTCCATGCCCGTCATGATGCCTTTGCGGACGGCGAGCAGCTGCGAGACGATGCCGATGAAGTCCTCCGGCGCGTCGACGTAGAGGAGCTCCATCGGCTCGAGAGTCTGGCCGTTCTCCTCGCGGGTGATGATCGTCGGCTTCGAGACCTGCAGCTCGTAGCCTTCACGACGCATGGTCTCGATGAGGATCGCCAGCTGAAGCTCGCCGCGGCCGGCGACCCGCAGCGCATCCGGCTGGCCGGTTTCTTCCACGCGCAAGCTGACGTTGCGCCGACCTTCGGCGAAGAGACGCTCGTGGATCTTTCGCGACGTCACGTACTGGCCTTCGCGCCCGCCCCACGGCGAGGTGTTGACGCCGAAGATCATCGCGATCGTCGGCTCCTCGATGCGGATCGGCGGCAGCGCCACCGGCCGCTCGCGGTCCGCGATCGTGTCGCCGATCGCGAGGTCCTCGATGCCGCCGATCGCGACGATGTCGCCGGCGCGCGCGCTCGCGACCTCTAGCCGCTCGAGACCGTGCCAGGAGTACAGCAACGTCACCTTGCACGGCTCCTGGCGCCCGTCGCCGTGACAGTGCGTGTACTGTCCGCCGGCGACGAGCTCGCCCGCGACCAAGCGGCCGATCGCGAGCCGCCCGACGTAGTCGTTGTAGTCGAGGTTGTTCACCTGGAACTGCGTCGTCGCGTCGGGATCGCACGGCGGCCCGGGCAGGTGTCCGACGATCGTGTCGAAGAGCACTGCGAGCGTCGTCGCGGTGTCGCTGGGGGCGCGCAGCGCGATGCCGGCGCGCGCGTTCGTGTACACGATCGGGAAATCGAGCTGGGCCTCGTCGGCGCCGAGGTCGATGAAGAGATCGTACACCTCGTCCAGCACCTCCGCGAGCCGCGCGTCGCTGCGGTCGATCTTGTTGATGCAGAGGACGGCGGGGAGCCCGAGCTCGAGCGCCTTCTTCAAGACGAAGCGGGTCTGCGGCAGCGGTCCCTCGGAGGCGTCGACGATGAGAAGAATGCCGTCCACCATCGTCAGCGTGCGCTCGACCTCGCCGCCGAAGTCGGCGTGGCCCGGCGTGTCGACGATGTTGATCTTCACCCCGCGGTACGTGACCGCGGTGTTCTTGGCGAGGATCGTGATGCCGCGCTCGCGCTCGAGGTCGTTCGAGTCCATCACCCGCTCGACGACGATCTCGTTGGCACGGAAGATGCCGCTCTGGTGCAACATCGCGTCGACGAGCGTCGTCTTGCCGTGGTCGACGTGGGCGACGATGGCGATGTTCCGCACGTCGGCGCGGACTCCGGCGCTGGCCGCCCCCTCGACGTGCGTCGCGCTACCCGGTGACATCTCGTGACTATTTCGGCGGCTTCGCAACCTGTCAAGCGAGCGGATCGTCGCACGCCGAGCGCGACCGGCGTATCCGCGTCGCTCGCCGGAGACGGCTCGCTCTGCTAACGGATTGCGATGCCCGCGCGACGTCATCTCGATCTTCGCGGCGTCGCCTGTCCGCTCAGCTGGGCGAAGGCGAAGATTGCGCTCGCGGAGCTCGCGCCGCGCGAGCTGCTCGAGGTCGTGCTCGACGATCCCCGCGGAGCACGCGATCTACCCCGCGCGGCAGAAGCCGAAGGCCATCAAGTCGTCACGCACGACGGCGGCGACGGGCGCTGGGTCATCGTCATCGAGAACTGACGCGAGAACTGACGCGCTTGACCGCGGCGAGCGGGCGGCAGTAGCGTCGCCTCGTGGCACCGGGCCCGCGCCAGACGGCGCATGCGGCTCCCCCTGCGGCGCCGCTCGAGCTGAACGTCTTCCGCCAGATGGCGGAGATGTCGGGCGACGCGTTCTACCTCGTCGACTCCTCGGGACGGTTCCTCTACGTCAACGACCGCGCGGTGACGCACAGCGGGTACAGCAAGGCCGAGCTGTACCGCATGACCGTCTCCGATCTGAATCCCGAGTATCCGCCCGAACGCTTCCGCGAGTTCACGGCCGCGATGGAGCACGGCACCGCGCCGCCGCAGTTCGAGACGATCACGCGCCGCAAGGACGGCAGGATTGCGCCGATCGCACTCAGCGTCGCCCGCATCGACGTCGGCGACCGCTTCTATCTCTTCGGCGTCGTGCGCGACATCACCGAGCGCAAGCGACTGGAGGCGACGCAGCGCAATCTCACGCGACGTATCCTCCACACGCTCGAGGCCGAGCGCCAACGCGTCGCGCGCGAGCTCCACGACGACGTCGGCCAGGCGCTCGCGACCGTCGGCGTCCTGCTGCACACGCTATACGGCAGCGCGGACTCGGTGCCGCCGCGGGCGCGACGCGCGCTCGCCGCGACACACGCGACGATCGGCCAGATCACGGAGTCCGTCGCTCGTCTCGTCCGCGATTACCATCCCGCCGAGCTCCTCGGGCTCGGTCTCGAGGACACCATCCGAACGCGTGCCCACGAGTTCGCGCGCCGCCACGGGCTCACGTTGCGGATGTCGACGGCCTCCGTGACCGGTCTTCTGCCCGCCGAGCACGAGCTGCACGTGTACCGTATCGTGCAAGAAGCGCTCGCCAACGTCGCACGGCACGCCGCCGCGCAGCGGGTGGCGGTGCGTCTCGCGCGCGAGCGCCGCCGCGTCGTCGCCGTCGTTCGCGACGACGGCGTCGGCCTCCGCGGCGATCCGACGCAGGCGTCGGGTCTCGGCTTCGTGACGATGCGTGAGCGCGCAGAGCTGATGGCCGCCGAGCTCACGATCCACAGGGCGCCGCGTGGCGGGACGGAGGTGCGCGTGAGCGTGCCGATTCCCGAGGAGGCGCCTTCGGCCGCGCATCTGGAACCCGAACTGCTCGCCGACGAGGACGTCGCAGAGCCTCTCGCACCCGTGGCGCCGGCAACGAGCGCGCAGACGGTACCGGACGACACGGGCGGAGACCTGCTCGCGCCTCTCGAGCTCGGCGTCTTCCGGCGGATGGCCGACATGTCGATCGAGGCGTTCTACGTTACCGACTACGAAGGCCGCTTCCGCTACGTCAATCAACGTGCGCTCGACCTCACCGGCTACACCTGGGAGGAGCTGCAAGAGATGCGGACGATGGATCTCGATCCGGACTATCCGCTCGAGCGCTACCAGGAGACGATCGACGCCCTCGCGAACGCCGGTCCATTGCCGCTCGTCGAGACCCGCACGCGGCGCAAGGACGGCGCGTTTTTCCCGGTCGAGGTCAGCGTCGGGTTGTTCGACTCGAACGGCGAACGCTACGCGTTCGGCGTCGTGCGCGACATCAGCGCCCGCAAGCAGATCGAGACGGCGCAGAAGACCTTCGCCCAGCGCATGCTGCGGACGCTCGAGGCGGAGCGCCAGCGCGTCGCCAGCGAGCTCCACGACGACGTCGGGCGCGCGCTCGCGACCGTCGGCGAGCTGCTCGCGTCGCTAGAGCGCACCGCCGAGCCGATCGCCGACGACGCACGGCCGGCGCTCGCGGCGACGCTCGCCACGATCCGCGGCATCACGGAGTCCGTGGCCCGGATCGTGCGCGACTACCATCCGGCGGAGCTCGTCGGGCAGGGCCTCGAGGAGACGCTGCGAACCCACGCGCAGCAGTTCGCACAACGGCACACGCTGGCACTCGATCTGCGGACGACGGACGTCCGCGGTCTCCTCGACCGCGAGCACGAGCTCCATCTCTTCCGCATCGCGCAAGAGGCGCTCGCGAACGTCGCACGGCACGCACGCGCGACACACGTCGCGATCCGCCTCCGGCGCGAGCACGACGACGTCGTCTTGGTGGTGCGCGACAACGGTGTCGGCCTCGCCCGTGAGCGCACCGCGGGCCTCGGCCTCGTGACGATGCGCGAGCGTGCCGAGCTGATGCGCGCCCGTTTGCGCATCCGCGCGCTGCCGTCGC
>Ga0137358_10002081_pt1 | contig 11236 bp, 10 predicted proteins | sample Mad1_20_16metaG_FD_105551 | JGI IMG/M metagenome (GOLD analysis project Ga0137358, IMG submission 105551) | Vadose zone soil microbial communities from Angelo Coast Range Reserve, California, USA - Mad1_20_16 metaG | ecosystem: Environmental > Terrestrial > Soil > Vadose zone | place: USA... | reverse complement strand
TTTTTATAGGACTCTGCCGCTGCCACGGTCTCACTGGACAATCTAGAGGCTGCAGCGAACCCCAGTGTTGCTGCCGCAAAGGCAACTGCGACTAACATCACGGTTTTCCAAAATCGCATGCCGAGCACTGACGGGGTTCTGGTCATCGATTCACGGTAGAAATTTTCAGGAGCAATTAAACTATCTGCGTTGCCGTTTTGCGAATGTGAACTGAATGCCAATGAGTGTGTACACCCGTACCTTCGCAAATTCGGCGAAGCGCCAGCAACACGAAGTTAAGGCACTACCGGCGCGGGTGGCCGGCTGTTCAGTTTCCCGTGGAGCTAATCCGCCAAATCGCGTTGTAGGTGTCGTCGGTAACCAGAAGCGAGCCATCCGGAGCGACGGTTATGGCAACCGGGCGTCCCCAGACGTGCTCATTGTCTACGACGAACCCGGTCATGAAATCCTCGTATTCACCAGTGGCGTGTCCGGTCTGATGCAGAGGTATGCGGATCACCTCATAGCCAACACGAACCGACCGGTTCCAGGAGCCATGCTCGGACGCAAAAATATCCCCCTGATATTCCGCCGGGAATTGTTTGCCATCATAGAACGTCAGTCCAAGTGATGCGTTATGCGGATGCAAAATCACGTCTGGGGTAATGACTTTGTCTTTCAGCTCGGGATGTTTTCCGGCGTGCCGCGGGTCCTGATGGCTGCCCATGTACCACCATGGCCAACCGTAGTAGCCACCCTCCTGCACGTGGGTGATGTAGTCGGGAACCAGGTTGTCTCCCAAGCCGTCGCGTTCGTTGACAGAACACCATAACTCGCCCGTCTTCGAATTAAGGGCTAGTCCGACGCAGTTGCGGATTCCATAGGCAAAGACTCGCATCTCCGAACCATCGGGGTTGAGTTCGAGGACATCGGCGCGGTTCTTTTCCCCCGGAGTCACATCCGGGTCGTCGACGTTCGAAGCCGAACCCACGGAAACGAACATTTTCTTGCCATCCGGTGAAAACTGAATATCTCGCGTCCAATGGCTGTCGCCACCGGGTACGTCGGCAATGTGCTCCGCCGGCCCGCGGGCCTGCAAATCGCCGCTCTCATAGGGGAAGCGCACGATTGAGTCCGTATTGCCCACATAGACCCACTGCGGCTTAGGCCCGGGAGGATAGAAGTTGATGCCGAACGGTCGGTTCAGGCCGCTGGCGAAAACTGCCATTTGCTCGGCTTTGCCGGAGGTGGTGATGCCGCGGAAAACTCTGATGTCGCCGATTTTGGACTCGGATACGAAAAAATCGCCGTTCGGCGCCGTGCGAATCATCCGTGGACCATCAAGGCCGGCGATGTACTCTTCCACTTTGAAGCCTGCTGGGACCTGGGGCCATGCGCCTTCAGGACGCGCGACGACTTTCGGTCCGTTGGGGGCCGAAGGGGTCGCGAAAGGAGCAGGAAGATCCTTTAGCGTGATCTTGCGGCTTTGTCCGGGCTTCTCATAGCGGTAGTCGGTAAACGGCGCGCGCGGCGGCGGGGCGCTCAAGCGTGCCGATTTCTCGGGTGGCGCGGGGTGGCTGTTTGCTCGCACGGACTGCGGCAGTCCCAGGGTTTTTGCATAGTTCACGATCAACCAGCGTTGCCGCTGGGGCAGCGTTGCCCAAGACGGCATGCCGTTGTTTACATCGCCCTGAGTGATGAACCAGAACAGCTCGCCAGGTGTTGCGGCCTTGATTTTTTCCTGCGCCAGCGGGGGAATATTGCCCGAGCCTTCGCCGTTTTCGCCGTGGCAGCGGGCGCAGCGCAGATGATAAAGCGACTTGCCAGCCTCGGGCGGCTGCGCCTCGTAGGGGTTCCTCATCTGCTTGGCTGATGCGGGAGCGTTATGGAAATTGGAGTTTTGAGCCGCAATCCATGGAGTTATAACGAAAGTGGCGACGGCAAGTGTTGCGAGTAAAACTGTCACAATGCGGATGCTGGCTTTCAAACTTTCCTCCATTGGTGGCCGTTTAGGCGCAAACCGTGCGGAAACAGCTGTCAGCGGAACCGAAAGGCGTCAATAGCCTTTAATTTTAATCACAAAATAGTTGAATTCGTGCGCGCCCTCCAAAACAACCTGGTGGGGTACGCGGGGAGGAATACGGACCACGTCCCCGGCGGCAAGCTTCCTGCGGGCACCACCCTGGATCGTCCCGTTGCGTTTTTCGTGAGGGCTGACGGTCTCTCCATTCAGCAGGGTGCCGCCGACAATCAGCGTCGCTGTGCCGGATTGCACGAAGAAAACGTCAGCTTGAGTTTCATGCCATTCGGGCGGGCCGTCGGCTTCCCGGCGAACCAGCAAAGCGCTGTCATTGGGGAAATCCACAACCTGCTGCACCGCAAAGTGGTGCGGATCGGCGGCAGCATCGTCATGCATTTTTTGTTCATACTGTTTGAGTGATGCGGGCGTCCATAGCTCGAATCCGGGCGCTGCAGCTTCTTGGGCCGCCACAAAAAGCAACGCGATTGCAACTGCCCAAGGCAGCCAGAATCTTCTGATCGGAATCCTCATGTCGGAATCGTTTCCTTTGTCTTGCCGTCGAAACACTCCAGTCCGCCGTAGGGACATAGCTTGCTGTGTCTGCTGCTGGCGCAGCCAGCCCCAGACCTAGCAAGCTAGGTCTCTACGCAAAATGTATCAGGCGATGCATTCTCCACGTACCCGTCGCTGTTCGTCTCTCGGAGCCAGGCGAGATGGTTGCAAACACGTATAAGCACGACTGTTGTTTTCAGGCACTAGGAGGCGTCTTGCATCCGAGATCGGGGAACACGCATTCGTGCGTCACAACTCAATCCTTTAGATTTGCTAAAGTAACCCTGTCAGATTGAAAAGATAGGCAGCGGCGTCACGGGTGTCAAATTGAAAAAGCTAAAGGAACGTTTCAGGCAGACTAAAAGGATGATTGCGCCGAAGACTGTGGTTCTTGGTTGAATGTATAACCCGGATTGGAGAGAGTCTATGGATATCCACCAGCTCGAACTCTTCCTCGCCGTGATGGACTCTCCCAGCATGACCCGGGCAGCAGAAAAAGTCTTTTTGTCGCCGGGTGCGGTCAGCCTGCAACTGCACAACCTGGCCGACGAACTCCACACGGAACTGTTTGTGCGCAGCGGTAAACGGCTGATTCCTACGCCCGCCGCCTTGCGTCTGGCTGAACATGCCAAAACCCTGGTTCAATTGACCAGCCAGATCAAGCAGGAGTTTGAGAACGACTTGGCGAAAGACACGCGCCCCTTCCACTTCGCCACCGGCGTGACCACCCTAATCTATCAACTGGGGAAGCCGCTCAGACAACTGCGCAAGCAATATCCCAAGGCAGAAATCCGCGTGAGTGTAAGCGTGACCGAGGAAACAATTCGCGGGTTGCATGATCGCCGCTTCGACCTGGGCCTCATCTCCCTCCCGGTGCCGGAAGAGAATCTCAAGATCATTCCGCTATTTGATGAAGAGTTGCTGATTGTGGGCCCGGCAACAAACAAAGTCCGCGGTCACATCGGCTCGATACGACCGTCCGAGTTGGCCCGGGTTCCATTTCTGCTCTATCCCCGTGGGACCGTGCTACGGGTACTGATCGATCGTTTCTTCAAGGATATCGGGGTGACGCCGCGGGTGGTGATGGAAGCGGAAGACACGGAGGCCATCAAACGTTTGGTGGAATCAGGTTTCGGTTACTCCATTCTTCCCGAACACGCACTGCGGCGGCGGACCCGGTTCTTCCATGCGTTTCGGGTCGACGGGCATGCGGTGGTCAGAGGCCTGGCGCTGGCCATGGTGCGCACCGAGTATCCCCGCAAGTTGACCATATCCATAGCGGAATTTCTGCGGACGATTTTGTCGGCCTGAGGTGTGGGTTCCGGGCAATGAACTGAACCGGGTCGGCGCGGTGGTAGGAGGCCCGCGGCACAGCCGGCGTGACGCGGAGGTGCTGTGTCGTGGCCTGGAGGTAGCAAGCTACGTGTCCACGACCTGGTCTTCGGCGGCCCATGTTCAACGACCCATCCAGCCACCGTCGACTACCAAGACATGCCCGTGTACGTAGTCGCTGGCCGAAGAGCAGAGAAAAACAGCGGCGCCGGCAATGTCGGACGGCTCTCCCCAACGGCCAGCCGGAATCCGTTCCAAGATTTGACGGCTGCGCTGTGGGTCCTGACGCAGTGCCGTTGTGTTATCGGTCGCCATGTAGCCTGGAGCAATCGCATTGACGTTGATACCCTTCGACGCCCACTCGTTGGCCAAGGCTTTGGTCAGCTGCGCCACGCCCCCTTTGGCCGCCGCGTAAGCGGGAACGGTGATCCCGCCCTGAAACGAAAGAATCGAGGCGATATTGAGGATCTTTCCCTGCGCCCCCCGCTTCAGCATATTCTGGGCAGCGAGTTGCGACAACCGAAACACCGAGGTGAGGTTGACCGCAATCAATTCGTCCCAATAGTTCTGGGGGAATTCGATCGCGGGCGCGCGTCGTATGGTGCCGGCGTTGTTGACCAGGATGTCGATGGAACCAAACTCCTCGATCATCTTTCCGATCAAAGCAGAATAGAGTTCGGGATCGGTCATAGGGCCCGCCAGATAGAAAGACTGCCTTCCCAGCTGACGAATTTGTTCGCTAGTGCTTTCACCGCCGGCGCGTCTGCCGTGACAGCCAACGTTGGCTCCGGCTTGCGCCAGCGCGATGGCGATCGCGGCGCCCAAGCCCCGGCTGGAACCGGTGACCAGCGCGTTCTTGCCATTCAGTTGGAGAGATTCCAAGACCATGCTTGCTCTTCCCTCGGTTGACATTATCTAGGTTAGTCGTGTGTTAGTGAATCAGCCGTCAATGAATGCTGGCGGGATCGAGTTTGGGTACCAGAAGCTGGATGGCAGCCAGCGCCAGCAAATAGGCAAAGCCGGCAATCAAAAACGGAACCATGTAGCTGCCCGTCCACTGCAGGGAGTAGCCGACGATCTTGGCGATCAACATTACTCCGATCGCACCCGCCATTCCACCCATTCCGACGACCGAGCCGACCGCCTGCGCCGGAAAAGTGTCAGAAGTGAGGGTAAATAGATTGGCAGAGAACCCCTGGTGAGCCGCGGCTTCGAGCCCGATCAGCAGAACCGCTCCCCACATGCTTTCGATGCGGTAAGCAAACACTATCGGGACAACGCACAGCGCGCAAATCAGCATGGCGGTCTTGCGGGCCACATTCACGCTTTTGCCGCGCTCAATCAGCCAGGAGGAAAACCAGCCGCCCGCGACGCTGCCGACATCGGCGATCACGTAGATCACCATGATGGGGATGCCAATCTTCATCAAAGCCAGGCCATGTTCGCGTTGCAGAAAATCAGGCACCCAAAACAGGTAGAACCACCAGATGGGATCGATCATGAATTTGCCTACCACAAAAGCCCAGGTCTGGCGATGAGGTATAAGCCGAGCCCATTTGATTTTCGCCATTGGTTCCTGGGGATCGCTGCAGATGTAGTCCAGTTCCGCTTTGGAGACGCGCCGATGCTCCTGGGGCTTGCGATACAACAACCACCAGAAAATGAGCCAAACGAACCCCAGTGCGCCGGTTACGATGAACGCCCAGCGCCAGCCCCATTGAATCGTGATCCACGGCACCACAAGAGGAGTGATGATGGCGCCGACATTGGTGCCGGCGTTAAAAATTCCTGTTGCCAGGGCTCGCTCTTTCTTTGGAAACCATTCGGCTACAGTTTTGATACTGGCAGGGAAAACTCCCGCTTCCCCGAAGCCCAACGCCGACCGGGCAATGATGAAGCTGGTGAAGGAGCTTCCCAGCGCGTGTCCCATCGAAGCCAGGCTCCAGAAAACCATCGCTAACGCGTAGCCCAACCGCGTGCCTAGGCGATCCACCAGGCGGCCGACCGCTAGCATGCCTACCGCGTAAGCCGCCTGGAAGGCAAACACCAGGTTGCCATAGTCGATTTCGTTCCAGCCCAGGTCGTGCTGAAGGGTTGTCTTGAGCACTCCGAGGACCTGGCGGTCCATGTAGTTCTTGGTAGTTCCGAACAGCAGGAGAGCGCAGATGACCCACCGGAAATAGCCGACCCGGGAAATCGTCGTTGCCGCCTCGGAATCCGACGCCGGGATAGGGGAAGTAGCGGCAGGGTCCATAATTGAAAGCGCCAGTTGAGATCGCTACTTCTTTCGGCCAGCTTCAAGTCCGGAGGATCCCTGGTCGAATCCTTGCTGCACGTTGACCACGCCAAACTGCCGGTCTTCGCCCTCGCGATGGGCAGCCATCGCCCAGAGAAAACAAATGGGATGGCCGGGCACCGATACGTTCGGGTGAAATCCACTGGGCATCAACACGGCATCGCCGTCGCGGACGACGGTGACCAGTTCCGGATACTCAGTATGGTTATACACAAGTTGAATGCCAAAAGCTGGGTCCGGCATGTTGAAATATACGTACATCTCTTCGAGCATTTTGGCGTGTTCGTGTGGCGGCCAACTTGTCCAGTTACCGGGCTCGGAGACGGTGAATCCCGCAACCAGCCTCCCGGCTTGAACGTTCTTGGCAAGCAGCATGTGGAGCTGTCGAGAGGACCCTGATCCACCGGTGCTGAATTTCAAGCCGGGATCGGTTGAGACCTTTGAAAAATGCACGACCTGCAGGGGATAGCTCCTGGCAACATCAGCGGAGAACTCCGCGATGTCCACGGTCGAGCCGCTGGCGATGTTCACAGAAGAATCACGCGGAATATAGATCGCATCGTACCGTCCGAGCAACAATTCTTTGCCATCCACAGTGACATCGGCCTGTCCGGAAAGGACAATCAGACCGGTTTCCCGGTCCCCGGTGGAGAATGCCTCGGCGGACCTCGATGGGTTCAAAATGATCCGCCCGTAGGCCAAATGCCGCATGGAGCTGTTGCTGGGCGTGATGGAAATACGACGGCCGGTGTGTTCGTGGGTCTTGCGGAAGACCATCTGATCGATTGTGATGTCCGGGTTGGTGCTCATCAAAAACTCCCTTACAAGAATGCGGCGAGTGGAACCAGTCCAGGCTCGCACGTGCGGTCAAGATGGCGGTTCCTGGCACAGGGTCTCAATTACAAAGTCTAAGTTACGGAAACAAGCAACCGCGAAAACCCACCAGGATTTCCAATGGTTCATGGGGCTGAATTCATGCCTTTGAGATTGCAAATCAATGCAGCCGGAGCGGCACCCATGCGACTCGAGCAGTGACAAACATCGTTCTCAATCGCGCACCCTAGCGAATCTCTTCAAGTATAGAAATCACTTTGTGCCTGTCAAACCATAAAAACTTAAATCTGATTTCAGTCAGACTCAACAGTCTGCAGGCCCGCCTGCAAGAATCTCTAAAATGACTGCAACTGCTGCCAGATGAACGGCTCCACGGGTATGCCGTGGGCCAGATTTTCTCTTCGCGTTTGCAGAACACGGTAGCCGGGATAGCGTACGCTCTCGCCCGCGGAATACGCTGGCGACTGGAAGTGCTCGATGATTTCGTCCGCAACCTGTGAGGCAGTTGCAGCCGAATGGGGAGAAGAAGAATCGATGGCGATGAAGACCTGCGAGACCCGGGTCTCGCGCTCCGGGACCGGCTCAAGCTGGTAAGAGGCCTTCCCACCCGACAACTGCGTCGCCAGCAGGTCCAGCATCAAAGCCAGGCCAGACCCCTTCCAGAAGCCCATGGGGAGGGGGCGATTGGAGGCCTCAATGGCTCCGGGGTCTCGTGTGAGCCTCCCCTCCAAATCAAAACCACCGTCTACCGGCAACAACTCGCCACGCATGCGATAGGAAGCCAAGGCGCCGTAGGAGAATTGCGACATGGCCATGTCCAGCACCACGTGCCCCTTTGGCCGCGGCACGGCGATAACGAGCGGATTGTTGCCCACGCGTGGGTCCGTAGCACCCCAGGGCGGCAGGTTGGGCAACGTATTGGTCCAACAGATTCCGATCACGCCGGCGTCGGCAGCCTGCCAGCCGTAGCTCCCGCCTCGCATCCAGTGATTGGTATTGGCCAGCGCCACGCACCCAATACCGTACTCGCGGGAAAGCGCGATCGCTCTTTCCATGATCTGCCACGCGTTCAGATTGCCCGGGCCGATTTTTCCATCCCATCGCTCCATCGGTCCGGAGCTCATGGGTCCCGAACTCATCGATCTGGAACTCATCGGTCCGGAACTGGTAAGCAATTCCGGTTCGGCGTGAATATTAATGAGGCCGCTTTGAATCATGGCGAGGAACCGCGGAAGGCGGTTCAAGCCGTGCGAGTAGACGCCGTCGCGATTGGAGTCGGCGAAAAGCTGAGCACAGCGGCGGGCGCGCTCCGGCTCAAATCCGAGCTTCAGCAGCACGCGCAAAAGAACGTCGTAAAGATCTTGGTAAGAGACTCTAAGCATCGCCCCTGTTCCCGGTTGATGTCGGCAACACAAATCTCTTTGCGCGAACGATCACACGCAAGCACTTGCAGAATGGCAGCATAACAGGCTCACTCTCATCTCTGAGCTGCTTGCAGGCGTAACCTTTGTTTAGTTCGACTTAATATTAACTTCAGTTTTTAGGGTTTGACCTGCAACCCGCGATTTCTGTAGTCTGCGACGCTGGCTTGACCTGTGTACTTGTAAGCGTGACATCGAGAGTTGATGCCGACGATCCAGATTTGCAACGTAAATCCCGAGAGACAGAGGACTCCTAATGAATCGATCCCGCAAACCAGCTGCGCTGTTATTGGCGACTTGGATGATGGTGCTGGCATTGTCGCTCCAGGCGCAACAGCAACCAAAGGAATTCAGGAAGTGGCCGGCCGGCACTTCACCCAAGGAAATCGGCAAACGCGTGGCCGAGCGGTTGATCGCAACCCCGCATTCGAATTTCAGCAGACCGGGCCCTCCCCCATTCATCACCTACCCGGAAGTCGTCACCTGGTACGGAGCGTTGACCTTTGCTCAATTGTCCGGCGACAAAGATCTCGACTCCCGGCTCATCCAGCGGTTCCAGCCGCTCTTTGGCGAAGAGTCCAAGCTCGTTCCGGTAGCGGACCACGTGGACAGGACGGTCTTTAGCGCGGTGCCGTTGGAGATCTACATTCAGACGAAGGAACAGAAATATCTCGATTTGGGGAAGACCATGGCGGACAAGCAGTGGGAGAACCCCACTCCGGATGGCCTGAGCCCGCAGACCCGCTTCTGGATCGACGACATGTACATGCTCATCATCGTGCAGTTGCAGGCGTATCGCGCGACCGGGGACGCTAAGTACCTCGACCGGGCCGCGCTCGAGATGTCGGTGTACCTGGACAAGCTGCAACAACCAAACGGACTTTTCTACCATGCGCCCGATGTACCCTTCTTCTGGGGTCGGGGGGATGGTTGGGTAGCCGCGGGAATGGCAGAAGTGTTGAGTTCGCTGCCGCAGAACCATCCCCAGCGCGCCCCCATCATGGAAGGCTACCTCAAGATGATGAAGGCGCTGTTGCCATACCAGGGGAAGGATGGAGTGTGGCACCAATTGCTGGATCATCCCGAGTCTTACTCGGAAACTTCCTGCACGGGGATGTTTACGTTCGCAATGATCACCGGCGTGAAGCACGGATGGTTGGACAAGAAAGCCTACGGCAAAGCTGCGCGCAAAGGTTGGTTGGGCCTGGTCAGCAATATAGAGCCGAACGGCGATATCCGCAATGTGTGCCAGGGCACGGGCAAGAAGAATGACTTGCAATACTATCTCGACCGCCAGCGCTTCACCGGCGACCTTCACGGACAGGCGCCGATCCTGTGGTGTGCATCGGCGTTTTTGCGCTAAGCACACCATTTTTAAATCAAAAATCACGGTCTTACTTCAGAGTGGCCGCGCCGGCGGTCGCGCACAGGCTATCGTGATCGCCGCTGTCCCCGGAAACACCGATCGCTCCGACTATCTGCTCGTCGATCACGAGGGGAATGCCTCCTTCCAACGGTACGGCGCCAGGCAGGCGAAGAACTCGAAGCCCCGCGCCTCCGCCCGCGACCGAATCCTGAAACGCCTTGCTGGGACGCTTGAACCGGACCGCGGTGCGCGCCTTCTCGATCGCGACATCCGCGCTTCCAATCTGTGTGTTGTCCATTTTTTCGTAGTACACGAGGACACCACCGGTATCAACCACCGCCACCGCCATCCTCCAATTAGCTTTTCGCGCTTCGGCGAGCGCCGCGGCAGCCGCTTTCTTGGCATTCTCCACGTTCACTGGCGGGCCATAGGGGTTCGGTGCCTGCGCCAGAGCGCCGGCGGCGCAAAGCAATGCGGTCAGAGAAACTTGAACTTTCACTACCCGTAGTGACATCTAGTTCCTCCTCATGTTTTGCGCGTGGGGCCACATTTGGTGGACACGGGCGCGACTCTAAGTTCTGCCAAGGTGGTGTGTCAAGCGGTGATGAACACTGTGTGCCCGACGCCTAGTAGCCTTTCACCTTGACCACAAAATAGGTGAAGTTCGGGGCGCCATCTAGCAGGATCTGATGCGGCACCTTGGGCGCGATGCGGACCACATCGCCCGCAGAGAGCTTGCGGCGGATGCCGCCCTGAATGGTCCCGTTGCGCTTCTCATGCGGCTCCACGGTCTCGCCATCCACCAGTGTGCCGCCGACAAGGAGGGTCGCCGAACCGGACTGCACGAAGAAGATATCCGCCTGTGTTTCATGCCATTCGACAACGCCGTCGGCCTCGCGACGCGAGAGCATGAATAAGTCGTTAGGGAAATCCCCCAGGCGGTGGACCGCAACATGGTGCGCATTCTTTCCGGCTTCCACTTTCAGCGTCTGGTCAATCTGCTTGAGCGAATCCGCGGTCCAGTGCTCGAATCCTTCGGGAACTGTTTCCTGCGCGGTCAGACGCGGCAGGGCTAGGGCAAACAGGCAGAACAGCAGAACTTTCATCGATTCGGTCCTCAGTTCGAGAGTCTGGCTCAGAGCGGCACAGAAATAATCAGCAAAAGCAAACCCGAAGCGACGCGCCGGACTCTTAGGCCCGGCACAGCCCGGCCCCGGAAACTATAAGAATCGCTCTTGCCTGCTGTCAAATCGTAAAAACTGATTTTTACATTGAGGCAAACTAAACAAATTTATCGCTTCTCTGCGCCTATACTTTTTGCGAAGACTGTTGATCAAGCGTCTGCTCCGGGCCCGATCGCTACGACGAAGTACGTGGCCGCTGTGTCGCCGACATTCTTGATTCCATGCTCATCATTCGAATGAACGAATCCCACG
>Ga0137358_10002077_pt1 | contig 11245 bp, 10 predicted proteins | sample Mad1_20_16metaG_FD_105551 | JGI IMG/M metagenome (GOLD analysis project Ga0137358, IMG submission 105551) | Vadose zone soil microbial communities from Angelo Coast Range Reserve, California, USA - Mad1_20_16 metaG | ecosystem: Environmental > Terrestrial > Soil > Vadose zone | place: USA... | reverse complement strand
TCTGAGAATTGGCCGAGTTGGTTGAAAAAAATGGCAGTAATTCGCGCTCTCAGTTTAGAACTCTCGCGAATGCGGCCGCTAACCTTCGGAAATGTCGCGCAGTTTGCCGTCGCCTAAATTATCTATGTAATATCAATGACTTGCTGGCGGACCGAGGGGGGACTCGAATTGGCGGTACAATTCTAAAAATATCTCTTTGAGATGCCGGCCGAATTTCCACTCATGTGCCTCGAAATGGCAGGTTGAGAAAAATCCCCAAAAAGGTGCAAGAATTTGGTTTGCACCTCAGTCTCACTGGTCCAGTTTATGGCCAGGGAAATGGCGATCCACCAGGCGCGGGCCACTGGAATCTCGGTCAGAATTGACAAAATTGACCCTCGCCGAGCGGCCACCGGTCAGCTTAGATGGCCGTTGTACTATCTATCCAGCGAGCCTGAAATAGAGGAGCGGAAGCTTTTCTGGAAGCCGCTCGATGCGATCCAGCTGAATGACGTTTGGGCGCCCAAAGATGCGGGTTAGGTAGGAATCACCACCCGCGTCGAGACCAACGCAGAAAAGATCGATCCCTTGGTGTTGCAGTGAAAGAACAGCGCGACGGGCATCCTCGACGAGGTAGCGCCGGTCGGCGATGTCAACGTCCGAGGGTTCTCCGTCGCTGATCAGGAGCAGAAGCTTGCGGTAGGACCGGCGCGAAACCAGATCCCGGCCAGCGTGACGCAGTGCAGCCCCCATGCGGGTCGAAAACCGCCCGGATATGCCGGAGAGTCGCCGCTTTGCCATCGCGCCCCAAATTGTGTCGAAGTCCTTTAATCGGTAATAGTGCACGTCCTCCCGCGTGTCGGAACAGAAGGCGTGAATGGCGAACGGATCGCCCATCCCATCCATGGCGTGCGCGAGAAGAGAGGTTGCGTCACGTTCCAGTTCCAGAACCGACCTGCCAATCCCCTTGACGAGATCGTTGGTCGATTGCGATGCGTCTATCAACAAAAGTACTGAGAGGTCTCGCCATCGCCGTTCAAGCCGAGCATAAACATTCGGGCTCGGCGTAAGGCCAGCACGGAGGTCGATCGCGGCTGTGATCGTCGCTTCCAGATCGAGCCGGTCACCTTCGCTTTGACGCCGCACACGTAGCGGGCGGCTAACTTTGGCTGCCTGGACGAGCGCTGCGATGCGATAGGCGGTTTCCGGATATCGTTCGAGAATGCTATCGATTTGCTCAGCGCGGCCATCGGCGGGATTGTATTCTAGTACGGTCGTCCAGTCACCGCGTTCGCGACTGATCAGGTAATCCCATTCGGGATAGCGTGCGACCGGGACTCCGACTTCCACGGCCTCTCGCACCAGTCGTGCCAAGTTGGCCGGTCCACTGCTGCTAGTTTCACGTTCTCGATCGGCCGGCTCTGACTTGGACTGCTCGAAGCGCACGGATTCGTATATCGTCTCACCCGCCGAGGCGGCTGCCGCGGGAATTTCCCAAAGCCCCTGGTGGTCATCGCGATAGGCCGGTTCGACAACATAGGTCCTGGGATTGAACTGCACGCGCATTTGTCCGAGATCGTTGCCAAGAAGGCCGCCAATGCTGCGGCTGATCGCCGGATCAGTCCAGCGCACGCGTTCGGCAAAGAACAGATCGCGGCCTTTGTTCACCCATCCGTTAGGATCGAAATAACTTGGATCGAGCAATGCGCGCGATAATCGCGCCATCAACGCCGGCGCGGTTACGACACCGCTCGCCTCAGCAAGATGGAACGGCAACCAGAAGCGGCGCAAGCCCGGAAACCGGCCGATCGCAAGCTGCTCGACACGTGCGTCCTCTACTAATGAGACTAGCGCTACCTGTACCGGCTTGAGGCCCCCCAATGCAAATTTCTCCCCCGTGAACTGGAGATGGGCCAATACGTGAGCCAGCGTCGCGCGAAACAAATCCTTACCGCTTTGCCCGTCGACCCCACGAGAAGATTGCGGTACCCGGATCACGCCGTTAGCGAAACAGGCTCGCCGCGGCGTATTAAAATCCGCCGGCGGCAATACGCGGATCGGAGGCGTCGTGCGCCATAGGGCCGCGACAAACATTTTGAGTTCACGTTCAACATCGGTGAACGCCACGCTATCGGCGCCGTGCTCCAGCGCGTGGAGCGCTCGCGTATCGAGCAAGGCGAAAAATTTTAGCCGCCGTTCTGGATCATTCTCGGCGGCGCGAATTCCGCCCAGTGCCCAAGTTTCAAACGACCGGAGATCGAGACTATCGAGGAGACGTCCTGAACGGTCGAGCAACAGACTGACGGATTCAGGCGCGAACTCGGCGATCCGCCCAATCACACGGAGCCATTCTGTAAAAGCCTCAGCCCTGGCAAGCCGCCGGGCCGCGTGTGGAGCAGCAACAAACAGCGCCAGAGTCGCATTACGGCCGGCGATATCGGCAAAGCTAGCCGCAAATGCCGCAAGCGCCATCGCCGCTTCGGCTCCCGCAGCGGCGGCAACAGAAGGGGAATTGCGAATAAAACTCATTGCCGCGTTCGGCCCGATGCGCACGCTAATATCGCGGCATGCGGCTACCCAATCGTCAAGGAGCTCAGCGGGCAGGCTCGCTCTTGCCTGACGCCACACCAATTCGATGGTCCCGGCAATCTCTGGCTGGTCGGCCAGAGACGCAATTAGAGATTGATGCTGCTCTGAAAGGGTTCTAACCATAAGTTTGTCAGATAGATGCCGCGATCGCTGCCGTCAGAGCGCCCCTAATGTCCGCGTCATCGGTGATCGGAAGCACCAGCGCAATTTGGCACGCAGCCTCGATCGAGACGCCATGCGAAATAAGCCGTCCAGCCTGGATCAGCATGCGCGTCGAAGCGCCCTCGTCGAGCCCATGGCCCTTCAGGCTGCGCGAGCGCTGGCCGATATCCACGAGCTTCTCGGCCACTTCCACGTCAATCTTGGCCTCATGGGCGACGATTTCGGCTTCTATAGCTGTAGGGGGATGGCCGAAGTCCATCGCCCCGAAACGCTGTTTGGTTGATTCCTTGAGATCTTTGAGAACGCTCTGATAACCAGGATTGTAGGAGATCACGAGCTGGAAGTCGGGATGCGCACGAACCAGCTCGCCCCGCTTCTCGAGTGGAAGGACCCGACGGTCGTCAGTCAGCGGATGGATGACGACCGTTGTGTCCTGGCGGGCCTCGACAATTTCGTCGAGATAACAAATCGCGCCCTGGCGGACAGCTATTGTTAGCGGACCGTCATGCCAGACGGTTCCCTGGGCATCGAGGAGGTAGCGCCCCACTAGATCGGACGCAGTCATGTCCTCGTGGCACGCCACCGTTACTAGTGGACGCTCCAGGACGTAGGCCATGTACTCCACGAATCGTGTTTTGCCGCAACCGGTGGGCCCTTTGAGCATGATGGGCATCCGCTCAGCGTAAGCCGCCTTAAATAGCCGAACTTCATCGCCGATCGCGCGGTAATAGGGCTCCTGGCCGATCCTGAAGTCGTCAAGCTCCATCCTATTCAAAACCTATGCAAGCGGGCCGGGGTGCTCTCGTCAGCCTCTACTCTTTGTCATCGCGGACATGCGGGCAAAGGTGGAGAAGCGAGGGCACCCCGCCTTATCAGCGATGGGCCGCGACCTTCTGGCTCGGAATGCCTTCAATCGGGCACTCTTCGGTCCCGACCGTCGAACGCGTCAGAGCCTCCACCATAGTGCGTGTGCCTTCAGGATCGGTGATCCATTTCTTATAGAAGTCGTATGGACAAATTGCCTCACCTCGTACGTCCTCCCGCGAATTGATCTTGCCCGTGTATCCGCGATGCACAAGCTTGAACAAATGATTTTCCGACTGCATGTTCCGACGAGCGTCGCGGATCAGCGACTTGGAAAGTTGGGCATATTGAATACCCATATCCTCTTCGCCGCACTCGCCCAACGTCCGGCCATCGAAGCCGATGATCGCCGAATGGCCGAAGTAAGAATAGACGCCGTCGAACCCCGAGGCGTTTGCCACCGCAACGTAGACATTGTTCGCCCACGCCATGGCCTTTGCCATTAGCACTTGCTGGTCCTTGGCCGGATACATATAGCCCTGACAACGCACGATAAGTTCCGCGCCTTTCATGGCGCAGTCACGCCAAATCTCCGGATAGTTACCGTCGTCGCAGATGATCAGGCTTACCTTCAGCCCCTTCGGGCCTTCGGAGACGTAAGTACAATTTCCGGGGTACCAGCCCTCGATCGGCACCCACGGCATGATCTTCCGATATTTCTGAACGATTTCGCCTTTGTCATTCATCAGAATCAGGGTGTTATAGGGCGCCTTGTTCGGATGATCCTCGTGCCGCTCGCCGGTGAGCGAGAACACACCCCACACCTTCGCCTTTTTGCAAGCGTCGGCAAAAATTTTGGTTTCCTCGCCGGGCACGCTCGCGGCGGTTTCATACATCTCTTTCGAGTCGTACATGATGCCGTGGGTGCTGTATTCAGGGAAAATGACCAAGTCCATACCCGGCAAACCCACTTTCATGCCGACAAGCATCTCGGCAATCTTCCGGGCATTGGCCAGGACCTCCGCCTTGGTATGCAAGCGCGGCATTTTGTAATTGACGACCGCAACACCGATCGTGTCATTGCTGCTGCTGATGTCACCGTGAAGCATGTCAGTCTCCTGCTGGTTGTTTCGTTCGCTCGCGTGCTGAGGGCGCGCTCATTTGGCGGCTGCTTGGGCTATTGATCTGCTGAGAGAACGGTGCGGCTCATGGGCACAAAAAAACCCGCTTCGCCCACAGCAGTGGTCGCAGCAGGGCGTCAATGTTTACGGCCGCCATTGCCGCGCCCCTCAGCGTCAGGGGTTTATAGAACGCTACCCGAGAATGTCATGCGAGTCAATTATAGCGGCCGCAACCGCGCCGACTGTAACGCCTGCCTCATGGCTTGCCGTCGCATGCGCACAACGCAAGAATCTCTCCTCGTCGGGGCGAACGGCTACCACGATTTCAAGAGACGAAATGTCCAACCCATTGTTGGTCGACTCAGGCGCCGGCCTTACGCCGACCGGCACTCGATGTTGCGGCTGTCTCATGAGTGCACCGCTAGGCTCCCCGGGTCGCCGGCACTCAAGAAGGAACGGATCCGCCCAAACCGGGTTTGTCGATGTTGCAAGATCTCGAACTGGCCGCGTCGGCCGAGTAGGCCGACGCGAGACCATTAATTTGTATGATTAGTGGCAGCGCTGATTGAGATGCAGCCTTGCGGCGCATCGAAATCGGAATCCAATCCGTTTTTCTTGATAAGGTCGGTATCCATCGAATTCGTCCGCGCCAAAGCATTGGCGAACAGATGGACCTGAAAATAGGCGGCTTCGGCGCACATGTTGGTCGGTTCGTCCTGTCCATAGCGCCAAGCGCAACGACTGTTTCGTTAGGCGTTACCAGGCGAGGCAGGAATGATGCCAAACTGAAGGGTAGCGACGTAGCCCTTGGGACAACCATACCCGGTTTGGCACCCCTAGCCTCGTTTTGGCCCCGGGGCGGCAAATTGGACCTAATGAATGCAAGTTCCGTTTCTGGCTTTAGCGGTAGCCAAAAGCCGCTAGAAGGGCAGTACCGCCCTTACATTGCCAGATGTTGCTGCACAACGGTAGATGTCAGCTCGCCAATGTTGCCCCTGGCTACAATCCGCCCCGTATCCAAAATAGCGAATTTCTGGGTGATGGCGCGGACAAAGTCCAAATTCTGCTCTACGAGGAGAACGGTGCAATTACGTTCCGTCGGAATGCGTTTGATGATTGGCGCAATCTCCTCCACCACCGACGGCTGCAACCCTTCGGTCGGCTCATCCATGAGCAGTAGTTTGGGTTCCTGAACGAGTGCACGGGCGATTGCGAGCTGCTGCTGCTGACCGCCCGAAAGCGTGCCGCCTTTTTGGCCGACAAGGCTTTTTAGGGCCGGAAAGTAGTCGAAGATAAACTTGGGTACATCCTTCGCTCTGCGACCCTTTCCGAGCAAGGCTACATAGATGTTTTCCGCTACGGTGATGTCCGGAATGATCTCGCGGCCTTGCGGCACGTAGCTGATGCCGAGCCAGGTCCGGCGGTGCGATTTGAGCTTGGCGATCTCCGTGCCATCGAGCAGTATTGATCCGACGGCTGGCGGGTTAACGCCGGTGATGCTGCGTAGTAGTGTCGTCTTGCCGGCTCCATTGCGCCCAAGCACGGCAAACAACTCGCGATCGGCCATTTCCAGCGAAACCCCGTGCAGGATATGGCTCGTTCCGTAGAATGTATCGATGTCCCGAACCTGAAGCGTCACCAGAACTTACCCTTTCCCAAATACACCCGACGAACTGTCTCGTTGTTCATCACCTCATTCATAGGCCCATCGGCGAGTGTCTGCCCTTGGTGCAACACCGTGATGCGCTGCCCTATCTGACGCACGATGTGCATGTCGTGTTCAACTAATAGAACAGTGTGGGTTTTCGCGATCCTGCGGATTAGCTCGGCCGTCTTGCGCTTGCCGTCCTCGGTCATTCCCGTGGTTGGCTCGTCCAAAAGCAGCAGCTTTGGACTTGAGGCAATGAGCATGCCGAGCTCTAGCCACTGGCGCTCACCATGAGACAACGTGTCCGCAGGCTCACTGGCTTTGTCCGCCAACTCCACGAATTCCAGGATGTCCCAGATGCGATCCCGCTCCTCGGCACTGAGCCGCTGAAACAGTGTAGAAAATACTCGGCGGCGACCCTTTAGGGAGACCATGACGTTGTCAAAGATTGAGAGCGTCTCGTACAGATTAGGGACTTGAAACTTGCGGCTGATGCCTGCCTGGAAGATGTCGTCGGGTGCCCAACCGGTGATGTCTCGCCCAGCGAAGTGCATAGATCCGGAAACCGGCTTAAATTCACCGGTTATCATGCAGATTAGCGTAGTCTTGCCGGCGCCATTGGGGCCTAGCAGAACGCGCAGCTCGTTCTCCTCTATGCTGAAATCCAGATTATTGAGGATGGTGAAGCCCGACACCCTCGTGGTCAGGCCCTTCACTTCGAGGAGATTCGCCATCCTTAAGATTTCCTCTTCCGGTCATGGGCTCGAGATCAACGTTCGGGTTCGTCCGTTGGTGGCGGACCACCTGGGCGCCATTCGAGCTGACGATCGTGCGCCTTCTGATCCGATTCCTCGATTAGCTGGTGCAGCGTAGCTCCCTTCTTTAGCTTGCGGATCCAGTTGCCGATTGAGCCGACGATGCCGTCGCGCAGCACCAGCACGACGAAGATGAAGAGGCCGCCGACTATGATCTGCCACCATGAGGCAAGCGCGCCGCTGAGAAAGAATTCGGCGCCTTTTACCAGAAAAGTGCCGATGAAGGGTCCGATAAGGGTGCCGCGGCCGCCCACTGCAGTCCAGATGACGCCTTCGATCGAAAACACTGGCCCAGCATCCAGAAAGGAGACGATGCCGACCCAGGCGGCATAGAGCGCGCCTGCGGCCGCGGCCATGAAAGCTGACACGCAGAAAACAAAAATACGATAATTGGCAACGTTATAGCCCATAAATTCTGCACGCACGTCGTTGTCGCGGATTGACTTAAGAACAGTGCCGACGCGCGAATGAGTCAGGGCGCGCGCTATCAGCAGGAACACCACGACAACCGCCAAGATGAACCAGAGAAACCCTGGGGTAGCGTAGTTCGAATAGTCGGTGATGCCATTGAAGCCGCCCGTATAGGCCTGATACTCGATGATGATTTCCTGGAGAATAAGTGATTCAGCAAGCGTGATCACCGCGCAGTAGACGCCGTAAATTTGCCGCTTGAAAGTGATAACGCCGAATAAAAGCCCCAGCAGGGTCGGAACCGAAAGTGCGCAGAAAACGGCAAACGGGGTGCTGATCAGTGGCGTCATGAAATGAGGTAGTTCGGTCAGACCGTTCCATTCCATGAAATCAGGAAAATTGCCGCCGTACCGCGTCGGATGAGTCAGCGCGTAGTTGATCTTCAAAGACAGCGCGACGAAATAGGCGCCAATTCCGAAATAGACCGCCTGACCTAGGCTGAGGATGCCGGTGAACCCCCAAATCAGGTCGATGCTAAGCGCGAAGATCGCAAAGCACAGGAATTTGCCCAGCAGCGACAGAACATATGCATTCGAACCGTAATAGGGATAGGTACCGATCAATGCGACGACCGCGGCGATACCGATCAGCGCCCACAGCGGCACAAAGGGAGGCGCCCGATAGCGGCGGCGCTCAGAGCGCCCCACGCTGCGCAGCGCCGGCGATTCTGTGGCTTTGTGGTCTCCAACAACAGACTCTGGCATTGCGGTCTAACCGTCACCGTCGTTCGTTATAGCCGAAAATGCCCCGCGGCACGACGCGGATGATGATGACAATGAACAGGAACACCAGCAGTCTTCCGATCACATTGTTGAAGATGAAGGACAAGATGGTCTCCGCCTCGCCAATCAATGCGCCACCAGTCAAGACACCCCAGAGACTCCCGACCCCGCCAAGCACGAGCACCATGTAGGAATCGACTGCGTACGGGAAACCCATGGTCGTCGAGACCGACTTAATTGGCGCCAGTACCGCTCCGGCAATGCCGGCAAGCCCCGAGCCAAATGCGAAAATCGTCATATCGATTCTGGCGGTGTCGATCCCAAGGCAACCCGAGATCGCCCGGTTGCGGCGAACCGCTCTGACCTTGAGACCAAGATTGGTCTTAAAGATTACATAAAACACAAGGGCTAACAGCAAGATGGCGACGACGATCAGGAATAGTCGGTACCATGGAAACGGTAGTCGCCCGATCATGCGAAAGCCGCCTTCGAGAATCTTCGGCGCGCCAACGTAATAAAGCTCGGGTCCAAAAATAAGCTTCGTTACGGTCTGAAGAATGATGCCGACACCCCAAGTGGCGAGCAGCGTCTCCAGCGGTCTATCGTAGATCCATTGGATGATGCCACGTTCTATGATCAGTCCAAGGAGGCCAACCACCACGAATGCCACAGGGATGGCGATGAAGGTATTGCCGCCCAGTTTACCGACGACAGCGGCCGTGTAGGCGCCGACCATGATCAGTTCGCCGTGGGCCATGTTGATCACCCCGGCAACGCCAAAGATGATCGCAAGCCCCAGAGCTGAGATCACGAGAATGGCAACTACGCTGAAGCCACTCATAAATTGAGTGATAATCGACTGCAGCATTCCGTGCTCGCCTGAAGATATCCCCTCTTTTTCGTCCCCGCGCGCTTGTAGGGGCTCCATTTGGAGCCCCTACAATGGTTCACGCGGCGGAATTACAAGTCAATCGTGCCCGACCGGTTTTTTTCCTGACTCCATGGCTTCTTCAGGCGCTCAAGCACGCGCTTGTCGGTCAAGTCGCAGGTCTTGTTCGGATAAAGGTAAGGAACCCAGGGTTGCGGACGAATCCAGTCTTCCGACTTCCACACAACATCGAACTGACCTTGTTCGTTAGCCTTGCCTATCCGCGCCCAAAGCCATGTGTGATGGTTCTTCTCGTCGATCTTGACCTTGCCCTGTGGCGCCTGAAATTCCTGGCCCGGCAACCCTTCGTAGATCAGAGCGTCAGCGTCGGTCGACCTCACTTTCGCGATCGCCTGAGCGAGGAAGTACGTCTGGAAATACGCCGCCTCCATCACCGCGTTGGTTACGGCGTTCTTGCCATACTTTGCCTTGTACCGCTCGACAAATGAGTTGTTCTGTGGCGTGTCGACGCTCTGGAAGTAGTTGAAAGAGGTGTAGTGACCGACCGCGTTTTCCGGTCCCATCGCCGCGATTTCTTGCTCAGTGGTGATCGGCGTGCAAATCGGAATATCCTTGGCGGTGAGGCCAAATTCCCTGAACTGTTTGTAGAAGGCCACAATCTGGTCACCGACCAGGTCGGAAAAGACAATATCGCAGCCGCTCGAAGCAATCTTGTTGATGTTGGTCGAAAACTCGGTCGAGCCGAGCGGCGAATATTCCTCGGCGACGGTTGTGCCCCCGTGCTTCTGCAGTAGCGCCTTCACCTCGCGGTTGGTCTCTTTAGGATATATGTAGTTGGCACCAATAAGGTAAAACTTCTTGCGACCCAGTGTGTTGAGGATCCACGGCACGAAGTCGTCGAGCTGTTGATTGGGGACCGCGCCAGTATAGAAACAGTTTTTGCTGCACTCCTGAGCTTCATACAAAGTCGGATAGAGCAACACCCCGTTGTTTTCTTCGAAAACTGGCAGCACCGATTGACGGCTAGCTGAGGTGTAGCAGCCAAGCACAGCCACGACTTTGTCGTCCAGCAAGAGCTTCTTTGCCTTCTCGGCGAAAACCTGGACCAGTGATTGCGGGTCTTCAACGACCGGCTGAATTTTCTTGCCCAACACGCCGCCCTTCGCGTTGATCTCCTCAATCGCCAAGAGTTCGGCATTATGCAGCGATGTCTCGATGATCGCGATGGTGCCGCTTAGTGAGTGCAGAATGCCGACCTTAATGGTGTCACTTTCTGCTGCCTTCACGATGTTCCGCACAAAGCCGTACGGGGCGACGCCGCTAGCAAGGATGCCAGCAAGTCCGCCGCTACAGCTCTGCAAGATTCTCCTGCGAGTGGTGCTCATAGACTCCCTCCTTTGACGCAAAAAAAAGCGCCCCACGCCTCACCGTAGGGAGACGACGCGGGGCGTCTGTGCCTGTATTTTCTGCAGCAGCTGCCGCGCCATCGGACGGAGCCTAACCGAGCCCGCGCCTCAACGACCCCGCTCGTTCGTGAAAAGCATAAGCCAAAACCGGTTGATTACGCAATATAAAATGGGCGAATTTTCGCTCAACATCGGTTTGTTTTGCCGTGCGGTGAATCGAAGCGAACCGGGCGCGCCGTCGACGTACGCCAAGCGCCGGCATATCGTGGGCGGAAGCCGGGGTCGAAGCGGAACTTATCGTGCGCTGTGGCGGGTAAGCTCAGCGTTGCTCAGAGTCCAGTCTTGCCGCAGTTCTAACATCGCTAGCAGAACGACGGCGGCGCCAAGGACGAAGTGCCAATATCGGAGCATGCCGGCATCGGCGTAGCCAAGAATGAATGGTGACGCGATCAGCCACAACCCGCACGCTTCAGGCTACAACCTAGCCGAGGGGGAGGTATTTTGCGAATGCTAAAATTCAGAACGCGGGCCAGAAAATGGCTAGCGGTCGCGGGCCAGCTTGCGCCGGCCCTAATGCTTTTCCTTGCGCGACGGATTGAAGTCCCGTTCGACGTGGCGGTTCAATGCCCGCATGATGCC
>Ga0137358_10002074_pt1 | contig 11251 bp, 9 predicted proteins | sample Mad1_20_16metaG_FD_105551 | JGI IMG/M metagenome (GOLD analysis project Ga0137358, IMG submission 105551) | Vadose zone soil microbial communities from Angelo Coast Range Reserve, California, USA - Mad1_20_16 metaG | ecosystem: Environmental > Terrestrial > Soil > Vadose zone | place: USA... | reverse complement strand
ATTACACAGGATCGCAATCCCTATTCTACCATCGAGGCGGCGCCGCAGATTGTGAGCCCGCTCGCGGTTGCGCGGCTAGGAGCCTGTCTGACTAATGATCGCCGTCGCGAGGGTGCGACGCATGCGTCGCACGGGCGACCATGGATGGTCGCCCCGGGCTTGCGCGGAGCAGGGACTGCGCAGCGCAATGCCGCAGCAGGCGCATCATTAGTCAGACAGGCTCCTAGGCCGCATCCGCGGCGTCGCCCGCCTCCGGGTCATATCCCAGATTCGGCGCTAGCCAGCGCTCTGCTTCGGCAAGAGTCCATCCCTTGCGCTGCGCGTAGCTCGCCACTTGATCGCGGTCGATTTGACCCACCCCGAAATAATGAGCCTGAGGGTGCGAGAAATAGAACCCGCTGACGGCGGCCGTCGGAAACATCGCAAAGGATTCGGTCAATCGGATGCCCGCGTTCCGTTCCGGATCGAGCAGCTGCCAGAGAGTCCCTTTCTCGGTGTGCTCGGGACAGGCCGGATATCCCGGGGCGGGACGAATGCCCTGGTACTCCTCACCGATGAGCGCGGCGCCATCGAGTTTTTCGTGGGGGGCATAGCCCCAGAGGTCGCGCCGCACCCGCTCATGCATTCGCTCGGCCAAGGCCTCCGCCAGTCGATCGGCCAGCGCCTTGAGCATGATGCCGCTGTAGTCATCGTGCGCGGCTTCGAAACGCGTCACGTGTTCGTCGATGCCTATCCCTGCGGTCACGGCGAACGCTCCCACGTAATCGGCGCGGCCGCAGCTCATGGGCGCGACGAAGTCCGCGAGGCAGGATTGTGCTTGATTCTGCGGCTTGGACTTTTGCTGCCGTAGTTGATGCAGCCGAACCTTGACGGTGTGGCGGGTGTCGTCGGTGAACACCGCGATGTCATCATCGCCGGTGCTGTTGGCCGGGAAGAATCCCACCGCGGCTCGGGCCCGCAGCCATTTCTCCTCCACCAGTTGTTTCAGCATGCGTGTCGCATCGGCATACAGGTTCGACGCGGCTTCGCCGACCACGGGATCCCGCAGGATGTCGGGAAACTTACCCGCAAATTCCCATGCGTTGAAAAACGGCATCCAGTCGATATACGGCAGCAATTCGTCGAGCGGATAGTCGTCGAAGGCGCGCACCCCCAGGAAACTGGGCGCGGGCGGCACGTAGACGGACCAGTCGATTTTGAGCTTCTTCGCCCGTGCCTGCGGCAACGATAGCTGCGGCGCTTTGGCGCTCTTGTTGCGGTGCTGCTCGCGGCGCCGCTCATGCTCCGCCTTGATGCCCGCGATATAGGCGTCGCGGGTGCTCTTGGTCACCAGCTGCTGGCATACGCCGACCGCGCGCGACGCATCTTTCACGTAGACCACGGCGCCCTGGTAGTGCGGATCGATCTTCACTGCCGTGTGCGCGGGAGACGTCGTGGCGCCGCCGATCAACAGCGGTTGCGTGTAGCCCAGGCGCTGCATTTCTTTGGCCACATGCACCATTTCATCGAGCGACGGAGTAATCAATCCGGACAATCCGATGAGATTGGCGCCTTCGCGGGTCGCAGCCTCGAGAATTTTCTCGCAGGAGGCCATCACCCCCAAGTTCACGACTTCAAAGTTATTACACTGCAATACCACGCCGACGATGTTCTTGCCGATGTCGTGGACGTCGCCTTTGACGGTGGCGATCACCACCTTGCCGTTGGAGCGGCTCGTTCCGTCCTTCTCCTTCTCGATATAGGGAATCAGCGCGGAGACCGCTTTTTTCATGACCCGCGCCGATTTGACGACCTGCGGCAGGAACATCTTGCCGGCGCCGAACAGGTCGCCGACCACGTTCATGCCGTCCATCAACGGCCCTTCGATGACGTCGAGAGGCCGCTTGGCCCCGAGCCGCGCCTCTTCGGTGTCCTCGAGAACGAACTCGTCGAGACCCTTCACCAGCGCGTGTTGCAGGCGCTGTCCCACGGGGAGCTTCCGCCACTCGAGATCATCGCCACGCCTTGCGGCGCCCGCGCCGCCCTTGAATTGCTCGGCAATCTCCAGCAGCCGTTCCGTGGCATCGGCGCGCCGCGCGAGAATGACGTCCTCACAGCGTTCGCGGAGGTCGGCGGGTATGTCCTCGTAAATCGCGAGCTGGCCCGCGTTGACGATACCCATGGTCAAACCGGCGCGAATGGCGTGGTAGAGAAATACCGAGTGCATGGCCTCGCGCACCGGGTCGTTGCCGCGGAACGAAAACGACACATTGCTGACGCCGCCGCTGACATGCACCGCGGGCATGCGCTGCTTGATGGCGGCCGCGGCTTCGATGAAATCGAGGCTGTAGCGGTTGTGTTCCTCGATGCCCGTCGCCACGGCGAATATGTTGGGATCGAAGATGATGTCTTCGGGCGCAAATCCGATGCGTTCCGTCAGCAGCCCGTAGGCACGTTCGCAAATCGCCACCTTCCGATCGAGCGTGTCGGCCTGACCCTGCTCGTCGAAGGCCATGACGACCACGGCGGCGCCATAGCGCATCACCTTGAGCGCATGCGCCAGGAATGCTTCCTCGCCCTCCTTCAGGCTGATCGAATTGACGATGGCCTTGCCCTGCACGCATTTGAGGCCCGCTTCGATCACCGACCATTTGGACGAATCGATCATGACGGGTACGCGCGCAATATCCGGTTCACCGGCGATGAGGCTCAGGAACTTCGTCATGACCGCCGGAGAATCGAGCATGCCCTCATCCATGTTCACGTCGATGATCTGCGCGCCGTTGGCCACCTGCTGCCTCGCGATGTCGACCGCCGCCGCGTAGTCGCCTCCCTCGATGAGCTTGCGAAATTTGGCAGATCCCGTCACGTTGGTGCGCTCACCGACATTGACGAACAAGCTGTCCGCGTGGATGTGCAGCGGTTCCAGCCCGCTCAGGCGGCAGGCTCGCACGATGTTCGGCAACGCGCGCGGCGGCAGGTGCGAGACGGCGCCAACCACGGCGCGAATGTGGTCGGGCGTGGTGCCGCAACAGCCGCCCACCATATTGACGAACCCGCTGGCCGCGAATTCGCCTAGGATCCCGGCTGTCTGCTGCGGAGTTTCGTCGTATTCGCCGAATGCATTCGGCAGTCCCGCGTTCGGGTAGGCGCATACATAGGTATCCGCGATTTGCGCCAGTTCCTCGATATACGGGCGCAATTGCTTGCCGCCGAGCGCGCAATTCAGACCGACGACGGCGGGCCGCGCGTGACGTATGGAATTCCAGAACGCCTCGGTGGTCTGGCCCGACAAGGTCCTGCCCGACGCGTCGCTGATCGTACCCGACACGATGATGGGTAGATCGGCTTGCAGCTCGTCGAGGACTGCACGCACCGCGTACAGGGCCGCCTTGGCATTCAAGGTGTCGAACACCGTTTCGATCAGAATGAGATCGACGCCGCCCTCGATGAGGGCGCGAGCAGCCTCAGAGTAGCCGGCAACCAGCTCATCGAAATTGATATTGCGAAACCCCGGGTCGTTGACATCGGGAGACAGCGACGCGGTGCGGCTGGTCGGACCCAGCGCTCCGGCAACGAATCGCGGCTTGCCGGTCTCGGCGGTCACCTCGTCCGCAACCCGGCGCGCCAGCCGCGCCGCCGACTGGTTGAGCTCACCGACCAATGATTGCATTCCGTAGTCCGACTGCGACACGGCGTTTGAATTGAACGTATTGGTGGAGATCACATCCGCACCCGCGAGCAGATACTCGCGATGAATGGCCCCGATGATGGCGGGTTGTGTGATCGACAACAGGTCATTGTTGCCGCGTAAATCGCTGCGCCATGCCGCGAATCGTTCGCCCCGGAATTGCGCCTCGCTCAAGGCGTGTCGCTGAATCATCGTGCCCATGGCGCCGTCGAGAATCACCAGGCGCTCTTGGAGGAGCGCCAAGAACACTTTTGCCCGAGCAACCTGCTGCCCTGTCGCCATGTCAGGCCACCTGCGCTTCGACCGATCGAGGCCGGAGACCCAAGGCATGGCAAATGGCGTAGGTCAGTTCCGCGCGATTCAGCGTATAGAAATGGAATTCCTCGACGCCGTGTTCGCGCAGGCGCTGGACCTGTTCGATCGCCACGTTCGCGGCAATCATCCGCCGCGTCTCCGCATCGTCATCCAATCCATCGAAGCGCTGGCGCAGCCATGCCGGCACGGACGCACCGCAACGATCGGCAAAGCGCAGCAGCTGTGGAAAACGCGTAATCGGCAAAATGCCCGGTACGAGCCGCGCGCGAATCCCCGCGGCGGCACATCGATCGCGATACCGCAAAAATACGTCTGTCTCGAAGAAAAACTGGGTGATTGCACGGCTGGCACCGGCGTCCACCTTGCGTTTCAAGTTCTCCAGGTCCGCATCGACGCTGCCGGACTCCGGGTGGCCTTCCGGGTACGCTGCCACCGACAGGTCGAATTTCCCGACTCCCGCGAGTCCCTCGACCAGATCGGACGCATAGGCAAAACCACCGGCGTAGGGACGATAGCGTCCGTCCGGCGACAGTTGGGCCGCAGGCGCATCGCCGCGCAAGGCGACTAAGTTCCGCACTCCCTGCTGCCAATAGTCCCGCGCGATGCGCAGCACCTCGGCGCGCGATGCGCCCACGCAAGTCAAATGAGGCGCCACCGTGAGATTGGTCTCGCGCAGGATTCGCAGCACGCAGTCATGTGTTCGGGTGCGTGTCGAGCCGTCCGCGCCGTAAGTCACCGACACGAAATTCGGCTGCAAGGGAGCGAGCCGCTGGACGGATTCCCACAGCTGCCGCCCCATGGGCTCATCGCCGGGGGGGAAAAACTCAAATGACACGGCCACTGGATTCGACACCGCACGCTCGCTCGGAGGTTCTCGACTGACAGGATGCAGGAGCCTAAGCTATGATCCAAGCTCATTATTCTCATACAAAGGATGAATTCAGCTCATGTCATCGACGGCATTGGAGCTTCGGCACCTGGAAACCCTGCTGGCGTTGGCCGAGTGCGGCAGCCTGTCAAAGGCGGCGGCACGCCTGTTTCTGACCCAATCCGCGCTGTCGCACCAGCTGAAAGCGCTCGAAAGTCACTATGGGGCGGCGGTGGTCGAAAAAAACGTGCGGCCCTTGAGGTTTACAGCCATTGGTCAGCGCTTACTCACCCTGGCGCGCGCGGTCTTGCCGCAGGTGGCCGAAGCGGGAAGGGACGTGGCCCGCCTGGCCCAGGGTCATGCCGGACCCCTGCGCGTGGCGGTGCAATGCCACAACTGCTTCGACTGGCTGATGCCGGCCATGGATGCCTATCGGTCTCTATGGCCGGAAGTCGAGCTCGACATCATCTCCGGCTTCGTCGTCGATCCGCTGCCGCTTCTCGATCGCGGCGAGGCCGAACTCGCCATCATCCATGATCCTCAGGCACCGCACCCGAACGTGGTTTTCAGCCCCCTGTTTCGCTATGAAAGCGTCGCACTGATGAGCCCACGACATCGGTTGGCGGCCAAGCCATGTCTCGAGCCGGCTGATTTCGCGGAAGAAACGCTGATCACCTATCCCGTGCCGGACGAGATGCTGGATGTGATGAAGCACTGTTTGACGCCGGCCGCGATCAACCCCAAACGGCGCACGGCCGAATTGACCGTGGCCATACTGCAGCTGGTCGCCAGCGGCCGCGGTATCGCCGCGCTGCCGTCCTGGACGGTGGGCAACTACATCGAGCGCGGTTATGTGGTGTCCCGCCCCATTGGCCAAAGCGGCCTGCGCTGCGAACTGTATGCCGCGACCACCCGCGCCGGCGCCGACGCCTCGTACATAAGAGAGTTCATCGCCTTGACCCGCACCCAGAGCCTCACCGAGTTGGCGGGAGTCTCGGCCCTATAGGCCTGCGGGTAAGACGGTGTCGGATCGGCAAAAGAACAGATGCGCGGGCAGAACGTTGAGGGGCTCGAACTGGTGGCGCACATAGCGAAAGATCCGCCGCAGATCTTGGAGAACACGGGTCGAAAACTGATAGACGAGAAAGGAACCGTGCGGTTCGAGCACACTCCACGTGCTGCGCAGGATGCGCTCGCGTACCGGCGCGGAAATGGTGCTGAAGGGAATGCCCGAGATGACGTAGCTCGCTCTCTCATGGCCGTGCTCCCGTAGGATCTCGACGACCGACTCCGCGGAAGCTTCGACCACGTGAAGGCGCTCATCCTCGGTCGTTGCGCGCAGGAAGCCCACGAATTCCGGATTGGTTTCTATGGCGATGAGGCTCGCGTCGGGGCGCATGCGCCGCAGGATTTCCGTCGTAATGCCGCCGACGCCGGGGCCGTATTCCACGATCACGTGTGCCCGCGCCCAGTCGATCGGCTCCAGCAGCTGTTTGATCAAGAACCGAGAGCTCGGAACGATCGAGCCGAGCATTCGGGGGTGGCGAAAGAAATTGCGCGCAAACAGCAAGGCAGGCCCGCTCGGCGTCCTGTTCGGGATGCGCTGTCTGTTCGATACGCTACGTTCCGTCCGGCTGGTGCTATTCATTTGAGAGAACTCTCGACATATCGTGTGTTAGTCCCCGGGCACGCGCCTCGCGTTCAATGGGCCGTGCGTGCCGCGACGTAAGACAATACCTACATGAAGATCATCATGATCGCTAATGGTGCGAAGGTGCCTTCCGCTCCTTATCATCATTCTTTCAATAAGGCGAAATCATCTCTCCAACTTAGTTTACGGGAATGTCATGACCACCAAACTACCTGCGGCAGTGACCGCCTATCTGGCCGCGGACAAAGCGCGAGACTTGGACAAGCTCTGCCAGTGCTTCACCAACGACGCACAGGTGCACGATGAAAGCCGCCAGTACCAAGGCCACGATTCCATACGGTCGTGGAAAGAGCAGGCCGACGCCAAGTACCAATATACCGTAGAACCTCTCGACGTGGCCGTCACCGAGAGGAACGTCAAACTGCACGCTCGCATAACCGGTAACTTCCCCGGCAGTCCCACCGAGCTCCATTACACCTTCGTGCTCGCAAACGGCAAAATCCAATCGCTGGCCATTCATTGAGCGTACCCACGAACGGCGCCGCTCGCTGGAATTCGCTCACACGTCCGGCTGGGTCGATTTGCTTGCCGCGCGAATTTTGATGACCTTCGCGGTACGCAACCAGTCTTGATTGGCGGCACGACGGGTATCAGGCAGCTTTAGGTAGTACTGTAAGTGCGGATGAGTCTTAACGAAGACAAATAGTCTGCCTCTCGGCACTACGCGTTCAGTCATGTGCATCGCATCATAAACGGGGCTGCGGTAGGCTACTTTCAAGACCAAGACGCTGATGTCGGTCATTGTCGACAAATCATGTAGGAGTCGGGGTACGGGCCGTGACACTGCCTGATCAATTGCGTGGAAGCCGGCGCCGAACGCGCGCTTCCAACCGCCGTGCGGTTGCGCCGAACAATCGTCTTCCCCAGCGATGGGCTTTGCGCTGCAGCTTGGCGCGTCGCTGTGTCAGTCGATGAACCAACCCGTCGACCGCGGCGCCCCCTGACCGGCCGTGTTGAATTATCTTGTCATGCAACAATGCCAGATCGTGATCATCGCCAAGACAGTCGGCCAGGCGAATTGATTTCTTACAAGTCTTGCCCAGGTGCTCGTGCATCAGCGGCGCAAGGAATTTTAGCTGGCCGGCGAAGTATTTCACTTGCTTGCGCCATTCGTGCAATCGATCGCGGCTGCGCTGCTGCTCGGCCGCCGTCATTGCACGGCGACACGTCCGATAAGCGCGCTTCACGGCTTTCGCGAGATCCGCTCCGGCCGGTTGCGACGGGGGCAGCGTGCGCATGTGCCGCGCCACTGCGCCCACCAACCGGGCGCTCGACAACAGCGCTTTGCGACGCAATTGCCCGCGCCGCTCGCGGCATTCCTGCCGCAGTGCCGAGCGGATCGATCTGTAAATCGCCTTGCCTCCGCCCGAGCGCGGGCAAAGGCCATCGAGCGCTTGCACTAGTACTGCGGCATCGCGCACGGCTACCAATGGCCGTGCGGCATCACGCAGCCGTGCATTCTCCCGATGATACGCATCCTCGCCCAAGGACTTGCGCAGCAGACGCAGCAGCGCGCGACAATGCTTCAAGCGCGCGCGTATGTCGTGAATGCACCGGTCTGAACGGTTCCCGTGTCTCAGCCCCCGGACGGCTCGACCGAGTTCCTCCGCCAACTCCTGGCGCACCGCGTCCATCCCGTCTCCGCCACATCCGCCGGCAATTGGCATCGAGAATACGCTGGTTTCGGGAACCAGACATATCCTACACTGCTGCGTTCCAAGACGATGACGGACTCGTCTACGGCGAGAGAGCATGACGAATTCTGCGGAAACGACGACCGAACGATGCGACGTAGCGGTGATCGGCGGCGGCCCCGCCGGCAGTACCGCCGCGGCGTTGTTGGCGCGGCGCGGCTATCGAGTGATCGCCCTGGAGAAGGCCCGCCACCCCCGTTTCCACATCGGCGAATCGCTGCTGCCGATGAATCTGCCGATATTCGAGCGGCTCGGCGTTCTGGACAAGGTGCGCGCCCTGGGCGTGTTCAAGCCGGGCGCGGATTTCGAAGCGGACAACGAGCGCGGCTACAACACCTATGCGTTCGCCCGCGCGATCGGCAATAGTCCGCCGCACGCATACCAGGTGTGGCGGCAGGACTTCGACAAGATGCTCTACGAGCATGCCCGCGGCTGCGGCGCGGATGCCCGCGAGGGCCATGAAGTGGTGGCGGTCGAGCAGATGGGCCCGCGTGAATCGCGGCTCGATGTGCGTGCCGACGACGGCCGCAGCTACTGCGTTCAAACGCGTTATGTGGTCGATGCCAGCGGCCGCGACGCATTCGTCTCGACAAAAAAGAGATTGCGGCGCAAGAATGATCAACATCAAAGCGCGGCCATATTCGGCCACTTCCGCGGTGCGGAACGGCGCGCGGGCGAGGACGCGGGCAACATCAGCATCTATAGCTTCGAGCATGGCTGGATGTGGATGATTCCGCTGCCCGACGGCGTGATGAGCGTCGGTGCCGTCTGCCGGCCTGACTACCTCAAGCAGCGCAAGGGGCGCACTCTGGAGTTCCTGCTCGACACGCTGAGGCGGAGCCCGGCGCTGTGGCGGCGCGTCCAGCACGCCGCGCTGATCGACGACGAGGTGCGCGTCACCGGCAACTATTCCTACGACTCGACGCGGATGGGGGGCCCGGGCTGGGTGCTGATCGGCGATGCCTTCGCATTCCTGGATCCGGTGTTCTCCTCCGGCGTCTACCTGGCGATGAGCGGCGCAGAACAGGCGGCGGAAGCGGTGGACTCTGCGTTGCGCGACCCGTCGCGCGAGGCGGCACTGTTGCGCAGGCTGGAAAAGCGTCAGCGCGCCGGCATGGCCCGTTTCTCGTTCTTCATCTACCGCTTCAATGGCCCGGTGATGCAACAGATGTTCCGCCAGCCGCGCAACACATGGCAGCTGGAACAGGGCGTGATCTCGATGCTCGCCGGCGACCTGTTCGAGACACCCAAGGTACTGTGGCGCCTGAAGCTGTTCAAGCTGGTGTATGCCATCAGCGGCCTGCGCGATTGGCGGCGCTGGCGTGCCGAGCACAAGTACCGTCTGGCGCAGGCGCGCACTCAATTCACGGGCGGCAATACGCCGCTGGACAAGATCTAAATTCCGGCAATCGCCGTCTTAGGTTCGGGCAACCGCCGGCGCGGAAGCGCTTACTGCGCCGCACCATCCCATGGCGCCCGGCGCGTCGCCCGCCGGCTTGCTTTTCACGGGGGACGGCCGCAATTTAGCGACCGCTGCTCGAACAACGACAAGGGGAATCATCATGCGCATCGATCGCCGACTGATCCTGGGCCTCGGCATTGCCGTCATCATGAGTGTCGCCGCGATCGGTTCGTACGCGGACGAGACTTGCAATTCGCCCTACATGTCGGGGCTGATCAAAGGCCAGGAAGATTTCGTGCACGTGTGGACGCTCGGCGTGCCGGGCATGGGTGACGGATCGGACAAGCTGGTCACGATTGATGTGACACCCGCCTCAAAGACTTATGGGAAAGTGATTCACAAGATTTCCGTCGGCGGCCGCGGTGAAGCGCATCACATGGGGTTCACGGACGATCGCAAGTATCTCTGGGCCGGCGGTCTCGACGACAGCAAGATTTACGTCTTCGATGTGGGCACCCGCCCGTCTCATCCGAAGCTCGTCAAGACGATCGACGATCTCCCGGCGAAGACCGGCTACGCGGGACCGCACACGTATTACGCACTGCCCGGCCGCATGCTGATCGGCAATTTATCGAACGTCGCGGACAAGGGCGGCGTCACCGGCATGGCGGTCTACAACAACAAGGGCGACTTCGTCGCCAAGTACGACATGCCGGCCTCCACCATCAAACAGGTCAAGGGCGATGGCTATGGCTACGACATTGCGGTGAATCCCGCGAAGAACGCCCTACTGACCTCGAGTTTCACCGGCTGGAACAACTACATGCGTGATCTCGGCGAGGTCGTGAAGGATCCCGAGGCGATGAAGCATTTCGGCAACACCATGGTGATGTGGAATTTGAAAACCATGGAACCGGAACAGATTCTCGCCGTGCCGGGCGCGCCATTGGAGATTCGCTGGGCGCTGCCCGAGGGCCAAAATTGGGCGATCACGGCGGCGGCGCTGACCTCGCAACTGTGGCTGGTCAAGCGCGACGCTCATGGGTCTTGGACAGCCAAGGACGTCGCGGCGATCGGCGACCCCGCCAAGATTCCTTTGCCCGTGGATATTTCGATCACAGCCGATGCGAAGGGTCTGTGGGTGAACACCTTCATGGACGGCACCACGCATTATTTCGATCTCACCGATCCCGAGCATCCGCGGCAAACCTACGCCAAGCACACCGGTGCACAGGTGAACATGGTGTCGCAGAGCTGGGACGGGCGCCGCGTTTACATCACCTCGAGCTTGCTGTCGAAGTGGGATAAGACGGGCAAGGACAACGAGCAGTTCCTGCGTGCATTCCATTGGGACGGCCATGAACTTAACTTAGCGTTCGAGGTCGACTTCACCCAGGAACGGCTCGGCCGTGCCCATCACATGAAGTTCACCGCGAATCCACAGCGCGTGGCCTCGCTGACGGGCGCATCCCTGCGCTGATGCACCGAACCCGGGTCGCGGCGGGTGCCATAGCGACGGTGCTGTTCGCCGCCGCGGGGGTGGCGAACGGCACTGAAGACCCCGGCAAGGCGGCGGCGCCGCGCATGGAGT
>Ga0137358_10002073_pt1 | contig 11253 bp, 7 predicted proteins | sample Mad1_20_16metaG_FD_105551 | JGI IMG/M metagenome (GOLD analysis project Ga0137358, IMG submission 105551) | Vadose zone soil microbial communities from Angelo Coast Range Reserve, California, USA - Mad1_20_16 metaG | ecosystem: Environmental > Terrestrial > Soil > Vadose zone | place: USA... | reverse complement strand
GTGGACGTCCCTTCGAAACAGGTGATTGCCCTTCTCTTTGCGGACCTGATTCACATCCGTGCCTACACGCAACACACCGAGCCGGCTCTGGCAAAATCCTGGAAAACCTCTTCCGCCGGAAGGCACTACACACTGGAATTGCGCCATGGTATCCACTTTTCCGACGGCCATCCCTTCGACGCCGACGACGTGGTCTTCAGTTTCAAGGTATATCAGGATGAGAAGGTCCATTCACCGCAGCGCGACCTCCTGGAGGTGGGGGGGAAGACCATCCAAGTTCGCAAGACTGGGCAATATCAGGTGGACTTTGAGCTTCCTCAGCCGTACGCCGCCGCCGAACGTTTGTTTGATAGTGTGAGGATTCTTCCGCGACACCTGCTGGAGCGTGCCTACGAAGAAGGCAAAATCTCTCAAGTGTGGGGAACGGCGACCGATCCCAGACAGATTGCGGGCCTCGGTCCCTTTCGACTGAAACAGTACGTCCCTGGTCAGCAGATCGTGTTGGAACGAAATCCCTTCTACTGGAAGGCAGACCCGTCTGGGAATCGTCTTCCTTACCTCGACGAAATCGCGTTTCTGATCGTTCCCACAGAGGACGCCGAGGTCATTCGTTTCCAGGCGGGAGATGTTGATGTCATCAGCCGGATCGGTGCCGATAACTATGCGACCCTGGAACAGGCGCAACGGGCGAGAGACTATCAGCTCTACGATGGAGGGCCTGGCCTCGAATACAACTTCCTGTTTTTTAATCTGAACGATCTGAGTTCGAAGCAACTTCCTGACATCGGCCGGAAGCAGGAGTGGTTTCGACGGGTCGAGTTCCGACAGGCTGTGTCCGCTGCCATCGATCGCGAGTCCATTGTGCGGCTCGTCTACCGGGGCCGAGCAACGCCCTTGTGGGACCAGGTCACGCCAGGGAACAAGCTCTGGATCAACGCCGCCATTCCCCACGCTCCACGGTCGCTCGCCAGAGCTGCCGATTTGCTTCGCTCGGCGGGCTTCACTCGCCGCGAAGACGGGGTGCTGGTCGATGCCCGCGGCCAACCTGTGGAATTCTCGATCCTCACCAACCCCAGCAACGCCCAACGGACAAAAATTGCGACCATCGTCCAGGATGATTTGGCCCAACTCGGCATGCAAGTTCACATTGTTCCGCTTGAGTTCCAAGCGGTCATGGCGCGAATCTTTGATTCCTATGACTATGAAGCCACCGTACTCGGGTTGGTCAGTGGCGACGCTGACCCCAACCCGGAAATCAATGTGTGGACCTCGGGAGGGGCCACTCATGTCTGGGCCTTGTCGGAAACGCATCCCACTCCAGGGTGGCAGGCCGAGATCGACCGCCTCATGCAGGCCCAAACCGCGATCCTTGATTACCGCAAGCGAAAGCAAGCTTACGATCGCGTACAGGAACTCGTCGCGCAATTTGATCCGGTGATCTGCCTGGTCAGCCCCCATGTTCTTGTAGGAGCTAAGAACACGATAGGGGGATTCAAGCCGGCAGTGATGGGTGATTACGTCCTGTGGAACGCCGACCAGCTCTTCCGTACTGACCTCGCTGAAAAACGTTGAATGTTGGTGAATTGCGGCATTCCCGTCAGCTGAATCCCCTGCCTTGCCGGCGCCACGTCTGCCATTGTCAGGTAGGCCACGACGCTAACCGATTCCCTTTCTTTCACGCGAACCGGGCTCGTCAGCAACGACACCGGAAGCGGGTGCACGCCAGAAAGTCCCCACCGCTCAGCTGACGAAATCAACACTTTCGTGAAGAACAGGAAAGGTCGGGCAGGCAATGGTGAATTTTCCAGCAGCTAGCGAGAATGAACTCGGAATTCAGGGGTTTGCCTGAACGCGAAATCAGGAATTCTTGTGGCACCAAGGCAAGGAAAATCCTAGTTGTGCGCCGGCGGCCTCGACCTTAATGTCATCTCGTCAAGACGCAGTAAGTGCTTGATATCCGACAGCGGATCTGGGTGCTGGGCTAGGAGTGAAATGTTCGTCCAAAGGGGAGGGGCGGCATCCAACGAACAGCTCAGCACCTTAGAAATCCTAGCCACCTCCATAGGAAGGATACCTCGCCAGGAAGGATACCTCGCCACCCGCTTACCTTCCTGGCATCAGGGGGGCTTCTCCCAAAGAAGTGAGCGGCGAGGCAAGTTGGGGCTGTTTGAGAACTATATCAATTGGCAATTTGGAGCAACCAGGACCTTACCCTCAAGGTCCCGAGGAAAATTGCCTCAGCCCGGCTAAGCGAGAAAACCCGGTCGGTGCACCACCCCAACGCCCCAACGAAAAACATCTGCCGGCTTTGAAGACCTGATCGCCGAACCGGTGTGTGAGCCTCGCTAGCCGACCTGAGTTGTTCTCGCGCTCGAAACCAGCAGCTGTTTTCCCGCCATCGACGTGCAACCAGATGTCTAAAGGGCGCAAGTGGCAACCTTACGGCGTGCAAATCGACGCCTCGTCTAACTAGTTCACGCCGAGGCCTGCGGTTGCCGAATGTCTCAGATTTCCAGCGGTACCCGTGATCGTGAGCGTGTAAGAACCGGCAGGAGTGCCGGGAGGAGGAGCGGGTGTCACGGTTACAGAGTCCGTTTGGGTCACGCCTGCGTAGGATGCCGAGACCGTAACCGAGCTGGAAGTGGTAACCACGGTGGTGTTCACTGTGAAGATCGCGCTCGTGGCTCCGGCACGAATGGTGACGTTGGCCGGTAGTGTGGCGACCGCTGTGTTGCTGCTGGAGAGGGACACGGCGGCGCCCCCGGTGGGGGCCGGCGCGCTGAGTGTCACGGAGCCGGTGGAGGGCGATCCCCCAGAGACTGCACTAGGGTTTAGTGTGAGCGAGGTGAGGGTGGCACCGGAGGGAGGTGGTGGCGTCACAGTGAGCGAGGCAGTTTGTTGTTGGGCCCCGCCGGACTGGGATGCGGAGATCGTGACGGTTGTCGAGCCGGCAACCGCCATGGTGTTGACTTGGAATGTGGCGATAATGCTTCCAGCTGGCACTGTCATGCTGGAAGGGACGGAGGCCACGGACGTACTGCTGCTGGCAAGAGAGATAACAGTACCGCCGCTCGGAGCTGGGCCACTAAGGGTTAGCTTGCCCGTGGAGGGACTTCCGCCATTCACACTGGTTGGGTTCAAGGTGAGTGAGGATAGGGTTAGAGAGCTGGGCGGCGGAGGTGTCACGGTCTGGGTCTGATGGCCACCACCACAGGAGTTCAAGCACACCCCAATCGCGAGCAGCCCGAGGACAGCAGCGAAACCAGGCTGTCGCCGTGAGGCTCGGCCCAAGCGCTCCCGCGCCACCCAAACTAGGAGGCAAGCGATCCAGGTCGCCAGAAGTTCCCCCAGGAGAGTCACCACCGCCCGCGGAAGTGCATCGATCCCTTCAGGAGCGACTGCTGCCATGGCCGCCCGCGGTGTAGTTTGCACGGTAACGGTTGCGGTGGCAGGGTGAGTGCCGTCAAGCGTGACCGTAGGAGGGGTGATCACGCATGTGGATCCTGAAGGAAAACCACTGCAGCTTAACGTAACGGTCTGATTGAATCCGCTGCTCGGAGTCACGGTGAGTGTGTAGATTGCTGCCTGCCCGGCGTTAATGGTTGAGGTGGTCGGGGTCGCAGAGAGAGAGAAGTCGGCAGGCGATAGCGTCTGGAGCGCCTGAACGATGTCCAAGCGGCCATTGCCCATGTCTGGACCAATCGAGACCGCGTGAGCCAGCGCTGCAGCGGCCTGAGATTCGTTAGTGTTGGTCTGCTTGTTCAGGAGCAGTGCGGATCCGCCCGATACGAAGGGCGCGCTGAACGACGTGCCCCAGCCTGCGGCGTAAGTGCTGAACGGGTAGGTGGTCACGATGCCTTCACCCGGAGCGGCAATCCAGACGACTGCATCGCCGTAATTGGAAAACGACGAACGCATATCGAGATTGCTAGTCGAAGCGACTCCCATCACCATACTTTGGAGCGCGGCGGGGAATACGATCTCCTTCTGGCCGTCGTTTCCCGCAGAGGCGGCGCAGATCAGGGCAGTCTTGTTCGCGTACGCCAGCGCCGACGTCAATTCGGGGGAGTTTGTCGTGAAGTCGAAGCTCATGTTGATGACGTTGGCACCGTTCTGGACGGCGTAATAAATCGCGTGCAAGACGTCAGACAGATTGCCGGTGCCGTTGGAGTGAAAAGCTTTCAGGGGCAACAAGCTCGCTCTCGGCGCAACCAGGTGAAGCACACCCATCACCATCGTGCCATGGCCAAAGGCGGCGTAACTCGGGTTGGTGTCCAGGATCGCCATAGAGGACTGGTCCAGAATCGCCATGCTGGATTGATTGACGAGGCCTGGTGGGCACTGTGAGGGCGGACAAGGCGGCGGCGAAGAGGGGAAGTCCGTCAGAGACAAATCCTTCAGTTCAGAGGCTCCCGGCTGGTTGCGGGTGAAGTCGTAGCCCGGCAGCATCACACCTGCAAACGCCGGATGGTTAGGGTCAACACCGGTATTGATGTCGGCAATGATCCCACTGCCGGCGACTTGAAACTGAGTGTGAGCGGCCGAAACACGAACGATTTGCGCTGCGGGTTGATTCGCGTAGCCGTTCCAGACGGTCGAATTGAAGTAGGTTACCGGGGTTGAGTCGGAAAGCGCAGAGGGGGCAGTCGTTGCATTGTTCAGGCCACCAAGCAGGCTGATTAGCTGATCCAGTTCGGCATCCACGATCCCGGGAAGGACGCGGATCAAGCCCAGGAATGTCGTTGAGTCCAGGGGTGTAGTGATCAGGAAGACTTGGTTCAGAGTGCCATCTAAGGCGCCGACTACCACGCAGTTCTGCAGAAGCGGAAGACTGCAAATCTGTTGCAGCCCTTGAAGACCCAGGCTCGTTCGGACAATGATTCGATTGTCGGCCCTCGCGGGCGTTGCCCATAGCAATGTGAACCCAGCAACCAGCAGCCAGAGTCTGTGCTTACCAAAGTCTTTTCGCTTTGAGTATTGATTCCGCATCTTCCCCCCGCCCTGTGTCAAAGGCCGGAGCAATGCCCAAGCAATCCCCACGTTAGCTGCACATCAGATTGTCTTCCTGTTGGCTTGGTAGTCGACCGGAGCCGAAAACTGCCACATTCGCGACGTTGTGCTTACTCTTCCCGACCATTGGAATATCCAATGCTCTCCCGCTTGAGAACGCGGAGGTTCGCCAGAGCATCGGCGATGGCCTGCCGTTCCTTAAGGCTGTCGTCTCCCGCCTCCATCGCTTGCAGGCGGCTGACGATAGCTGCCTCGGCCGCAGCAACTCGTTCCGGCAATTTATCCTTGTCGAGCTCAACCAAAGCATCCTGACAAAGTTTCTGCCACTCCGGGTATTGCATGCCTTCCATAACAAGGTCTTCCATGATCGGGCTTCCCATTTCCGACTTCCTCCAGGCCACCAGCGGTCAGGTTCGGCGAACGTTGCTCAACGTCCGAGCAACAGCTTCAGTGCTCGCCCACGTTGTGTAGCGTCGAGTCTCGCTTCTTTTGACTTTCAGCATTTCGTGTCAAACGACGGGCCGAGAACATCCTGAAGCGAAATCATCACCGGCCTATCATTGGCACCGCTAAACACCAGCTCCAGATCGCCGCTATTTTCGATCTCTTCGCGGAACTCTCCGAACTGGTTAGTCGTTGCCTGGACAACGCGGCCGCGCAAGTTGGAAAGCATGAATGGCACGGCACGCCCCACGACCTCGGGGTGGCGTGAGTCCAGCAGCTGTCCGGTGACAACGACGTTCTTGCCACCGACTTGAGCTTCGACCTGCAGATCAACCCGAAAGGGATCTGCCCGATAGAGGATTCGCCTGGTCCCGGCCGCACCCGATCGAACACCCTCTAAGGCAGGTTGCAGATAACTGTCAAAGAGAATCTCGATCATTCCCCGTGCCGCCCGGCGCTCCTGTGCCCATTCCGACGCAGTAAATGCTGCCTTGGCCACTCGTACCACTTCGCCCGGAGGCTGGTAAATCCCTTCCGCCGCCGCTGCTCGTTGGATTTTCTGCCATCTCGACACTGTTTTCGAACAGTCTTCGCAGCCCTCCAAATGTTTTTCCATTTCCAGCTTCCGGGTTGGCTGTGGGACTTGGTTCACGAAGTCAATCCACTCCTCGGTCGTAAAGTGTTTCATCTCTCACTCCCAACTAATGTCTCTCGAGTCGCCCCTCCGCTTCCGGCCAGTAGAGCAAGGGTCCTGTTCAATGGAAGGGGTTCGGTGAGGCAAAAAAATATAGGGGAAGTGAAAAATAATCTCTTGGGCCCCCACCGGAGCAGAGCACATCGGAGCCAGTGGACTAGCACACTGTTCTGTCAGCGACTTTTCCGACAAGCACGAACGGGGCCCAGAAATACGGATGAGGGTTCTCCTTCCGAAGGTTCCGCATAGCGGCTTGCAGGGCAAGCGCCACGTCGCCGCTTGGGATGTAACTCTTGTAGAACTCCTGCATGAGTTCCGCTGTGCTGCGGTCGTGGACGTCCCAAAGGGATAGTAGCAAAGACGTTGCACCCGCGCGGAACAGCCCGCGTTGCAGTCCGAGCAATTCGTCGCCAGCGGCGACAAAATTCATCCCGGTGGCACAGCCGCTCAGCGTCACAAGTTTTGCCCTCAGGCGTATTTGATAGAGGTCGCACAAATTCACGTAGCCGTCGCCCAGCCGGATGCCGGAGAACATCGGGTTGTCCTGACGGTAGACCCCATGCGTCGCGATGTGCAGCAGCCCAGTCTCTGGGCCCTTCTCGCGAAGGACTTTCGCGGTAGCCTGCGCTCCCAGGTAAAGTTCGACCTCGGGCAGCAATGCCGCAACTGATTGGACCTCCGTAACAATCTGCGGTGCGCGATCATCAGGAATCCCGAGAACAAGCGAGCTGCGCTTCTCAGTCACTGCCTTGTGTTGGCAGAGAGAAAAAACGGTCGCGCTGGGAGCATACGAGATGGTATACGCATCCCCGAGATATTCGTCGCCATCGCGCAAAGCATGGAACGGAAGAAAGTGCAGTGCTCCATGCGGGACAACAATCAGACGTTTCGCTCGTAGACGAGGGCGCAGAGGCGCGACGAGTTCGATGTAAAGAGCCTCCAAGTGGCTCAGTGTCGCGCGCAGCAGAGGCTGCTCGAACTGTCGGATGTGGGAGGTACCCATCCGGAATTTGGAGAGCTGAAACCGGAGCAGTTGCAACCGGTGAGCCACGCGCGAGACGAGTGTGACGGGTGTAATTTCGATCGTTTCGCGAGTGACTAACGCTGCCACCAGGCGGTCGCCGACCGAGTAATATTCGATCAACGCAGTGTCCGCCGCAAGAGCGGTCTGCACTTTCATGATTGAGAACTCAGCCGGCGTTTCGAGACTTGCGTTCTCCCATTCGTAGGCGGGCAGTTCGCGTAACGCCCGCAAGAACTCGTTCTCGCGTTCCTGGACTTGTCGTTGCAGCCGCTCGACGCGCTCGCGGGATTGTTCTTCGGGACGAAGCTGTTCGAGCTCCATGCGGTGATACAGCCAGTTGAGCCCTTCTCTTAAATCACGAACCTTTTGAACCTCCTGGCTTTGTCCCACCTCGCTCAGAGGGAGGCTCTGGCCGCTCTGGAAAATCATGGCTGTCATGCTGCGGGATTTAGCCGCCTCGATACACGCGAAGGCTTCGTCGACCGGCAGATCTGTGCCTTGCCCGTCCAGGTGTAGATCCACGAGCGCCTCATAGACCTGCATACGATTCTTGACGAAGGAGATCTTCAGCTCCTCTCCCCGCAAGTGAGCACGCAATGTCTCAAGGGCTTTGCGGGCCTCTTGGTAGGCCGCGAGGGCCGCCGATCGTTCTTCCCGGTTCGAAGCGATTTGTCCGAGCAGGAAGTAAGTCTGGTAAACCAGGACGGGAGTCTGAACAGAGTGCAATTTCGCACGAGCAGCCTCCGCTTCGCGCTCGGCCACTGCCAGGTCGCCGACTTGCAGTGCAATGCGTGCAAGCAGAAGACGCGCGAGCGTAGCTTTACCGGAAAGCGTCGACTGATCAAAGAACTGGGCAGCTCGCGAGCCGAGGTCCCTCGCTTCCGGGTAGCGTCCGTCATGAAATAGCAGAAGCCCCTGGTACAAATCGAGGAGCGAGGGCCAGACGGTGTTTCGTTCACGGGCAAACATTTCCCGGGCTCCCGCGAATCGTTCGAGCGCCTGCAGTGTTTTACCTTGCTGGCCGCACGCGATGGCCTCATTCGCCAGCGTTTTCGCCGCCTCGTAGCTCATTCCGAGTTTCTGGAAGCGTACGAAGCCGTCGTGAGCGATTGCCCGCGCTTCCTCGCTGAGATTGAGCTCCAGATAAATGTCAGACAAGTCCAACTGGCACAGCGCCACATGATATTCGTCGCCGGACGCCTCACAAGCCCGCCGCGTGGCAAGTAGCATTTCGATGGCACAGCTGTATTCGCCGCGGAGGTAGTACAAGTAGGCGATGTTGTAATCGGCCTGGTTGCGAACGCGTGGCATGTCGGACTTCGCCCACAATTTCACCCACAGTCCGCGAGCTCTCTGGTAGCAATCCAGCGCTCTGGAAAAGTCATTTAGACTGATCAGACACATGGACATGTTGCTCAAGGCCCTGGCGGCATATTCCCATTCCTGATAGCCAGTCAGTTCCTGGTAGGCACGCTCGTAGTGCGCGAGAGCCTCCTCGAACCGATCTTGCCGATGAAATATGTTGCCGATATTGTTTTCCAGACTGGCGAGTCGCTTACCTTCGCCCAGGCGGGCGAAAATTTCTTGCGCTTCTTTCGAAGCTGCGAATGCCCGTTCGTACTCGCCAACCAGGATGAGCGGCTGAATTGAGCTGCTCAGAGTTCGAGCGGCTTCCTTCCAGCTTTCACACGAGGCATAGACCTTGTAAGCCCGGTCGTGGTGCTCTATAGCGACGCGATTCTCTCCACAGGCGTGGAGGGCATTGGCTTTGGCTCGCAGGGCAAGGGCCTCAGCTTCTTTGCTGCCCAGTTTCCCTGCGATGAGCACCGCCGCTTCTGCAAGACGCAACCCCTCCCGTGGATCCGTGCGGATTTGCTTGACGACCAACGGAGCTAACTCCTCTACGACTTCTGTGCACACGAGCGCCGGGTGGCGCGACAGAAGCGCTTGCCGGTCCTCATCATTTTCGAGCCGCGTCAATTCTGGCAGGAGTTCTTTGAACGACATCTGGTCGCCAGCCACGGGCATCAGTCGAATCCAAGGTCGCTAAGAGTCCGACGCAGCCGCTCGATGCATTTCTGACGGGTGAAGCCGATGGAGCCCACCGCGAGGCCCAATTTGCCGGCAACCTCACTGTAAGGACGCGAGGGTGTTTCAAAAAAGAGGAGTTCGATCAGCCGGCGGCACTTTGGAGACAGAGTTGTCATCGCTTCACGAAGCATTTGTTCTTCGTGGGTCTGTTGCACCAATGCTTCCGCAATCGCCGGAGTCTGCGGTTCGGGCAAGTCCCGCTGAAAGTCGCGGCTTATCAGCCGCTGACTTTGTCGTTTCCACCTGTAGCACTCGTGGTGTGCCACCTGAATCAGCCATTTCGGCAGGGCACGTGGCTCTCGTAATTCCGGGAGACGCGCGAGCAACTCCACGCACGTCGCTTGGAACACGTCGGCTGCCTCCTGTGGCGGCAGACCGTACTTGACCGGGATGGAGTAGATGAGCGCCTTGTACTTCTCGATGAGCAAGGACCAGGCTTCCTCGCTTCCTGACAGGCACTGCCTGACGAGGCGGGTATCGTTCCACTCCATAGCAGGGTTTTGGCCAATGCTGTCGGTCACCGGAGTCATCGGGACACTTCCTCTACTCCTTTTTGCATGTAACGGTAGTCGAGGCGTATGTTGTTGAACATGACTTTTACGGCGTCGAGGTAGTTCCGGAATCGCGAGGACAAGCTTAGCCGCAAACCTTTCCGCGTGGCCGCTCCTCCCTAAGCATACCTACCTCAAATGTGGATTCGGAAGCCTCCCCAGCCACGTGCGTATTGTGGAATTGACCTCCACTTATTCGAACTGCGATATACGGACTAGTTCGGTAACGATTGATCTCACCTGTTCTTCGCCGGCACAATAGGGTCTTTACCCTAAAGTCAGGCGGCCCGGCGGAAAATTGCGCTTTGCGGATTACGCTCCGGGCGGGAAAAGGGGGGAGAGGAATTAGTCTACTCTCTGCTGCGGGGACGCGGCATATAGAATGCCGTCGCACAGGGAATCGCGAATCTTTCCGCGAGGCCTTCAATGTCGCTACGCAGAATTGTACGTAACTCTGCTCCGGCTTTTCAACTCCTCAAGGTCCTGTCCGGCCCTGATCCGGGCACACAACTCCACCACTTGATCGTTGTAGTTCATTGGCACTCACAGAGTTGCGTGATGGTACGCTCAGGTCACATGGGTCTGAGGGCAGACGGAGACCCTATTTGACCACCAGTCGGCGGAAGCTACTCCAACCGTTGCCGACATGCAATACAGCGAAGCGTGTAGTTCCCGGGAATCCGGGTCGGATGGTCTAGTTCCTAGTGGAGTTACGCGTCCCAGCTCGACTGGACGTGAGGTACTGCTGCGACGCGGACGATCCACTTATTCTTGCGAGCATGACACCGCCTTTGTATTCGGGGGACATCTGTCTACTCTTTGCATAGATTTTGCATAGATATAGATATAGATATGGATAGATTTTGTCAGTCTGCGAAAGATCGGTATCGCTGCAACAGCCCCCCAAACAGGCTTTTGCAGCTGGCAGAGGATATCATCGCAAATTGGATTTACCCCGCAACGGAGCTTGCCGGGCCATCTCTAACGAGTGTCTCACGGTTTCCCGAGAGGCTGTGCTTTTGGGCTTGGCGGAGGGAGAAGCGAGCGCGAACGCTGCTGTTGCCCCGGCAAGTGAACCCAAGATCGCAAAGCCAACGTTCTCGTACGTGTAGGAGAACGTAAACCCGGAGATGTTAATCGTATGGAGCGACCTCTCCGCCAAAGCGTTGATCGTGCTCACACCAGATCGGAGGAAGCTCGGAACTACGACCCCGGCGATGAACAAGGTGATCGCCAACTCGATTAGCAGTCGCAGCCCAGAGAGAGCCTTCTGACTCTTTATGCCGTCCCTTTTCAGACTCAGGACTCTCTCACGGAACCCTATTCTCGCGAAACGGCGAATGGCTGAAAAATTGAACAGCGGGGACACCCGCTGGCATTGCGAAACCGTCTGCGCGCCTCGCCTCCAACCTTCCTCCAGGTGTCTTTCCATTGCCTGG
>Ga0137358_10002072_pt1 | contig 11253 bp, 12 predicted proteins | sample Mad1_20_16metaG_FD_105551 | JGI IMG/M metagenome (GOLD analysis project Ga0137358, IMG submission 105551) | Vadose zone soil microbial communities from Angelo Coast Range Reserve, California, USA - Mad1_20_16 metaG | ecosystem: Environmental > Terrestrial > Soil > Vadose zone | place: USA... | reverse complement strand
GTTCGGGTATTCCAAGCCACTTTCATCCACTCCCGTCAAATTCAAGCAGGCGTAGCTCTCTGCTACGGCTGCAGAGGCTGCCACTGCAGCTGCGGACAGACCTTCGTCGGATGCCAGTGGTGGGCTTGTGTGCGGTGAGTATGTGGTCGATGATAAGGTGGAATGTGGGTTTTCATGATATGATGGAACGTGTCGGGAGCCATCAACAGTAGTCAGGATGGGAGGATAATCGTGAGGGATGGCATGGGTGGCATGCAAGTCAAAAAACCCGTCGTAACCGGGGACCGTAAAGTTAAATGGTGCTGAGGGAAATGAGCTATTAGAAGGGTGATGAGAGTTCAGTGGTGGGTGATGAGAGAGTGAAAACCGTTGAACGACGTCTGGCGATTCGACTAATGGGCAAGAGGTATGGACACTAGGTGGATCAGCACGAAGCATGCTTTCAGCATGGGGGGCATCAGCGGGGCGTTTGGTCCCTATAATAGATTCGGGCAACCGCGGTCGACCATTAACCTGATGTCTTCCTAATATGCCAGCCGAGATACCTTCCTTTGAGACCGTGTGATCGAAACTCGTCTTACGCACGTGCCTGGGGAATGAGCGCTGCTCCGGCGCCGCATCCGACGCGGCTGTTCGCGAGGGCCCATGTAAACCCAAAGAGGGTAGAGACGAGGGGTGGCCCTCATACGCGTGCAAGGCCGTCGGGTCATGATCCAAAGGGATAATGGGGTAAGAGTACCGTGTCCCATGGGAACCGGAGGGGAAGTGAGAGTGGCTGGCGTGTTCGTGTAGGGTTGAGAGGGGGAACGTGTCATGGGCAATCAAAGATGTAGGACTCTGTCGACTAGGGCCGATTGGGATGTTTGATGCACTAGAGGGAGCGGATCCTGGGGGATGGAGGACCAACTTGTCATCAGCGGAGGGTCTGAGTGGATTGTGCATATCAGAGGGCTTTAGGTCAGATGGGTGTTCGAGAGACGGAAATGCGAAGCGTTGAGGTTGTGATAAGACATTATCGAGCTGTATCCCCATTGCCGGTGGTGGACGGGACCTTGAGCGGCTAACTGGTCTCCAGTCCATGGGAATTCGAGATCGAGATCGACTCATGGCCCTCCAGTCCATTGGAACAACCTCGCTGTGGTGAGGAGTTAGCGCGAAAATATAATAGTTGACGAAGAATGACGCCACTCACTCGTCGTCTTCCGTGCTGCCATCCTGGTTCGCGCCATCAAACCCCACCACACTCACTTTTGTCTTCCCTTTATCTATGCGCCGACCGCGTTCTTCCCCAACTTCCACTCCCTTAGTCTCCTCAGTGGTTGAAGAGACCGCCTCACCAACGACTTCTCCGGGCTCCCTTTTGATGTGCACACTTGATTGTTCCGATTTCTCCCCAGCCTGCCCTCCCGGTTGCGTCTCGTCATCCTTCTTCTTCTTTAGCGCCAATGCCATCATGCGCCACGTCAAGTTCTCCATGCGCTGTGCGTGCGGCAAGTTTGCCTTGGTTCTGGCGTACATCTTCCACACCTTTGTCGCAAGCGGGTCATCTTTTGCGAGTTGTTCCGGGTCGCACTGGCTGGCATCTGTCGGGGACAGCGCCACCGACTGCAGGTCAGGTGAGCCCGAGAGGACGGGAGACGGGAAAGAGCTCGCGGCATCGGTCCCGTGTCGAGAGGTGAAGAGGCTATCTGAGAAGATATCGCTGTAAACGGTGGAGGCGTCTGGGCGAATGCTGGTTGCGGGCGACTGGGGTGAGTCACTAAAGCTTGGTATACATGATGATCCGTGAGCCTCGGGTAAGGAAGGGAGTAAGCCATTCCCCGCAACCGAAGAATCTCGTGACATCTTCACAGCATGGAACGATGTGTACGATCCGATGCTGGGTGATGACGGGGATGTTGAAGATGGAGACATCCATAACGTCGAGGGCAAGCCAGCATTTGATCGGCCAGCAGTGGTATCTGGATTACAATCGTAACCAGGAGACGTGTACGAAGGCGAAAGGTACGTAGACGAAACGGCTGATCCTGGCAAGTTCTGGGGTAAGAAAGCGACGTGGTTATCATTTTCAAATAAATGATTTACCGGTAGAACCTTGTCGCGAATGCGTGAAATGCCTCCCATCCGACAAACCATTGTGACTCGCGCCATTTGTACGAGGCACAGAGGATGAGATATGCTTCGGCTTCTGATATGGATGGGATGGCGAGGTAAAGGGTGCATTATTTGAGCGATCGTACTGAGAGTCATGGGTGTCAAGTGGGGAGAATGGGGGTCGCGGAGGAGGTGGTGGTGGGTTGCTCGAGGGTACACTGCTAGGGGCACCAGGAAGGGACCCGATGACGCCCGCAGCGGCCAGATGGGCAAACGTCTCTGGGTTCAATGGAGAAGAAAAAATGTTCATCCAGTTGTGAGTATGAGGGAGAGATGTGTTGTTGGACTACAGGACGTAAGATGGGGAGATCGCTTAAGCTGTTCAGATACGCACAGAATATGGATCATTGGATGTCAAATCTGGAGACTGCAGCCAAGGTGAGGAGTAAGATTGAGGCGATAACGAGGCGGTGGGGTAGGAGCTGTGATCAGTGATGCCAGTTGGGTGTGGATGGGTTGCGAGCGCTGTGACGACGGTGGGGCGAGGGGTGGCGGACCAAGGCTTTGAAAAATCATCGGTAGCGCTGCCGGGTTGTGGTGGAGCAAGCTCCATCGACAGGAGGGGTAGTATGAGATAGGAGGGAGAGATAAGTGGTCGACAAGAGAGATGTCGCGCAGGACGTAGAATGGGAGCGACAGGATGGAGCGAATGTTACGGCAGGGAAGGAGTGAACGAGTAGGGCGAGGGAAAGGGGCAACGTCCAGTCTTGCGGCCCGTACCTCTCCACCAAAGAGGACGTATATGCGCTCCACTTGGCACTCCTCCTCGACAATTTGGATGAATAATATAATTCACATGTTTTGATCTCTCACGCCGCCCGAGGGCCTGTTCCTTAGATCCCCACCCACAAGATCCTTTCGGAATTCCGTACCCTCGGCCTGGGCATCATCAATTCCGCCTTTCTTTCTCTTTTTTTTCCACTCCCTCTGACCTCGATCCTCACGGAAAAGCAATCTTCCCTCTTTCATCCCTCCAGCGAGTATTCCAAATATGGCCGTGCTTCTCCAATTCCTCTTCTCTCCTCCGATGAATCCCCTTCAGATGGCCAGCTAGCCGGGCTCCCATTTTCCATTATTCCTCCAGATGTCCCCCTTGCCAAATAATTCCCAGCTACTCAAATTTCCTTTTCTGGCCCCGCCACCATCACCAAATGCCGTGGACTTACGCCGTCTCCCGGCCGGACCCTGCTAACTCTTTTGGTCCACAGCTCCCGGTCAAACGAATACTTGCATGTACCTACTCCGGCCGTGACACCCCGGGATTGCATACGGCTTGCTACTACAGCAGACAGTCTCAGTCTGGTGTTGGCCTACAGGTATTCCATCACCGTAACTTGCTCAGAATTCCTCTCAGTTGGCTTCTTAGAGAAGGTTCTCTCGGCGACGTGGGCCGCCGTGCGTCTCCGAGCCGTATACACCTCAGGCTGTGGCGTTCTGTCGTTGACAGGGGCACATTCCTGCTCGCTGCCTTTCATGGTTAATGCCACTTGAACGTAGTTTGCTGGCGGCTGAGCCCTAATACACTCCCACGGGAGGTGTGTCTGTCCTTCCATCAATAAACCCCTCTTCGACCCAGTCAACCTCGTGCCAAGGATGGCATCTTTGTAACGCAATCAACGTGCTTCTGTGTCTTGTACGGAAACTGATCACTTTGCACGCCCACTTTATGTGTCTCGAATCGGAAAATTCGAGCGTCTAACTGTTGCGGAGGACCAAATCGTTTTGGCGGCCAACGTACACATGACCTCGCACAACATGGTGTCTAGTATCCGTCATTACGGAACCGACCTTGTCTAACTGCCCCCGAGCGCGAAAGCGCTCCTCTCTTCGTGCGAATGGCACTCCCCTGTGGGGCAATGCCTCCCCTTTTCACTCCAGGCGCTACCAGCCACCATAGCCACGCGCTCTGAGCGTTAGTGTCAAACTGAACGAAATGGAAATTCATTTCGAGCTTGCCCCTTTTGGCCCACGTGAACCAAAACATTGGTTGAGCTGCTGCTTCCACCATGGCCCCGTGCTCTGTGCCTTCTTCTTCGCTTCCTTCGCATGGGCATACGTAAAATGTTCCTTCGTTCCTGAGTACTTTTCTTTGGCCACCGGGCGGCGGTGGCGGCTTCCTCGAAAAGGAGTCGTTTAACGGTCTAGATCGATTCCCTACTTATAGCATTTGTGGACGAGATTTGAGAGCGCTCATACTGTATAACAGCCACGCACAATTATCCACATCAGCACCTGTTATCCCCCTCTTGTATGCGATCGTGCTTTCACATCCAGCAGAAGTGCCGCAGATATCGGCGGATGGTGTAACGGTGTATTATTTTTTTCTGAATGCATTACGGTGCGTCAGTGTGTGGTGATGCTGCTACGATTACGCACCCATGTTTAGCCATGCACTAACATCCAATAAATACGCCGCTGTGGCTATGTCACGGGAGCTGCGCTGGGCGCAAATGTCCTTAAGGCTCGGGCAAACCACCAACGGTCTCGGACTCGGATGGCCGAAATAAAGTACAATCCATGTACACCGCTGACGCTGCGATTCTGGCTACGCCGCGCTTTCTTCTACACAAACGCACCGTCGTTTCTGGACTCCCGCAAAAATTTTACATCAAGGGGAGTACAGTAAATAGTTTTACGAGCCGGCCAGCTCACTTAGGCGGGAGATCCTCGCGAGCATGATCTTCGTCCCCGGCAATTTTTTTTGCCCCCTCGAGACGGACGGCGATGACTTGTCCGATCGTCCGATAGTTGACTGCGAATTAGTTTGCTTCTAGCGCGATCGCGAATCTCACATCCCGCCGCCCGCGATCTTAATCGACCAACCCCTTTGCAACAAAGTGCACAATAATTACAGCACAGTATATATTTCTGGGAAAAAAACCATACTACTGTATACGTGTGCTCCTCAATTTCCGTTCAAGCGGGCTGAAAGACAGATGGCAACTGGTGACAGCCAACGAGCTTGTAATTACCGTTGGCATCCTCCAAAATCTTCTCATTCTCATGACTTGACGGCAACCGAGGGATCGGAGGACGATGCTCCGCCCGCGGCATCGCCAGTTGGTTTGTCCACTACGTCCCCATTTTTGGACGTAGTGCTAACTCCATCATTCCATCGCCAGGCTTCGATGAGCTCCCCGCGGCGCCAGGCCGTGAAAACAAAGGAAAGAATACAAGCAGGGCTATTTCCGTTACATGGGACATCCGCTCAGCACGCATATACTGTAATGAAATAAAAAGCAGGCGTACCTGAGGTATAATAGCGCGGGCTGCGCTGAATGAAATACGTGCATAATTGTCATTGTGGTAGCGAGCCCTGCCACGTACGCAACGAGCGAAGCGATGAAATACGGTTTCAAGAATGTTCCGGCCGGGCGACTCGGGGCCCTCGTGGTGTCCCGAAAATGGTCGTAGCGCAGGGCCAAAGAAATAAATGTTCCTGGAATAACGATATCGCCCAAACCCAACATCATGCTCCCGTTCTCCATGGAGAATGTTTTGGACTTTGGCCATAGGATTTTCATGGGGAGGTCGAGGCTGGTTGCCACACTAACCATCTATAGTGCCATCATCTGCCTCACTCCACATAACTGGATACGGAATAACAAATATCCACATACCACCTTGGTTCCAAATACCCACCAAATATCGTAGAAGAACAGGCCGGAGAGTAGGATGCTCCCAGTTTTGAACGAGTCGAGCTTGAGTAACGTCATTGCATTATGGCCAAATGATAAGGCAAGTATGTTTGTGAGGAGTATGGGTTTCTCTGGTCCATAGTAGAAGACGTATAATGCCGATGGAATCACCCCAAGCAGTGCGAGAAAGATTGAAGGTGTCCTGCCCGAGTGTGATATAACCTCTGGTCTACTGTGAGCTTGGTTCCGGGCGGAGGGCGCTATGGCGCTTACGGGTATCCCTTGTTGTGACCTTTATATGATATTCATTGAATTGACTCCAACGTTGAATGCCCAACGTGAATCTCGCCAGACCGGTGAGGGACTAAGGAAGGGATGTTAAGGAACAGCGAGAAACCTGCGCAAGCAGAGAGCAAGGCTAACATGAGGTACGCTGTACAGTCCAAAGAGGCCAAAATAAAGGGACAGGATCCAGTTGATCCATTCCTTCCCGAGGTATTTGACCACCAAAAACAGGCCAACAAGCAGCACCGAACCTATCTATCATAGACCACAAAATCCTTTCAGTTCAGGAACCCCACACAAGCGATTGTACAGACGTACCAGTGGGAATAGCCACGCCTCCTCTGCAGTCAACAAAGTGGAAGAATCCTCCTCGTCCTCCTCGCCACCATCCGAGCGTTTCTCGCGACCGTCCTTTGACTTCTGAGCACGACGCCACAACGAGGCTCGACTAATTGAACAGCGATACAGTCACGGAAGGAGGACTGACCGGAAGGCTTGCGTGCGATCCAGCATAGATCGAAATTGTCGCAGTGGTGAGAACACCCACATACGCGAGCAGGAGATCAGCATTCAGTTCCTTAGACATACTGTTGTTCAGACTTGAGAGGCTGCGGTCGGGGTCGGTCGGGGCTTGTCACAGTGGTAGCTGTTGGTCGCGATGCGGGATTTGGCAGTTGCAATAGACGCGTTGTCGGGCGCCTATACGAAGTCACTTACTTTAATGTATCCATCACATCACGGAACGGACAAAGTTTGCGTGGTCCGTTAATTTTATCAACATCTACTGATTAACTCTGACAATTTCAGAGTTTAACTTTCTTTCTGTACGGCAAGCTGCGACTCGGAATCTTGAGAAGGACTCAATCTTACTCTCAGTCTCGACTCTTCGACAGCACGAGCACATGACCAACTCCAAATGGACCGTATATATCCCCTGCGTGTTCCTTAGCCCCGCTATGGAAAGTGGTGCTCACTGCGCCCAAATGTCACCTCTACCTGGGCCCGAGATTCAGGGTCAGGACTCAACCGAGATCACCGGCAACCGAGATGGAAGTCCATCTAACCTGAAAGTTGGGCCCATCGATTGTTCTGTTCGCCCAACTCGGTCGAGCAAGTTTTAGCGGTCCCCTATGTATATTTCAATGCCTGACCAAATGTGGGTCGGGAGTGTCTGAACCAACACTCCAGTTACATATGGAGCAAATGATAGGATGGACCTCGACTCGCAGCTCAGCGAATACCAACGGATGTTCGTTAATAGACCTTGGCCCCCGCACTCTCTGTCTTCGTCCAGACCAACGTACAGGTTCAAAGAACCATCCAAGAACGGGAAAGTCAAGGACTGTCAAGAAGTGACTTTCGTCCATAGCGACACCATGGGTCGGGCCGATCAGCTGTGCGTACCCCGAGAGTGGTTGCCATGGCCGTTGTAAGATATACCCATCACCTACCCTCGAGAGTGAACTAAGTTTGGCACGCAGGTGAAAATAGCAAAAGTAATGATGATCAAAAGACCCAGAGTCAGACACCTCCGCGACAAACTTGCCGCGGATTTCTGATGAGGTTCGTTAGCGAATCTATTTTTTACAAACTCAAAAATTCGCTCGACTTAGAGGCCGCATCTCAACAAGTCACGCGATGATGAGGCCTACCATGCCAGTGGCCCATCATCTAAGTTAAGGTCGCTTCTCATCAATAAGTTACACTCAGTCTGCCCAGATTCACGGCAAGATATCCGCGGTCTGTGGGAGCTGAAAACGATGGCGGGCCTAGCGAGCTTCGCATGAAGTAATTGAGACCTGGGGCCAGGGTTGAACCAATGACTAGACTCGCCAGCCGACGGGCTCGGCATTAGCCTGAGCCAACACTGAGAGAGGTACAGTACCTGAGGACTTCGCGTGGGAGACAAGATGCATGTCGTCTTCTACAGGTGCCTTGGGCTTGCGCCGCCAGTCTTGGCGATGTGATCATGCGGCCGAGTTGGCAGGAGTCCTTCCGAGTCGGCATAAAGCGAACAACTGACAAATTTCGGTGAGTCTGACCACAGTAAGGTTTTGGTGGGAGGTTTGATTCATGCTGGCGGAGACCTCATGCTTGAATGGTCACCAAAGCGAAGAAAAATCCATCAAGGAATAGGAATTGAATTCACCTGCGTATCAGCGTCCCGATCATAGAGACGTCCCGAACACACCTAGTTCGGGCTTGTGGTGGAGACCGTCAGGCCTCGCTACTGCATCCATCAAGTCCAAGGGATAAACTAGCCCGAGCCACTCGGCTCGAGGTTATCGAAGATCGTCCACCAATTAATTCATCGCTGCCAATAGCCCCAGTTTATACACATCTCGGGAATGTCCCACCAGCTCATCATACCCAAGTTTGGCCCCGTTCGAGAATTGCCGTCTACGGTGTTACTTACAGATCCCAAGAGTCCATACCGGGGATGCCGAGAACAGTCTCGAGAATCGAGACTGTCCAGAATCGCCATCAGAGGGAATACCCTGGTGCGGGGCCAATTAAATATCCCAGTGCAAAGCCAATGAGGGTTTATACGTTAGAAGAGATTAACATAGTATGTTCCGTCGACTGGATCTTCCAGCTTCTACTCTACAATGTGAGACGTCTGCGTCTATGTTGCCGGGTTAATATCCTGCAGCTATGCCATTCTTTCTCGAGTCACTAGCCGCTGATTTACGTTGTAAGGGTCGAAAAGAGGGAGAAAACCCGATTGTAATGTGCGTACCATACAGCATTCCATCCCTCTTCAGTACTGCATTAACCACTGATGAAATACGATCGATATCCTCAACTGAAAATAAGATCAGGTCAAAATATCTAGCATATAGAGCATGAAGCGTCATGCACCGTGAATTGAATGTCCTCTAGTTCTGAGGCCGAATAAAAGTTCGTGGGGGTATATATCATCTGCTTCAATCCACTCGGGGTATAGTTGGTGGTGTAGGCGTCCGTACTCGATTGCAGAACCGATGTCAAGCCCCCAATCGAGATTAAGGATGACTTGGAATATTGCTGGGAAGATCTTCGCCCCACCTGACCCGCCGAGGACGACGTAGAAAGATCCATTGGAATGCTCTATGACCGTCGGCGCTGTCGATGAGAGGGGACGTTTATGGGCCTCTGGATAGTTATCTGCGCAAGATGAGCATATACGGTTCAGGTTTTATACAATATGAATACAGACATGGCGAAGGCCAGAGACCGAATGCGTTCGGAACTCCTGGTATAGAAAAATCATCCATCTATCATAGAATAGACATCATTCTCTGGAATCACATGGTATTGTATTAAACGAACTTCATTATTGAATAAAACGCCGGTAACAGGGTCCATAATCTGTGAGCCAAAAACAAGGTTCACCGTGGAGGTGATGGACACGGCCATCCCACTCGTGTCCACAATTGAGGTATGGCTCTGCACAGAGAGTTACCATCGGACAAGAGAGAAAGGTCTGATTGTACACACTGTCCCATGATCCTCAGGAACATCGAAAATAGGTTGATAGTATGCTGCAGGGTGGGTATAATTCTGCTCCTTGATGTCAAACAGTTGCAAGTAAACAACCGTATCAACATACGTCGGTCAAATTCTGTGATATTAATTCACTGAATGACTTGAGTGGTATTTCATCAATTTGCCCCGAACCATTGCTGAAGGAGGGATCGGATATTCGTGTCCTAAAAGGAGAGTCTTTGACGATTGGGTTTTTGAGCTGATGAGCAAACAACTAACCGGGCTGCGAAACCAACTGCGCATAGAGAACTTAGCAGCCAGACTTTACGGACAGAAAAGGGTAGGCTCACACTTCATGGCTTCAACAAGACGATGCACATTAACCTCCGTTCGACCTTCGGCGGGTAGATCATAATTCTCCAACAGGTTAAGCATGTGAAGAAGGACAGGTCCTGATGTTGGCGCATGAGAGGTATAAACCTTTAGACCGCGGTAGGTACCCTCCAGAGCTCTGGAGACATTAACCTTGTAGTTGATCAAATCTTCATGAGTCATAATTCCACCTTCGGCACAAATCTTGCTGATGATGGCGTCAGCAATTTCGCCATGGTAAAACGCGTCAGCTCCTCTTTGGGCAATTAGTCCGAGAGTCTTAGAAAGATTGGCGTTCCGGATTGCGTCGCCTTCCTTAAGAAGTACACCATCTGGTGCAAACATATGCCGCCAGACGGGGTGTTTCAGAATCAAGTGGCGGTATTCTGGGTGCTTGCGAGCAAGATTAGGTTGGATATGATTCCACTGGTGGCATAAACTCACATTTATCCTGCGGCCGAGTTCCTTGCCCACAACCCAGCCCGCGGCAAGATCGGCGCTGGGTTGTACCAGCCTCCGCCATGGCAAATTTCCCCATCGCATATGGGCCTCTGCAAGCCCACGCACTTCGCCGGGTACAGCAACGGCAAGTCCACTAAACCTGGCTTTCATTGGGTGCTTCCTAAACATAGTTGCATTTCCAAGAGCGGGCACCGTTTCTCGAAAGTCAATATTCCAGACCTCGGATGTGCCATTTGGGGCCGATGGGGGCAAGCGCACGACCATAAATCCACCACCGCCAATACCGGATCTGGGGAATAGGCACGTTCAAGTTGTGAAAAAAAATTGCCTAAATGCTTACGAGAACATGTTCACGACGCCAACACAGAACGTGGTAGCTACAGCGGCGTCCACTGCGTTCCCACCCTCTTTCAAAATTTCGACGCCAATGTTTGAACACAACACGTTTTCACTTGCTACTGCCCCATGTTCGGCTTTGATAAGGTAAGCTGGATTTCTGCAACTATGGTCCGCTTCTTCTGTATCTGTAGAGAATAAATGGGGGACGATTTGTCGTCTTCCGGAGAACGCGACAGTTACGATAAGGAGGAACAATGCGAGCACGTCCCAGACGCGTCTTCTACGACGCTGTTTGTCATCAATAAAAGTACGCTTCTCGAGATGAGCAGGAAGGAAGGTGTTGCCCGGATCCCTGGACCAAAAAGCCACAGAGGGAATCATAGTGAAGAGTGCACGCAGAGCAGGGAGGAGTGAGGGGAGATGGCAATTAAGCACGCAATCGATCACGCGCGCCTGAGACACCAGAAACGCAATACCGAGAGAGAGGTGGGCTGAGACACGGTGCGTGGTGCTTAAATAAAGCCTCGGTCTGATG
>Ga0137358_10002069_pt1 | contig 11257 bp, 10 predicted proteins | sample Mad1_20_16metaG_FD_105551 | JGI IMG/M metagenome (GOLD analysis project Ga0137358, IMG submission 105551) | Vadose zone soil microbial communities from Angelo Coast Range Reserve, California, USA - Mad1_20_16 metaG | ecosystem: Environmental > Terrestrial > Soil > Vadose zone | place: USA... | reverse complement strand
CTAAATGCGCTTTATCAGGTATCTGCATGGTCTGTGACATGCAACGGATTAACTGGTGAAGGTGTGGTGTGGCAAGTGTGTGTTGATGAAAGAAAACTACTTCCAGTAAGTTCAGTAGAGGGGCATCAATCTGGTATATGAGGTCCTCCAAGTAATTGCTGGCACCTTTGAACCAAAAATGAGTAAGAGTGGGGATGATAATACGCGTCTGAGGTGGGAGTTGGCGTTCCTGGTGAGTGAAATACCGAGGAGACTTGAAAGTAAGAGCAAGTTTTTCGAGCTTGGTCAACGCAATGAGGACAGTGATCATTGCCTCGGGTGAAATGTAACCGGAATCGGGAATCGAAGAAATGCCAAGAATGACGAGGTTGGTGAATGATAAAAGTATATCCGGTAGTCTGTGAACAGAAATGCCTTTCAAAATAAATGATTGCAGATGGACGGGTCTGCCCAGGAACTTGAACAAATCGGGAAAGACGAGTGGCGGATCCAGATCATCAACTAGTGGCAGTGCTGACAGCCACAGTTCTGTCAACGCAGGGAGTGGCCTCTCCAATGCTGCAAAGATGTTTTTCAAATGACAGAATGCAAGGATACTGATGCTGATTCGGCAGATGCGATCGTTGTACTCGAGTGCAGCTTTGATGTTATCCAGGCACTCTGTTGAGCCGCAAAAGCCCGATATGACGATGGGCAACGCTGGCCAGACATGTAGCCGCTCCCCAACACGGCGTCTGTCTGTACAGAAAATTTTCAGACCTAAGCGTTGGGGTGATCCAAAAACGAGAGTTCGCCATCGTCTGCACACGTGGACCAAAGTATGCCACGCCTCTCTTCGAGATTCAGCCATATAGTAGTCGAATACATATAGGAGGGCATCGTTCGGGATTATGTCGATTGCAGCCTGGCCTAGACACCACCAGTCAGCAATCGTTTCAGGCTACTATATGGTTCAGAATGTGTACATCGAACTCGCTGGTTTGTATTATTCCGAGTCGAATTTACCATCGTTAAGCGCTAAGCCTTTGGAACGAATAGATAGATGGTAAGGCGATGCTAGGGGTGGTGGGAACTTGGAGAGAACCGACACCAACAGCATCCGGTCACTGACTCGCGGCAAAATCTAAAGTGTGCCCCTATTATGTCACGGTTGCAGGTCTCTTGCCAGTCTCTTCCCCACGAACTCAAACATCACTACCTCACGCTGCTGACGCACCGCGTCGATGACCTCGAGGGTAGAAGCGAGATCAACTATCAATCAATTGTTAAAATTATTCGCGATAGGATTTTATGAAGACACAAACACTCCGAATGCGAGCGCATCAGGTCAGTCGTTGCAGGACATAATAGTTTGTATGTGTGCTGCACCCGCTCCTTGCATACTGGGTAAAGCATCTCGGCGCCCTTTATCGTCAAGGTTTTGTTGAGACGTGGTACCAAGGCCCCGTCTGATGATCGGTTGGAGGTTAAGAATTGTCTGATGGGACCGAGTGACTTGGCACGCGCTTGTCATTAAGGAGTGAGGGGAACACGGGATGTGTGGGAACTTTGTGTCGGAAATAAATACCGTGACCTGAGGAAGATGAGACCGGGCGATACATAGACAGACGTGGAGAGCTTGGCTTTGACACTATCTCAGGTTGCTGGCAATAAGTTCCACAGACTCTGACACACTCTGCTCGTGTAAGGCGTCTGTTGTAGAAGTGAGATAACATGATCAAAGCACAACCGAACACCTTGCGTTCATCATCTTCCGATATCTCCCACTCTTCAACACAGACAATCTGGTGTTAGTAGACTTCTACTTGCACTTGAACGAGAGATGTTTTCTGGGTTTCCGGGTTTTTATTTATACAAAATAAGTTCTGTTGGCCTCGCTGCCATGGATCAGCTCAGGGGGAGGAGCATCGAACCAGACTATCGTACTCATCTTGGTCTACGCAGGCCAACCAAAAACGGATGGGCAAACTCGAATAAAAACTGAACCGTGATTGGTGGCGGCCCTACCCACCATACAAAGCGTTGTGTGTTTTCTTGAAGAGATTGAAATGGGAGTATCACCATATAATCAGACTGAAAACAGGAGGGGCATCAGTAAACCTGCACTAAACTTTTTTGGGCTTGCTCAAGCTTGAGCAAGCGAAAAAGTACAAAAAGTGCAAAAGTAACCTCTTTTTTGCCATTTTGTCAAAAGTTAAAAAGCTGAAAAAAGGTTGTGAAAAGTGATCAAAAGCTATAAAAACACCATTCAATCAGCATGAGTCAATGTCAACTTTTTCACTTTTTTACTTGCCCAAAGTGAAAAAGTGAAAAAGTTTTTGCACAATTTGCTGGGCCAAAACTGGGGTCTCAAATCCCCAATTCGGCGGACAAACCTGTCGCAACGATTGAAGGCGCAGCCTGGAGATGGGGACCCGGGCCGAAAGCTCGCCCACCGCTGCCGCCATCCTCCTTGAACTCGTACCACCACCATTCCCCCTTTTCGGGGTCTCGGTAACCTGGTCGAGAGCACTCCCCTTGAGGTTTCCAGTCTTCTCCAAGGACTGTGGGGATGCACCCGGGGCATTTGCCACCACCACATACCCCAGGTCGTTGAGCTTCGTCGAATTTGGGCCTCGGTCTTCGAAACTCAACTTTGGGCTCCAGCCCTCACCACGGAGGCTTTGCCTATTTAACAACCTCTAACATGCCCTGACGTGGTTTCCCCTTTTCCCACCGATCCGAACCTCACCCTCCCACCCCATCTCTAATCATCAATACACCGTGTCTCGCTGCGTTGTCCCCCAAAACTGCCCTTCCCGTGCCACCGACTCCTTCCTCACCACCCACGTCTCGAACACCCGACGCTACTTGTGCGTTGGTCTTCCCCTGGTAGGTTGTAATACGCGACAGCGTGTATGACTGGTGCTTGGATGGGTGGTCCAGCTGGTCGTACGTACGAGTTCTGGCTGTCGAAGTAGTTACCTGGCGTGTGACCACTCTGTACCTCGTTGCTACGCCGCGGAATAGAAGAATATTTAATAAAAGACGCGGCGGCGGCGGCGGCGCCACCGCCAGCACCGCCCCACCGCCGCCACCGCATTGTCGCATCGTGGCTATGCCAAAACTCATTGACACAGCCTGAGCCAACGTATTTAAAGCTCCTCCAGATACTCATGCCCAGACTACTCCCCAAGCCCTCATTACTGACCGTGACATGCCAGTAGAACAACCGTTCAACGTTTACCGAGAACATCTCTCATCTCTATACCACGGCCTCGCATTGTGGAAGCCAAACCCAGTTGAGGGTATCTACAACCAGGTCTCGATCGGAGATGTTGGCTACATATCTGATGGGGGGTTCATTCGCATGTTCAATGTGACACTTCCTTGGGACGACGAATCGAATAGAAGACTTGGCATACCAGACCCTTACGACCCTCTAAGCATGAGCGATTTCGCTATTCGTCGGGAGACTTTTGGTCAAGTGGACTACTACTCTTGTCATGTGTCTAGAGAGGAAAACTCTAACAATGTGCAAGCTGCGTCACCCGAACAGTGAGTTATAGTCACATCCTGGAGGGCATCAATATACTTACATTCTCGCAGAGCTGAAGGAGTCACGTACAGATGCCAGGGCCGCGGGGCACTTTTGTCCCTTCCTCATGGCGGCCGTCGCGAGGACGCTATTCACACGAAGGTGTTTGAGAAATACATCCGAGACCACGTGGTCAGCTGGTTCAACTGGGCGAGGGACATAGGACTGCCCGTCGAGCGCACGGAAGATATTTGTTTTGTCTACGGGCGTACAATGACCACTTCATGGGCTGCGGCCGCGTTTGATGACTACGCAGCGGACGCACAAATTTCTCTGGCAAACGAGCCGCTCAATAACGGTGGAGTAAGTTTTCAATGGAGCAACATTCGTGGAATTGTAGAATACCACGACAGTCAACTCGACCCAGTCTGTTCTCTTCTATGTAAGTTCATTCGTCATGAATTGACTTTACTTTCTCTGAAAGAATGGCCCGTATTCACGCGAGAATCACTGCGTATTCATCAAATGCTTCCGAGCAAAGCGCATATTTTTCTGGACCAAACACCTCCGGGCTGAAGCAGAACCGCTTTCTGACAACCCTGACAATAGTCAAGAGGACGAGATACAAGTGACCCTAGCTCCAGATGTACCGAAAGTAGGTAGTCTTCTAATGCGAGGTGCTGGTGGGAAAGCATGAAGCCTTGGTTCCAGTATCGCGACCCCCTCATTATGATTTTGGACTATATTGCAGAGGTTCGTCTGTCTGAGTATCGTTCGCTCTGATTATACTTATCGGGCACCAGACTTGTATCGAAGATGCCATAGCTGACAACACCGAGGATGCCATAGCCATTGTGCATGATGACGACCTTCAGCTCATCGAGTCGGAAATCTGGGTACGTCCAAGTCCATATATTTGACTTAAGCCGAATCAAAATTAGTATGCTCGCACGAAGGAAACCCTCACTCCGGATGCAGTGGAGAAGTTCCTGCGTGAAAATAAGATTCCTGTGCTTATTGAGAATGGCGGTATGTGCTCAATATCAATACAAGGAAAGCGGGAGGGACTGAATGCTGATTTCAACAGCCGCAATCTTACAGGGAAATGAGTAAGGAGAATCTCCTATGCTTTTGGAAAACGTTAATCGTTTACAAATCATCAGTTCCTCTAGTGGATTGGGTCATTCGGCTGCTGATGAGAGGTAAATGCCATCAACACTTGATCAGGCGCTGCCATCTGGCTCTTGTCTGACTGTGCCTTTTCGGGGTCCTAGGGTTGATCCTGGAGCCAGTGCCACCGGAATATGTGCGATCCTTGCGTAGTTTCTGATGGCGCAATTAACCATTTGCAGCTTCTATGGGTGTTTTTCTTAGCAACCTTCTCCCGCGCCGTGTGCTCGACACATTTTCTCGGGTTCGAGTGAAAGAAAGCAAACATCTCCAAGACGATATAGACAATAAAACTGAGGATGCAGCAACGCAGCAACGGGCTCTACTCGTTGGTATCACGCATTCTAACTCATCCAATGCGTTGTCGCGGTCGGATGACCCTCATGGCGATGTGGACCAATTGCGGGAAGTGCTTATCGGTGCGTAATTACACACCTCTTTGATATGCTTCTCTCTTCAACTCTCGCAGACGTATATGGCTATCGCCCGGAACAAATCGTCGTGCTCAAGGATCTCTACGGACTCCCCGAACAGTCCCAGCCAACTCGCGATAATATGGTCCGCGATACCTGTCTTCACCTCTCTGCCATCTGTATTGAGATACAACCTAGATCCGTGAGCTGAAAACTTTGGTATCTAGCGCAGCACCAGGCGACAGGTTCACCTTCCTATGTATATCTTAATTCTTTCGCAGCGGTCCGCGCATAACTGAAATCTACAGTCTCTGGACATTCTGACCAGCAGGGTGCTACAAATGATGGAGAAGAAGGACCACTAGTAGATGAGAGTGCGCACTTTTTCTCCCTGAGAGATCTGAGCCCTTTCTTATGCTTATTCTTTAAGCGCTTCTCACATGCGACAAGCAAGTCATTACGGTTAATGTTAGATTACACCCTAGTCCATCTCTACGGTGTATATCCACTGATAACTTTCTAGGAGCTTAAGGACATTCTTGTTGCTCCCCTTCCAGTTGGGTCCTCGCTGACGGTGGGTGGCTCTGTTCCGCATCCTTTCCGCATCCTCATATCTTGTATCCTTTAGGCTATTCTTGACACCTGCTATTCCGGAACCCTGCTCGACCTCCCACACTATCAATGCAATAACGTCAGCATGCCTTGTCAATCCGGAAGCGAGCGCCAAACTACGACTTCGCAAAATATCAATGGCTAGTTTCCGCATCATTCTTCCCTTTCATGGACTAACATTTGTTTAGTGCGTCATCGGGCGACGGACTTCGTCGATTCCGCATCCACATCACCGACAATCGAGGGAAAATGGCCTCCTGACCGATCTTTACAACTTGATACCCAGCACGACGAAAGTCGCCCTGAAGACCAGCGCGAGCCATTTATTGGAGGGGTATTACACTGGGCTCGGCGCCTTCAAGAGTACATGCTATTTACATTTCTGGCTGCACACGCTCCCCCAGGGCCTCGTTTTGTTTGCGATGGTCGGTGCAAGTACAGTGAAGTTCCACGTCCAACCGTTGTGAGTATTGGGCGTTCTTTCTAGGGGACAATTGGCCTCATTTTCGTCTGTAGATCTCTCTATCCGCCTGCTCAGACTCGCAACGCGCATGGGAGGGCCGGAAAGACTCCCTAACCACGGTGTTGTGTAACTACCTCAGTCGGTGTATATTTATGGTGCGACTATGCCAGGATCTGACTCGTCCTATCAGAAAAGTACATCCACCCGTCGTATGGCGCCCTAATGACCCACATCAAGTACGTTGCTTTACCGTACCACGACATTTGCTGCTCACAAAGGCGCTTAATACGTCACAATGCGCCACTTACGTATTTTCATTTTAGCTCCCAACGGCGTGACAATGCCTTTGCCCTGCATAAGCACACACGCCACAAGCGGAAGAGGTCGGCAATCGGGCAAGGGGATGGGTCGTATGAGGAAGTTTACGAATTTCAAGAACCACAGCTGAGCAGTCTTGTGAGACTGGTGCGTTTTCATCTTATATTGGTTTTGTCCGCTTCCTGATTGGTTTGATAAGAATATGGAGGAGACCATACAGCTATGATAAGCTATGCCTCATCCAACATTCTTGTTCATGATCAGGGAATAGCACAAGAGTTTATCTAATGCGACTCACCAAATTCAAAATCTGCTGTACCTCGGTTTCGGTTTTCTCACCTGGGCATAGGTCCAACTATTGTAAATAACAGCTATACCAAAATGTCCTTGCATCCTCGTGTTGAGCCCGTGAGAGAGTATTAAATCCAAAAGCGGTGACGCACAGGGAGCGGAATCGCAAGACTCCCTGGTAGCCACGGTATGGGTGGCTGACGAAAGCTCACTAGGTAGTTTGACTTTAAATTATGCCTTTCATAGTGCATCCATAGTTATAGTAGGGCAGTAAGTTATGAGAGAGTATATGTCCACGAGAAACGGATGAAAATCTAATGGGTGTGCAAATGTCTGAGGGTGTTGGCATCGCGAAATCGTACAAGGTCCTCGCTGTAGCCGGTATGAAGCGGGTAGGGATAAAGGGGTGCGAGAAGTAGTGCGGATAGGGATAAACAGCTCCGTGATTCGCATTTAAGAGCTGGGTTCAAGCATCGAGCTCGTTCCCAGTCTTGCCACTTGCCAATGTGATCGCGGGAGTTTCGGAGGGTGATTCCAAAAGGCCTGTGTACGGGCGGCGACGACAGACCAGGGTCACAGGGCGACCGGCGTTCTGACGGGCATCGATGAAAGAAGTGAATGCATCGCCAGCACTGCCGCCCTTATATGTGAGCTCCTGCAGTTCCGGTAATAACTCCAGAGGGTGCTCTCCATCGTCCAATTGTAGCCAACGTGGGAGTTCCTCGACGAATCCATCCACGTGGAGGGTCTTCACATTGTAAAATGACCTGAGAATTCTGCGCCACTCAACCTTATTGTCCGGCCCAATGAATCGATCGTAATTCCCACGTTCAAGTGTGAGATGCTCCACTGCAGAGAACATTTGGCTGGGCGCATCGAAAAGTTGTGCCATATAAGATACATGATAGCCGGGGGACAACCAGTCAACCTTCATGGAAAAGGCGTACTTCTCTACCTCATCGCGGGGATAAAGCACCATATGAATCCGCCATTTGAAGAATTCGAGCTTGGCACTGTCGAACGTGAGGTTCTTTGACGTGTCTATAAACCGTAGGAGACTTGAAATATTAACGGAATCTTGACTAAAGAGGTCAAAATCGGCCTTTGCAAGACGAGGGGTGGTGATCCAATAAACAAGTGATTCCGTGAAAGTGCTCCTGCCTCGAAACCCAAAAAAGCGAAGGTTTGGAAGTGTGACATGAGTCGTGATTGGGATATACGGAAGTTGCGACCGAGTCTCAACATCATCGATGTCACGGAATTCAAACATGATGACGAGCGTCTCCAGCTGGGGCGTGAATGAAAGTAGTTGGAGCAGAGTATTTGGACGGAAGTAGGCAGTTGGGTTGGACATTACAAATGCGAGTGTGACGAGATTCACAGCAAATGATCGGGGTTCCATAGGAAGGACAAAGCCGATCAGCGCGAGATGTTGTAGACGTGGTGCCTGAAATGTTTTTGGAAGTGTCATGATCGTGCTTGTGTCTGTATCCGGAACCCTGATAATCAGGTGATGCAGGATCGGGAATTCCTCGTCGATAGCCAGGACGAGCTTATGCAGATATGGAATAGCCATCTGAAGGTGGACACGGCGGACACGATCGCGGCATTGCTTGAGTGCAAGGAGTAATCCCACTCCATCTTCTTCGCTGAAGTCGACATCGTCGCATATGTGATCGATAATGAGTGGAAGGGGAGGTGAATGTGCCAACATGTCTGCAACAGGCGTGCCTTTGTACAGACGAGGCAAATATCCAGGTAGGATGCTGACGCGAGTAGGAGGTTTCGCCATCGTTTGCAAACATGTGCGAGCTTATACCACCAGCGTCCGCGGACCCATTCTACCGTCCCCCCTAAGAGACAGGTATACTCATACTCATCTTCACCGAAAAGAAACGGCCGATAGAGACAAAATACGTTGAGAAGTGAATCGTCATCGAGGATGTGAATCGATGCAGTATGTGGACTCGAGTGTGGACTGTTGATCGTGGGCCATAGTTACTCACAAGCTGAGAAGCATAATGGGATGGGGACGTACCTTTGCCGTTCCGGCTCGTGACTCATTACATCTTGGCGGATTCTTTCGGTGGACTGAAGGGAAGAGTTGGAAGGTGCGGTATAAGGCATGCTAGGAGAAGGGTTGAGTATCGATGAGTATGCGATTGAGACACGTTGACGCCGGTGGCCTCGTGGGAATGGTTCAATCCCGCTCGCATCTCTCGAGCACCCAGTAGAAAAGGGTTGCCACCTGTTGCTACACCTTGAGAAGCCACTGTGAGAATCTAAACTCTCAGTGGTAATGAATTTGAAAGACCAACCAATCCTGCCTGGCTATCTCTCGAAGCTGTGGGGAAGAAAAAAATCCGTGAAGAATCTGAAGATGCCATGTAGTTTGGCCTCCCCGCACGCATCGCATCGCATGAATTGCGCGGTGGCCAAGTTCAAGTCAGTTTTGACATTTGGATCCATGCTGATAAGAACATTCAGAGTAGCTTTTATTTCAGGTGTATAGACGGCCGCTGCGTACTGGCTGCTTATTGGTGTCTTATGTAAGGAGTGCTCCAGACTTTGGATCCCCGCTCGGCCCGGGATCGGAGCGGAACAAACGGTATCTCGGCACTCGCGCTTGTGGATCTGCTGTCCACACAGTGGCCTCTCGTCTTCTCGTCTCCCACTCTCTCTGTCTCATATTTTCCCCATCACTCTTTTCCTTGGACGACATCCTTTCTCGCAGCCGCTAGCTTAGCTACACTGACTCGGAACTTAACTCGAAGCATTGATATTGCCAGTCGCCCTGCTTTTGGCAAGCCCTTTCGTAATACATGACACTTTTTAGACTTCACATCTCGAGAGCTGTTGCGGAACCGAACCGCGACTACTACGGCTATGAAGTTGCAGATCACAACACCCAGAGCGGAAATGTGGAAATGTCGTCCACATCGTCCCGCTGCCTCCCCCCTCTCTCGCGCGCTTCCCAATCTTGTCTCCTGTTTTACTATATCTCTTGGGCCACATTCTTATTTCTCGCCAAGCTTACTGGGCTCTTACGAAGAAGCCAGATAAGGTGACCGTGACAAGGGAACATTTTGGATATTTACGTAATCTATGGGAACAGTTTCGATATCAGATCATTCAGATTACCTTCAGTTACCATCAAAGATAAACGGTACCGTACGCCATCTCAGGCAGTCGGTGTGTTTTGCCCACAGTGTCTTACACCGAGACCACCAGAACAAACAGTTTGCCATGTTGGGTCATGACCGACGTCCGTACGGCGTCTTTAAAATCTTCCTGAACCCACCCATCATTGCCTGGTCCCACCACCCAAATTCCTTCCAATCTTTTAAATGGTAGTGGGATGGTTTGCACGATACACTCAGCCCACCATTAGGTATTTCACGTGGTCCTAAAGCTGGGTTGACTCGGTTCTGCTAGCATGTAGGATGGCGCACAGAGGGCTGATAGTGCTACCCCTAGGAATGAGTCGCTGTCGCACGGTAGCATCAAACTTCTCGTCATTGATGTGGAATAACTTCTCTCCCGTTTAGGAAAGCCAAAAAGGGTCCCCCTTTTCCGTGAGCTATCCCGGCGTACTGATGAGTGTGGCGCAAATACGATACGAAAAAGTGTCAACACAGGTTGGGTCATGTGGCGGTTACTTTCCAATTGCTGTATTCCAGATCCACTCGGGTTCCGTCTACCCTGCTGTATAAGTTCAAGGGATCTCCTACTCTCACTGTTCTTATCGATCATACAGTTCGAGAACCGCAATGTTGCCTCCTCCTCCGAACGGACTTTTCACTGCCTTCTCTTTTGTTGGGTTCGTGTTGTGTGCTATTCCGTTTTACTGGCATCTTGAAGGTATGTGGAAGTACTCGTGTGATTGAGTACTCCTAAGAGTGTACGGCTCAGCTTGGAATATGGGCACTTGCTTATACATGGTCTGGGTCGGTCTTGGCTGCCTGTTACAATGCATCAATTCGATCGTATGGACCAAGAATATAATTAACAGGGCCCCTGTCTATTGCGATATCGGTAAGTCACTTGATCTGTCATCTCTTGGGAATTCACTCACTCACCTTCACCCGACAGTAACCCACTTTCAAACCGGCCTCAATGTTGCAGTCCCTGTCTGTTCACTTTGCATCAACCGCCGCCTCTACAAGATCGCCACCATGAAATCTGTAGTTTTCACATCTTCCGAGAAACGCCGGGCCGTGATAGATGATTTGCTAATCGGTATCGGCCTTCCAATTCTCCAGATCATAGCTGGTGAGTGCGGTTAGCTATTCACCCTCGAGCGACTGTTCATAAGGATGCAATCCAGAATATGTTGTTTCGGCAAATCGTTACAACATATTTGAGGATTTTGGTCCTTTCCTGTCTATAGTGAATACACCGGTGACCTTTGTCTTATTCTACGCGTGGCCCCTGGCAATAGGTGTTGTATCTCTGTTTTATTGTGGTAAGTGT
>Ga0137358_10002063_pt1 | contig 11269 bp, 10 predicted proteins | sample Mad1_20_16metaG_FD_105551 | JGI IMG/M metagenome (GOLD analysis project Ga0137358, IMG submission 105551) | Vadose zone soil microbial communities from Angelo Coast Range Reserve, California, USA - Mad1_20_16 metaG | ecosystem: Environmental > Terrestrial > Soil > Vadose zone | place: USA... | reverse complement strand
CTATATCGCCACCACCCCCGAGGAGTTATGGCAAGCGCTGACCGATGGTGAATTTACTCGCCGCTATTGGGGTGGGAGGCGCATTCAATCTGATTGGAACGTCGGCTCGCCGGTGAAACATCTCAGGGAAGACGGCGGCATCGACTGGCAGGGCGAGGTCCTAAAGTCGGAGCGCCCTCGTTTACTTTCTTATACATTCCACATGTAAATCAGCGAACAACACCGCCGCGAGCGAGCTTCACGTTTGACATTTGAACTCCAGCCAATGGACTCGATGGTGAAGGTTATTTTAACGCACGAGGAATTCGAGTCGCAGAGCCCAACGTTTGAGACGACGCAGCATGGTTGGCCGGCCATCATGTCTAGCCTCAAGAGCCTGCTCGAGACGGGTAGCCCGCTGCCCTTCCAGGGTTTGGGATTTGCGCCGTCGAACAAAGAGCCTGGTCGACGTTAGTTTATTTTCGCAGGGTTTCTAAGCGTCGGGTAATTTTCAAAATCATTTTTCGGAGGTGTAAAATATATGAGCAGAGTCAATGTTCGCTATATCGTCAACGATGTCGACAAGGTTATTCCTTTCTACACAGATATGCTTGGTTTCAAGGTCGAGATGCATCCGGCGCCGGGGTTCGCGAGCTTGTCGCGCGGTGATTTGCAACTCCTGCTCAACCGACCCGGTGCGGGCGGAGCCGGACAAGCGATGCCGGACAGTCAACTTCCCACTCCAGGCGGTTGGAACCGAATCCAGATCGAAGTCGAAGATCTCGAAGCCATTGTCGAAAAATTAAAAAGCGCGGGCGGCCGGTTTCGCAACGCGATCGTTACGGGCAATGGAGGCAAACAGATCCTCATCGAAGATCCGTCCGGTAATCCGATCGAGCTGTTCCAACCCTTCTGAGTGCGATCAAAGCGCGCTCATATGTGAAACGGGGGATCGTGGGGAAGTTATCAAATCCATCGAAACGCGATGCGTCTCGCGTGGCTGACCGGTGCGTGGGCGCATTGGCGAGTCATCGACAACTCCGCCCCGATTTTGCTTAAGACGCGCACGCAAAGCGAAGTTTGCTTAGAGTCACTATCGACGATTCAACGTTAGCAGAGGTTCGGAGTGATCATTCCGGGCGACGAAGGGCTCGCGAAGTCCTTCTGTCGAGGCTAAAGCGGCGCGGAGAGCCTCCGCATCTCGGCGCGTGCTAAAATTTCCGACACGGACTCGATGCCAAACTTGGCCTCTGACATAGGCCTCCATAACAAACGCGTCGTAACCTTTGACTTTGAGTTTCTGCATCCAGTCAATGGCAATCTGCTTGTCGGGGGTCGCCAGTGCTTGCACCGTCCAACTGATTCCAGGATTTTCCTGTCTGGTGGTTTGCAAACGTGTCGTGGCTGGCAGACTTTTTGGAGTTGGGGCGGTACCGTCGGTGGGTGTAACACCCGATGACGCCAGCGGTGCCGTAGTTTTTTGTTCTTCCACGTTTGCAGCGTCAGTCACTCTCGGGGCGTCTTGCACTTCGGGTGGGCTAATCAGAGTGCCGGTGATAATCTCGGTGCTCGGCTGTCCAATGGCGGCAGCGGCTTTGAAAACCGGAACCGGCGCGACTTGAGAGCTGTTGCTGGCCAACCGGGCGTGAGACTCGGCGATTGACGACCGATCGTGTCCGACGCTTTGGAACATACTTTTTAGCTGCGGAATGAGCCCGATCGATCCAACGCCGAGAAAGATCACGCCGCAAGTGGCGCCGGCGAGGCCGAAACGCTTGCGGACCAAGCGCGGATGTCCGGCGGATTTACCTTTGGGCAATCTGCCGGCGGTCTGCGGAATCTCGTTGTTCGCCGGTTTTTTTGCCGTCCTTAACTGAGGATGAAACGCTCGCGTGTGGGGATTCCTCAATGATCGCCCCAACGTTGCGAGGCCGATGGCGCCGCTCGGTTTGGCGATTGAACCGTATTCCCAGATCAGTTCCTGTACTCTCATTTCGCGCGTTTCCGGGGCACAAGGTTCAAAAGTGAATCCGGTCGGTTCAAAGCGGCTAAAGCGGAAATTTGTGTTCGTCAAATGGTGCAGCAAGGCGACGCGAATGTTGGCGGCGCTGTCTATCAGGATTTGATGGCGAAAATTGAACAGTCCGTAAACGCCGGAAACGGTCGGCGCGTGCTGCTTGATCGCATCTTCTTTGAAGCTGTAGTAATCACCCTTCGTTCTCCAAGGCACTTAACACCTCGTTAGTTCGCGGCCCTTGTCGCGAATATAATGATTGTCGTTATCAACTATAATCTAGCGTCTACGCTAGGCGGACAGCAGTGTCCAAATCAGGTCATACGTTAACTTCAGGGCATAATAAAGCAGTTATCTGCCCGGCAAGCAATCCTAAATGGGAAATCATTTTACCCGGGATTTTCGCGCGGTTCTGACAGGGCCCAAGCCGCGCCGGAGAATCGCGTGCGGTGTGAAGAGGCACTGCTCGGTGCCGTTGATGATGGTGTGTATTCCTTCGGGCTCGTGTAACGGCACCGTCCGTCGACCGAATTGACACTAACTTTTTGACAATGCTAAGGATGCCCATAGGTCAAAACAGACGGGATGTGACTATAGAGGATGGCGTGATTGAAAGGGGGGTCCATGGGTCCATACAAAGTGATCGATGCTGACGGGCATGTGCGCGAGTCGATGACGGCGCTCCGCGAGTTTTTAGAACCGCGTTGGCAACGGCGCAATTTATTTCCAAATGACGCTTGGGACCGCGATTTACGCGGCAAGCTCGGCGCCAAGCCCGAGGGACCGGAAGATCAACTGGCTGCTATGGACAAGGATGGGATCGACGTGATGGTGCTATACCCGACCGCCGGCCTGCACGTTGGCAACCTGCACGAGCGTGATTTTGCGACGGCGCTTACAAGAGCCTTCAACGATTGGGTTTACCACTTCTGCAAAACAGACGCGGCGTGATTGAAATTCGTCGCGCTCCTGGCGCCGCAGGACCCAGGGGCTGCAGCGGAGGAACTCACTCGCGCCGTCACCGAGCGCGGCGCGGTGGCCGGAGTTCTCCCGACTTATATTCCGCAGATGCCCGACTTTGGCGATGACCGCTATGACCCTATCTACGCTGCCGCTGCGCGGCTCGACGTAGGCTTGGGATTTCACACGGGCACCTCTGCCGGCTCGCTCGGCGGCCAGCGCTTTCGAAAATTTCTTTCGGCGCACACCATTGATCATCCCGCCGAACAAATGATGGCCCTGATCGCGACGGTCGTCGGCGGCGTGTTCGAACGTTTTCCGACGCTCAGTATCGCTTATCTCGAATCCGGGATCGGCTGGGTGCCCTATATGATGGATCGTCTTAACGAGGAAGTGGAGAAACGCGGGGCGGAAGAAGCGCCGTATCTCACCCAGCTGCCGAGCGAGTACATTAAAAGCGGACGTATCTTCTTCGGCATCGAATGCGGCGAAAAGACTATTCCCGACGCCGTTCGGTGGCAACTCGACCACACGTTGTTGTATTCGTCCGACTATCCGCATTGGGACGGCGACTGGCCGCATACGGTGAAAGTCGTGCGTGATCGTTCAGACCTTTCCGACGACACCAAGCGAAAGATGCTGCACGATAACGTCGCGCGCTTTTATAACCTTGAGACCGCAGTGTGAGTTCAGGAGGTGCAGATTTTCGCTGTCGACGTCGCGAAAAGTTAAAACTATTTTCAAGTACGTGAGCTGACCAGAATTGTCCCATGGAGCCGTACGAAGGGCTAAAACAGGCGAGAGAATCGCGTTCAAGGCGATTAACGATCTGGTCATCAACGAGCCGAAGAACTCTATCTCATAGCTCGTAAAGCGTGCGCCTAATAACCCAATGGCCAGCCATTGATCTTTGACCAGCAAGGGCGCGCCGATGTAGGAGACCAAGCTGTTGCACGCGAAAAATTCCGGCTTGCGCGTGCGTCGGTCGGTCTGCACATTACGGATGACCAGGGGCGCCTTTCCAAGGCAAGCCGCCGTAAAATCGTCAGAGCTGCAAATGCCGTGCTTTGCGCAGTCAGGATTTAGGCGTGACCGCGCACTATTGGCCATAATCGGCAAAAAATGACCCGCATATCCTGAAGAAGCGCGAAAACGTGGCGGACCGGAAGTCTAGACAATAGCTCATCATTACAAACTGTTAGCGCAATTCCATGGTCATTCGGCATATGATTTGCGCTTAACCGTCGCAGGTTTTTCCCTACTTTTTCAACACTTACGAGCATCGTCGATGGTTACGCGCAGGGAAGAAATCCACGAGCCCTTCGAGCGGTTTACCGTGCTAGAGGAAACTCTGCCGTCGGAATCGGTTGGAAATACCGCGAAGATTACCGGCACGGGTAAATTCTCAGACAACGGTTCACAGCCCGACTACCGCATTCTTACGATCGTCGGTCTCGCCGCGATCTACTTCGTCGCAGCAAAACTCGGATTGAAACTCGCCTACGTTTATCCGAGCGCGAGTACCGTTTGGCCGGGCACGGGTATCGCGCTGACGGCAATGTTGCTTCTCGGCTATCGAGTCTGGCCCGGAATCTTTCTCGGAGCCTTTCTTGCAAACGTGACCACCGCCGGATCGGTTGCGACCTCATTTGGCATTGCATTGGGGAACACCCTCGAGGGGTTAATCGGTGCATGCTTACTTGATCGGTTCGCCAACGGTCGCAACGTTTTTGATCGTGCCCAGGATATTTTGAAGTTTGTCTTCCTGGCCGCAACGCTGAGCCCCGTCGTGAGTGCTACCATTGGAGTGACAAGTCTTTTCCTGGGCAACTTCATCCCAGCGCAGGATTTCGCATCGATCTGGTTCACATGGTGGTTAGGAGACACCATCGGTTCGGTGTTGCTTACACCCCTTCTGGTTCTGTGGAGTATCAATCCCCACATTCGCTGGAATCTCAGTCAGGTTTTCGAGAGGGTCTTGTTTCTAGCTTTCTTCCTATTTGTCAATTTGGTTGTTTTCGGGGGTCTGATTCCGTTGTCAAAGGAAAATTATCCATTGGAGTTTCTCTGCGTCCCGTTTTTCATTTGGGCGGCGTTCCGCTTCGGCCCGCGCGAAACAGCAACGGCCGTGGTCGTATTGGCCGGGATCACGATTTGGGGCACGCTTCAGGGGCACGGTCCATTTGCCACGCGCAGCTCCGGGGAGAGCTTGCTCTTAGTGCAATCGTTCATGGGAGTCAAAGCAGTGATGAGTTTGGTGCTCTCGGCTCTGGTTGCGGGTTATAGACGCGTTGAGACCGAGCTGTTGCATCTGGCGGTTACCGATCCCCTGACCGGACTATCAAACTACCGCAAATTCATCGACGTGCTCGATGGCGAGATCAAACGCGCATCGCGTACGGAACGGTCTTTTGCGATTCTATTCCTGGACGTGAACAACCTAAAAGTCATCAACGATCAGCTCGGCCACGTGGCCGGCAACCAGGCACTCTGCCGGGTGGCGAATGCTCTGCGAGGGTCGTGCCGTTCCATCGACACGGTCGCGCGTTTCGGTGGCGATGAGTTCGCCGTGATCCTTCCCGAGGCCGACGCAGAGGCTGCCCGTCAAGTTGCCGACCGAATTGACAATCGGCTGGCTCAAGATCACGATGGCCCATCGATAAGCGTGAGCGCCGGCATCGCAGTATATCCGGCGGATGGTGACCGCAAAGAATCTCTCGTAAGTGCTGCTGATCACGTCTTGTATCAAGCTAAAGGTCGCGGTCGAACGGACCGTCAGATAAGATCCTAATCCCTTAATTGACGGCTACGTTCGCATGGCGCAATAGGATTTTGCGCGTTGCGGCCGGGCGAGAGTGGAAGCTTCCCAGAAGCAGTCGGCGTTCTCTACCCTGGCACAATGACCGTACAGGGTGTTGGACAACGACCTGAAACACGCGGTAGGCCCGCATCATGGTGAACGTCTGGCGGTGGGCGACGATCAACCCAACTCTCCCATTTCAGGGTATTGCGCATCGCAGACGTTTAATTTCGGCGAATCTAAGTTACTGGATACTCCCGAAGAACGCCCTCTTGCCGTGACCGGGGTGCTCGGAGGCTAGGGCCGACAGGTTATCTTATCAAATTTCGCTTTTCCTGATTGAATCGTGTTTCGAAAACGAGCAAAGTATTCTCTAGAAAGTCAGGATAGGCCTAAAGGCGTTAGGAGGTAATTATGTCGGCGAATGCATGGGAGTTTCACAATCAGCTCACGGCGATTTTAAATGGCGCCCGAAAGAACGGGAAACCTTTCGTCGACGTGACATCGGGTCATCTCTACAAACAGGCAGGCGGGCAGGCGGCTGCCGATCCCAAGCTGCCGCTTTGTTGCGATGTGATGCGAAAAATGATGCGCGCGGGTGATTCGGTTCTGAAGGAACCGGCGCGCGGCCAAGCGACGACACTAACGATTCGTTATATGCTCTGAGACGCGGTGTGATTGGGCTCAATCAGAACGTCTTCAATTCTGACGGTTGTCACTTCCTGTCCCGAAAATCCTGTCTGTAATTTCCTTCCTGAAGGAAAATCCGATTATTCCTGACCCTGCACGGCTGGGGTAAATAGTTGTTAGACCGAAGAACTGCGGTCTGGCATGTAATTTGTTCCATCCATACGCGTATCGTCATGACCGCGACCGATAGTCCGTCGAACCAACTCCGAATCATTCAATGATAATGAAACCTGTCTCTTTTATCGCCGTACTTGCCGGGCTGCTCCTTATAATATCTTTGACGCCAATTTACGGTGCGGAAGCCAACAAGAAACGCATAACTCCAGTCGTTGAGCGCTCAACCCCTCCTGCCTCAAACGAAAAAAAGCTTCAGGCGAGGCGCAAAATGCTCATTGAGCGAATGAGAGCGTCGCGGCAACAGCTGAATGATTCGCTACCACTCTACGAGAAAAAATTAGCCAATGAGACCGCCGATTTTGAAATTAATAAGAAGCTCTACGAACAGGACTTGATTTCACAGCGAGATTTCGAGAACAGCCAGCAAGTGATGACCAACACACGGCTGGAAACGGAGCGAATCCGACAATTGATCGCTGAAGACGACATCGCGCTTTCGCTCACGGAAGAAGTCGCTGAGGAAGAGATGGCGCGATTGCCGAAGTTGGCGTTGGGGGCTTATGACGAGACTCCGACCTTGATTCGTTACAACGGCCCCGCGAACTGGTCGACGGCGGACACCGGCAAGATCGCCAGGTTTTACAGAACGCATTTTGGTCATCGGCTGCCCGTGAGCGCCATGGGCCAGTCGTTGACCCATGACCGCATGGGATTCGATCATCGGGACGCGGTCGACGTCGCGGTATCGCCGGACAGCGCCGAGGGCCGCGCCTTAATGGCATACTTGCGCAAAGCCCGCATTCCCTTTCTGGCCTTTCGAGGTAAGGTGCCGGGCATGTCGACCGGAGCTCACATTCACATTGGCCGACCGTCGCCGCTCTTGATGGAAGTGAGGCAGCGATCGATCCAGCCAGCGCCTTTGGAGCGGAGCACTGAAGGCGGCTGAAGCGCCGGTTCCAAGCCGGTCGCCGTAGCCAAAATCAATGATTTCGTGATTGTTGGCGGACGCGGGAAGTTTCTCTCTAGAAGCTGCGGCTGACTTAACGTATACTTCTACTGTTTTCTGCTATCGCCTGAACACGAAGGCCTAGCGGCGCGGTTGCGTGCACGGTAAGTTCTCGTTAGTCTTTTTCTTAGCAAAGTCATGCTGCCTGTTCTCGACCCCGACGGTATTCTTCATTTCAACAAGTAGCCATCCGGCTTGGAGCCACACCGCCGTGGTCGAAGACAACGCTTTTCCTGCATCGTTGGGGGTTGAATGCGTAAATGGATCATCGCCAGCGGCGTCTTAGTCGTTCTCATTGCCGGTGTTTTCATCGCTTTGCTCAATATCAATGCGCTGATCGCGCGCAACAAGAGTTATCTGATCGAGCAAGCCGAGCGATCTCTCGGGCGGAAAATCTCGGTCGGCGACGTCGAGGCTACGTTGTTCAGTGGTATCGGAGCGCGCTTGATCAACTTCACCATGGCTGACGACCCAGCCTATGCGTCCGGTGATTTCGTGCGCGCGAAGGATGTCCAGGTTATTGTCAAGTTTTGGCCTCTGCTGAAGAAAAGTGTGCAAGTCAAAAAAGCGATTCTGAACGAACCGGTAATTCAGCTCGTGCGCAACCCGGACGGAAGCTTCAATTTCTCCACCATTGGAAAGAAACTTAAAGAGAAAAAAGAAGCCGGCGAAAAAGAAAAGAAAGAACGCGCGCCTAAAGAGGAACGCGAGTCTGCATTCCTCATCACGCTCGTCGATATTTCCGGTGGAAACGTCCGTTACATCGACAAGAAGGATGGCACCGATCTACAACTGCGGCAAATCGATCTTAAGGTCGAAGATCTCGACTTCGATAAGCCATTTGCGGTGAAACTCGCGGCAGCGGTTTTTGCCGATAAACAGAACCTAAAGCTGACGAGCAAGATTGGCCCGCTCCGTACAGACGGCGAATTCAAGCAATTTCCGGTGGACGGCGAGCTTGATATCGATCCGCTCGATACGACCCAGTTGAAGGCGGCATTGCCGAAGTTGAAAACCGCTTTGCCCAAGGATCTCGATCTCTCGGGCGTATTTCGGATTAAGGATCTTAAATTCAAGGGAATGCTAAAGGATCTGGCGCTCAACGGTGAGATCGAAGGCACCAACGGCGCTCTGCGCTACGGCAAGACGTTTCAAAAAGCCGCGGGCATTCCGCTCACGCTTAACGCTGATGCGCACTACAGCGCCGACAAAGTCAGCATCCGCAGAGGTCGGCTGAAGCTTCATACCTTGGAGCTTGTCACCGCGGGAGACGTTCAGTTCGGTGATGTGACCGTGCTTAATCTGTCGGTGGATTCTCAACCGGCGACTCTCGATGGCTGGGACAAAATTATTCCCGCCATCGCGAGCTACCAATTGGCGGGCACCATGGACGTCAAGGCGACCGTGCGCGGCAAAGTCGGCAAAGGAGCCGCGCCGCAAATTCAGGGCACGCTTAACCTTAAGAAAGCCAGCGCCAAACCGCCTGAGTTTCCCAAGCCGATCGAGAATCTCGATACGAAAATCAATTTCACCGGACAAAGAGCGGATATCAGCGACATGACGCTGAGCTTGGGGAAATCGCGCATCCGCTTGGTGGCGGCGATCGAAAAATTTTCGCCGCTGACCCTGACTTATAAAATGTCGACTGCGGAGCTTTGGCCGGCGGATTACAGCGCGTCGCTCGCCGACGAGCGCAAGGCTGATGTGATCCGCAATTTGCAGAGCGAAGGACAGTTCAGCATGGCAGGCGACAACATGGTGTATCAAGGCAAGCTCAACTCGGCAGAGGGCAAGCTTTACAACGTCGTCTACAAGGGACTCGATGCGACGCTTTCCCTGGCGGACAAAGTCGCCAATATCAAGAGTCTACGGGTAAACGCACTGAGCGGCAATCTGCAGGTGGAAGGCGAGTATTCCTTCAAAGAGCCGGTGCCCCGTTTTTCTCTCGCGTCGAAAGTTCAGGGCATCGACGTTAAAGAGCTCTATTCGGCGCTGGACGCCAAAGCCGAACGGGATATTCGCGGAAAGCTGAATGCTGACATGAAGCTTGCTGGCAGCGGCCAAAATTGGGAAGCTATTAAACCAACGTTACGCGGGCAGGGCGACGCGGAAGTGTTGCAGGGAGCGCTGCTCAATTTCAATATCGCTGAAAGCGCGCTCAACGGCATTACCGGCATGCCGGGCTTGACGAATATCATCAGTCCCTCGCTGCGTACCAAATACCCGGAGACTTTTACGGCCAAAGACACGGAGTTCAAAGAATTGAAAGCCAACTTCGATTTGGCTGACGGTCGGATGAACGTCAAAAATTTGCGCATGTCGGCGGCGGAGTTCGTTGTGCAGGGAAACGGCTGGGCGGATTTCGACCGGAAAGTTGACTTTCGAGCCACGCTGAGTTTTTCCCAGCGCCTGTCCGCCGATCTCAGCCAATCGGCTCGTGAAGTCAAGTATCTTTTAAATAACCAAGGACAGCTAGAAGTGCCGTTTGCTTTAACCGGCAAGATGCCCAATGTGAAACCCAAGCCTGACACGCGTTTTCTCGGCCAGTTGGTGCAACGCGGCTTTATGCGCAAGGGAACCGAGGAACTACAAAACCGGTTTCTCGGCGGCGGCAAGGACTCCACCGCAGAGAAAGACGAGCCCCCGAGCGATAGCGGCAAGAAAAAAAAGAAAAATAATTCTGAAGATATGATCCGCCGGGGTCTCGAGGGGTTGTTCAAACGCTAAGCATGAACGTTTCGACCACCAGGAGATTCCGGCGACGATTGAACCTTAACCGTGCCGCCGCCGGTTACGCCGCTTTGTAAGCCAGCCTTTTCATCTTTTGCGTGTTTTTACCCTCGATGCGCAACAGTCCGGTGGCGGCGACTCGTTTGGGCGAATGCACGTCGCCTTCGTTGTAGATATGCGCCATTCCTGGTTTCAGCGCATAGACTCGCGCGCGCCGAACCTTTCCTGGTCTGCCTTCAGCAGCGGGTTCGATGACTTCCCAGTCGCTCATTTCGGTCTCTCCGAACGCTTGCCCGTAGATCGCCCAGGAGCTGCCGTGATCGTGGGGATTCGCTTCTCTGGCGTCGCGATTGACATGGGCGCAAACGCAAAAGCCCAGTTCCGGATCTTCGTAAATAATTTGCCGGTCGGGCGTATTGTCGTTGACGTAAGTCGCAATAAATTTATCGTCCTTGAGCGCCTCTTGCACCAGCGCGCGAACTTTTTCACGCCCCGCCCGGTTAGGATCTTCTTTCAGGATACGATGAACATCGGCTGCGAATGATTCGAGTGTAAACCCCATTGAAGTTCTCCTTTCTCGTTTCAATATCCTTTAACCAAAGATCGTGACCAGCGTCAATGCGCGCAAAAAACAAGCGCGGGTGGCGAAAGCGGCGTTCACGCGGCCGCCGCGCCGAGCATCGCAGCAATGTCAGCTGTACGGAATCAGGGCGTCGCGCCCGCGGCGGTAGCGGCGCGCCGATTCATTAGGATTACGATTCACGAAGAAGCGATGAAACATGGGATGATGCAAGCTGCGAACTTCATGCTCGACTTGGAAAATCCGACTATCCCTGTCGGGATCGATGATTTCTTTAAAGCGGAACTGATGATTGCGCACTTCCTCGGAGATCAGGCCGCGATCCTTGAGAAAAGCATACGGACGGGAAAAGTTCGACACGTAGATGGCGATATGGTGCCCGTCGTAGGGAGG
>Ga0137358_10002061_pt1 | contig 11277 bp, 14 predicted proteins | sample Mad1_20_16metaG_FD_105551 | JGI IMG/M metagenome (GOLD analysis project Ga0137358, IMG submission 105551) | Vadose zone soil microbial communities from Angelo Coast Range Reserve, California, USA - Mad1_20_16 metaG | ecosystem: Environmental > Terrestrial > Soil > Vadose zone | place: USA... | reverse complement strand
TTGGCACCATTGAGGGTATTATCCACTAGTATGAATTTGAGTCAATACTGAACGCACCCTTAGGTGGCCTCTTACCCGGCATTGTGCTCCTCCTTTCCGCTTTCTACAAGCGCCATGCCATGCAGGTCCGCTTCGCCATGATGTTTAGCGTCACCTCGCTCGCTGGTGCTTTCTCTGGTCTCCTGGCCTTCGCGATACAGCATCTCAATGGCAAGCATGGAATCGCTGGCTGGCAATGGATCTTTATCGTGGTTTGTCGTTTTTTTTAATACATTTTTTGTCTTCTAGATATCCTTAAGTGCTTCACGCAGGAGGGAGCCTTCACCACGGCCTTTGGACTTGCTACAATCTGTATCACCCCTGCCTCGCCCAGAAATATCAAGCTTCTTACTGAGGAAGAGCGCGAGGTGTATTGCCAAGACCTTGCGGATAATTGGAGTGGTGACGCCGACACGGATGGCAAATATGAAGAGGTGTTCAGTTGGAGTGAAGTCGCAAGTGCTTTCACAGATGCGCCTCATGTTCTTATGATGGCCGTTCCCTTGTTCTTCAACGGCGTAACGGTGACTGTGCTCCGCGTTCTCCAATGTATATATTGATGTATTGTCATCTGACAGCTTTATGGTCTTGCCTATTTGTACTTGCTTCCTTCTCAACTGGGCTCATGGACTGACTTATCCACCGTAGCACACCAACTGTCGTTTCCGCGCTTGGACATTCTCCTGACCGCACACAGCTGTTAACGGTACGCCCATCGCAACCGCCGAGGGGTTCGCGCGGTATTTACACGCCATTCCCAGGTACCTCCGTACGCTTGTTCCTTCGTTTTCAGCATCGTATCTTCCTATTTCTGCGATAAGTACAAGAACCGCGGGCTGATGGCCACGTTCTGCGCACTTCTCGCCGCAGCAGGTTACGCCATCTTCCTCGGTGCGTGGTGTGCTTGCCATATCGCTGACGCCACATATATCGTTTCACGTTTCACGTCTCTAGCTTCGGGGAACAAAAACAGTGACTACGGTGCACTATTTTTTCAGATCGTAGGTACTTATACCACGGCTCCCTGCCTCGTCACATGGCAAACGAACAATGTACAACCACATTACCGCCGCGCGACGGCGGTCGCATTCGGCTTGGCTTCTGTTAACGTCGGCGGGGTCGTATCCGCATGGCTTTTCACTGATTCCCCACGGTTCCACAAAGCAACCTCCATCAACCTGGCTTTCTCTCTGGGCATAGCTGTGGCATCCGCTGGTCTCATCCTCTATTTCCGCGACCGCAATGTGCTAAAGCGCAGGGAAGTTCAGGGTCTCCTGCAGTTGAACGGGCAGGGCACAGGGGACGGGGGATGGGACTCACCCGAGGAGCGGAGGCGTCTTGGAGACCGTCATCCACGGTTTGAGTACACAATGTAACAAGAATTGATGTCTCATTGGTTATTTGCCCATCGTTGTACACACACCATATCTACTGTCCCGTCGCTGAATAGAGAATAGAAACCCGTCAAACACCCAGCGGATTTTCTGAATCGATTTGTGTGTCAGTACAAGCGCCTTCAGAGCTTGAGCAGTCTTCCCGCAGGTAGACTATGGGCGTCTAGTTGACGCCCAACGGAGCGGTCGATCGCATCCTGAGGTGAGGAGCGAATACTACGGTCACTTTGCTTCATAAGAGAAGAGCAGAGGCGATCTGCACCCGGTGGTCCGACGACCCCAGAATGCGCAAATAAAAAAGAGAGTAGTGAGGGGCTCTGAACCCTTCTCGTGGGAATCCCGTCCACCCGAACTCTGTCTGGAAGAAGCAAGTCAAAACATGCGCAGGGGGAAAAAAAATTGCACCACGTGTTAAGGGGTTCTACGACTCGGAGGGAAGGCGCGAACGGGCACGGGCAAGAGGCTCATTGCCCCTTGGCCGCGGGCATCACGACTTGTATTGACGCTGCGGATGTATATCAGATGGGTTTTCCGTTAGTCACTCAGATCCGGATGATTCGATCGAGCGATCCATAGCCATATGAGTACTAAACACGAGCAGGCGCTGAAGAAATTTTTGTGCAGGGTCGACAAGATGAATACGGTATGAACGAGCTCGACGATCGAAAACCGAAATAGCTGTCGTAGATGTCAATCAAGGGTCGTTCGCGGTGTATCGTCGTGGTCTAGTCCTTCCTTGGCAGATGATAGGCGCACATGCCAGTGCCATATTAATGCTGTGGCGTCCCACCGCGGCGTTGCCCTTAATCGATAATCCTTCATTCGATGGCGTCGGTCCGGAGACCTGGTACATTGTTGATCTGGCCAGAGGAGGGAGGCGTCTATACGGGTTTTTGTTACTCCCTCGGAGCAGAGTGAAAAATCAGAAGGTACAGGAACAAGATGCGCCGGATTGTACATGGCAAGTACTGTACCTTCCAGAACCAGTCGCCTTCGACGATTCGACCGTGCTCAGCGGAGGCTGGTGAGGACGTTCCCACTCCTTCCATAGAAGTTACGTACGAGATATAATTCGAGCTTGGGTTCCCGTCGTGCGCGCTTATGCCTTGATGGCAAGGGATCGTCTGTAGATAACGGAGTGACGGTCCGGTCACTGTCGACGTTTTCTTCCGTCGTTGTCGAATACAGTATGATGTCCCACCACCAGTAACCAGGGGAGCTAGAGGCACGAACCTTTGCCAGTTGCCGACTTGGGCGTGAATATAGTACCATCAGAACCGTAAAGTGATGGGATCATTATCACCTACTAACATTCCATGATGATTGTTTGAGTTCACTCACTACTTTGGGCCATGCTAACCCAATGGATCTTATGAGGAGGGGTGGTCCGCGTCGATCCCGTTTCTCAGGTACGCAAGCCCCCCTGGTCATAGAAAGGATATCCTGCCCGCTGAAGAGAGCCTGGGGTTTATTCATTAGCACTAAGAGACACCGCATCCCCGTGCAAAGACTGGACAATCTACAATATCGAGTATGAGACAAAGGGATCCTGTAAAGAGGGCGGGTATGCTGCCTCGAAATGCGCTGGTGTTGAGACTGAATAGCAAAGTCATGCCATTTACGGGCTAAAGAATGGCGCAAGCCCGGGCCGCATTACCTTCATGGCCCGGGCACTTGACCCAGTTGACTTTGCCCGCAAGAAAATCCTTTGCACTTCCTCTCTCAGCTCAGTTGTGCTCTTCATTGACCATCTAAATTTGATCCTCTGAGTTCACCCCCGTCAAAGCTATCGCTACTTGATCGAACTTAGAACGCGGTCGGTAGGCCACCCACAAGTAGGTAAACTAATGAGGCGTTGATCATTGTGGCAATAAGGGACCACTTTTCCGGCCGCACAAGAACCCACGGGCATCTGGGGCTAGACGTGGATGGCGGATCGTTTTTCCAAAGGATGTGCAACCCACTTGTTACTTCTACTGTAGCAACCTATGGCAGTGGTGGATAACGTGGGCATTTCTCAATTGGATGTCTCATCCATCAAGGACGCGTTTGATGCGTGGTTTGGACCATTAGAGAACTTCCCGAATCGGTGATCTCGATTTTCAGGGTTTTCCACTTTGGGTGGGTGGGTCTACCATTCTCGCAACCCTGCGATACCAGGGCCATGCAGCCATCCCTGCTTCGAGCGCTCGTCTGACTATCTGACGCGTTCACCTATAAGTAAGTCACCCATCTCCTATCGTCCTCTCGCCTTTCGCATCTCCCTCTCTTATATTGCCAGTGCGATTCTGTAGGTCCTACCCAACCACTTGTTGGCCTGCAAAAATCCCTCACGGGTCGCTGGTCGCTACTTGAGCAGGCCTTCACGGCTTGTGGGCTATCGGTTCTCCATGTCTCTCCCTCAGCCGTCTTCTCTGCCTCCCCTACTCCTGGACCTGAAGCAGATGTCCGTCGTATTCTCCTTTCGACATTCTCAACAACCATATCATGCTTATCTTTTCTTTTCTTTCGGTTCCTCTAGTCAGATCGGGAAGGTAAGGCAGATCCCGCAATCTATCCGCCACGTCCCGCGCTGATCCGAGTCTACTAGTTCTTCTTTCTCGGCGCGTACACAATGCTGCTGTACGATCATCTTTTAACCCTTCCAGAGGAGGTCTGCCTCTTCCATTCAGCTTTATGCCCGCAGTTTTACAAATCCCATGATTCTCGATAACAGGTTCACACAGTATGGAAGAAGAAGAAAACGTTTCGTGAGTTTGCTATCATAGTATCCCGGAAATAGCGTCCGCTTAACCACCTTCCGACCTGTTAGCCCTTTACTTATTCATTCTGGTACAACTGCGATTTCATGAAATCCCTCTCAGGAATTTATTTTGACTACCACTCACCTAGGTGAGATATTACGCGCTCTTTTCTATCAGCGTTGTGGCATTTGGTACGTTTTTGTCCATTTCATGTATGAGATTTCTCATCGACCATTCCTTAGGCTACTTTTCAACGGCGATGACTCGATCTCGGTACGCGGTCCTTGACCATCGCAGACGAGTTGCACGACTCACGTCACCTTTCTCTGACCATTATGCACCCTAATTCTTTGTCTTAAGTTGTGGCCATTGGATGCTTTTTCTCCCTCTCGGAGTCACGATGCCCCTAACCATTTTCCCTGGAATACTCATGCTTATTCGGTGAGCAAAACACATATGACGTGCCATTTTCTACTCGCGAGGTCACGGTTTACAAAGAATCAAATCATGCAGGGTGTACGCGCTCTACAATCGTAACAAGACCATCCTCTATGGCCTGTCTGCGTCGTTACTCCTGCAGACCCTCGCCGGGCTCTGGCAGTATACAGTCAATGGTGGAAAACGTTAGTCATTGTGGGCCTTGGATCTAAACCCAATCGCTGACAGGTACTAATCCTCAGCTGCGCCACTTCCTCTGGATAACTACGAGTATCACTGTAAGTCTTTGCTTAACGCACTCCGAGCCGGAGGATGTTCTGAGTTTGGGGTTTAGTTTGCATTTATTACCCGCCTAAAAGAATGTAAGTCGACGTCGATCTCCCCGCCTCGCCCTTCTTGAATGGATGTTTTCCCTTTTAGTGGCCATTTATCAACCATGTATGTTTCTTGGGAGCTCGGGTACGATACTGTCGTCTTCTTCCTCACGGTCGTACGGACCGTCTACATGTACTGGAGGCACCAAGGCATTGCGAGCACTTCTGGGGGAAAGCCTGGTTTGATTAATAATCTAGTACGGGACGGTGCCTTCTACTTCGGGTGAGTATTGGTGGGTAGTTAGTATCACCATTGGAACCAACCAGTCAATCTATATTAGATGCATCTTCTCGATGCACCTGATGTGGGTTATTATGATTTTGCATGCCCCAACTGGTCTCCGCGCCATTGCCTCTATGTACGTCCCAACTTTGCTATCTGGCCACGTAGTAACTGATAACGGACCGGTTGCCAACGCGAAGTCCTTCTGCCTGGTGAGTTGGCCACTGACTCGATAAGTACTGAGAAATAACTGACTCACCGTTTCTACGTTTCAGTGTTAACACAGTTATGGTCTGTCGGATCACTCTCAACTTGCGGACGACCGTTTACGGGCCCACTACTTTCGAACGAACCAACAACAGCTTCCCACTGAGTGAATTGAGGAACCCCCGCTCAGGGCGATCAGACCAAACTGTTGAATCAACTATGACAAAGAATTTGGAGATCCATATCCGGAAGGAATACGATCAATCAAAGGATCACGATCATTTTGTTGAATTCACCAGAAGTGATGCATCCGGGGCTGTCCATCAAAGGGCAGGACAGGAGGTTTAGTGGAAAGCGGGCCTGGAGATACTGTACCTCAGACCGACTCTATTAAGTTCTTTGCTTCCGGGCTTAGGGCCATTTATGCTTCTGGTATGCATGTATATCCATAACAGCCCACGGCGATTACGATTTCAAATTTACGGCGTAGATGTAGCTCCTTTTGGTTTGGTTGTACTGTACTGTACGTCTTGACGTGCTGTGGTGTATCATATTGAATCATGACAATTTATACCCTCATCGTCCGTGCCTTGGAGCGCGCGATGCGATCAGGACTTTGTCCCCGGCCATGTTCACTTTGAAGGTCAAGGCACGCTTTGAATACTTTGTTGCAAGCGTATAGAACTATGAGTGAGTCAGGTGGACGCGCGCGGGAATTGTCTGTCTGTAAAGACAATGCAATCTACTCTATGGTGAGCGTGTGTGATAGTAGGTGTGTTCTATGGCTTGCTCACCTCAGTGGTCGCGCGTACGGCACGATGACCGAGGAGCGGCGCCGCTACTCTGTGCAGTATATATGTGCAATACGGGCTCGATGCAAACCGTCGACATTGATCTAGTTGAGGCCTGGCCCAGCAACCGACACGCTTTTGATAAGTACAGCCCACGCACGGGAGGGGAGAGTGAACCAATTTCGTCCTCATGGCCGACGAAGGCTTGATGTGTGATTACAGCCGCAGGATTCGAAATTCTTACGAGACACGAAGGCTCGTCATCCAACCTAGGACAGTATATTCGGTAGAAGAGCCACAACCGACTAACTTCATCGACCAGGATGGGGCATTCCTGTGCCCAGTAATAGATGTGGCCAATAGTATACCCCACCCTTTCTCCAGATTCAGAGGAGGATGGGCCGGTTCTAGGGTCACACCCTAGTCACCGCGTCAACTTGAGCATATGACCCGTCTGGACCCGATACTCTGCCTTGAGGTATCAGCACTCGCTCGTTGCGGACGCCAGCATGCATGTTTGACGATACGGCACTGCCGCAGGCCAGATGAATCGCGATTTAGCCGGGTCCGCGGGCGCGTATACACGTTTCCTCGACGACGTGCTGCTCACACCAGATTCACTAGTAGTGCAAGCAGTGAAGGAGGTTTGCGTGTTCCCAAGGTGTCACTGGGTTTTGTCCGTACGGTAGGCAACTAGTGCCTACTACACGAGCGCCGTCTGCCCTGCGGGACTCGGATCTAAGGGCGTGTACGTTCAATACCTTCTTCCAAAAACCAGCAGTGTGGGAGACATTAAGAAAGCGCTCCCGCTCCAATGCTGAGGGAGGTAGTATCCGTGCTGCCCCCGATGTCAGGGTAACGCACTCGTACAGGGATGGGAGATCAGATCCGAGTCGAGTCGCGGTCGTGTTGCTCAACGCGTAACAGGCGCGACGGTGCCCTCCAATGGATGGTGCACCCAATCGCGCCACGCCGAGCTGCTCCTCGTCGCTGTGGTGAACCCATTGGCTCGGCGCGTGACGTATCATGGCAGTCGATACCAACGCTGTTGGAAATATGAGCGCACGGAACGCGCGGATCTACCGCGATAAGATAAGAGATACACGTCGATACACCCGGACACTTTCGACACCATACATACATACAGTGACACTAGCACGACGCTAGGCATGGTTCTGGCGTGCTTCTAGCACGCATTAACTTAGTCGTTCCTTACTTTAGTTTGCTTTCTGGACTGTAGACACTAGTGTAGTTAGTCGCTCCAGCCCCCCGCAGTTCTCGTGCTTACAGTGCACACTGAGGTTGATTGCATCCCTCGGAACTCAATCACAGCTTTATTGCATGCAACACCACTCTCGTTTGATTGATATGATACATTGCCTCAGTGCTCGCCAATCCAGTGACGTCATCATTGTAATTCTTGCAAGTTTTGTATCCAAACTTTTGGCTTTTCCAAATAGCAGGCATGAGTGGGACACGGTAGAGTGAATTTTGCGACGAGTAGAAAGATGTACTTGTGGCGGTGGTAGCCATGTTCCTTTGGGAAAGTGAGATGAGGGCGTTGAGCGCCGCATCTCCAGTGATTGTGATTGAGGGTCCCTGTCCCTACATTTAATCCCGCCGAGCCCTTCTTCACGCACGCCCATAAACCCATCCTCCCTCCTCCTGTCACTCTTCACTCAATGGCCCCAGTCGACGTAAAGAAAGTCTGCTGCAGTTCGTACACGTCCTCTTCACTTTTGCAATACTTTCTGACCTCCTATTCGCAGTCGGTGCTGGTTATGTCGGTCGGTCTCCCCGCCGCCGCCACCGTTCGCGCATCCTTGCTTACATTTTTCGTTTTCGTCCACCATAGGTGGCCCGACTTGTGCCGTCATTGCGTTGAAGTGCCCACACATTCAAGTCACCATCGTCGACCTCAACCAAGCTCGAATCGACGCGTGGAATAGCCCCAACTACGACTTGCCCATATATGAACCCGGGCTGGTCGACGTCGTCAAGGAAGCCCGTGGTCGCAACCTCTTTTTCTCCACGAGCATAGACAAGGCAATCCAAGAGGCCGATCTTATTTTCGTCAGCGTCAATACGCCCACAAAGAAAAGTGGTATTGGTGCTGGCTATGCTGCCGATCTCAAGTGCGTTGTTCCCCTCTTTACTCTTTGCCTTTGGCACCGAGAAAATCGCGCGCGTGGGTTGATTTGGGTTGCGTAAATTTTTGGATTCTTCTCGTCCGCGCCTATCTCTAGGGTGCCCGACATGGCGTATTTCAATGATATATTACTGATTCAATTTCGTAAATCTTTCTAGTTATGTTGAATCTGCCACGCGCCATATTGCCGCCGTTGCGACCTCTTCAAAGATTGTTGTCGAGAAGTCGACGGTACCAATGCGTACCGCAGAATCCATGCGCACCATCCTCGAAGCCAACTCGAAACCGGCTCTCCGCTTTGACATCCTTTCCAACCCCGAGTTCCTCGCGGAGGGCACTGCCATGAACGATCTGTTCGCCCCGGATCGGGTGTTGATCGGGTCACTCCAAACGCCCGAGGGCAAAAGCGCATGTCAGTCTCTGATGAGTGTTTATGCAAACTGGGTTTCGTTAGTCTGCATCTCATTTCAAGCGTCTTCCTGGACTGATTCTCTGATGATACCAACCTAGGACTGATCGCATCCTGACGGTGGGCCTCTGGTCGTCAGAGTTATCCAAGTTGGCAGCCAATGCCATGCTTGCCCAGCGCATCTCGTCTATCAACGCACTATCTGCCATATGCGAAGCGACAGGCGCCAACATTGAGGAAGTCGCGCACGCCGTCGGCCGTGACATGCGCGTTGGGCCCAATTTTCTGCGGGCCTCTGTCGGGTTTGGAGGCTCGTGTTTCCAGAAAGACATCCTCAACCTCGTCTACCTTTCCGAGAGCCTCCACCTTCCCGAAGTGGCAGAGTATTGGCGCCAAGTCGTCACGCTAAACGAATACCAAAAGCGTCGCTTCTCGAAGCGCGTCGTTGACACCCTCTTCAACACCATCACCAACAAAGTAACCCCGTTCCCATATGCGGTAGCCTCGGATATTGATCGGCGTTTTCGCAGAACATTGCCGTTCTCGGCTTTGCTTTCAAGGCCGACACAGGCGACACCCGCGAATCACCCGCCATCACCCTCATTCGCGATTTCCTTTCCGAGCGTGCACGCGTCACCGTTTACGATCCCAAAGTCGAGGTCTCTCAGATCTGGTTAGATCTCTCCGAGGCTCTCCCACACCTTCCCCTCGACCAGAGTACGCCTTTCTTATCTTCTTGGCCAGCGATTGACTCTCCTCCTCAGTCAAGAACCAGGTTACCATTGCCGACTCGGCACTCGCCGCTGCCCAAAACAGCGAGGCGGTCGTCGTCGCGACGGAATGGAAAGAGTTCCGAGACATCGACTGGCGTACCGTGTATGACACAATGAAAAAGCCCGCATTCGTGTTTGACGGTCGCATGATCCTCGATGGTGATGCTCTTCGCCAGATCGGCTTTAACGTGATGACCATCGGCCGGGGCGACAAGTTTTAGAGAACTCAGGTCATGCCTCCCCTTTGACCCCATCTCAGTGGGTTTCGTATAGACTCTGATCTGATATATACCCTTCATTTGGGTGCCATCGTTATCCCAGTTCTATAGAGTTAGAGAAGAGGCGGACTTTTACACCTTTTTATGCAGACATTCTTCTACTAGAGACGCTTGTGACACTTTCTGTATTAGCGAACATATATCGTCCATACTTACTCGCCTTCATGGAATACAATTTGAAGGGCACTTAACACCGACAAAATTATCACCATCTCGAATGGCGCATGGAAAGCGTTAATAGAACAGTCAATTTTAATTCATAGGTCGAATCTAAGTACAAGAGAAGATGGAAAAGCAAAACGAGAGAGATCAGGTCCGTGGAAGGAAACGAAGAGATATACAATCGCTTTCAGGCTTGTGGTTTAAAGCGAGAGGTGCAGAGGCGAATTGCTCGTCGAAACGTCCACCTTTCCAGCAGGGCCACCCTCCTCATCCTGAGGATCCCAAGCAGCATCCCCATACACAATCCCCGAACCATGGCCGACCGTCTTCACGTTGACGACGCGCTTCCTACCGCGGCCAGCGGGGTCCGCCGCGTCAACATCGGGGGAGACGGAGGCGGGGAAGATCGACGTCCGCAACTTGAAGGTACCCTCGAAGGTCGGTTGCAAGCGGATGCCGGCGGGTGAGTTGGAGGTGTGGGCTTGTAATGTGAGCTGTGCATCTGGTGCGTGTTCCGTAAAGTTGATAGATAGCGGGGAGTTGGAGGTGTGCGCGCAGACAATGAAGCTGCCATTTGATTGGCTCTCAGGCGTAGCGAGCAGAGCGAGGTCGGCGGAGAGGATGCTGTAGGGAAAGGAGTGAAATAAATAACAACTTCGTGGGCCACCAAGTGATGGAGGAAAACTAACCTATTGCTGGTGTGTATTTTCACTTTGGTAGGGATGTGATTGTCCGGGTTAAAGGCGTTGACCGTGATCTTGATCGGCGAGTTGGACGTTTTGACCTCAAGTGTAGATGAGGTGTTGAAAGTGCCCACGATCGGTCCATTACGGGTGATGATGCTGATCTTCTCACCAACAAGAGTCTAGAAGTGGTACTTTGAGTGTCACGACGACAAGAAAAGCGGTTGAGATGAGACATACCTCGACGAAGATAGGACTGTCATAAGAAAGAAGAGCGAAAGAACCAAAGGCGTGCTTCTCGAGTGCTGTGATGAAATGGCCATACTTGGGCAAACTGGTCTCGAAGTGGGGAATAGTGGTGACGTCCTTGCCCTCCGGAAGTGAGACTGTGATGTTGAAAAACAACGAATCTCGACCTCGGCGATGATGCTTGATCGGACGAGTCTATTCGCTCGCATGTGAACACGAAACCAGAACACAAAGTACCGAGGGTCTACTTACGAAAATTCCGACACCATGACCATCTTCCCCACGGCGGAGTGTGCACAGGTTCGTCCTCTTGAATAGGTCGCTATCCTTACGGAAACCGACGGTGACTTGGACTCCAATATCG
>Ga0137358_10002060_pt1 | contig 11278 bp, 10 predicted proteins | sample Mad1_20_16metaG_FD_105551 | JGI IMG/M metagenome (GOLD analysis project Ga0137358, IMG submission 105551) | Vadose zone soil microbial communities from Angelo Coast Range Reserve, California, USA - Mad1_20_16 metaG | ecosystem: Environmental > Terrestrial > Soil > Vadose zone | place: USA... | reverse complement strand
GACCCGTCGATCGAGAAAAAGATGAACTCGGCTCGCCCGACCAGATTCTCCGCCGGCACGTAACCGACGGCCGAAAGCACACGGCTATCTTGCGAGTTGTCGCGATTATCGCCCATCATGAAGTATTCGCCGGGCGGTACAGTGTAAACCTGTGTGTTGTCCAGGGGTCCGTTGTCGCCCATCTTGATGATCGGATGCTCCCGTCCATTCGGCAGGGTCTCGATGTATTGGGCAAGCAGGATGACGGCCCCGTTGCCTTCGCGATAGAGATAATCCTCGATGCGCTTGCGCGGGCAGGGCTGGTCGTTGATGTAGAGGATGCCGTTTTTCATCTGGATGTGATCGCCCGGTAGACCGATTACCCGCTTGATGTAATCGGTCGAATTGTCGGTCGGTAATTTGAAAACCGCCACGTCACCACGCTCGGGGGAATGGGACAGAATCCGTCCGGAGAACAGCGGCAACCCGAGAGGCAACGAATAGCGGCTGTACCCATAGGAGAATTTTGAGACGAACAAATAGTCGCCGATCAACAATGTCGGTACCATTGACCCGGACGGAATATTGAACGGCTCATAAGCGACCGTGCGGACGACAAGAGCTATCAGGACAGCGTAAACGACGGTCTTTATAGTGTCGACGACGCCACCGGATGATTTTCTCTTGGTGATGCCGGTGCGCGCAGAATTGGCTTTCATGGATTACCTTGAGGACCTAATTGGCGCAGGATCAAGCCGAGCGCGGCGCTGCGAGTCAAGCCGCGCCTGCCGAAAAAATTCTGTGAGCTTAGCCGGCGCGATCGGGCACGGCCGTGATGATCACGACGGCTTGGGCGATCGGCGGCTCATCGGTCAGGGTGACATCGAGGCGCGCCATCATCCCGGACGGCGTGATCTCCCCGAGGCGGCGAAGCGCACCACCGGTCAATTGCATGGTTGGCTGTCCCGACGGCCGATTGACCACTCCTAGGTCACGCCAGAACACACCATGTCGGAAGCCCGTGCCGAGCGCCTTCGAGCAGGCTTCCTTGGCGGCGAATCGGCGGGCATAGCTCGCCGCCCGATTTTCGCGCCGCTCGCATTTCCGGCGCTCAACGTCGGTGAAGATGCGATCGAGAAAGCGGTCTCCGAATCGCTCGATCACCTGCTCGATGCGGCGGATGTCGATCAGATCGCTGCCAAGGCCGAGGATCATCGCGGCTCCCAAGCGGCGGGCATCAGCCGCGCGCTCTTTCGACCGAATTGATGACCGGGTTCGCCCGCAACGCGGCGATGATCGTCGTCAAGTGCTTCACATCGCCGACCTCGATGTCGATCATGATCTCGAAGAAGTCCAGCGAACGGTTGGTAATCTTTAAATTGCTGATATTGCCACCTTGCTTGCCGATGACGGTGGTCAGGCTGCCGAGATTGCCGGGCTCGTTGGCGATCGTGACGTTGACTCGGCCGACATGGACCGCATCTCCTTCGCTCCCTCCCCAGGCGACGTCGAGCCAGCGCTCCGGCGTCTCGGCGAAGCTCTCGAGCGTGTCGCAGTCGATCGTGTGGATCGTCACACCCTTGCCCGTGGTTACGATGCCGACGATGCGGTCTCCCGGCAGTGGGTGGCAACAACCGGCGAAGTGCAACGCCATGCCGGGGATCAGGCCGCGGATCGGCACCGCCGTTTCGTTGCGTTTCGCCTTGCGCCGCGCCCGGGCCAGCGAGACGACCTTGCCCTTGGCTTCCTGGGGTTGCGGAAACGCAGCGTTGGCTACCGCGCGCCCAGTAATGAGACCCTGGCCGACCGCGACATAGAGATCCTCGACGGAGGCGCAGTTGAAGTTCTTGAGTATCGCCTCGAGCGGCCGTTCCGAGAACTCCTGGCCCTCCTGGCGGAACGCCTTTTGCACGATCGACCGCCCGAGATCGAGGTACTGCGCGCGCTGCTGGGTACGGATGAAACGGCGGATGCGGGCGCGCGCTTTGCCGGTGACGACAAACCGTTCCCAGGTCGGCGACGGCGTCTGCGCCTTCGAGGTGATGATCTCGACCTGATCGCCGTTGTGCAGCTCGCTACGCAGCGGCACCATGCGGCTGTTGATCTTCGCGCCGACGCATCGGTCGCCGATCTCGGAGTGCACCGCATAGGCGAAATCGACGGGCGTGGCGCCGCGCGGAAGCGCGATCAGATCACCCTTGGGGGTAAAGGCGAAGACCTGGTCCTGGAACATCTCGAGCTTGGTGTGCTCGAGGAACTCCTCGGGCCCCGAGGCGTGATCGAGGATGTCCAAGAGCTCGCGCAGCCAGCGATATTGCGGTCCCTCGGTCTTGCCCGCGCCCTGTTTGTAGCTCCAGTGGGCGGCGACGCCGAGCTCGGCGATCTCGTGCATCTCGCGGGTCCGGATCTGCACCTCGATGCGCTGCTGCTCGGGACCGATGACCCCTGTGTGCAGCGAGCGGTAGTTATTCGGCTTGGGGGTCGAGATGTAGTCTCTGAACCGGCCTGGCACCACATGGTAGGCGGAATGGATGATGCCAAGGGCGTGGTAGCAATCGCCGATGTCGTCGACGAGGATGCGAAACGCCATCACATCCGAGAGCTGCTCGAAGGCGACGTTTTTACGCTGCATCTTGCGCCAGATCGAATAAGGCGACTTTTCGCGACCGGAGGCGACAGCGCTGATGAGCCCGCCCTCCTCGAGCCTGCGGTCGAGCTCAGCGAGGATGCGCGGCACCACAGTGGCACCCTTGTCACGCAGAAAGTCGAGGCGCGCGCGAATGCTGGCGCGGGCATCGGCGTGCAACTCGGCGAAGGCGAGATCCTCTAGCTCGTCCTTCATCCGGTGCATGCCGAGGCGTTCCGCCAGGGGCACGTAGATGTCCATCGTCTCGCGCGCGATCCGTCGGCGCCGTTCGTCGCTCTTGATGAATCGCAAGGTCTGCATGTTGTGCAGGCGGTCGGCGAGCTTGACCAGCAGAACGCGAATGTCCTCGGACATGGCGAGGACGAGCTTGCGGAAATTCTCGGCCTGCTTGGTCTGGTCGGATTGCAGCTCGATCCGCGACAGCTTGGTCACGCCGTCGACGAGGCGAGCCGTCTCGGAGCCGAACACCCGCTCGATATCGTCGAGGGTAGCGATGGTGTCTTCGACCGTGTCGTGCAGCAAGCCGGTCACGATCGAGGCGGTGTCGAGCTTCATCTGAGCGAGGATGCCCGCGACCTCGATTGGATGCGAAAAGTACGGGTCGCCCGAATCACGCAGTTGCGCGCCGTGTGCTTTCATCGAATAGACGTAAGCGCGATTGAGCGCGTCCTCGTCCGCATTGGGATCGTAGGACTTGACGAGCTCAGCCAGCTCGAATTGCCGCATCATGGCGAGCGTTCCCGCCCTTCGCCTCGCTTGCCGCCACCGGCACGGCGCGTGGGTAGCAAGGTCTGCATCAGCGGCGCCGCTCCCCCAGGCTGGTTGCGGCTCCCGGGGTTACAGCTCCTCGTCAAAATCACCAGGCAAATCGCGCTCGGGACCATCCCCGAGATCAACCTCCTCCTCCACCCCAAGAATATCTTCGGCCAACCCCTCTTCGAGGGCTTCCTCTTCGATAACTGCTGCTTCCTCCTCCCCGAGGTCCTCTGCCACTTCGGCGGTCTCGTCCTCGAGCTCCGCGCCCGCCCGCGCAGCGATCCCGAATAGCGCCGTATCGAGCTCGAGTTCATGGACCTCTTCAGGCTCGTCGAGCTCGACATGCTTCTGCATGCCACGCACCACCGAACCTCTCAGGTGTTCCAGGCCGACCGTGTCCTCAGCGATTTCGCGAAGTGCGATCACCGGGTTCTTATCGTCATCGCGGTCGAGGGTCAGCGGAGCACCCGAGGTGATTTCGCGGGCACGTTGCGCCGCGAGCAGGACCAGCTCGAATCGATTCGGAACTTTGAGAACACAATCTTCGACGGTAACGCGCGCCATTGCGAGACTCTTCATTGGCAAGGGAATCAGTCTATAATATGGGGCCAATCGGCCGACGGCAACAGCAAGCGTAGACGCGCGGGAGCCCCGGAATCGCTACGCTTGACCCTTGCCGGCGCGGGCGCCTATATGGCTCCCCTTCGCCGGCCGGATGGCAGAGTGGCTATGCAGAGGACTGCAAATCCTCGTACAGCGGTTCGATTCCGCTTCCGGCCTCCAAAAAGGATCCCTGAAACTTAGCCGCTTATAGCTCTCCTGCGATTGTGCGGGTGAGCGGCCCTTCACACACTTCCTTTCTATCTAACAGCTCAATGTCTTCCCGGCGACCGTGCGGGGAGCGCTGTGGGTTCGCCTTAAGCCCTGTCACCGGCATGTTTGACCGCGACTGACGAGCCGAGTTGGCGAAACCCGATCTTGCGCTCGGTAGCGAAAACAACGCCATGCGTCCGGTTGATATGCTTGCAGGCCGGCTAAGACGCTTTTCCAGGACGTCGCAATCAGCAATCGCGCTGGAAGTTCCTCGGGCCTGCTATATCTCGCGAATCCGAGGGATCTCGAACCGCCGTTGCGCCGAGTTCGGCGCCGCAGCATGCAACCGCTCGATCCCCATCCGGCTTCATCGTGGCGTCGCGTCGAGCGAAAAAAATGGCGCATCGAAAGCGCTCGTCCCCGCCATCGCCGTTCAGCGCGACGGTGACCTTGCGACACGCCATTTCGGCGCCGTAATAGGTCGGGATCGCTGACGGATCGGTCAAAGGCTCGCAACAGTGCCAGACGAGGCGCGGCAGCACGCTGTCGGCGTCGGGTTCGACAACCCGCTCTTAACAATGATCGGTCCCATAGCGTTCCGCCACCTTTGATTTCCGAGCCGTAAAGAAAGGCAGCGCCGAGTGGCGGTAATAGGGCGGCTTCTTGCCGACCCGATCCCGCGCAAGGATCGGACGCCTCCAGGCGCGCCAGCCGTTGACGATGACCCTCGGTGTCGCTGCAGCTGCGGAAGGGATAATGAGCTCCTCGGAACTCCCGCCGGATCTCCCCGAAGTTATAGTTTTCGCCGTTACAGGTAATTCAGACGCTCTCTTCCGCGCAGGCCATCGGTTGGTGTCCGGCGGGCGAGAGGTCGATGATCGACAGCCGCGCATGGGCAGAGACCCACCCGGCCGTCAGCCCAAATGCCTTCGTCATCCGGGCCGCGGTGCCGCACATCGCGATCATCGCCGAAAGCGAGATTTGAGCTCGTTGCAAGGCGACATCGCCTGGTCTAGAAGGAAACCGCCAATGCCGCGCATGCCTCGTCGGGTGGAATTTTGTGACGCTACTTGTATTGTGCACGCGATGAGCAAGGGTGAACAGTCGGGTTTCACACTAGTTGAGGTGCTGGTTACGCTCGTTCTGCTGGGCATGGTGGCGGCGATTCTCTTTGGAGGGCTGAAGCAGGTCATCGAAGCACGTACCCGACTCAGGCCGTACCTGGACCAATCGGAGCAGACGACTATGGTGGCCGGCTGGTTTCGGCAGACGGTGCAGGGTCTGATGGCAGATTACGATACCGGCCCCCGTCGCTTCGCAGCCACGCCGAAGGATTTCTCCGGGTTGACGGTGTCACCGCTGGTCGGGCCACCCGGTACACCGACGGAGTTCCATTGGTCGCTGCACTACGACAGTGCGAACGATCTAACCATCTTGCAGTATGAGGAAGCGCGGGTCAAAACCATACGGGTTGTCGACTGGCCCGGTGCAGAAGGCTCATTCAGCTATTACGGCCAGGATCAGGAATGGCATACCCGCTGGGTGCCGCCGGAGAAGGCAGAGTCTCAAACGATCCCCCAACTCCCCCGGCTCGTCCGCCTCGGTGGTTTGCCGCGCGACCAGTTCCCGGTCATTGTTGCCGCGCCGCGCGGATCACCGTTTCCTCGTCCGCTGCCATTTGATCTTATGAGTAACGCGTCACTTCAAAATTGAATTGTCGGGCGCGCGTCACCTGGTATCTCCGGATACCGGCGCAATGGTATCCCGGACGCGTCGATAGCCGACCTGGCGAAGCTTGAATGTCGTCAGGATCGATCCCGACGCCTCCGCGACCTCGACCTCGCTTTCATAGAGCGCTACCCGATAATTGCTGATCCCAGCAGGATATCCCGTCCCGTCGGTAACGGATGTGGTTGTCGCGCTCCTCCAGTGAACTTTATACGGTCCGAGATCGATCTGTCCGGATTCCTGTATCATCGGGTTGATTGCGGTCATCGCTTCGATCGCGTTCAATGTGACTTCGACCGAAGCATTTGATTGTCCGATATGATTCGCCGAACTTAGAATGCCGCCGACGAGCGTGAAGATCGCTACCAGAGTACCGGCCAAAATCGCGATGGCCACAATTGCTTCCAGCAGGCCGAACCCGTCCTGGCCGCTGGCGGCCGGAAGTAGTGGCATCGTCAACTCCCGCCTCACAACGGGTGCAGCCGGCAATAAGGCGCGAGCAACTGGTACGTCTTCTCTCCCACCGGAGTGAGCAAGCGCACTATGCCCCCGGTGCACAGACCGTCGTACCGGAACGCGATCGGTGGCCTCGCCTCCAAGTTCCAGCCGCGCGGCAGATCGATCGGTGCGTCATCCGCGACCGCCGGAGCACCGGGTCGATTCGATCGCAGAAAGATCGTGCGGCCGCCGCGACGCGCCTCACTCCCCAGACCCACCACGGAGTCCTCGAACCTTCCCTGCGCCGAGGAAAGCTCTAGACGATCAACCCACCCCGCCAGTCTAGGTAGAACAAATGTCAGGGTCATGCCGACAATCGCGATCGCAACCACCAGCTCGATCAGGGTGAACCCCGCTTCAGCTCGCCGGTAAGAATCCAACTGCATCGCCGCCGGGCCTTCCTGTCGGACCGTAACTATACAAAGTCAGTGCGTTCAGCTCGCGGCCGAGCGGGCTATATTGATACGGATTCCCCCATGGGTCGAGCGGCACGTCCCCTTCGAGATAGGGTCCATGCCAGCGAGACCGGAGCTGCGCATCCGTGGGCACTTGCACCAGCAGCGTGAGCCCCTCCTCGGCAGTCGGATAGCGCCCAATGTCAAGCCGCATCGTATCGAGCGCGGTCTTGAGCATGCGAACCTGAGTCTGGGCTGCTACTACTTTAGAGCCCTCCAATCGTTCGAACAGTCGGGGGCCGATCAGCGCACCGAGAAGGCCGATGATCGCCAGCACGACAAGCAGTTCGAGAAGGGTGAAGCCATCCGGGCGGCGCGTCTTGTCCTCTTCTCGGCCCTCCACCGCCCGGGTCGGACTGCCGGCGCCTCTACAGTGGAACATTGTTGATGCTCGCGATTGCGGTAAACAAGGATACGACGATCACGCCGATCATCCCGCCGATCACGATGATCGTCGCAGGTTCGAGGAACGCCATCGCTCGTTTGATCCGGTCGCGTCCCCTCTGCTCGGCCAACGACGCTGCCGATTTGAGCATATCGGCAAGGCGCCCCGATCGTTCTCCGACCCGAACCAAATTCACCAGGGTCTCGTCGAAGATTGCGTAATCCTCTAAGGCCGCGCCGAGGGCGCTCCCGCCCCGCACCGCGCGTTCCACCTGGGCGAGACGAGCCTTCAAACTTTCGAGGTGCAAAGCACCGCGCGCAAGAGCCAAGCTCTGCACCAGCGGCACCCGATTTTGCAGCAATGTCGCGAGCATCGCCGTCCAGCGCCCCGCCTCGGCCTCGGCGAAGAAATTTCCGAGCACCGGTAAGCGGATGGCGAGTTCCGGTAGGCGGAGCCGGACCGCAGGCCGTCGCAAAATGACGGCGAGCCCAGCAAGCAGGAGAACCGCCAGCGCAGCCAGCGCCGGGAGATTGTCGCGCATGAAGAGCCCGATGAGAAAAATGTTTCGAGAAAATCCCGGCAACAGCAATACGCGATCCTTCAAGATCGCTGCAAATCTAGGAACCACAAATAGAAAGATGAACAGCGTCGAGATAATACCCATGCCGATCAAGAACGATGGATAAATCAGTGCGTTGCGTATGTCTTTCCGCACGCGGTCGTCAAATTGCATCTGTAGGCTGGCATCCTTGAGGGCGTCTGTAATCATACCGGTGTGATTGCCGGCATCCACGAGTTGATAAACGTATAACGGAAAGGTGGTAATGTTATTGCGGACTGCCGTCGGTACATTGATGCCGCGGCGAAGGTCCCGGCCGAGATCGCTGAGTGCATCACCGAATATTCGATAAACCGAGGAGCGAGAGGTGACGTCGATGGCTTCATTGAGACTGACTCCGGCCTCGATCAGCACAGCCAGCTCGTTGACCAGGCGGATATGATCCTCAAGGTTCGCCCGTTTTCTCCAACCCACGCGGCGCCGTTCGGCTTGTGCGGCAATTCCGAGGGACAACGGTGTTAGCCCGCGCCGCCTCAGCTCGCGCAGCGCGGCGCGTTCGTGTTCGGCGACCACCTCCCCGCTGACGCTCTGTCCGACGCCGCTCAGGGCGCTGTAACTGAAAACCGGCATCGACGACCGCCGCTAAAGGCCGACTGCCCCGCCTGTCACCCGAAAAACCTCATCGAGACTGGTCTCGCCACGCCACGCCTTGGCGATGCCGTCCTCGCGAAGAGTACGTTTGCCTTGCTCGTCGGCCATGTCGCGCATCGCTTGGGCTGAGGCGCGACGCAGAATGGCATCATGAATGTCCTGGTTGACGCCGACCATCTCGTAGAGGCCGAGCCGCCCCTTGAAACCGAAGCCATAGCACTCCGAGCAGCCGACCGGACGGAGCCAGCGCGGGGCACCAGCGAAGAGCTGCGGCGAGCGTTGCCGCGCGGTTAAGACTTGCGCTGCGACCTCCCCGGAGGGGTGTTCCGGTTGCGCGCAGCGCGGGCACAAGCGGCGGGCCAGCCGTTGCGCCATGACAACCCGCACCGCTGAGGCGACGAGGAAGGGTTCGACCCCCATATCGATCAAGCGGGTGAAGGCGCTCAGCGAATCGTTCGTGTGCAAGGTCGAGAAGACCATGTGCCCAGTCAACGCCGCCTGCACTGCAATCTGCGCCGTCTCGAGATCCCGGATCTCGCCGACCATGATCTTGTCAGCGTCCTGCCGCAATATTGCCCGCAATGCCCGCGCGAACGTATAGCCGATTTCGGGCTGCGCGTGAACTTGGCTGATTCCGTTGACGGTATACTCGACCGGTTCTTCGACGGTGACGATCTTAGACGATCCGTCGTTGATTTCTTCCAAGGTGGCATAGAGCGTGGTTGACTTTCCCGAGCCGGTCGGACCGGTGATCAGAATGATCCCGTGCGGCTCGTGGATCCAGAACCTAAAGTTTTCAAGATCGGCCGGCATCATGCCAAGGCGGTCCAGCGTGAACTGCTTGCGCTCCTTCGGCAGTAGCCTCAGCACGATCGATTCGCCCCAGGTGCTTGGCAGCGAGGAGATGCGTATGTCGACCATCTCCCCGCTCAGCCGCAGGGCGAGACGCCCGTCTTGTGGTAAACGACGCTCGGCGATGTCGAGACCCGAGATCAGCTTGATCCGGGACGCCACCGCATCGAAGCGGTCGCGCGGCCAAGTAAATCGGGTATGCAGAACACCGTCGAGCCGAAAGCGAACGCGGAAATCGTGTTCAGCGGGCTCGACGTGGATATCCGAGGCCTGCTCCTCGAAGGCTTGCCCGATCAGATTATTGACGAGCTCGATGACCGGCGCTTCCTCGGCCAGCTCCCGCAGATGGCCGACTTCGTCCAGAAGGTTGCGCCCGTCGCTGGTGCTTCGCTGGTGTACCCGGTCGATGGCCCGATCGAGAACCTGGGTCGCGACCACGCTCCAGCGAATGGTCGTGGCTCCGTAGCTCGCGCAGACGAATTCCTGAAGGTCAGGCACCAGCGGGTCTTTAGCGACGACCCAGGTTTCATCATCGATGAACCATGGCAGCGCTTCCTGATCGATCCACCAATCAACCGGATAACCGGATTGCTCGATCGCCTCGAGATAAGCCGCCGGATCGCTCGGAAGATCACGTTCGCCGAGCAGCGGGATGCCGAGCTGCGCGCTCAATATCGGCAGCAGACGCTCTTCCGAGAGTGCGCCGAGCCGCACGAGGATACTCCCCAGTCTCCCGCCGTAGCGCCGCTGAAAGGCCAACCCCTTCTCAAGGTCGTTCTCGCCGATGAGGCCCGCCTCGATCAACAGCCGGCCGAGCGGCAGAGCCGGGCGAAACTCCTCGCGCAGAGAACGCTCGGGCTCGGCTGCGGAACGTCCGCGACCGTACCGAGCTTCGGCGATGCCCGGCTGCTCCCCCGGTCGGTCCATCGACGCTGCGACACGCAGCCCGACCGCCTGCAGCCCCCGCCGAAGTGACGCATTCCTTTTCAATCTCGTATCCCCCCGGTCGTTATACCCGGAGATGACCCGGGCTTCCCCAATGACGGTCAAAGAAAGCCGACGCGGAAACAACCTACAAAGATACTTTATATCAAGCCGGAAACATATACAATGTTCACCAGTGCAGTGTCGACGCCGGCTGAGGCACAGACTCGTAGCGGTTCTTGAATGATTCGGCAATACTTGCTGCGTCCTCGGCCGAGTTGACTATATAAGGGGTGATAAACACAAAGAGCTCGCTGCGGGTTTTCGCCACCTGCTGGGTTCCGAACAGAAAACCCACTCCCGGCAGATCCTTCAGCCCGGGGATGCCGGCGGAGGTGCTACTGGCGTTTTCCATGATCAACCCGCCGAGCAATACCGTAGCACCATCGTTCAACGACAGCTGAGTGTTGACGGTCCGGGTGTTGATGACCGGAGTGGCCAGGCCCGACGTGGTATTCTGAACCGCCTCGCTGACTTCCTGCTTGATCTCGAGATCGATTTGATCGCCGGCGTAGATCGTCGGCTTGACGGACAGGATGACTCCGGTGTCGCGATATTGAATGCTTTGCAGGATGGCGCTGGTCCCGGCTTGCTGAAGCTGCGAGCTGGTGCCTTGGCTGGTGACGATCGGGACCTGCGCGCCGACCTGGATCCTCGCCTCCCCGCCGCTGCGCGACAGGACCTTTGGCGTGGACAGGACCCTCACGCGATTATCGGTCGCCAGCGCGTTCAAGGTAGCGCGGGTGGCTCCCCCTCTGCTCAGGATCGTAAAGATGAAGCCGTTGGTGCCGATACCGGTTCCAGTGTTTCGGATGATCTCGTTTGGCGTCGCACCCAAGCTGAGTATCCACTCGACGCCGAGAGTGTCGTTGTCGGTCAGGGTCACCTCGGCAACGGTGCACTCGATGATGACCTCGCGCGCCGCCCGATCGAGGTTTTCGAGCAATGGGCGGAGCTGCTCGAATTCCTCG
>Ga0137358_10002055_pt1 | contig 11283 bp, 16 predicted proteins | sample Mad1_20_16metaG_FD_105551 | JGI IMG/M metagenome (GOLD analysis project Ga0137358, IMG submission 105551) | Vadose zone soil microbial communities from Angelo Coast Range Reserve, California, USA - Mad1_20_16 metaG | ecosystem: Environmental > Terrestrial > Soil > Vadose zone | place: USA... | reverse complement strand
GGATTAATCGCTTTTTAGCCTAGCGTTGGAATCGCGGTTGATCTTACAGTTTGCGAGGCTTTTGTTCGTCCGGTCGGCCAGACGGGCAAGCGGAGTATGCGATTTCAGCCAATGTCTCGAGTCGAGATATAACGGAAACAGAAAACTCATGCACCGTACAGATAGGGATGGTCGCAGCTCTGAGAGGGGCGTTTCCAGCCTGTATCCGGTATCGGTGAGCAGCTCGCCGATGCTCCACTCAATGTCTCGAACCTGCGATGGCGTGAACATACGTTTCCATCGGCCGATACTGTTGGCCGTGGTCTCTTTGCTGTCGCCACGGAACGAAGAATTCGGCTTGCCGACCGTTCCCAGCGCAACCTGCTGGATTCGTTCATAGTCCAGATCGTGTTCAATGAATTTGCCAACCCGCGCGACTGTCTCACGCGGATTCCGCACCAGATCCTCATAATGCACCTCCATGTAATCGTCGCCAAGCGCCTGGCCATAGCGCTGGCCCCTACTGACGATCCATCGCCAAAAGATAGCGCGGGCGACGAAGTCGCGGCTGCGGTCCCACGGCAGGGGACGAATCCTTCCGGAGCGCTGCATGGAAGCGGTCACGTCGCGGCCGTCACGAATAATGTGGACGACGAGCGCGTCAGGTATCACTTTCTTGATTAACGGAAGATAGAGCAAATGCCGGGGCGTAGATTCGGCCCATCGCTCGACACCTTGTTTGTGCGCCGTAGCTTCCATTACGATGCGCAGGAAGTCGCCAGCATTGCGGCAATCTGCCATGACGCGATCTTCGATATCTTTGGGATCCAGTCCGGTACGCTGAAAAAACTTGCTGACGAAATAGGCGTCGAGCAGTCGGCGGCGGTTGCGGCGGCTGGCAAGATTGCCGAAGTGCAGTCCAAGCAGTGTGAAGGCGTTACTTTCTTCATGATAAACGGCGAACCCTCCGGCGGAAAGCAGGGTGTAGTACAGAAACTTCGTGCCTGATCGATTGCAGCCCAGCACAAACACCGGAGCCATAGAACGAGCACTCCGTGATGTTGCCTGATTGACTACGTGGTTAGGATGCATAGCCGTTGCTTGATTGCCGACGCCTTGAGGCCAACCATGGCTCCGAGGCCCGCGCTATCCGGATGTTTTACATCGCCAAGGTCGATAATGATGCGACCGCCAAGAGGAATGAGGGGCCTCACCAGTTCTTCTATCTCACCTGCGGTGTCACTGACCAGGTCGCCATGACACTTGATTGTCGTCACTTGATTCCCGTTTTCATCTATATCTTTCGACTTCTCAAGTTCACAGTGGAACGAACCATCTCGTGCCATCGCTCCGCCGTCTCCTTCAGCGAGAGTGATGAGCGGCCTGACCGACCTGGACAACTGACCTGCTCGCCTACCGCGCTGTGTCATTCGCACGGTGCTTCTCGAGCTGCTCGACCACGCTATCGAGATCGGGATATCCGGCACCAAAGCTCCGTGTGAACCAGTTCCCGCCGCGCTCGGCAATCCTCTCGCCGTCAGCGATAACCTCGAGCTGACCGGTCTTATCAGGCATAGTGACGGCTTCAATGTCGAGGCGCTTCCAGTCTTCGGGTACAGTCTCTACCGTTTCCGCTACTGCCGGTGTTTCCCATTAAAACGGTACCACTGGTATCACCAGCACTCGGGCAACAGTGCAATCCCCGCTAAACGAATGGCTGAACCGTATGCGGGTCCGTTCTACGAACTAGCGCGCTCAGCGGTGTGAGCACCGGTAGTCTACGGCACAATGAACGTCTGCGGCCTCCGTGTTTGTTGTGCAGGCAGCCAAAACCACGGTTGAGTCCGAAACCATTCCCGAAGTTGTTGAGCAATCAAGGCATTCGCTTTGCCGTTTGGATGATCGTCGGCAGGGGTGACCCAGAGTGTGTTTTCTGGACCATGGTCCTTCAATCCATCGATCAGGTCGATGACCGGGACACCCTGCGATGTCAAGAGATTCTTAATTCTCTGGTGCTGTTCCTTGAACGGATAAGAGTCATTATTAATCTGATGTAGTTCGGGCAACAGAGCCACCAAGACGCGGCTCCTGGGACTTAATGTCGCTAAACGCGCTAACGCTGCTCTGCAGGCTTGAAAAGCTGGCTTGTTGTCATCGTACAAAGAGGCATAATAGCTCTCCCATTCAGAACGCTTTCCGAGGAGGCGTAACAAATTATCAAGCCTGCTCGTTATGAACGCCACCAAGTAGGATCGATCAGTAAAAAGGCGCTTCCGCTCTTTTGGGACGGGTTCTGGATCATTGATGAAGAAGACAAGAACAACGAAATCTGGATCGAACGCCTTTCCAATGGTTTCATAGTAGGCCACTTCTTGTACGGTGTTGTAGTTTCCGACTCCTGCATTGAGCACCTCGAACCCGTCGATGCCCGGAGTCCGGCCTCCATTAAGGTCGCTCTCCAGCAACTTGGGGATGGTCGCGTCCAATGGAACTCCCCAGCCCAGCGTGGTCGAGTCACCGAGCATCATAATCCGGTAAGTTTCTGGCGACTTGGCGAGCGAATATTCATAGTCTCTCAAGCCCTGCGAATTGATGTCCACATCCACACCCATCAGGAACGCATGACCATTGGGAACATGCACGAAGCTCAGATCAGGATTCGAGACCGGCTGCTTGAGTTGCACAGCGTACTTCCACATCTCCATCGCAAAATCTTTACTGTGGTAGAAGGCGATTCGGAGAGAGGCCTCCGTAACCAGGAGCGTGAAAACCAGTGATGACGCAAGCAGCGTCAGTTTTGAAAGCAACCGTCGAAGTGGGGCCGGTCCCCTATTGCGTAACAGGAAGGTCACGACCGGGTTCTCCCGCCCTGGGCTCAGAATTCCTGGTCCGGACCTCGGTCCGAGTGGATGTTAAATCGATCAGAGACCGCTTGAGAACACGAAATATCTCGTCTGCGGCGATCTGATTCCCTTTGACAGATGGATGGCTCGGATCAGCGGGAATCATCGCATTTCGAAGATAAAGTTCTTCGGGATGGCAAGCGCGATAGACAGGAAGTAGGTCCACTATGGTGACGCCCGTTTTTGCTCCGAATTCCCGCAACCGCTGCTGCGGTTCGCCGGAAAGCGCCTCATCGCCGAGGCGCAGATGGTACTTGTCGCGGTAGAACTGGAGTTCCTCGGTCGACAACTGCAGCTGCATGGGAAAGATGATGACCCCAACCCGGTACCCCCGTTCGCGGCAGAACTCAACGATCTTTGCCAGCATTAGCAAACTCGATTCCCAGGCTTCCTTTTGATATGGGGAAGGAGGAGTCAGGGTTACGAAGTTCAAGCCTCGTACTTTATTGACATCGATGATGCCGGAACCATACATCGCCGACTTCAGGCGTGAATAGCAGAACAGGTACAACTGGGAATGGCGAAGTAAGAAACGGCTGAACTTTCGCGTTAGAGGGAACCGTCGACCGTGCCATTGTGCGCCGGCCTCCGAAATGGACCCTGAGTCGGAATAGACGAGAATATCGTTTAGAGCCAGGCCGACCAGGATCATGTCTGGTTGGAGTAGCTCTGCCTTCTGGCTCAGAAAATAATAGTAGTCACTAAGCGAACCACCAATGGTTCCTCCATTTAGAACCTCGTATTGTGTCCTGCCATGGGCATTGTTGTTCAGGCGCCTTTCCAAGACTTTCGCATACGTGCTTTCGACCGGGATGCCATAACCAAATGTGATCGAATCACCGACGACCAGGATGCGAACGGTGTTAGGTGGTTTCGGTGTGGTGATTTCTCCTCCGCGCAGACCGTAGCTGTTGATGGTTACCGGCACACCAATGAAGTTGGCGTGACCGTGGGGAATGTTCTCCACGAAATGAGGGCTGGTGGCCAGGATTCGACGGATAGACTGACTATCCCAGAATTCCACGTCTTGAGGCTTGACGATGCGAATTCCGATTTCGAGCAGCGCGAGGGTTGCGCATATGCTGACGACCAAGATGCCGAGATGTGGTAAGAGCCGTCTCACCTGTTTTCGCTCCTCGGGACTTCGGGAGCTAGAACAATACGTCCGCTTTCGCGTGCTGTCAAAACGCAAGACGAATTTGTTGCACAGGTGCTGCAATGTCTTGCAGAGAGATGGCTGGGAAGGTTGCGGATGAGCGCACTGTATTGACTTGTGTCGGGCAGCATGCTAAAGTCCACCCCTCTAATGTAGAGTTCCGGTCCGATAATTGCGGTCTGGAATTGCAAGCGACCTGCCGGCCACGGATGGCGCTATCATGAAGTTCCTCCATAGAGCTGCCCTGAACGTCGGTGTTATCGCGGAGTTGCTCAGCTTCTTCGGGAGCAACAAGCGCTGGTGGCTCCTGCCTATGCTCATAACCCTGTTCCTTTTTGGGGTGTTGATCGTAGTCGCTCAAAGCTCGGCAGTGGCCCCCTTCGTATACACGCTCTTCTAGGACAACTTCCGTGATAACGAGAGCTTGGCGGTCATGGAAACGGATCGCAAAGAAGATTGGGAACTTTCAGGCCCGGGCTCTGTTGACTATTTTCTATGCAGTTCTGATGTTTCCGTTCGGAGTGAGCGTACGGCTGCTATCCGACCCGCTTCGCATAAAGCGACGGCCGACCGAGTGGCTGGCTTGTCCCGAGGAAACGCGAGATTTGCAATGGGCGAAGAGGCAATAGGCGCAAAATGTATATCTTGGGATTTTCCTGCTATTTCCATGACGCCGCCTCGGTGTTGCTGAAAGATGGGCAACTGATTGCCGCTGCAGAAGAAGAGCGGTTCTCGCGAGTCAAACACGACTCCAGTTTTCCCAAAAATGCAATCCGGTTCTGCCTCGACCAGGGCGGAATCCAGAGCTCAGAGCTTTCCTACGTTGTCTTTTTTGAGAAGCCGTTTCGAAAGTTGGACCGCATTCTGATGACTGCGTTGCAAACCTACCCGCGGTCGTATGCAGTATTCCGCGAATCCATGATCTCGTGGATGACAGACAAGCTCTGGCTTACCAGCACACTTAGCGCAGAACTAGGTATTCCGAAGGAAAAGGTGCTCTTTTCTGAGCATCATCTCTCGCATGCCGCCAGCGCCTTTCTATGCTCTCCGTTTGACGAAGCCGCGATTCTGACGGTCGACGGTGTGGGCGAGTGGGTCACCTCGACTTGTGGTGTGGGACGGGGAAACCAGATCACACTGCAGAAGCAGATCGAATTCCCGCATTCCATCGGACTGCTGTACAGCGCTTTCACCGCGTTCCTGGGCTTTGAGGTAAACGAGGGCGAGTACAAAGTGATGGGGATGGCTCCGTACGGCCAGCCTCGTTACTTGGATAAAGTCTGGAAGCTGGTGCAGCCGAACTCAGACGGTTCGTTTTCGCTGGACTTGGACTATTTCTGCTTCCCGCACTCGACAAATCAAACGTACAACCGCAAGTTCGTCGAGCTTTTTGGCGACCCGCGTCCATCCGACATGTTGTTCTTCACGGGACAGACAGGGTTCCCGAGCTATTTCGGAACGCCGCCGGGCAATTATGGGGAACTCTGCAAGCTGAACCAACATTACGCAGATGTCGCCGCAAGCATTCAGCGAGTGACCGAAGACCTGCTGCTTAATATGGCCAACAACCTGTACAAACAGACTGGCCTGAAACGGCTCTGCCTGGCCGGTGGCGTCGGTCTGAATAGCGTGGCAAATTCGCGACTGCTGAACGAGACGCCCTTTGAAGAGCTTTACATTCAACCCTCGTCGGGCGATGGGGGAGGAGCCCTCGGAGCCGCACTGTGGGCGTACCACTCCCTGCTCGGTAACCCGCGTCAATTCGTTATGGAGCATGCGTACTGGGGCCGCTCCTATACCGAGACGGAAATCTCTCAATTCCTGGATGGGAACAACATCGCCTGCCGCCATTTCGAGGATGACGACGCACTGCTCGACCACGTAGTCGATCACCTTGTTCGGGGTAAAGTGGTCGGCTGGTTTCAAGGTCGATTCGAATGGGGTCCGCGTGCTCTCGGCAACCGGAGCATCCTGGCGGATCCGCGGAATCCCGACATGAAGGACATTGTGAATGCCAAGATCAAATTCCGTGAGCCCTATAGGCCCTTTGCTCCTTCCGTGCTGGCGGAGCACACAGAAGACTATTTCGAACTGCCCGATGCTAATAAGCATTTTCCAGCGCGCTACATGCTGTATGTCGTCCCGGTCAGGCAGAGCCAGCGAACTGCCCTCCCCGCCATAACGCATGTGGACGGCACGGCGCGGCTGCAGATGGTATTTTCCGACCAGAGCCCGCGCTACCACCGCCTGATTGAGCGAGTCGGACAGGCGAGCGGGGTGCCGGTCGTGTTGAATACGTCGTTCAATCTGCGGGGCGAGCCGATTGTGAACAGTCCTGCGGACGCGTATAAGACATTCTCGAGGAGTGAAATGGACGTGCTTGTGCTGGAAAACTTTATTGTCGAAAAGGCGCAGGCGTAAGGAACTCACAGCTTGATTTGACGAACGAACTGCAAAATGACAACCCTAAATCTAGGATCGCAATCGCCAATTAATGCTTCGCTGAGGCTTTGGATTGCAATGACGACCTCAGCCGTCCTGACGACGGCGGTGTTTCTCACGATGCCGATGGGGAGAAAGCATTGGGGGGTGCTTCGCAATCTTAGACATGCCATTAGAAGTCACGATCTTGCTTTGATTGCGTCCGCCCTCATTATTTTCGCCTGTATATGCATTTATCTCGTTTCGCAAATGGTCGTAATCAAAGCGAAAGTGTACAACAGCCCCGACCGTCTGGTGTTCAGCGCACGCAGTTTGCCTGATTTCGTACAGCAGAATCGAACTTCGGAATCCCTGGGCCAGTTTCGCAGTTATCTCGACGACATTCTGAGCCTGGAATATCCCGATTCATTGTCGAAAGCCGTCGCCATTCGGCAATGGGTCCGACGGCAGCAGTCGCAGGATAAAAGCATGTGGTCACCGCCGGTAAGAGTCAACCACGAGGATCCGCACCGGCTTTTGGAGGAGCAGAGAAAGGGAATTCCAGGGTCCTGTAGGAGATTTTCTTACATTCTCACTGCGGCGCTTTTGAGCGCCGGATTCGATGCCCGGGTTGTAAGTTTTACAAATTCGCTATGTCGTCGCGGTGTGCAGCGTCACGTTGTGGTCGAGGTTTGGATCGAGGATTTGGGGAAATGGGTGTTGCTCGATCCTACCTACGACACTCTGATCTTAGTTGATGACCGGCTGGCTTCCGCCCTTGAGGTGCAGGAAGCGGTTATAGGCGGGCGGTTGGACGCAATCGCATTTGAGAGAAATGGGTCCATGCTCGAGCCTCATCCAAGGCCAGAAATCTACAGGCGCTCCTGCCGGCATTTGTTCTCGGCTATGTCGAATGCCATATTTGATGGCTACGCCGTCCGCATTCTGGGTCCCAAGCGTATTTCTTTCTTGCATTACAGCCGAGAGGCGGCATACCCGCAACTTCGCAAGCAACTCTTGCTGGGGGCTGGCGGTAGTGGGCTGTTCCTGAGCATGGTGTTCTGGGCGTGGACAGTTCTGTCGTTGACCGCCGCCTAGCTACCCTGCATTCCTGCGAAGTGGTATTGTCACCGCCGAAGCAAGAGCCATACACTGATCGGGATTCGAATGGCTGCCCTCCCACGGTAAAGAAGTGAAGTTGGCGGGATGCCAACTTTCGCGTCTATGAGACCTCCAGTTTTCATCGTGGGCTGTCCCCGTTCGGGAACGAGCTTCCTTTATCACCTCTTGCTTTCGGGAGGAGGCTTCGCATCGTTTCACACGCAGATGAATGTGTTCGACGTGTTGGAGCCCATCTATGGGGATCTAAGAGTCACAAAGAACAAGAAAGCAATGCTGCGCGAGTGGCTGCGAAGCAGAGCTTTCGAAATCTCTGGGCTGAGCGCAAACGAAATTGAAGCCAAGGTGATGGCGGAATGCAGCAACGGTAGCGATTTTATTCGCACCGTGATGAATGAGATAGCCAGCAAACAGGGAGTCAATCGCTGGATCGATTCCACTCCAACCAACATTCCACACATGCTCAGAATCAGCCGTGACTTTCCGGAAGCCTGCTTTATTCACATCATTCGAGATGGGCGTGACGTGGCGCTGTCGCTCGAGAAACGCGCTTGGAGCCGCCCTCTGCCGTGGGATAAGAAACGAAGCCTGCTGGCAGCAGGCATCTACTGGGAATGGATCGTCCGCAAAGGACGGAAATATGGGGCCATGCTTGGGCCGAAATACATGGAAGTGCGATACGAGGAACTCGTCGAGCATCCAGGACCACCACTAAGGAGGATTGGTGACTTTCTGCAGCACGAACTTGACTATGCCCGGATCCGGGGAGCCCCGGTAGGCTTGATGGATGGGCGACTGACCTCGTTTACGGAAGATCTGAAGGACGGCCACTTCACTCCGGTGGGCCGTTGGAAATACAAGTTTCCCGAAGACCAGCTGTTACAGTTCGAAAGACTTGTAGGGAAGTATCTAGTTGAACTTGGCTACCCGCTTTCGCATTCGATGGATGGCTCAGAGCAATCATTTGGAGCCCGGAAGATGCGATGGGTCTACATCAGTTTTTATGACTTCAAGCAGTGGGCCAAGGTGCATACCCCGCTCTCACGATGGATTGTAAACTACTCTAACACTCTGATCGATAAGTAATGCTGAGTTCCGATTCTTCCCCGACGTACCTGAATTGCCCAGACTTCGTTTGAAGACTCAGGTGCGCAAACCATGCTCTCAGTAGCAATGTTCTTTTGCTCTCCTGATGACAGTTGCTGCCTCGGGATTCCGTTAGCAGAGGCGAGCATTCGCCGGTTGGTCGAGAGTGCCAAATATCTTACTTTGGCATTTACATTCTGTGCCATCAATGTGCGGGAGTATGCCTTGCGCTTGGCATCGCGACGAGTTGCGGTCGGCAGTCACTCGGATTCCCATCGCCCCCGGTCTTTGGCTTCGTCTTTCGCAATAAGGTAATCGTCGACGATAAACCGAATGGTTCGAGACAGGTGTAGTTGACACTCATTTTGCGGGTTCACGGTTACTGGAAAATCTGACACTCCCCGGATAGATGAAGCCTATGCCGAGGCCACTGAGGTCCGTGTCAAGACCGGGCGAAGCCCGCAGCGTAGCGCGGTCCGACCAGTTCGAGCACTTTGTCGACGCCGTTCGCACATACTTCCATGACCTGTTCGGCGATGGAGCCGCTATCGATGAACACCTGATCGACGCCGCTGGCTCGCAGTACGTTTTCACGATCCGGGTTTCGGGTGGTTGCGGCAACAAAGGCACCGTGATTCTTGCCGATTGCCGCAGCAGCCAACCCAACGGAGGTTGTGCCCCCGCGGATCAAGAGACGCTCGCCTTTTTCGAGGCGCAGCGATTTGAACAGCGAGCCCCACGCCGTCTGCAGCATCTCGGGGATGGCTCCGAGGGTCTCCCAGGGAAGTTCCGTTTCCAGGGTTTGCACTTGCTTCGTCGGCACGCAGGTAAATTCCGCGTAGCCGCCGTCAAACTGGCGACCCATGCCGCCCATTGCGGTCGCAACGATCTCGCCCTTGGCGAACTCGGTTCCAGGAGCTGACTCGACCGACTGCCTCAATGCCCAGGACGCGAGGAAACTTGACGTTCGGCGAATGGCCCTGACGGGTGAAAAGCTCGGAGCGATTGAGCCCGAATGCTTTGACTCGTATCAAGACTTCGCCGCTCTTCGGAGTGGGGATCGGAAGGCTCTCAATTTTGAGAACCTCCGGTCCGCCCGCTTCACGGATCACAGCGGCTTTCATAGTGGCCATCACTTGCCCCCTTCATCCTTATGCGCGCGCTGGGTTGGTGGTGGAAAAGCAGTAACGGGCGATCTTCCAGTCTCCACCTATTTTCTGGAACAGGAAGAGTTCCTGATTGGCCTCCGGACCTCCCGCGCCTGTCGCGTGAACGTTGACCGTCCCGGCAGAGTTAGTACGAGCGAATACCCAGTTCGGGGATATCTCCACAACCTCTTGCACGTTGAACTTGACGCTCAGCTTGATGTTTTGGAACACCGCCTCGTACGCCTTGCGGACCGCCTCGAGACCAATACTCGAAGGACTGTGTTGCGGCATGAACACGCCGTCAGATGCGTAGAGCTCCATCACTGCGTCGGTATCGGATTGATTCAACGCGTCTTGATACCTGGAAAGTACTTCGGCAACGGCCTTCTCGTTTGCATTCATGATTCCCATCCTTTTTTTTGAGGACGCGTCTGCAGCATGCACTATAGTCCCTCGCCCGTTTATCTGACTAGCGAGTGAATCAGCAAATGTATTTCCCGAATTTGGAATAATCTTTACGGACCCTCGTATACGAGTGGATCCACTATCCGGTGTGCAATCGCCTAAGCGATCCGCCGCGAGTCAGGTCGTTTTGGTTTCCGCGTCGTAGGGTCGAATGTTCTCAGAGTACAGCCACTCCGTGCTGGCAGAGCTGCAGAACCGGGAGGATCTTGGTGACGGACATGAATTCGCTGATGATTTTCGTCGTTGGGCTTCCACCATTCCGGCCTGGTAACTGGCACTCGAGTGGACGTTCGTAATTTTGAAAGCACGTTCCCGCTGTGGTCAAATCAGTTCGCCACCACTTCACAACGCAACTTCGGCTTCCACGGACCGAAGTGCGCCTCTAAAAGAAACCAACCCTGGCCGAACTGGAGATGTGCAAACAGGGGCCTCTCGGCTGAAAGCAACAATTCTCTGCATTGACGACCAATGGAGTGGGCTCATCGGCCGCAAGATGTTGCTCGAAAACAACGGTTATGAAGTCTTGGAGGCGACCGGTGGAACCGAAGGACTGAGGTTGTTCCTTTCGCATTCTGTGGACGCGGTGGTCCTCGACTACCAGATGCCCGGGATGAACGGGGACGTGGTTGCCGCGAAGATGAAGCGGGCTAAGTCATATGTCCCAATCATGCTGTTATCCTCCTACGGGCGATTGCCGAAAAGCAACCTGGACGCAGTGGACATTCTCCTGTCGAAATCTCAGCCGCCAAAAATTCTATTATCCACGCTTCAGGATTTGCTTAGGCGTCGGCCCAGGCAGTTCTTCGGCCGTTGGTTCGATACGTGGAGAAATCGAAATGAAGGGGTGAGGCAATGAACCTTTTGAATCGGTTTTTCGGACGAGGATGCTCGCATCGCTTCGCCTGGCCACGGATTGACGCCAATGGTCGTCACTATCAGATATGCCCAGTTTGTGGAACTGCTTACGAATATGACTGGAGAATGATGCGACGGACTGATCGGTTGC
>Ga0137358_10002049_pt1 | contig 11296 bp, 8 predicted proteins | sample Mad1_20_16metaG_FD_105551 | JGI IMG/M metagenome (GOLD analysis project Ga0137358, IMG submission 105551) | Vadose zone soil microbial communities from Angelo Coast Range Reserve, California, USA - Mad1_20_16 metaG | ecosystem: Environmental > Terrestrial > Soil > Vadose zone | place: USA... | reverse complement strand
TGCGCGGCTCGATGCAGAAGAATGCGTACAGATGATTCAGCGCATCGTCGGTGCACACCCTCGAGTGCGCACGGTCATCTTTCAGGATGATATCTTCGTATTCACGAAGGATCGACGCATCCTGCCGCTGTGCGAGGCGATCATTGCCGCCAAAGAAAGCGGCACACTGCCGCGCGAACTGCAGTTCATCAGCACCAATCGTATTGACGCCATGTCTCCCGAGCGGTTGGCGGCCATGCGGCAGGCCGGATTCCGGGTGCTCGGTTTCGGGATCGAGAACTTTTCGCGCAACGTACTCGGCGAATTCAACAAAGCCCACATCTACAGCCATATCCGACCGACACTGACATCCGCCCTGCAGCTGGGCATCACGCCGTTTCTGGACCTGATCCTGAGTTCACCGCGCGCGACGCTCGCAGACGTTGCCGACACCTTGCGCGAGGCCTATCACTGGCTGCGGCAGGGGTGCGAAGTCGGCATGTATCCCTACGTGATTCCGTTCTCGGGAGCCGCTATGTCGGCAGATCCCGCGCTGCGAGCGTTTACCGTCTACGAACGCCGGCAGGTCGCCGGGACGGAGATTACCTGGGATCAACCCAGCAAGATCCTGCCGATGGACCCGTCGGTACGTGAAACCATCCTGCGCATCGAGCGCGACTTCGAAGAGTCGTTGCTGCAGCTTCAGCCGCGCGCGGCGCATCTGCCGTCCCGGCTGCGCTCGCTGCTGTGGATTCAGTCCTCTTTGCAGGCCATGGCCGAGCAGGGACTGCCGATTGCGGACGACGAGGAAGTGCGCCGCGAGTTCACCGCGAGGCTTCCGCAATCAAAGAGGGCGGCCGCCGCGCCGAGAGTCGCAACAGCATGAAATCCTTTTGCAACCCTGGATCGGAGCCTCGCGTGAGGGGGGCGTAGTCGTGGTAATGACCACCGGAATTGCGGCTCCGCGGTCCTGCCAGCCCGGAGTCTACTGGGAAGAGCGCGCACGTCGCTTTGCAACCCAGGGTGACGGGCTCGCGGCCGTGTGTTCGTACGGAATGCCCGCGTTCTATAACCGGATGATTCATTCCTGTCAGCGTTTGGCCCTCGAACCGTGGCTGCGGGTGCGCCCGGGCACGAGTGTGCTGGACGTCGGCTGTGGAGTCGGACGCTGGAGTCGCGAGCTCGCTTCCCGGGGCGCCCAGGTGACGGGTATCGATCTCAGTCCCACCATGATCGCTCAGGCCAGGCAGCGCGCTGCGGCGCAGGGGGTTGCAGAGCACTGCCGATTCCTGGTGCAGGATCTGGCGGTGCTTGATGCCGGCCAGAAATTCGATCTTGTTCTGGGTGTCACGGTTCTGCAGCACATTCTCGACCCGCAGGCTTTGCGCGCTGCCGTGCAGCGCATGGTTGCTCACTTGACGGAGGGCGGTACGGTAATCCTGCTGGAAGCTGCACCGAATCGCACCGTCGAGAACTGCGACAGCTCGATCTTCCGGGCGCGCCGGCGCAGCGCTTACCTGCGACTGTTCGCCGACTGCGGCCTGCGCGTGCGAGCGATTACCGGGGTCGACCCCGCGCCCTTCAAGACCTGGCTGTGGCCCTACCTGCCGCGGCTACCGCGGCGGCTGCGCACGGCAGCGCTCGCAGTCGTCACTGCCTTGTCGATCCCAATCGACGTGTTGTTCGGCCGCAGAGCGGTCGATCGTTCGTGGCACGCGGTCTTTATTCTGGAGCGCGCGCGAGGCCCATTATGAGTGCTAACCAACGGATTGCGGTTGCGGTAGGCACGTTCCTGCTGCTCGGAGTTGTTGCCGTGCTGGGCTGGTCGTACCACTCCGGAAAGAACGCACCCGCCGCCCTGGCCGCTAACGTCGTGGTGGTGAATGTCACCAGCCCGGATGACCTCGGCCCCGGCACATTGCGGGAAGCGCTGTTCATCGTCGCCGCAGCCAAGGGCAAGGCGAACGTCTTGATCAAGACGAAAAGCGTCACCCTCAAAACGGCCCTACCGCCGCTCATGAATCTGCACGGCGTGCGGATCGTCGCCGATCCGGCTGGTGTCGAGATCGATGCACAGGCACTTGCCAGTGGGCCCGTGTTTGACGTCACTGGCGCCAACACCTCGCTCGAAGGCCTGGTGCTGCGCAATTGCCCTGCGGCGGCCATCCTGCTGCGCGCCACGCATTTCCATTTGCAGTCGAGCACCATTGAATCCTGTGACGTCGGCGTCGATGTTGCAGAAAACGCCAGTGACGTTCTCCTTGAACACAACCGGTTCGTGAACGACAGAGTCGGTGTACGCTTCACGGCCCCGAACCGTGACACGGTGGTCGCCGGCAACAGCTTCATGCAGAACAAGGTCGCCGGTCTGTGGGCCGTGCGCGGCGAGCCGGTCGCCGGGGGCGGCACCATCAGCGTTCGCGACAACCACTTCAACGGCGCTGGTAGCGGCGTCGTCGCAGGCAACGTGGGGGTACTTGTCGAGCGCAATGACTTCGCCAATGCCCCCGATGGGGCGGTCCATTTGGTCGGTGCCGGTGGGGTGATTCGCGGCAACCACATCAGCGGCGCGGCGCCGATGGGGATAATCGCGGAGAATGCCCGCGACGCGGTCATCGACAACAACGAGCTCGACCATCTCACGACCTACGCCATAATGGTGCGTGGCTCGGCCAACGCGCTCGTACATGGCAACCGTATACATAACTGTGGCTACGGTATGGCCTTCGTGCTCGGCGATCCGGCCAAACCAAGCACCGTCGTTGAAAACACGATCATCGAACCGCAGTTCAACGGGATCGACGTAATCGGAGACTCGCCGATCGTACGCCGCAACCAGGTGCTGCATCCGCACCCCTTTGCCCTGCACGTGGTGGACTATCAGCCACCCGGTGGTCAGAACGTGCGGGCGCGTCCGTTTCTGGAGGGCAACAACTTCCGCGCGGATGCAGTGCAAGTCGCGTCCGAGAATACCCAGGTCGCGTCGGAGAACGCCCAGGGCCCTGCAACGGCGCGACAGCAATGAATGACAGCTACGGGACACAGCTGCTGCCGGCGCTCCTGCGGCACGATCCGCGCATTCACCCGCTCGACGACACGTGGCTACTGACGATATTCACCATCCTGCCTGCGATCGTGCTGCCCTGGTTCGTTAGTGGGCTGAACATCGACTTTGCCGCCGCCACGGTCGGACTGCTGACTCTTGGGGGAATCCACGTCGGCTTCGCGGCCATGTCCAGGCGCACGACCTGGAGCCCGATTCAGCGCACGCGGACGCTCTCGGTCTTGCACGCGCTCGGTGTCATCACGGTGGCGTTCATTTGGCAGCACGCCGGCGGTGTGCAGAACCCGCTTTTTCTGATGGTGTTCGCGCTGCCGGTCATCGGTTCCGTTTTTCTTTCGCGCTGGCAACCGTATTTTGTGGCCGCGCTGGCTGCGGTCACGGTGGCGCTCGTGGCTTCGAGCCAGGCACCCGAGTTGCGCTGGTATGCGCCCGCGGGGCTGAGCGCGGCAGCAGACTGGCTGGGCGGCGTCCTCGTCAAGGCAACCGGTGCCGGGAGTCTGCCGTTCGCGGGCTTTTACGCGCCCTCGGCGTACTTTGTTGTCCTGCTCGAAGCGTTCGTAATCATGTTGTTCGCTTGCGCGTTTGCGGCGGAATATCTCGGCACCATCTTCGAGCGACTGCACGGGCAGGTTTCGGCTGCCCGCGCCGAAGCCGTGCGCAGCCAGGCGCTGTGGGCCGCGCTCCTGGAACAACTGCCGCTGCCGGCAGTTCTGCTGGATGCCGAAACGCATGAAGTCATTTGTGTCAGCGCGCCCGCGGTGGCGAAGTTTTTCGGCGGCGAAGAGTCGGTCGTTGGTCGAGACTTCTTCCAGGCGCTTCATTTCTCCTATCCCGAGGCTGTCCAGCGACTCGTCGACGGCGCGGGTGGCGTGGAACGACAGAGCATGCTTCGGTTGGGCGATCAACTGCTCGCCACCGAGGTGCGCGTGGAGCACGTCGCGCAGGAGGGGCGTCGATTTGCCCTGGTGTTGATCAATGACATGACGGAGGCCCTCTGCGTGAGGGCCGCGCTCGATGTGGCCGAGCACGCTGCCGTTGTCGCGGATTCTCTGGGGCGCGTCCTGGCGTTCAACAAGCCCGCCCGCGCGCTCTTTTCCGGGACGCAAGTCGGGGCCGAGGTGTCGCGCCTGCTGCCGCAGTTCGACTCGGGGACGCGTTGGTGGGATCCGGGGCTGAGCGGCCGTCGCAAGATGCATGTGACAGTCATGCGGCGCGTGTACCAGGTGACCACTTCGTCGGTGGCGCTGCCTGGCGAAGATGCGCGGCTGTACGTTATCGCATTCCTCCCGGTGGCGCGGATCGCGGCGGCGGATCAAGGCCCCGTCGGTTCCACCACCGTGGTGGAGCGGCCGTGAGAGCATCTGCAATGGCGATCTGCCTGGCTCTGGCGGTGGGTAGCCGCGAGGGCGCCACCGCCGGGCAGCCGCCGGCACCGGCGTCCGCGGCGGACGAGCGCCTGGTGCTCAGCACCGATGGGTCGACGCTTACGGGAGGAAGCGGCGGTGGCGGCGGCTCGGTGACCTGGCTGCGTAACATCGACTCAGGCGCTGTGATTGGTGCCGGAGCGGATTATCAGCAGATCGCGAACTCGCATTGGACCACGGGTGTGCTCAGCGGCTCCCTCGCGCTCGGACAGGGTAACCCGAAGACGCACTTATACGCCGAGGTTCACGAAGGCGCCGGCGATATCGGCATGCATGCTTTCCATTACTCGCTGGCCGCCGCCGGGGTCCTCGGCACGCTCACACCTCGCCTGTCCGTGCAGCTCGAGGAGCGCCGCATCGATATCGATACGAGTCACGGCAACCTGCCAAAGCTTGGCCTGTCGTTTCAAGCCACGCCACAGCTGCTGGCCTCAGCGTCGTACGCGTACTCGTTGGGGGGCAATCTCGGAACGAAGCTTGGAACGCTGCGCTTTGACTACTCTGGGAAAAGTTTCAGCGCAATTGTGGGCGCGGCGGGGGGCTATGCCGCGCCGAGCGTCCTGAACCTGCTCGGGCAGGTGGTGCGGCCCCGTCCCACGCTAACAGAGGGCTTCGTAGGCATTGGCAAGCCGTTCGCTCGCACTGAGTGGCTGTTGCTGGGTGACTACCAGGACCTGGCCGGATTCAAGCGCACCACGATCACCCTGGCGTGCACGGTTCACCTCGGCGCACGCGGTCAGCCCCAATGACCGCGATCGAACTCAAACGCTATTCACACTGGCTGCCAGGATTGGTGGTCGCCGCGGTGGTGGTTCTTGCGGGTGCGCGCTTGATCACGCTCAGCGTGCACGAGCGCGCCGCACAGATGCGGATTGCGGCCCAGAGCGCCGTGATGCGTCATGCGGGCCTGATCGAAGCCCAGCTGCAAGCTCTCACTGATCGTGCGCGTGGTGAGGCACAGCGTGCGACCAACATCCGTGGAGACGGCACGCACCCGGTGCCGCCCGCTTCCGCAATCCCGGGTCGCGACACGTTCTGGATGACAGCCACAGGCACGTTGCTGCGCGCACCAGACGCTGCCGTTGCCCGTGCGCTTGCGAGCGAATGGGCGTCGACCGATGCCGCAGCGGGCGCGGCGGCAGGGGTCTTCGGCCCGGTCCGCTACGGCAGTCAGTGGTTCGTCGCGGCGCAGGCGCCGATCGAGTTACGGGCGGCGAACGGTTCCGCGGCCGGCAGCACGCGGTCCGTGGCCTACGAAAATCTCGACGCGCTGTTGCTGCGGGCGCATTTCGGACGACTGGTGAATGAGGGATATGATTTCGAGCTGTCTCAGCGTGTAGCGGCCACCCACGAGCCACGAGTGTTCCTGAGCTCTCGCCCAGGCACCTTGGCTGAACCGGTGACGAGCGGGATTCACCCGCCCACCGCGCTCTTGCCGGCTTCTCCTTCGGCCTATCTCGAACTGGCGGTCCGCCCGCGAACGGGCTGGTACCCGGCTCGGGATCTCGTCGCGGAGATCGGTCTGCTCGCGGTGCTGGCGTGGATACTCGCTTTCGGCACGCACGACCTAACACACAGCTTGAGCCGCACGAGAGCCGCGCTGGCGACCGCGCGCAGACGCTTGCACGCGGCCAATCAGCGTCTGATCGCCGAGATCGAGCGGCGTCAGACTTTGCAGAAGAGCCTCGAGCATGCGCGCTACCACGACCCGTTCACCGGCTTGCCGAACCGTCGTTACTTCATGGATCAACTTGATCGAGCCCTGCGCGAGTTGCGAACTCGACACCGGCAGCGCATTGCGATTGTTCTTATCGCCATTGACCGCTTCGCGCTCATCAACGATACGCTGGGACATACTGCCGGCGATGAACTGATGCTGCAGGCGGCACAGCGCTTCGCAAAGGCGCTTAAGAGTGTGGACTGCGTGCTGGCCCGTTGGGGAAGCGACCGGCTCGCAGTGCTCGTGTATGAGATGGAGTCGAGCGCAGCTGCACACGCGATCGCCAACGAACTTCAAAACGCGCGCCAGGAGCCGTTTGCGCTGCGCCAGCACCTCCTCAGGATCGCCATGCGAATTGGATTTACCTGCATCGAGTCGGGTCTGCAGCGCGCGGAGGACGCGCTGCGCGAGGCGGATATAGCCCTGTCGGTCGCCAAGCGGCAGCAGAATCAGCTTACCGTTGCATACACGCCGGGCATGGGTGGCGCTGCCGTAAGCCTGGTCAGTCTCGAGGCCGATCTGCATATCGCTCTCGAGCGGAACGAGTTCCGCCTGCTCTTCCAACCCATCGTTGACCTGCGCAGCCACCGTGTCGTGGGCACGGAAGCTCTGCTGAGGTGGCGGCATCCCGTGGAAGGTCTGTTGGCGCCCGACGAGTTCCTTGCCATTGCGGAGGAGTCCGGAGTCATCGTTCCGGTGACGCGTTGGATCATTCAGCGAGTGTGCAGACTCGCGGCCGAGTGGCGCAAACGCCTGCCGCAAGGCACAAACTTCTACATCAGCGTCAATCTCTCCGCGGCAGTATTGCGCGATCCGGGGCTATGCGACTACGTCGCGCGTGTCCTGGAGGACACGCACACGCCACCTGGACAGTTGAAGTTTGAGCTTACCGAGGGCGGTCTCATCAGCAACGTGAGCACGGCGCGCGAGGCTCTTGACGCGCTGCACAGAATGGGTATCGAACTGATGCTGGACGATTTCGGGACCGGCTATTCATCGCTCAGTTACTTGCAGTTGTTCCCGTTTGATTATGTGAAGATTGATCGTCCATTCGTCAAGCGTACCGGATCGGAGCGCGCCAACGCTGCCATCACGTCGGCGATTCTGCAGATGGCGTCGAATCTGGGGTTGCGTGCCGTCGCGGAGGTTGTGGAGACCCAGGCGGCCGCCCAGGCGCTCCTGCAGATGGGTTGCGGTTTCGCTCAGGGATACCTCTTCTCCGCACCGGTGGAAGCTGAGGAGGCCCTTGATCAGTTACGCCGGGCGGGCAGCCTGCGGGCGACCATCCCGGTAGCCCGGGTGGCAGCGAACGAGCCGGGCCAGCCGAACAGCGCGAGCGACACTTTGGTGCTGCCGGATTCACCGACCCTGGTACTGCCGGACGAGATAAACGTGGAGAGTACGGTCAACGACGATGAAGTCCCCGAGCGGGGCCTGACAGGCTGAAGATTGCGACGCATGCGGCACAATCCCGGAGTTGCGCGCACGCAGGGCGGTGGCGAAGCGCGCCGTCGCGAACCCTTGAATATCAAACGCCGCTGGACTTTGGTCGCGCCGCTCGGCGCGTATGCGCTGCTGGCGGGGTGGATCGCGCTCTCAGCGGCGAATGTTCAGGCCGACCAGTTCTCGTTACTGTTCTATGGACTGGCGAATATAATCGTGTTCACGGATGCGCTTGATTTTGGGCTGCGGCTGTATGTGCATCGACGGCATACCGCGGTCGCTGCCGAGCTCGACCGAGGGGAAATGCGTCGGCTGTCAATTGATCTCGCAGCCGCTCGACGCGGCAGCACCGGCGCGGTAACCGTGCGGCCGTACGCGATCGTTGCCTCGATATTCAATCTCGAAGATCACCTCGAAGAGTTCATGGAGCGGCTGCGACCGTACCGTGATCACGTCTGGCTCATCAGCGACGGTTCGACCGATAACACCGGGAAACGCCTGCGGCAAGCTGGTTGGCGGTGCCTCGACGACAGCGTGAACCGTCACAAGCCGGGCGCACTGCGTCGCCTGCTTACGGCGCTACCGGCACGCATTGAGACCGTCATGGTCATCGATCCCGACGTCAAAATTTGCGGTCGGCATGAGGGCAGTGCCGTCGAGCTCGAGCGTGTCGTCGCCGATTTGCAGCAGTCGGGGGCAGCGGCAGCTTGCCCGCGTGTGGCGATCGAGCGGGACGGGTTTCTGGCGCGGCTTCAGGCGTTGGAGTATGTCCTGGCGTTCGCGGTCGGGCGCCGAAGTCTTGCCGATTTCGGGGTCACGTCCGGAGTGTCCATTTACAGACGCGACGCGCTCGAGCACGCGCTCGATCAGCATTCACTCTCCATATATGCTGAGGATCTCGAGAATGCTGTGATCCTGCTGCGCGATGGAGAGCGCATCTACTATGACGGTCGGCTGTTGGTGAGCACCGATGGGCCGGGCTCGTTGCGTCACTGGTTCTCGCAGCGGGTGGGCTGGTACTACGGTCTGCTCAGGGTTTACACACAGCGTTTCCACGAGCTGTGGCATATCGGCCGGCGGACGCCGTTTGCAATGTACAACTTCATCGCCTACATGGGCGTGCTCGGCCTGGGTCTGCATTTGCTCAGGATCGTGAGTGCCGCACTATTGCTCGTGAGCGTCGCCGCCATCCTCGACAATCTGTTCGTGTTCAATCTGCTGCCGAACGGTGGGGCGATCAACCCGGTGTACTTCGCGGCTGCGGTAGGCAGCTATCTCGTGCTCGGTGCGCTCGCACTGTTCGTGGTCGTACCCAAGAGCGAGCGCGCCTACATAGCACCAATCGTGCCCGTCTACTTCCTCTACGTGTTGATGCACGTCGCGCCCATCACTGTCGGATTCGGCAACTGGGTGGCGCTGCGGCTCTGGGGTCGCCGGCTCTACCGGGACCACTACCAGTCGCACGACGACGGTGCCGCTTTCGACATCAAGCGCCCCAGCTCCAGCGCGGCTGCGCTGCGAGCGCCTGCAGCGTCTCCATGAGCACGGCGGTCTGAGCTACATTCGATCACCCGACTGGACGTGCCAGGACATCGTTGCCCAGCTGCGCACGGTGGGTTCGTGTCGGGTCTCCGGCGCCAGGGCCATCATGTATCCTGGGGTCGCGACCAATCCGAGTCGGCGCGCGAGCCCGGCATCGCCGGGGCGCGTCGAGTACATGAAGAAATGCCGTCTGCGGCGGTGTGCGTGTGCGGCGATGGCGCGGATGGCCGCCAGGTGTTCACGCGGGTCGCCGTCGAGCCACTGCAGGCGATCGGTGTCGCCGACCCCCTCGATGAGGACTCGGCAGGTGGTTCCGACACGGAATGACTGCACGGGATGCGGACGATCCACCATTTGCGATCGCCAGGCGCTCACGTCAGGATAGTGAAAGCCCGCCTGTAGCGGCGGGCTGCTGAGGCGCGCGTTGGCGTGCGCCGGCCATCCGTCCGCGGCCTTCGCGCGGCGCAGCCGCAATGTCACGGTGCCGGGTGGGCGCGAGACCCCGTGCGAAGCGATGTACGCGCTCGGAACCGCCGTGGCGCCCAGCCGTCGCAGGCCGCGGCCGGTTGCGTTGTCGGCGGTGACGAATCCAAGCAGCGCGGTACAAGCGCGTAGCGCACTTCGATCAATCGCGGCCTGGAGCACGCGCGCGTAACACCCGCGCCCGCGCTCGCCGGGCACGGTGCAGGCCGCGACCACGACGCTGACCGGGTGCACGGTACCATCAGGCGTACGCAGCAGCCGATAGGCGAGACCACAGCCCGCCACGACACGCTCGCCGTCCATCAGTATCAGACGATCGGGGGTCTCGCCGCCGAAAGAGCGCTGCAGATACCAGCGGTACATAGTCCCGGTCCACCGCGTGCCAAAGCACCGCGCGAGAAAACGAACGCCAATGTCGGCGTCCATTCCCTCGGGGTTAACGACGATCCTCAGCTCTGCGTCGCCCGACATCGGCCGGCCACCTCCGCGAGGGTGGTCCACCACAGAGCATCGCCGTAGCGGCCGTCCAGCTCGCCCCAGATCCGTTCGAGATAGTCGCAGTACGCGGCGTCGAGGCCGTCGAGCATCGTGATGCCGCCGCCTGTCTTGAAGATGTGAGCCTTGATGGAGAGCAGCCCCCCAGTCTCGATGATGGCGCGCGCGCGCTCGATCGTCGATGTCGCCTGGAAGTTCGTCGTGAAGTGCACAAGAGGGCAGGGCCCGGCACTGGCGCTGGTGGGCTTATCGTTGGGGGCACACCGGATCCACATCGGGTGGATGAGAGAAGCGCCGCGCAGCCCGCTCATCGCGCTCCGGGCTCGGTCACTCACCGGCGTGTCCAGGTCACGCGCCGAGGTGAGGAAGTGGAAGTCCGCGTCACTCAGCGCCTCGCACAGCGAAGGCGGGGTGTTCCACGCGGGTGCCGCAAAGCCCTGGACATGGCGCAGCCCGGCGGTCGCGAAGATCTGACGACCCTCCTGCAGCAGCGCGCTGCACTCGCTGCGGGACTGCTCCTGAAACTCCACGGCCATGCGTGGACCAGGATGGGCGTGATGCAAGCCGTGCAGGGCGCAATCGGTGCGCGGCAGGGCGTTCAGGTAAGCGACAAATTCCGGAAAGCGATCGACGCGAAAGTGTCCCCTGGGAGTTAGTGGAGCCCAGTGGACGCGCTCGCGCACGAGCGGGATCCTGGTAAGCCACTTGCGGGTCGGAACGAGGCGCCTCAGACGCCAGTCGGGTGTGACAAAGAGCGTGACCCGCAGCCGGGGCTGGCGATCGAGGAGCCGCTCCACACGCCCAAGCGCGCCGCGACCCAGGTCGCCGCCAGCGTCGAACTCGTCCTGGGAGGTTGCTGGATGGACATCGTCGACATTGAAACACACCGCAGCGCGTTTGCCGGCGGGCAGCCACCCGTGACATTCCGTGAGCGTCATCGTCGACACCTGCATGGAGGCACTGCATAGCGGGTGCTATGGCTGGAGACAATCGGGTGTTTTCCCGATCTTGCGCCTCCATGGTAGTGGGGGCCGCCATCGGAGCCCAGATCGCTTGACGGAGTGTCCATGAATCAGGCGGCGGGGTCCTGGAAGTCTTGCAATCCTCCCTGGCCGCTCGTAGTACTGTCGCTCGAGCGTTCCATGG